>PVBE011458520.1_pt1 | contig 85387 bp, 79 predicted proteins | sample 1631181 | NCBI WGS metagenome assembly PVBE01 (sample SAMN08397723, study PRJNA350692) | Marine metagenome, whole genome shotgun sequencing project. | isolation source: water | place: Pacific Ocean | collected 2012-04 | reverse complement strand
CGAAGCGCGGCTCGTCAGCAATGGCCTTCTCCAACGTCACCGGGTTCGCCGGATTTTGTGGCACAAGTTTACAAAGCCGGTCGACCTGACCATATGGCATCTGCAATACGCGACCGACATCGCGAAGTACGGCGCGCGCTTGCAGCGTCCCGAATGTGATGATCTGCGCAACCTGGTCGGCGCCGTATTTGGCTTGCACATATTCAATAACCTCGTCGCGCCGGGTCTGGCAGAAATCGATGTCGAAATCCGGCATCGACACACGTTCCGGATTGAGAAAGCGCTCGAAGAGAAGGGAAAAACGCAGTGGGTCGAGATCGGTGATGGTCAGCGCCCAGGCGACGACCGAGCCCGCGCCCGAACCACGGCCCGGACCGACGGGAATGTCGTGATCCTTCGCCCATTTGATGAAGTCGGCGACAATCAGGAAATATCCGGGGAATCCCATCTGGATAATGATGTCGACCTCGAACGTCAGGCGCTCGTGATAGGCCTCGCGCCAGCCGGGCTCGCCCTCTCCCTCCAGCTCGGCGATACGGTCGAGCCGGGCGTTCAGACCGGCCGTCGCGTCGCGGCGGAGCATCGCCGCCTCGCCCTCGCGGTCGCCCGCGAGGCTAGGGAGGATGGGCTTGCGCCACGGCGCCATCACTGCGCAGCGCTGGGCGACGACCAGCGTGTTCTCGATCGCCTCGGGCAAGTCGGCGAACAGCTGCTTCATCATCTCGGCGGGCTTCAGCCACGCCTCGGGACAGCTCTTCGGACGGTCGTCCATTTCGACATAGGTCGAATTGGCGATGCAGAGCATGGCGTCATGCGCGTCACGGAAACCGCTATCGGTGAAACAGCAGGGGTTGGTCGCGACCAGGGGCAGGTCGCGATCATAGGCCAGGTCGATCAGCTCTTGCTCGGCCGCCATCTCGATCGGATCGTCGCGGCGGGCGAGTTCGACATAGAGCCGGTCGCCGAAGATCGCCTGCAACCGATCGGCATAGGCCTTCGCACGATCCGGCTGGCCTTCGGCGAACAGGCGGGCGATACCGCCCTCCCCGCCAGCGGTCAGCGCGATGAGGCCCTTGCTGAACGTCTCCAGCGTGTCGAAACCGACATGCGCCGCGAGTTCGATCGGGCGATCGAGATGCGCCGCCGACACCAGCGCGCACAGATTGTCATAACCGGTCATGTCCTGCGCATAGAGCGCGATCCAGTCGACCATCGGCGCGACATTGTCCGGCATGTCCGGCCGTGCGATGCCCAGCATCGTGCCGATGATCGGCTGCACCCCTGCCTTCTTCGCGGCGTCCGAAAAGGCCATCGCGGCATAAAGGCCGTTGCGATCGGTCAACCCGGCGGCGGGAAAGACATTCGCCTTGGCCTGCGCCGCAATCGCCTTGGGATCGATCGCGCCGTCGAGCATCGTGAAGGAGGAAAAGATGCGAAGCGGCACATATCCAGAATGCATGGCATACCCCTAGCCGAGCCCGCATGATTCGACCAGCGCGGAACCCCGCCATGGGCAAACCGTTACGCCAACAGAAGGACTTTGAACGAAGGGCGCGTAGACCATGACCGATACCGATCGTTCTTTCGCCACCTCAATCCGGCCCGGCGCGGGTTGGGGCTGGATTCTCGCTTACGGTGTTTTGTCGGCGCTACTGGGGCTGGCCGCGTTCCTGTTCCCGGTGCCCGCAACCTTGGCCGCGACACTGGTCATCGGGGCCTTTTTCCTGGCGGCCGGGATCGTGTCGATCGCTGCGGGGATTTTCGGCAAAGGGCATGAAGGACGCGGCTATGCCATCGGTTTCGGTCTCGTCTCGCTGATCATCGGCCTGATCATGGCGTTCGAGCCTGCGACGGGGGCGATCTCGATCACGCTGCTCGTCGCGGTGTGGTTGGGCCTGCGCGGCGCGCTCGAAATCGGACTGGGCGCGCGGATGCGGCGGCGGCGCGGGCTAATGATCGCGCTGGGGGTGGTGAACATTCTCCTAGCGCTGTTCGTCCTGGCAACCCTACCGCTGAGCGCCATGACCCTGCCGGGCTATATTCTGGGCCTCAGCTTCCTGTTCGGCGGCATCACGGCCATCGCCTCGGCACTGGATCACAAAAAGGGTGCGAGCGCCTTTGCACTCTGACGTCGTAGGAGTGGGGAGCATGCTCCCCACCTTCGCCGAAATCACCCCATGAGGAACGCTAAAGAAGTCCCTCGATGTCCTTGGCCAAGTCCTCGGGTTTCGCAGTGGGGGCATAGCGATCCACCACGTGCCCATCCCGGTTCAGCAGGAACTTGGTGAAGTTCCACTTGATCGCCTTCGTCCCCAGAATACCCGGAGCCTCCGCTTTCAGCCACTGGAACAGCGGCTCCGCGTGATCGCCATTGACGTCGACCTTGCCCATTACGGGGAAGGTCACGTCATAAGTTAGCGAACAGAAATTCGCGATCTCCGCTGCATCGCCGGGTTCCTGCGCGCCGAACTGGTTGCAGGGGAAGCCCAGCACGGTCAGCCCCTGTCCCTCATAGCGGCGGTGCAACGCCTCCAGCCCTTCATATTGTGGGGTAAAGCCGCATTTGGACGCGGTGTTGACGATCAGCAGCACCCGCCCTGTGTAGCGCGACAGGTCGAAGGCCGAGCCGTCCGACGCCTTGACCGTGAAATCCGTGATACCGCTCATCGGTGCTTCCCCAGCAGATAGTCGAGATTGGCGCGCACGCCGGGCCATTCATGGCGCAGGATCGAATAGACCACGGTGTCACGCACGCGGCCGTCAGCCATCACCTGATGCCCGCGCAGCACGCCGTCCCGTTTCGCGCCCAGGCGTTCGATCGCCGCCTGGCTGCGCTTGTTGAGCGCATCGGTGCGGATTTGGATGGCTTGGCACTCCATCACGTCGAAGGCGTGGGTCAGCAGCATCCGCTTCGCCTCGGTATTCACGCCGGTGCGCTGGACGCGGGTGGCGTAGAAGGTGCCCCCGATCTCCAGCCGCCGGTGCTGCGGCGCCATCCGCATGTAGCGCGTGGTGCCGACGACATCGCCCTCCGGCGTCTCGACCGTGAACAGCAGGGCCCGTCCGACATCCCGCTCCTTCACCGCCGCCGCCAGCCAGCGCTCGGGCGTCTTCATCATCGAGACATTGGCGTAGAAGATGTTCCACAGCTCCCCCTCGCGCGCGGCGTCGATCAGCGCGGGCATATCGGCTTCGACGAAGGGGCGGAGCGTGACATGGCGACCGGTCAGCGTGGGCGTCTCGGTCCAGACGGTCATTGCAGGCGTCCTTCGTGCAGGCGGACGATCCGGTCCATCTTCAGCGCCAGCCGTTCGTTATGCGTGGCGACCAGCGCCGCCGACCCCTCGCCGCGCACCAGCCGTAGGAACTCGGCCAGCACGACTTGGGACGTATGCTCGTCGAGATTGCCGGTCGGCTCGTCCGCCAGCACCAAAGGCGGCTGATTGGCGAGTGCACGGGCGACCGCCACGCGCTGCTGCTCGCCGCCCGACAGCTGGCTGGGCCGATGGGTCAGGCGATGGCCCAGGCCCAAGGCCGTCAGCAGCCCCTTGGCGCGCGCATCGGCGGCGGCGGGTAGCTTGCCCTGCACCAGCTGCGGCAGGACGACATTCTCGATCGCGTTGAAGTCGGGCAGCAGATGGTGGAACTGATAGACGAAACCCAGATAGTCGCGCCGCGCGATGGTGCGGCCATGCGAGTCGAGCTTCGACACCTCTTCGCCCGCAATGCGGATCGAGCCCGAAAAGCCGCCCTCCAGCAGTCCGACTGCCTGAAGCAGGGTCGACTTGCCGGAACCCGAGGGGCCGAGCAGCGCGACGATCTCGCCTGGCGCAATGGCCAGGTCGACGCCGCGGAGCACCTCGATGGTCTGGCCGCCCTGCGTGAAGCTGCGCGACAGGCCGGTCGTCTCCAGAACCGGCTCGGCGGCGCGGGGCTCGACACCGCCCGACGCCACGGCACTGCCCATGCGGATGATGGGATCATTCATAACGCAGCACCTGAACCGGGTCCGTGCTCGCCGCCTTCCAGGCAGGGTAGAGCGTGGCGAGGAAGGAAAAGACGAGCGCCATCGACGCGATCACCACGATCTCGACGGGATCGGGCTTGGACGGCAACTCGGTGAGGTAGCGGATCGATGGGTCCCAGAGGTTCTGACCGGTCACGAACTGGACGAAATTCACCACCGCCTGTCGGTAGAACAGGAACAGCGCGCCCAGCCCCAGTCCGGCGACCGTGCCCAGCGCGCCGAGGATGGTGCCCAGCGTCAGGAAGATGCGCATCAGGCCGCCGCGCGTCGCCCCCATCGTCCGCAGGATGGCGATGTCGCGCGTCTTGGCGCGGACCAGCATAATCAGCGAGGAGAGGATGTTGAACACCGCCACCAGGATGATGATCGACAGCACGGTGAACATCGCCACCCGCTCGACCGCCAGCGCCTCGAACAGCTGCGCGTTCATCGACCGCCAGTCGGCGATCACCGCACGACCGCCGAGCTTGTCCGCCAGGGGGGCCAGGATTTGGCCGACCCGATCGGCGTCGACCGTCTGAATCTCGACCATGCCCACCGTATCGCCCATCAGGAGCAGCGTCTGCGCATCCTGGATCGGCATGATGATATAGGCCTTGTCATAGTCGTACACGCCGATCTCGAAGATCGCGCCGACCGTATAGCTGACGATGCGCGGAACGGTGCCGAAGGGCGTCGTCTGCCCCTGCGGACTGATCAGCGAGATTTCGGAGCCGACGCTTGCCCCCAGCGCCTCAGCCAGGCGGCTGCCGATGGCGATACGGCCGCTGCCCGGCGTGACGCTGGCCAGGCTGCCCATCACGATTTTGGAGCGGATCGCCGAGTTGCCGCGCATGTCGGCGACACGCATGCCGCGCACCAGCACCGCCTCGACCCGGCCATTATAGCTGGACATCAAGGGCTGCTCGATCATCGGCACCGCGCTGGTGACGCCCGGCGTCGCCTTGGCCTCGCGCACGATATCGCGCCAGTCGGGCAGGCGACCGCCCACCCCCTGCACCACCGCATGGCCGTTCAGCCCGACGATCTTGTCGAACAGCTCGGCGCGGAAACCGTTCATCACGCTCATGACGATGACGAGCGCGGCGACGCCCAGCATGACCGCGACCAGACTGATCGAGGCAACGAGGAAGATGAACGCCTCTCCCTTGCCCGGCAGCAGATAGCGCCGCGCGATCATCCGTTCGTAACGAGACAGGATCATTGAAGTCCGATCGATCCATGAAGAAAGCGAATTGCCGAGAGGCTGTAGGAGCGGCGCCAGGTGCTGGCAATGCCGCGCCCGGCCCGGCGAACAAAACCGGCGACTCCGGTAATTGTTGCGCCAGCGCCACACAGCCGCGCCAATCGTAGCGCGGATGCCGCAAGAGGGATGACAAGCCGCCCTGCCGTACCGTAACACACTCTTACTGAGACACAGGCAGCAACGGCCGTGGTTCGGGGATTGCTCCAACGCTCACCCAACGAGGTTGATGCGGGAGCGAAAAAAGGGGGCTGACGAGCGATCGTCACGCAGGCGCCCGGATCGGAGACGGTCCGGGCGTTTGTCATTTCGGCCACAGCGACACGCATCCCCTTACGAAAAGCCGCCGGAACCGGCGAGGAAACGGGGAGCTTCCAGACTCCGTCCCCAGATGCCGGCCCGGCGCCCGTTCACGGGACCCTGGCTATAGCAGATCAAGATGAACCGAATGTGGACGAATCCTGTGATTCGCCCACACCCGCGGCGTCGACTCAGAACGACTTGGAGATGGTGAACCCATAGGTGCGCGGATCACCCGGCTGTCCGACGATCAAGCCCGTCGAACCCGACTGGGTGGCGAGCAGCTCATAATAATCGTGATCGAACAGGTTGCGCACCCAGACAAAGGCGTTCCAGCTGCCCGGCGCCTTGAACCCGGCGCGTATGTTGGACAGGCTGTAACCATTGATATCGGTATAGGCCGAACGCGACGGGTTGGACGAGAATTTGGACCGGTAGCTGCCGTCGTAACCCAGGTAGAATTGCCCCTCGGTCCCGGCCACGGTCGCGGGCAGGTCATACTCCGCACCATAGGAAAAGGCCCAGCGCGACACGCCCGGCAGCCACTGGCCCGAGATGTTGCAATAGGGCAGCGACGCCCCCGGCGTGCCCGCCGCCGCCGGGGTCCCGACGATCTGACCGTTGACGACCGGTAGCGCGGTCCCGCCAGACAGCTCCGGCGGGCAAGGCGCGTTGGTGAAGCGGGTGTAGCGCGCGTCGGTGAAGGCGCCATTGGCATAGACGTTGAACCGCTGCGTCGGGCGGAAGGCGGAGTCGATCTCGATCCCGCGCGTCCGCACCCGGCCCGCATTGGCGAGGTAGCCGCGCAGGACGTTGACCTGCAGGTTGTTCACCGTCGCCTGATAATCGCCGATCTCGGTCCAGAAGCCCGCGATGTTCACCGTCGCGCGACGGTCGGCGAACTGGGTCTTCAGGCCCAGCTCGAAATGATTGACCTTTTCGGGACGGACGGTCTGCGTCGCCAGGATCGGGTTGTTCTGCGCATCGAGCGGCAGGCCCGACAGGTTGATGCCGCCCGACTTATAGCTGCGCGCATAGGTCGCGTAATAATGGACGTTCGGGTTGAACTCGTAGGCGATGGTCAGGTCGCCCGACAGGTTCCAGTTGGTGAAGGACGGCGTGTAATTCTGCGGCGCGAGCACCCCGCGCTGGTCACTGGTCAGGGTCGTCGAACCCGCCCCATTGGTCACGGTCGAGACATAGGAGCCGTCCTTGCGGTCATAGTTCAGCCGCAGGCCCGGCGACACCGACAGGCGATCGTTGACATGCCAGGTCAGCTTGCCGAACAGCGCCGCCGAGGTATTGGTGAAGCCGATCCTATTGCGCGAGGTCAGGCCGTTCAGCGTCGCCGGATTGCGCCCGCCCGCGCTCGTGGGATTGAGCAGGAACGCGCTGGCCGCCGGACCCTGTACCTGCAGCCCCTGCGTATCGATCGACTGCCAGAAGTAAAAGGCACCCAGAACATAATCGAGCGTCCGCTTGCCGTTGGAGGCGATGCGAATCTCCTGCGTCACCTGGCTCTGCTGCGACGGGTTGGCCGAGACAGTGGTGATGGGCAGGCCGATAAAGTCACGGTCGTTGGACGGGTCCCAATGCCAGAAGCGCCAGGCCGACACGCTGGTCAGCGTCGCCTCGCCCACATCCCAGTTCGCGACCAGCGACAGGCCGCCCAGTTCCTGCTTGGCGCGCAGATCGGTATCGACATCGGTCACCCGATCGAAGGCGTTGGTCGAGGGCACACTATAGCCCTGAGCCGCCGCCAGCGCGGCATATTGCCGGTTGATCGGCCGCTGCGTCGCACCGACGCGCGCATAATATTGGACGCAGCAATTGGGGTTCTGCCGCGCATAATCGCCCGACAGGGTCAGGTCGAGGTTCGGCGTCGCATGCCAGAGGAACTGGCTGCGCAGCGACAGATTGTCCTGGCTGTTCTGCCACTCCTGCTGGCGCGTGTTCCAGATGGTGCCGCGCCGCGAGGTGATCGAGGTCGACAGCCGCACCGCCACCTTGTCGTCGACCAGCGGGCCGGACACCGACGCCTTGGCCTGGAAGAAGTCGTAATTGCCCGCGCTCAGCTCGACCCGAGCCTCGGGGGTGAAGCTGGGCGCGCGAGTGATGATGTTGATCGCGCCCGCCGTGGTGTTCTTGCCATAGAGCGTGCCCTGCGGGCCCCGCAGCACCTCGATCCGCTCGGTATCGGTGAAGTCGAACGTCGCCGAAGCGATGCGGCTGTAATAGACCTGATCGACATAGATGCCGACGCCCTGCTCGATCCCGTCATTGGTCAGCCCGAACGGCGCGCCCAGCCCGCGAATGTTCGCCGCCGAGTTGCGCGGGTTGGTCGAATAGAATTGCAGCGTCGGCTGGATCTGGGTCAGCCGGTTGACATTATAGGTCCCCGTCTCGGCCAGCGCGGTGCCGCCAATCACCGACATGGCGATGGGCACGCTCTGGATCGTCTCGGCGCGGCGGCGCGCGGTGACGACGACATCCCCCCCGCCCTGCTGCGCGGTGCCGAGCCGCCCTTCGTCGCGGCGTGCCTCGCTGGCGGGCGCGGTGACCACGGAGGTATCCTGCGGATCGCTGGCAGGCGTCGTGGCTTGCGCCGCCAGGATGAGTGCGAGAGTCAAGGACATGGAAGCTCCCCTTATGATTTCATCCCCCATTCACACATCGTTTTAATAGGCATTCAAGCCAGCCATGGCTTGGGCCGTCGGAAGATTTGCTTTTCGATCCTCAAAGGCTCTTGAAGCCCATTTATGACGAACCATATCGGTTCGCGTGCGGTGCCTATCATGGGCCGCACGGATGGGCCCTCACCGCCCCGCGCCGGGGTGGACGGGCCGATCCCGTTTCAATTCGCTTCTGATGGAGGTTTTGACATGCGTATCGATCTGACCCCGTATCGCCGTTCGACCATTGGCTTCGACCGGCTGTTCGATCTGCTGGAGGCCAATTCGCGGGCCAATTCGGCGGAGAATTATCCCCCCTTCAACCTCGAGCGTCTGGCCGAGGACCGGTATCGCATCACCCTGGCAGTGGCCGGTTTTTCGCGCGACGAGATCGAGATCACCGCGCAGCAGAACATGCTGCTCGTCACCGGCAAGAAGGATGACAAGGCGAACTCGCCCAACTTCCTGCATGTCGGCATAGCCAATCGTTCGTTCGAGCGGCGCTTCGAGCTGGCGGACTTCGTGTTCGTCGAGGATGCGCGCCTGAACGACGGCCTACTCGTCGTCGACCTCGTTCGCGAGGTGCCCGAGGCGATGAAGCCCAAGACGATCGCGATCAAGACGGGCCAGCCGCTCGCCGCGGTGGAGCATAACACCGGTGAGGCCGACGAGGCCAAGGCGGCGTAAGCAAGCTCGACGTCTTTCCCTCCCTAAAGACGTCGCGGGGCGTCCGGGCCGACGGGTCCGGGCGCCTTTTGTTTTCATCGTATTCCTCCCCTTGCAGGGGAGGTGGCAGGCCGAAGGCCTGACGGAGGGGTATCCCGTTATCGAGAGGGGTGACACCCCTCCACCAGCTTCGCTGGGCCCCCTCCCCTTACAGGGGAGGAATGGGAGCTAGACGGCACCCATGCTACAGTCAGCCGCCGCCATGATGAAAACCCCGCCTCCATCATCTGGAGGCGGGGTTTCCGAAATCACACCAACCGGCTTTGCTTCACCGCCGCTTCGACGAAGCTAGCGAAGAGCGGGTGCGGGTCGAAGGGCTTGGACTTGAGTTCCGGGTGGAACTGCACGCCGACGAACCAGGGATGGTCGGGCCGCTCGACGATTTCGGGCAGCGTGCCGTCGGGCGACATGCCGCTGAACACCAGGCCGCCCTTTTCCAGCGCGTCCTTATAGGTGGTGTTCACCTCATAGCGGTGGCGATGGCGCTCCGAGATATCCTCGCTGCCATAGATGGACGCGACGACGCTATTGCCCGCCAGCTTCGCCTGATAGGCGCCCAGCCGCATCGTGCCGCCAAGGTCGCCACTGGCCTCGCGCTTCTCAAGGCCATCGCGGCCCATCCATTCGGTGATGAGACCAACGATCGGCTCGGAGGTCGGACCGAACTCGGTCGAGGAGGCGTCGGCGATCCCCGCCAGGTTGCGCGCGCCCTCGACGCACGCCATCTGCATGCCGAAGCAGATGCCGAAATAGGGCACGCGGCGTTCGCGGGCGAAGCGCACCGCCTCGATCTTGCCCTGCGCGCCGCGCTCGCCGAACGCGCCGGGGACCAGGATGGCGTGGCAGGGTTCGAGCTGCTGCGCGATCTCGCTCTCGTCGCCCTCGAACAGTTCGGCATCGATCCAGCGGATGCGGACCTTCACCTTGTTTGCGATGCCGCCGTGCACCAGCGCCTCGTTGAGCGACTTGTACGCGTCCTGCAGGCCGACATATTTGCCGACCACGCCGATCGTCACTTCGCCTTCCGGGTTGAACAGGCGGTCGACGATCTCGGTCCAGCGCGACAGGTTGGGTGCGCCCTCCGGCTCGATGCCGAACGCGCGAAGCACTTCCGAATCGAGACCCTCGGCATGATATTGCAGCGGCACCGCATAGATGCTCGCCGCGTCCAGCGCGGGGATGACCGCCGAGGGCGGCACGTTGCAGAATAGGCCGATCTTGGCGCGGTCCGACGCGGGCAGCGGATGCTCGCAGCGACAGACCAGCACGTCGGGGGCCACGCCCAGCGCGGCGATCTCGCGCACCGAATGCTGGGTCGGCTTGGTCTTCAATTCGCCCGCCGCCGCGATGTAGGGCACCAGCGTGACGTGGATGCTGATCGACTTGCCGCGGCCCAGCTCGTTCTTCAGCTGGCGGATCGCCTCGATGAAAGGTAGCGATTCGATGTCGCCGACCGTCCCGCCGATCTCGCAGAGAACGAAGTCCAGGTCCTCGCCATTTTCGTCCACCGTATCGGCGCGCGCAAAGGCCTTGATCGCGTCGGTGACGTGAGGGATCACCTGGACGGTCGCGCCCAGATAGTCGCCGCGCCGCTCGCGCTCGATGATCGTCTTGTAGATGCGGCCCGAGGTGACGTTGTCCGACTGGCGCGAGGCCACGCCGGTGAAACGCTCATAGTGGCCCAGGTCGAGATCGGTCTCGGCCCCGTCATCGGTCACATAGACCTCACCGTGCTGATACGGGCTCATCGTGCCCGGATCGACGTTGAGATAGGGATCGAACTTGCGGATGCGCACGCGGTAGCCGCGCGCCTGCAAAAGAGCCGCAAGAGAGGCCGCCATGAGGCCTTTGCCGAGCGACGAAACCACGCCGCCGGTGATGAAGATATACCGCGCCATGGGAAGAATCGCCTAGCTTGGATGGGGTGGATACGACAACAGCAAAGATGCGCGCCGCCGTCATTTTGCGGCGGCACGTTGGCCTAAGCTATGGGAAAAGCCCGGTTTAGCGGGCGAGCGGAACCGCCGAATTGTCGGCCGGAGCCGATGGGGCGGGGGCCGCCGCGTTGCCCGACGGAACCGGATTGGGCGCTGGCTGGGTGATCGGCGCCTGAGTCGCGGGCGTGCGGGCCAGCGAGGTATCAATGGTCGGCGCGCTACGGGTCGCGGCCATGACCGCCAGCAGGATCGAGAAGCCGACGAACAGCGTCGCCAGCACTGCGGTCGCCCGGCTGAGGAAGTCCGCCGCGCCGCGCGCCGACATCAGCCCCGACGGGCTGCCCCCCATGCCCAGACCGCCGCCTTCCGACCGCTGCATGAGGATCACCGTGACCAGGGTCGCGGCGATGATGGCGTGGATGACGAGCAGGAATGCGAACATGAGGCGCGTGTGATCCCGATGGAGGGTGTGCGAAAGCGCGCACATAGGCGAGCAAGTCGCGCCGATCAACCTCGGCGGCTTCGCGCCCCCCGCCCCCGCGCTCCGAAAAGATGTGCATCAAAGCGGAACATCCGTGGAAACCAGCACGGTTAAAGGGCGTTATGACCTCGAAACAACGCCCGGCAAAGCCCGGCACAGCCATTGGAATCGCCATCGTGTCCAATCCACACGACCCGCAGTCGCTGTTCGCCTGGATGAGCGCTCTTGTCGATTACGTCCGTTCGGGAGAGCCCGACCTGACCAACCGGCAGATGGCCTTGCTGCTCGTCGTTTACCTGCGTCCGGGGCCCCATACGGTGCGCGGTTTGGCGCGCGCTTTGAACGTCTCGAAACCTGTCGTCACCCGCGCCTTGAATAGACTGGGAACGCTGGGCTATCTGCGCCGCCAACGCGATGATAGCGACAAGCGTAACATCTTTGTCGCCAGGACACCTGAAGGGGCGGACTTTCTTGAAGAATTCGGACATTTCATCGGCGCTGGCGACGCCCCTGCCCTCCAGCGAGCCAGCGCGTAAGAGCTTCGCGCTCCAGGGGCGGACCGTCGGTCTCGACCCCCGTACCCATGCGGTCCGGCCCGACCTGGCCGATGTCCGGCTCGCTGAATACGTATTCGCCCCGCATTATGCCGCGCCCCTGCCCTATAGGACGCAGAGCGCCGTGACCTTGCGCGAGGGCCGCCCCCTGGGCAGTGCAGTGCTGGCCGAGCTTGCGCCGGGCGAGACGTTCGAGGTGCTGGAACTGGCCGGTGGGCACGCATGGGGCATCGCGCCGCATCTGGGCTTGGTCGGCTATTGCGATGCGGGTCTGTTGGAGCGGGTGCAGTGACCAAGACGGTGTTCATCGACGGCGGCGCAGGCACCACCGGCCTGGAGATCGCCGACCGGCTGGCCGGTCGCCCCGACCTGTCGATCCTGACCCTGCCCGATGATCGCCGTAAGGATGCTGGCGCGCGGCGCGAAGCGATCAACGACGCCGATTTCGTCATCCTCTGCCTGCCCGATGATGCGGCGCGTGAAGCTGTCTCGCTGATCGCCAACGACCGGACGCGGGTGGTCGACGCCTCGACCGCGCATCGCACCGCAGCGGGATGGGTCTATGGTTTCGCCGAGCTGGAGCCGGAGCAGCGGGACCAGATCGCTGCGGCGCGTTTCGTGTCCAATCCCGGTTGCTACCCGACCGGCTTTCTCGCGCTCGTTCGCCCGCTCGTACGCGCCGGGATCATCCCCGCGGACTTCCCGGTGACGGTCAACGCCGCCTCGGGTTATTCGGGTGGTGGCAAGGTGATGATCTCCGAATATGAGACCGCGACCGACCGCGCCTTCCGCCCCTATGGCCTCAGCCTCGCGCACAAGCATGCGCCGGAGATGCAGCGTCATTCGGGCCTGGCCCATGCGCCGATCTTCGCGCCTGCGGTGGTAGACACCTATCGCGGCATGGTCGTCGAGGTGCCGCTGCCTCTCTGGGCCCTGCCCGGTGCACCCTCGCTCGACCGCGTGACGGATGTGCTGGCCCAGGCCTATGCCGACAGCCGCATCGTGCGTTTTTCGTCCGATGCCGTAGCGGCGGTGAATATCGAGGAAAATGCCGGAACCGACCGGATGACCTTGCGTGTCTGCGGCAATGCGGCCACGGGACAGGCGCGACTGATCGCCACGCTCGACAATCTGGGCAAGGGTGCCGGGGGTGCGGCGGTCCAGAACTTGAACATCATGGCCGGCCTCGATCCGACCGCCGGCCTCGTGCTCTAAGGAGACGTCATGACGCGCAATCCCGTTGGCAAGCTGCTGCTGTTCGGCGCGACCGGCGACCTGTCGCAGCGGATGCTGCTACCCTCGCTGTTCAACCTGCATTCGGACGGGCTGCTGCCCGAGGGGCTGACGATCACCGGCACCGCCCGGTCGGATCATGACGATGCCAGCTTCCGCGCATTCGCGGCCAAGGCGCTCGACACCTTCCTGCCGGACGACCGCAAGGACGCCGACAAGATCGCCAGCTTCCTGGAGCGGGTGCAGTATCAGTCGCTGGACGCCTCCTCGACGGACGGCTTCCCGGCGCTGGCCGAGAAGGTCGGCGACGTGTCGAACGGTCTCGCCATCTATCTGTCGACCGCGCCCAGCCTGTTCGAGTCGACCATCAAGGGGCTCGAATCGGTCGGCCTGGCGGGCGAGACGGTGCGGATCGGCCTGGAAAAGCCGCTCGGCTACGATCTCGCTTCGTCCAAGGAGATCAACGACGCGGTGGCGTTCGGCTTCCCCGAGGAGCGGACGTTCCGCATCGACCATTATCTGGGCAAGGAAACCGTCCAGAACATCCTGGCGCTGCGCTTCGGCAATTTCTTCTTCGAGCCGATCTGGAACGCGCACGGCATCGACAATGTGCAGATTACCATCGCCGAGACGGTCGGTCTGGAAGATCGCGCAGGCTATTACGAGGGCGCAGGCGCGCTGCGCGACATGGTGCAGAACCATATCCTGCAGCTGCTCGCACTCATCGCGATGGAGCCGCCCGCCCGCTATGACGGCACCGCGATCCGTGACGAAAAGGCCAAGGTCTTCCGTTCGCTGCGCCTGATGACGCCCGAGGAAGTGCCCAACAACACCGTCACCGGGCAGTATTCGGACGGCGCAGTCGGCGGCAAGATCGTCGGCTCTTATGCGGACGAGCTAGGCAAGCCGTCCAAGACCGAGACCTTCGTCGCGATCAAGGCGCATGTCGACAATTGGCGCTGGCAGGGCGTGCCCTTCTACCTGCGTACCGGCAAGCGCATGGCCGCGCGCCGTTCCGAGATCGCGATCCAGTTCAAGCCCGTGCCCCACTCCATGTTCGCCGGGCGCGGCGGCTTGCTCCAGCCCAACACGCTGGTCATCCGCTTGCAGCCGGAGGAATATATCCAGCTGCTGGTGATGGCGAAGGAGCCGGGTCTGGACCGCGACGGCATCCGCCTGCGCGAGGTGCCGCTGAACCTGTCGCTCGACGCCGAGTTTGCGGGCACCCGTCGCCGCATCGCCTATGAACGGCTGCTGCTCGACCTGATCGAGGGTGACCAGACGCTGTTCGTCCGCCGCGACGAGGTGGAGGCGCAGTGGACCTGGATCGACGCCATCCGCGCCGGTTGGGACGCCAATGACGTCAAGCCCAAGACCTATCCGAGCGGCAGCTGGGGCCCCTCCTCCGCCATCGCGCTGACCGAGCGCGACGGGGTGCACTGGCAGGACGACTGAGCCCCGCCTCCCGCGCGGAGGCGAACGACATCGACGCGGAACGCGGCGCGGCCCGAAGGCTGGCCTGCTTCGCGCAAAGACTATCTAGGACGTAAGTGACATGACCGACGAAATCGAATGGTGGGATTACGAAGACACCACCGAGATGGCGAACGCGCTGGCGGGCGACATCCAGTTCATCATCGAAAGCGCGATCGAGGCGCGCGGCGCGGCGGTGATCGCGCTGTCGGGCGGCAAGACGCCGATCCCGGTCTATGAAAAGCTGGCCCAGGCCAAGCTCGACTGGAAGCGGGTGACCATCGTCCCCGCCGACGAGCGCATCGTGCCGCTGGGCGATCCGCTGTCCAACGTGACGATGATCGGCAAGATCTTCCTGCCCAAGGGCGCGCGCGTCATGCCGATCGTGCCGCAGGCGACGTCGGACTATAAGGCCGCCGGTCGCTCGGCCGATGCGCTGATGCAGGAACTGCACTGGCCGCTCGACCTGGTGCTGCTGGGCATGGGCGCGGACGGGCATACCGCCTCTATCTTCCCCGGCCCTGACTATGACGAAGCGCTCAATGGGCCGAAGGAACGCCGCGCTCTGGGCCTGATGCCCGATCCCTTGCCGCCCGAGGCACCGGTCGCCCGCGTGACGCTCAGCCGTGCCGGGATCGTCTCGGCCCGCTCGATCATGTTCGCCATCTCGGGCCCCGCCAAGAAGAAGGTGCTGGAAGACGCAATCAAGGAAGGCGCTTCCTCGCCCTATCCGGTCGGCCGCGTGCTGGCCGAGGTCGAGCTGCCGATCGACATCCACTGGAGCGAGCAATGAGCCTCAACGCCGCCGTCTCTGCCGTCACCGACCGGGTCATCGAACGCTCGCGTCCGGGCCGCCAGGCCTATCTCGACCTGATCGCACACGAGGCCGAGACGGCGGTGCGCCGCCCCAATCTGGGCTGCGCCAACCTCGCCCATGCCTATGCCGGGACCGAGGAAGACCGCGACGCCATGAAGGCGGATCGGGGCATGAATATCGGCATCGTGTCGGCCTATAACGACATGTTGTCGGCCCATGCCGTCTATTATCGCTATCCCGAACTGATGAAGGTCTGGGCGCGCGAGGTCGGCGCGACGGCGCAGGTGGCGGGTGGCGTGCCCGCCATGTGCGACGGCGTGACGCAGGGCTATGCGGGCATGGAGCTGTCGCTGTTCAGCCGCGACACGATCGCGCTGTCGACGGCGGTCGCGCTGAGCCACGGCACCTTCGAGGGTGCGGCCCTGCTCGGCATCTGCGACAAGATCGTGCCGGGCCTGCTGATGGGCGCGCTGCGCTTCGGCCATCTGCCGATGATCCTGGTGCCCGGCGGCCCGATGCCTACGGGGTTGCCCAACAAGCAGAAGGCCGCCGTCCGCGAAGCCTTTGCCGAGGGCAAGGCGGGCCGCGACGAGCTGCTCGACGCCGAGATCGCGGCCTATCACTCCAAGGGCACCTGCACCTTCTACGGCACCGCCAACACCAACCAGATGATGATGGAGGTGATGGGCCTGCACATGCCGGGCGCCGCCTTCGTCAATCCGGGCACCAAGCTGCGCCAGGAACTCAGCCGCGCCGCCGTCCACCGGCTGGCCGCGATCGGGCAGCGTGGCGACGACTATCGCCCGCTCGGCCGGTGCGTCGATGAAAAGGCGATCGTCAACGCGGCGGTCGGCCTGCTGGCGACCGGCGGCTCGACCAATCACCTGATCCACCTGCCCGCCATCGCGCGCGCGGCGGGCATCATCATCGACTGGGAGGACATGGACCGGCTCTCGGCCGCCGTGCCGCTGATCGCGCGCGTCTATCCCAATGGCTCGGCCGATGTGAACGGGTTCGAGGCGGCGGGCGGCATGCCCTATGTCATCCGCGAACTCCTGTCCGCCGGGCTGCTCCACCGCGACATCATGACCGTCGCGGGCAAGGACCTGTCCGATTATGGCCAGACGGCGGTCATCGCCGAGGACAAGCTCGCCTGGACGCCGGTCGGCGACAGCGGCGACGAGACGATCCTGCGCCCGGCGTCTGCGCCCTTCTCGGCCGATGGCGGCATGCGCATCCTGTCGGGCAATCTCGGCCGCGCCTGCATCAAGGTGTCGGCGGTCGAGCGTGAGCGCTGGATCATCGAGGCCCCCGCCCGTGTCTTCTCCGACCAGTCCGAGGTCCAGGCCGCGTTCAAGGCGGGCGAGCTGGAGCGCGACGTGGTGGTCGTGGTCCGTTTCCAGGGCCCCAAAGCGAACGGGATGCCCGAGTTGCACAAGCTGACCCCGCCGCTGGGCGTGCTCCAGAACCGGGGCTTCAAGGTCGCGCTCGTCACCGACGGCCGCATGTCGGGCGCCAGCGGCAAGGTGCCCTGCGCCATCCATCTCAGCCCCGAGGCGATCGGCGGCGGCGCGATCGGCCTGATCCGCGACGGTGATATTGTCCGGCTGGACGCGGTAGAGGGTACGCTGAACGCGCTGGTCGATCCGACCGAGTGGACCGCCCGCGAGCAGGCGGTGACGCCCGCGCCCGTCCAGGGCATGGGCCGCGAGCTGTTCGCGCTGTTCCGCCAAGCCGCCGACGAAGCCGAGAAGGGCGCATCGCCCATTCTCGCGGGCGCGGGCCTGTAAGAAGACAAGGGGGAGGACATCATGGAAATCGTAGCCGTCGACATCGGGGGCACCCACGCGCGCTTTGCGATCGCGGAGGTCGAGGACGGCCGCGTCGTCAAGCTGGGTGAGCCGTGCACGCAGAAGACCGCCGAGCACGCCTCGCTCCAGACCGCGTGGCAGGCGTTCGAGGCGCATCTGGGCCGCCCGCTGCCCAAGGCGGCCTCGCTCGCCATCGCCTCGCCGATCACCGGCGACGTGATCCGCATGACCAACAACCCGTGGGTCATCCGCCCCTCGCTGATCCCCGAGCGGCTGGGCGCGGACGTCTATACGGTCATCAACGATTTCGGTGCGGTCGGCCATGCCGTCGCGCAGGTGCCGGAAGAGGACTTCCTCCACATCTGCGGCCCGGAAGAACCGATGCCTGAACAGGGCGTCGTCACCGTCTGCGGCCCCGGCACCGGCCTGGGCGTCGCGCAGGTGCTGATGACTCCCAACCGCTACCACGTCATCGAGACCGAAGGCGGGCATATGGATTATGCCCCGCTCGACGGGATCGAGGATGCGATCCTGAAGCGCCTGCGCCGCACCTATACCCGCGTGTCGTGCGAGCGGATTTGCTCCGGCCCCGGCATCGTCGCCATCTATGAGACGCTCGCCACGCTGGAGGGCCGTGCGGTCCCCAGCCGCGACGACCGCGAAATCTGGACCGAGGCGCTCGAGGGCACCGATTCGATCGCGCTTGCCGCGCTGGACCGTTTCTGTCTGGCGCTGGGCGCGGTAGCAGGCGACTTCGCGCTGGCGCAGGGGGCCAAGACCGTCGTGATCGCGGGCGGACTCGGCTACCGGATCAAGGACAAGCTGCTGCGTTCGGGCTTCGATCAGCGCTTCGTCGCCAAGGGACGGTTCCAGTCGCTGATGGCGCGCATCCCCGTCAAGCTCATCACCCATCCCCAGCCCGGCCTGTTCGGTGCAGCCGCGGCCTTTGCCCAGGAGCATTCATGACCGACATCGCCACCATCATGCGCACCAGCGCGGTCATCCCCGTGCTGGTCATCGACGACGCCGCCACCGCCAAGCCGCTGGCCGAGGCGCTGGTCGCGGGCGGGCTGAAGGTGCTGGAGGTGACGCTGCGAACCCCCGCCGCGCTGGAGGCGATGGCTGAGATGAAGAAGGTGCCCGGCGCGATCGTCGGCGCCGGCACCGTCGTCAACGAGCAACAGTTGCGCGACGTGGCGGATGCGGGCGCGGAGTTCATTGTCTCGCCCGGCCTGACCGATCGCCTCGGCGCGGCGGTGATCGAGAGCGGCATCCCCTATCTGCCCGGTATCGCCAATGCGGGCGACATCATGCGCGGGCTGGACCTGGGCCTGACCCATTTCAAGTTCTTCCCCGCCGAGACCAGCGGCGGGCTGAAGGCGCTGAAGGCGCTGGCCGCGCCCTTCTATCAGGCGCGCTTCTGTCCCACCGGCGGCATCACCGAGGCGAGCGCCCCCGACTGGCTGGCCTTCGATCGCGTGCTGTGCGTCGGCGGCAGCTGGGTAACCGGCGGATCGATGGCCGATGTCGAGGCCAAGGCGCGCGCGGCGGCGGCGCTGCGGGGTTGATCAAGGACGAACACCCTCACCCTTCTCACCCGCTATCGCGGGCGGGCCCCGTCCCTCTCCCATTGGGAGAGGGAAGGGAGGCGCAACGCGCCGGAAGGGTGAGGGTGTTCGGTTGCTGGCAAGCTCAGGCGCTAATCGCCCCCGTCAGCCACTGCCGAAACGCCTTCATCGCTAGTCCTTCCTTGCGCGACAATAATCGCGTCAGCCAATAGCGCCCGGCATCGATCTCGACGGCAAAGGGCTGGACCAGCCGTTCCGTCGTGAGTTCATGGCCGAACATCACCTTGGGCGCGAGTGCCACGCCAAGCCCCGCCATCGCCGCGCCGACCATCAGCGCCGAGCTATCGAACATCGGCCCCCGCAGGTTGGGCGGCAGGACACCCACCGCCGCGAACCAGCTTTCCCATTCGCTCACCCGGTAGGATCGCAGCAACCGCTCCCGCACCAGATCGCCCGGACCTTGCAACCGCGCGGCGACCAAGGGCGCACAAAGCGGAGTCAGCGGTGCCGCCATCAGCGGTTCGGCATGCGTCCCATGCCACGCGCCGTCGCCGAAGCGTATCGCGCAGTCCAGCCCCTCGCCCGCCAGGTCGACCCGGTTGTTGTTGATCGACACCCGCAGATCGATGTGCGGATGGGTCGCGGCGAAATCATCCAGCCGCGCCAGCAGCCAGCCGGTGGCAAAGGTGCCCACAACACCGATATTGACCACATGCTTAAAACGCCCATCGGCAAACCGGTCCAGCGTCGCCCCGATCCGGTCGAACGTCTCAGCCAGCACGGGTACCAGCGCCTGCCCGTCATCGGTCAGCGCCAGCCCACGCGGCAAACGATGAAACAGCCGCGCGCCCAGCCTCTTTTCCAGCGCCGCGACCTGATGGCTGACCGCACCCTGGCTGACGCACAACTCGATCGCGGCGCGGGTGAAGTTTAAATGCCGTGCTGCCGCCTCGAAGGCGCGCAGCGCGTTAAGGGGAAGTTGGGCGCGGTCCATGCCCCATCATGAAATTCGCTCATGGCTCTGTCGAGGGAAGATGCTTTGTGGTGCGAGACAAAGCCATCCATCTTGCCGGGCGAGGAGACACGCCATGCTCGCCAGACCGACCCTGCTCTCACTGATCGCCATCGTCACTGCGCCCGCCACCCCGCAGGCACCCGACCCGCTGACCAAGCCGATCGTCACCGAGCATACGGCCGAATGGCTCGCCCCGCGCCCGCCCGTGAAGGTCTTCGGCACCACCTATCTGGTCGGTTTCGGCGGGCTGAACGTCGCGCTGATCGATACCGGCCAGGGCCTGATCCTGATCGACGGCGCGCTGCCGCAAGCCGCGCCCGCCATCCTGGCCAATGTCGCCAAGCTCGGCTTTCGGCCCCGCGACATCAAATATATTCTCAGCACCGAGCCGCATTTCGATCATGCGGGCGGCCTCGCCGCGCTGGCCCGCGATACCGGCGCGACGGTTGTCGCCAGCCCTCGGGGCGCGGAGGGTCTCCGCACCGGACGGTTGGCAGTCGATGATCCGCAGCGTGGTTATGACAGCCGCTTCCCCGCCGTCCGGTCCGTCCGCATCATCCGCGATGGCGAAAGGTTGACGCTCGGCAACACCATCGTCACCGCGCGCGCAACGCCGGGCCATACTATGGGCAGCATGAGTTGGAGTTGGCGCGCCTGCGAAGGCCAGCAGTGTAAGGCGATCGTTTTCGCCGCCAGCCTGAACCCCGTATCGACCGACGCTTATCGCTTCTCGGCCCCATCGCACAAAGCCGTCGTGGCCGCCTTCGCACGCGGGCAGGCGGCGATGCGCGCCCTGCCCTGCGACATCCTGATCACCGCCCATGCCGATCAGGACGGCGCGACCGAGCGGTTTCTGACGACGCCCGGCGCTTGTCGCGCCTATGCGGCATCATCGCAGCGGAAACTCTCACAACGCCTCAGGCAGGAGGCGCGCTGATCGTCACATTTCCCCGCGCTGGCGACGGATCGCGTACCATTTCTGCACATTGGCGTTATGTTCCGCCAGCGTGTCGGCGAACACATGGCCGCCCGATCCGTCCGCCACGAAATACAGCGCCTTGCTGTCCGCTGGGTTCAGCACCGCGTCGATCGAGGCGCGGCCCGGATTGGCGATCGGCCCGACCGGCAGGCCGGGGCTGGCATAGGTGTTGTAGCCGTTCTTCGCATGAAGCTCCGAACGCAGAATACGGCGGCCGAGCGGACGCCCCTTGGTGATCGGATAGATCACGGTCGGATCGGCTTGGAGCGGCATGCCGATACGCAGACGGTTGCCATAGACCGCCGCGACGGTGCGGCGCTCGGAGGGCTTGCCGGTTTCCTTCTCGACGATCGAGGCCAGGATGATCGCCTCTTGCGGCGACTTGACGGCAATACCCGGCTTCCGATCGGCCCAGGCTTGGGCGAGATAGTCTTTCATCGCCTTCTGCATCCGCGCGACCACCGAGGCGCGGGTGTCGCCCTTCTGATAGGCATAGCTATCCGGCAGGACCGACCCTTCCGCCGGGACGGGCACATCGCCGGTCAGCCCGTCGGCACGCATCAGGGCATCGTGGACGAGGACCGAGGGATAACCCTCCGGCACCGGCACCAGCCGTTGGCGGACCTTGCCTTCTTGCAGCAGGGTCAGGACATCATGCGCACTGGCATGTTCGGGGATGGCATATTCGCCCGCCTTGATCGCCCCGCCATCGCCGAAGACCCGGGCGTACAGGCGAAAGCGACCGGCCGAGCGAATCGCGCCCGCCTTTTGTAGTTCACTGGCGGCGCGCGCCAAACTCGCCCCCTCGGGTACGACGACCGCAAGCGGCTTGTCCGCAGGCCCGCTGCCCGCCCAGTCATGCGCGACCCAGGCGAAGACGGCGATGCCGATCAGCCCCAGCAGCAACCCGATACAGCCGACCTTGCGCATATCTCACCCGGTTATGACGAGGGCGCTGGGCCCCGGACAGGAAACAACCCCGGCGATGATCCGGGCCCGTTTGCCATTCCGCCCGATGACGCGAGCCGAATGAATTTGCAACCGGACCCGGCCATCACCGGGGTTGGAATTTTGCTCTGCCACCCACTCCGTTCGAAAGAAGCGAAGCCGAAATGGGTGCCTGGGCCTCCCCTCAAATCCCGTGGCCTGCGCCTTCACGCAGGCCGAACGGGTATCGAGGGGTTTAGATCGCCTTCATCACCAGCGAAGCATTGGTGCCGCCGAAGCCGAACGAATTGTTCAGCACCGCCTTCACTTCGCGCTTCTTGGCCGTGTGCGGCACCAGGTCGACGCCCTCGGTGCCCTCATCGGGGTTGTCGAGGTTCAGCGTCGGGGGCACGATCTGGTCGCGCAGCGCGAGGATGCAGAAGATGCTCTCGACCGCCCCGGCCCCGCCCAGCAGATGGCCGATCGCCGACTTGGTGCTCGACATCGACGCACCCGACAGGTCGTCACCGAACACGCGCTTGGCGGCGGCCAGCTCGATCGTGTCGGCCATGGTCGAGGTGCCATGGGCGTTGATATAGTCGATGTCCGACGGCTCCATGCCTGCCTTGCGCAGCGCCATGCGCATCGCATTCTCGGCGCCCTTGCCTTCCGGGTGCGGCGCAGTGACGTGATAAGCGTCGCCGGACAGACCGTAACCGACAACCTCGGCATAAATCTTCGCACCGCGTGCCTTGGCGTGTTCATACTCTTCCAGCACGACGACGCCCGCGCCCTCGCCCATCACGAAGCCGTCGCGGCCCTTGTCATAGGGACGGCTGGCCTCGGTCGGACGGTCGTTCATGCTCATGTTGAGCGCGCGCGCCTGGGCGAAGCCCGCCACGCCGAGCGGATTGATCGTGCTTTCCGCACCGCCCGCCAGCATGATGTCGGCATCGTCGTCGCGGATCATCCGCGCCGCGTCACCGATCGAGTGCGCGCCGGTCGAGCAGGCGGTGACGACCGCGTGGTTCGGGCCCATCAGGCCATATTTGATGCTGACCTGACCCGAGATCAGATTGATCAGGCGGCCATGGACGAAGTGCGGGCTGACCCGGCCGGGGCCACGCTCGTGCAGGTTGACCGATTCGATCTCGATGCCCGGCAGACCGCCGATGCCCGAGCCGATCGACACGCCCGCGCGCAGCTTCGTCGCCTCGTCCATCTCGGTCAGACCGGCATCTTCCAGCGCCTGTCCGGCGGCGTCGATGCCATAGACGATGAACGGATCGACCTGGCGCTGGACCTTGTGGTCGACGCGCTTGTCGGGATCGAAGCCATATTCATGATCCTTGGGCTTCACCTCGCACGCGATGGTGCATTTCTGCCCCGTCGTGTCGAAGCGGGTGATCGTCCCCGCGCCCGACTTGCCAGCAATCAGATTGGCCCAGGCGGTTTCGACGTCCGCGCCCAGTGGCGTGACAAGACCCAGACCGGTGACGACGACGCGCCGCATATTCCACTCCATTCCCAAACGAAAACGGCTCCCCGCCCGCTATGTCGGGGTCGGGGAGCCGCTTGAATCCTGGCCTTGGCGGCCCGTTCGGCCCGCATCACCTGCGGGCCGAGGCCCCGGAATTAGGCCTTGTTCTCGTCGATATAGGTGATCGCGTCCTTGACGGTCGTGATCTTCTCGGCGGCATCGTCCGGGATTTCGACACCGAACTCTTCCTCGAACGCCATGACGAGCTCGACGATGTCGAGGCTGTCGGCACCGAGGTCGTCGATGAAGCTCGCGTCCTCGGTCACCTTGTCGGCTTCGACGCCGAGATGCTCGACGACGATCTTCTTCACGCGGTCGGCGGTCTCGCTCATGGTAATCCCTTCTCGTAATTCATCGGGGGTTGATACTTCCTGAACGCACGTAGAACGCGCGTCCAAGTCTGGCAAGCCCGTCCAGCGACGGACTTACCGACAGATCGGATCATTCGTGCGAATTAAGCCCTTTACAGGCGCGGTTACAACATCGCCATGCCGCCGTTGACGTGCAGCGTCTGGCCGGTGACATAGCCCGCTTCCTTCGACGCCAGATAGACGACGGCGGCACCGATATCCTCGCCCTTGCCCAGATCGCCCGCCGGGATCTTGCCGAGCAGCGCGGCCTTCTGCGCCTCGGGCAGAACGTCGGTCATCGCCGAGCGCATGAAGCCGGGCGCGACGCAGTTGACCGTGACGTTGCGGCTAGCCAGCTCCTGCGCCACCGCCTTCGACATGCCGACGATGCCCGCCTTGGACGCGGCATAGTTCGCCTGGCCGGGATTGCCGGTCGTGCCGACGATCGAGGTGATCGAGATGATGCGGCCGAAGCGCGCCTTCATCATCGGCTTGGCGGCGGCGCGGATCAGGCGGAAGGTCGCCTCCAGGTTCACCCTGATGACCTGATCCCACTCCTCGTCCTTCATCCGCATGGTCAGGTTGTCGCGCGTAACACCGGCATTGTTGACCAGGATGTCGAGCTTGCCGCCCAGCGCCTCGACCGCCTGCGGGATCAGTGCATCGACCGCGGCGGGGTCGGACAGGTTGCACGGCACTGCGACATGCTCGCCGCCCAGCTCGGCGCGAAACGCCTCCAGCTTGTCGATATTGGAGCCGGACAGCGCCAGCTTCGCCCCCTGCGCCGCCAGTGCCTTGGCGACGGCGGAGCCGAGGCCGCCCGATGCGCCGGTCACGAGGGCGGTCATTCCTGTCAGGTCGAACATTTAAGAAACTCCCTAGAATTTTTTTCGCGCAGAGGCGCGGAGGACGCAGAGGGGTTATGGTTGTTGACGAGGCGACGTATGCCCTCGCGCAGCGTCTCCCCTCCGAAGTTGATCAGCAGCCCCACGGGCTGCCCGGTGAGACGCAAATACGTCAGAAGCTGTTTGGCGTGAACGGGGGCCAGACGTTCGACGGATTCGATTTCGACGACCAAGCGTTCATCGACCAGTAAATCGATCTTGAATGCCCCTTCGATACGCACGCCCTCAAACTCGATATCGATGCTGCGCTGACGCGCGACGGAGTAGCCCATGGCCGCCAATCTGGCGGCCAGGACAATCTTATAGACGCTTTCGAGTAGGCCGGGACCGAGCTCACGATGCAATCGCAATGCGACATCGATCACATCCCCACTCACGAGATCGATATCCCGCATGGCCCCCAATACCCCTCTGCGTCCTCCGCGCCTCTGCGCGCAAAATCAGAGCTTGGCGAGCAGCCCCTCGATATCGTCCATCGTCACCACGCTGACCGCATCGACGTCCGGTGCGATACGCTTGACCATCGGGCCGAGCACCTTGCCGCCGAACTCGACGCACTGCGTCACGCCCGCATGCTGCATCGCCAGCACCGATTCGCGCCAGCGGACCATGCCGGTCACCTGCGCAACCAGCAGCGCGCGGATCGCACCCGGGTCGGCAACCGGCGCCGCCTCGACATTGGCATAGACCGGCACCAGCGGCGCGCGGATCGTCGCCTCGGCCAGCGCCGCGTCCATCGCATCGGCGGCGGGCTGCATCAGCGGGCAGTGGAACGGCGCCGAAACCGGCAGCAGCACCGCACGCTTGGCGCCCAGGTCCTTGGCCAACGCCACCGCCTTCTCGATCGCCGCGCGGTGGCCGGAGATCACGACCTGGCTCGGGTCATTGTCATTGGCCACCGTGCAGACCAGTTCCTCACCGCCCTCCGCCAGGATCGCATCGACCGCCGTACCCGCGATGGTCTTGGCCTTTTCCAGGTCCGCACCGAGCAGGGCGGCCATGGCCCCCTCACCCACCGGCACCGCCGCCTGCATCGCCCGGCCGCGCAGCTTCAGCAGGCGCGCCGTCGTCGGCAGGTCGATCGCATCGGCCGCACATAGCGCGGTATATTCGCCCAGCGAGTGACCCGCGACGAAATCGGCCTTTTCCGACAGGCGGACGCCGCCTTCCTTCTCCAGCACGCGCAGGGTGGCGATGGCGTTCGCCATGATCGCGGGCTGCGCATTCTCGGTCAGGGTCAGTTCGTCGGCGGGGCCCTCGACCATCAGGCGATAGAGATGCTGGCCCAGTGCCTCGTCGACCTCCTGGAACACCTCGCGGGCGGCGGGGCTCGCCTCGGCCAGCGCCTTGCCCATACCGACGGCCTGGCTGCCCTGGCCCGGAAAGATGAATGCACGCATGTTGGTTCTGCCATGAAACAGTAATAGGATGGCCCGCGCGGTAGAAAGGTCGCCCGCTGCTGGCAAGTCCGGGGACCCTTCCCCGCTTGCCTTTTGGCCGCAATCCGCTATGAGCCAGCGCACCATTGGGCGGGAAGCACCTGCTTCACCCGCCCTCATGCCATTTTTGGCGTGAAGGTATGAAGTATGGAAGACAGCCGGAGGGGCGTCCCACATGGGGTGGGCGCCAGCGATCGGCCAACATAAGGTAAGCTGCATGGCTCTTTACGAGCACGTGTTCCTTGCGCGCCAGGATCTGGCACAGGCGCAGGTGGACGCGCTGGCGGAAGCCGCCACGAAGATCGTCGAGGACAATCAGGGCAAGGTCGTGAAGACCGAGACCTGGGGCCTGCGTTCGCTGGCGTACAAGATCGCCAAGAACCGCAAGGCGCATTACGTCATGCTCGAAATCGACGCCCCCGCCGGTGTCGTCGCCGAGCTGGAGCGCCAGACCCAGATCAACGAAGACGTGATCCGCTACATGACCGTCAAGGTGGACGGCCATGAAGAAGGTCCGTCGGTGATGATGCGCAAGCAGGAGCGCGACCGCGAGCGTCGTGCCGATCGTGGCGAACGCCCCGACCGCGCTGACCGCCCCCGTCGTGATCGTGAAGAGGAAGCCGCATAATGGCCCGCCCGTTTTTCCGTCGCCGCAAGAGCTGCCCCTTCTCCGCGAAGGACGCGCCCCGGATCGACTATAAGGACGTCCGTCTGCTCCAGGGCTTCGTGTCCGAGCGCGGCAAGATCGTGCCGTCGCGCATCACCAGCGTGTCGGCCAAGAAGCAGCGCGAGCTCGCCCAGGCGATCAAGCGCGCGCGTCATCTGGGCCTCCTGCCCTACGTCGTGAAGTAAGGGGTCTTACAGATGAACGTTATTCTGCTTGAGCGCGTCGAGAAGCTCGGCGCCATCGGCGACGTGGTTTCGGTGAAGGACGGCTATGCCCGTAACTTCCTGCTGCCGCGCAAGAAGGCGCTGCGCGCCAACGAAGCCAACAAGAAGGTGTTCGAGGCCAACCGCGCCCGCATCGAAGCCGAGAACGCGAACCGTCGCGCCGAGGCCGAGGTCGAGTCGAAGACCTTCGAGAACGCCACCGTCACCCTGATCCGTCAGGCGTCGAACGTCGGCCAGCTGTACGGCTCGGTCGCGGTGCGTGACCTGGTCGAGGCGCTGGTCGCCGATGGCCACAAGGTGAACAAGAGCCAGATCGTGCTCGACCGTCCGATCAAGGCGATCGGCCTGTACGACGTGCGCGTCGCGCTTCACCCGGAAGTGGCCGTGACCGTCAAGGTCAACGTCGCCCGCTCGCCGGAAGAAGCCGAGATGCAGGCACAGGGCGTCGACGTCATGGCCTCGATGTTCGAGCGTGACGAAGCCGGCTTCACCGAGGATTACGATCCCAACGCAGAGCCCGGCGCCACCGCCGAGGTTCAGCCGGAGCAGGAAGAAGAAGCGCAGGGCTAAGCCTAAGCGCTTCGGCCTTCCGCCGAAACAAGAAGGGCCGCCCGACATGTCCGGGCGGCCCTTTTTTGCGTCTTGGAAAACGGAAAAGAAAAGCGCGCATTCATCAGCGCACGAGAATCCTCACGGGCAGGTAACGCAGGCGCCGACGACCGCCGCCAGGGGGATCAGGGCGAAGAAGAGCGGCATGATATGTTTCATGATCAAAACTGCCAAAGCCTATCCATGGCCATTTAATACACGGCCAAGTGCAAAAGTTTCGTTACGATGAACGCACGAACGCGAAATTTTTCAACTCATCGCTCTATGGGCTCGGTTCACCGGCAAAATAAGGGCCGCTTAGCCTGGATCAGGCACTTTTTGGTGCAGTGCGGCATCCGTCGAGGGTCAGGACAATAGTTCGCAAGCCGCTGCATCAAACATGAAAATCGTCCTCTTTCGCAGCAGGCGCGGTGTGTGAAGCCGCCACCACGCCGCAGCATCCGGCCGATGGCCTTCAAGACAGTCCACGGCGATCCGCGCATTCACCACAAAACCATCTACATTGACGGTTCGTCCCCGCAGCATGGCCCAAATTTGCGGCAAGACGCCACGAGGTCCGGTCAGTACACCGAAGCCTCGCACCATTCGACGGCTTGGAATAAGAAGCGGTATCGACACGCCGATCCAGGCATCCCTGACCCATTCGGGTGCTTCGCCATTCGGGCGCCTGACAATCATGATCCGCATAACGAGATCGTGTCCTCCGACCGGCCTCACCGCAAGCTACGACGACTAATGGAAAGACCGGTTGCCCCGCACAAATGACAGCCAACCCTTCATTCGTTCGCCGATCGACGCTCTCGCATTTCGCACGATCAAACGATGCACGTGGCGCCGACTAATCCCCAGCAGATGAGCCATCTCATCCTCGCTAATATCATGGCGCTCGCGGCGAAGGTCCTCCACCGTACAGAGAAGTGACCAAGCCATGGGGTCGAGAAATTGCCCGGGATGTGAAAGCGTCTGAGCGATGGTCAGGACCGACTCATAGGTGCTGAACGTATCCGGCCATTTCCCAGCATCGAGAGCCGCATCCGCGCGCTCCTGCGATATCTTGACCAGAAGATGCTCATCGTAAATCCGCTCTTCTTGCGCCAAGAGCCAATTCTGCTGGCATGACCCACACTGGCCTAGATAGAGCCACCATTGTGACAAGCCCGCATTTAGCAAAACCTTCACTGCTTCAACGAACTGCTCGTCACGCCCCCGATGATCACCCATGGAAATATGAGCGAGGTCGGGTAACGATGGGCAAAGACAGTCGGACACGATCGTCACTTCCGCCCGAACAGCTTCTCGATATCGCCATGTTGCAACTTTACCCAGGTCGGGCGGCCATGGTTGCACTGGCCGGAGTGCGGCGTGACCTCCATTTCGCGCAGCAGCGCGTTCATCTCGGCGACCGACAGGATACGGCCGGCGCGGACCGAGCCGTGGCACGCCATAGTCGCCGCCACATGGTCCAGCCGTTCTCGCAACGACAGCGCCTGGTCGAACGCCGCGAGTTCATCGGCCAGGTCGCTGACGAGTCCCTTGGGATCGCTCTGTCCCAGCAGCGCGGGCGTGGAGCGGACCAGCATCGCGGTCGGACCGAAGCGTTCGAGGTCAAGGCCGAACTCGGCCAGTTCCTCGGCGCGCGCCTCCAGCCGGTCGCAGGCGGGTTCGTCCAGTTCGACGACTTCGGGGATCAGCATCGCCTGCGACGCGACCCGCCCGCCGGTCAGCGCCGCGCGCATCCGCTCCAGCACCAGCCGTTCGTGCGCGGCGTGCTGGTCGACCAGGACCAGCCCGTCCTCGGCCTCGGCGACGATATAGGTCTTGGCGACCTGTCCGCGTGCCACGCCCATCGGATATTGGCGCACCTCCGGCGGGGGCGCAAAGGCGGCCTCGGCACGGGCGAGCGGCGGGGGAGCGGCAAAGCCGGGTCGCGGCGCGAACAGCGATTGGCGCTCCATCACCCGCGCCTCCGGGGTGGCATGGCTCCAGTCATCCGCCACGGGGGCCGTCGCGGCGGGTGCAGCGACGCTCTCGCTCTGCCACATCGCCAGCGCCGAGTCGGGCGCGCGCTGGACGCTACGATGCCCAGCTTCGTCCAGCGCGCGGCGCAGACCGGACACGATCATGCCCCGGATCAGCGCGGGGTCACGAAAGCGGACTTCCGTCTTGGCCGGGTGGACGTTCACATCAACTTCGGATGGCGGCATGTCGAGGAACAGCGCGACGACCGCATGGCGATCGCGTGGCAACATCTCGGCATAAGCCCCTCGAATCGCGCCCATCAGCAGGCGGTCGCGCACCGGGCGTCCGTTGACGAACAGATATTGATGGTCGGCGATCCCCCGGTTGAAGGTCGGCAAGCCCGCAACCCCGCCCAGCGAGATCGTGTCGCGCCCCCAGTCGATCGCGACCGAATTTTCCGCCAGCGCCCGGTCGGTCAGGCCCGCGACTCGCCCCGGCCGCTCCTCACCGCCCGGAACGGTCAGGACACGCCGCCCGTCATGCTCCAGCGTGAAAGCGATATCGGGCCGCGCCATCGCCAGCCGACGGATCGTATCGAGACACGCGGCATATTCCGAGCGGGGCGAGCGCAGGAATTTGCGCCGGGCGGGCACGCGCGCGAACAGGTCCTCGACCACGATCCGGGTGCCGGGCGGCACGGCGGCGGGGCCGTCGCGCAGCACCTCGCCATTGTCGACCACCCGGCCCCAGCCGTCGCGCCCCGCCGGTCGGCTCTCGATCGTGACTCGCGCGACACTGGCGATCGAGGGCAAAGCTTCGCCCCGAAATCCGAGGGTTGCGACCGATTCGATCGCCTCGTCGGGCAGCTTGGAGGTGCAGTGCCGCTCCAGCGCCAGCGCCATGTCCTCGGCCGACATACCACATCCGTCGTCGGCCACCTCGATCCGGCCGATGCCGCCCTGCCCGATCGCCACCGCGATCCGGGTCGCGCCCGCGTCGATGGAATTTTCGACCAGTTCCTTCAACGCACTGGCGGGCCTTTCCACCACTTCACCGGCCGCGATACGATTGACGAGATGGGGAGGCAGACGCCGTATTGACATGCGGCAAGCCCTAGCCCAAGCGACGGCATCCCGCGACCCCGCAAATGACGGTGCAGGTGCCTGTGACGGCTCTTGGCGGCGGTTCGGGATATGAGTCCACGCCCACCCGGTCCATAGACGGAACGAAAGCCTCGATGCCCCTCCCCCGCTTCCTGAAATTCATGTCGCAAGACATGGCGATCGACCTCGGCACCGCGAACACCGTGGTCTATGTCCGCGGACGCGGCATCGTGCTGAACGAGCCATCCGTCGTCGCGGTCGAGACGATCAACGGCATCAAGCGCGTGAAGGCGGTCGGTGACGACGCCAAGCTGATGATGGGCAAGACGCCGGGCAATATCGAGGCGATCCGCCCGCTTCGCGACGGCGTGATCGCGGACATCGATGTCGCCGAACAGATGATCAAGCACTTCATCCTGAAGGTGCACGGCCCCCGCAAGTTCGCCCGCTGGCCCGAGATCGTGATCTGCGTGCCGTCGGGTTCGACCAAGGTGGAACGCCGCGCGATCCGCGACGCCGCCTCGAACGCGGGTGCCAGCCAGGTTTTCCTGATCGAGGAGCCGATGGCCGCCGCGATCGGCGCCGACATGCCGGTGACCGAGCCGATCGGCTCGATGGTCGTCGACATCGGCGGCGGCACGACCGAAGTCGCCGTGCTGTCGCTGCGCGGCCTGGCCTACACCACGAGCGTGCGCGTCGGCGGCGACAAGATGGACGAGTCCATCGTATCCTATGTCCGCCGCAACCATAACCTGCTGATCGGCGAAGCCACCGCCGAGCGGATCAAGCAGGAAGTCGGCATTGCGCGTCCCCCGGCGGACGGCATCGGCGTGACGATCCAGATCAAGGGCCGCGACCTCGTCAACGGCGTGCCCAAGGAAATCCAGATCAACCAGGGCCAGATCGCCGAGGCGCTGTCCGAACCGGTCGCGACCATCGTCGAGGGCGTTCGCGTCGCGCTGGAAAACACCGCGCCCGAACTGGCCGCCGATATCGTCGACCAGGGCATCGTCCTGACCGGCGGCGGCGCGCTGCTCGAAGGGCTGGACGAGGTGCTGCGCGACGAGACCGGGCTGCCAGTCACGGTGGCGGAAGATCCGCTGACCTGCGTCGCGCTGGGCACCGGCCGTGCGCTCGAAGATCCGATGTATCGCGGCGTCCTGCTGAACGGCTAACCTCCAGCATAAGGGGACCGGCGCATGGCGCCCGCCCGCGACCGTCGCACCGGTTTCTCGCGACGGCGGCAATATGGAGCTTTCCTGGCCTATGTGCTCGCGGTGGCGGGTGCGGTGGTGGGCGCGGTGCTGCTTGTCGCATCGACCTTCAACCCGCCCGCCTTCGGCACCCTGCGCATGACCCTGGGCAGCGTGACCGCGCCCATCTCCGGCGCGTTCGTCGCGGTCGGCGATGCGGTCAGCGGCGTGCCGGATGCGATCGGCCATTATTTCTTCGTCCATTCCGAAAACGAGCGGCTGCGCGCCGAACTCGTGCAGTCGCGCAAGCTGCTGCTGACCGCGCGCACCATTTCCTATGACAATGTCCGCCTGCGCCGTCTGCTCGCCGTGCGCGACCGCACGCCCGATACGGTGGCGACCGCGCGGCTGGTCAGCTCGACCGGATCGAGCGGCCGTCGCTTCGCGCTGCTCAACGCGGGCCGCTGGCAGGGGGTGAGCCCCGGCATGGCGGTGCGGGGCCCCGAAGGGCTGATCGGTCGCGTGACCGAGGCGGGGCCTGCCGCCGCCCGCGTCCTGCTGCTGACCGATCCCGAAAGCATCGTGCCCGTTCGCCGGACGCGCGACGGCCTGCCCGCCATCGCGGTCGGGCGCGGTGACGGCACGCTGGAGGTGCGGTCGGTCACCACCAATGTGCGGCTGGCCAAGGGCGACCTGTTCGTCACCTCGGGCACCGGCGGGCTCTATGCCCCCAATATCCCCGTCGCGCGCATCCAAAGCGACGGCGGGGACGTGGCGACCGCGCGGCCGTTCATCCATCCCGACACGCTGGATTTCGCGATCGTTCAGCGTGCCTTCATGCCGATGCCGCCACCTGCGCCGGCACCCCGGCCGTGACCCTCGACACCAGCAACCCCTTCGACCCCGGACTGCCCCCCGCACGCGCCCGCGCGCTGCCCTGGCTGACCGTGATGGCCGGATCGCTCTGCGCCATCGTGCCGGTGGTGGCGATCGTGCCGTTGCAGCCGCCGATGGGGCTTCTGATGCTGCTCGCCTGGCGACTGGTGGCGCGCTTTGCGCTCCGGCTGTGGGCGGCGGCGCCGCTGGGTCTGTTCGACGATCTGTTGTCGGGTCAGCCGCTGGGCTCGGCGATGCTGCTCTGGTCGCTGACCTCGCTTGCCATCGACCTGTTCGAGCATCGGCTGGTCTTCCGCGACTTCTGGCAGGACTGGCTGATCGCCAGCGGGGCCATCGCCTTCTGCCTGATCGCCGGGCGCTTCCTGGCGGTGCCGGTGGGGGCGCAGGTCGACGTGCCGCTAGTCGTCCAGATCGCCATCACCATCCTGCTGTTCCCCGTGGCGACGCGGCTGGTCGCCTGGATCGATCGCAAACGCGGCCGGAATGAGGTAGGGGCGTAAGCATGGATCGCCCGGGGCGGATCATGACGGAGGCCGCGCAGGCCTATAGCTTTTCCCGCCGTGCCTTCGTACTGGGCACGGCACAGGCGGGCGTCGGCCTGTTGCTGGCCGGGCGCATGGCGTGGCTGTCGATCGCGCAGAACGAGAAGTATAATCTTCTCTCGGAAAGCAACCGGGTCAACACGACGATGATCCCGCCGCGTCGCGGCTGGCTGATCGATCGGCACGGCATTCCGATCGCCAACAACCGCACCGACTTCCGTGTCGACATCATCCCGGACCGGCTAGCTGACGAGGACAAGGACCGCGTCCTGAACCTGCTGCGCCAAATCCTGAAGCTGGATGACGAGGCGATGGAGCGTATCCGCCTCGACCTCGACCGCGCCGCCGGGTTCCAGCCGGTGCAGGTCGCCGAGCGGCTAGACTGGGAACGCTTCGCGGCGGTCAGCGTCCGCCTGCCCGAGCTGCCCGGCGTCCAGCCCACGCGCGGCTTCGCCCGCTTCTATCCGGCCGGGCCTGCGGTCGCGCATCTGACCGGCTATGTCGGCACACCCACCGCCGAACAGTTCAAGGCGACGCACGACCAGCTGCTCGTCACCCCCGGCTTCAAGCTGGGCAAGGACGGGCTGGAAAAGATGCTGGAGCCGTATTTGCGCGGCAAGCCCGGCGCCAAGCGGGTCGAGGTGACGGCGCGCGGCAAGGTGGTGGCCGAACTCGCCACCCGCCCCGACGTGCCGGGCAAGAATATCCGCCTGACCATCGATGCGGGGTTGCAGGAATATGCCGCCCGCCGCCTGGGCACCAATTCGGGGTCGGCGGTGGTGCTCGACTGCCGCACCGGCGAGACGCTGGCGATGGTGTCGATGCCCGCTTATGACCCCAACAGCTTTTCCGACGGGATCAGCCATCTGGAATGGTCGATGCTGTCGGAAAACGACCATGTTCCCTTGATGAACAAGGTCACCCAGGGGCTCTATCCACCGGGCTCGACAGTCAAGCCGATGAACGGCCTCGCGCTGCTGGAAGCCGGCGTGGGCGAGAACGACCGCGTGCTGTGCACCGGCGCGATGCGGGTCGGCACCGGCATCTTCCACTGCCACAAAAGGGGCGGCCACGGCGCGCTGAACCTGAAGGGTGCGATCGAGCAGAGCTGCGACATTTATTTCTATGAGATGATCCGGCGCATGGGTTATGACCGGATCGCGCCGGTCGCGCGCATGGTCGGACTGGGCCAGAAATTCGACCTGCCGCTTAGCACGCAACGTTACGGGACCGTGCCCGATCCGGCGTGGAAGCTGAAGAAATACAAGACGAAATGGACCGTCGCCGACGGCCTGAACGCCTCGATCGGCCAAGGCTATGTGCTGGCCAATCCGTTGCAGCTGGCGGTCATGGCGGCCCGCCTGGCGTCCGGGCGGCATCTGGAGCCGAGCCTGTTGTCGCATCAGGTGCATCTCGACGCCCCCGCCCTGCCCGTCGCCTCCGAACATCTGGCGATCGTGCGCGACGCGATGTTCGGCGTGGTCAACCAGGGTGGCACGGGTGGCGCGGCGCGGATGCTGGTGCCCGGCGTCAGCCTGGCGGCCAAGACCGGCACCGCGCAGGTGCGCCGAATTTCCATGGCGGAACGGCGCAGCACGGGCGTGCTCAAGAACGGGCAATTGCCCTTCAAGCTGCGCGATCACGCGCTGTTCGTCGGCTTCGCGCCCGCCGACAATCCGCGTTATGCGATTTCCGTCGTCCTCGAACATAACGGCCATACCGTGCGCAACCTGGACGCGCCGTTGATCGGGCGCGACATCATGACCTATCTGTTCGACCGTGACCGGGCGCTGGCCTCGCTGGCGCAGGACGAGCCGACCTGGGGCGGCGACATCGCGACGCGGATGAAGGCCGACGAAGCCGCCTACCGCGCGGCGCACTCGCCCAAGCCCGCCTCCGCCGCGACCAAGACCGATGCGGGCGCGGCGACCGATGCCCCTGCCGTCTCGGCCGCCACCACCATGTCGGACGCGCAGGCCGAAGCCATGGCGACGCGCGAGTCCGATCCCAGCGACGAGCCGAGCGACCCCAATCCATGAGCGGCCCCCGCATCATCCCCGAACCCATCGCCCGGCTTCCCTGGCGCGTGATCCTGCTGGTGACCGCGATCGGCTGTTTCGGGCTGGTCGTCCTGTATTCCGCCGCCGGTGGCTCGCTGACCCCCTGGGCCAAGCCGCAGGGGGTGCGCTTCTTCGTGCTGCTCGCCGGATCGCTGGTCCTGTCGCGCCTGCCCCTCGACCTGTGGCGACGCATCGCCATGCCGGGGTATCTGATCCTGGTTGTCCTGCTGGTTTTGGTCGAGCTGCTCGGCGCGGTACGCGGGGGGAGCCAACGCTGGCTGGACGTCGGTTTCATCCGCCTGCAACCCTCCGAGCTGATGAAGCTGTTCATCGTTCTGGGCGCGGCGCGCTTCTATGAATTGATGCCGCCCGGCGAGACGCGGCGCTTTTCCGGCATATGGCCGGTCGCCGCGATGATCGCCGTGCCTGCCGCCCTTGTCATGAAGCAGCCCGATCTGGGCACCGCGCTGATGATCTGCGCGGGCGGCGCGACCATCATGTTCCTGGCGGGTGTACCCTTACGCCTGTTCATCGGCGGAGCGATGGCGCTGGCGGTCGCGGCTCCGTTGGCGGTCAATTTCGTCTTGCACGATTACCAGCGCAACCGCGTGCTAATCTTCCTCGACCCCGAGAGCGATCCGCTCGGCACCGGCTATCATATCAGCCAGTCGAAGATCGCGATCGGATCGGGCGGCATCTGGGGCAAGGGCTTCCTCAACGGCACGCAGAGTCATCTGGACTATCTGCCGGAAGGCCATACCGATTTCGTCTTCGCGACCATGGCAGAGGAATGGGGTCTGGTCGGCGGGTGCTTCCTGATCCTCGCCTTCCTGCTCGTGATACGCTGGGGCCTCAACGTGGCGCAGGCCGCGCCGACGCGCTTTGCCCGACTGACCGCAGCGGGGCTGTCGACGACGATCTTCATCTACGTGATGGTCAACCTGATGATGGTGATGGGCCTTGCCCCGGTGGTCGGCATTCCCCTGCCGCTGGTCAGCTATGGCGGGTCGTCGCAGATGACAGTGCTGTTATGCCTGGGCATATTGATGGCGATCGACAGGGAAAATCGCCGCTCCACCCGCTGGTGACGAAAAATCGTCACGCCCGCGCAAAAAGCATTTGCAAAACGGAAACGGCCTGCTAAAGGCGCCCCTCCCGATCGCAAGGCGGGCCGCCGGACGGCCTGACAAGCGTGACGATATGGACGCATAGCTCAGTTGGTAGAGCAGCTGACTCTTAATCAGCGGGTCCTTGGTTCGAGCCCAAGTGCGTCCACCAGTTTCTCCAACGGCCCTGCAGCGATGCGGGGCCGTTGTGCATTCCGGCCTCTCCGATCCCCCCGAGACCGCACGCGGTCCGTGCTATGCCTCATATCTGTCATGTCTGCGTGGCAGGGCCGGACGGCTCGAACCATGGACCCGTCATGCGCCTGCTGATCGTCGAGGACGATCCCGTCATCGCCGATCAGATCACCCACGGCCTGGGCTCGGCCGACCGGCAACTGCGCCTGGCAAGGACCGGGGCCGAGGCGTTGCTCGCGCTGCAACAGGAGCATTGGGATGCCATCGTGCTGGACCGGATGCTCCCCGACCTGAACGGCCTGTCGGTCATCGACCAGATAAGGCGTGATGGTCATGCGACGCCGATCCTGATGCTGAGCGCGCTGGGATCGGTGAAGGACCGTATCGAGGGGCTGGCGATCGGTGCGGACGATTATCTCGCCAAGCCCTTCGACATGGACGAACTCGCCGCCCGTATCGCCGCGATCAGCCGACGCGGCACGGTGACGAGCGACAATCCCCGGCTGGAGGTCGGCGGCCTGCAACTCGATCCCAGCGGGCATCAGGCCCGGTTCCGCGACCGGGCCGTTGCGCTCAACCGGCGGCAATATTCGCTCCTCGCCCACCTGATGCGCCATGCCGATCGCCTCGTCACCCGCTCGATGCTGCTGGAGGGGGTATGGGGTTATGCCTTCGCCCCCACCGCCAATATCGTGGAAAGCAATCTCAGCCGCTTGCGCACGGCGTTGATGGGCATCGGCTGCGACCCCATCGAGACGCAGCGCGGTGCGGGCTATATCCTGCGGTCCGATCGATGCGTCTGACGATACGGCGCGGCCTGGGTCGGCTGCCCATCCAGGTCGGGCTGACCTTTACCGTGATGATGGCATTGGTCGGGGTGATCGGGTTCAGCGTGGCCGACACCTGGATCGCCCGCCGGGTCGATTCGTCGCTGCATGCCCATGCCGCGAAATATCTGGGGCTGGGCCATGGCCAGCCGGTGACTGATGCCATCGTCGCCGCGAAGATCGCCGACTGGCAGCAGCGCAAGGTGCTGAGCCAGCGGACCTATGTCCTGTTCGGCGCGGACGGCAGGCGGATCGCCGGGCGGCTGGACATCGCGCCGCCGCCGCTCGGTTATTCCAACGTCCGCTTCCACGCGGGCGGGCGGGCGACGCAGAAGGGGCGCGCGCTGGCGACGCGCCTGCCCAGCGGCAGCCTGCTCGTGATCGTCCAGCATAGCGAGGCGGGCGAATCGCTTCATGAACTCCTGCCCTGGGTCGTGGTCGCGCTGTCGCTGACGGCGGCGGTGACAGGGGTTTCGGTGACCCTGGTGTTCGCGCGGTTGATCGCGGTCCGGCTTGCCGCGACACAGGAAACGGCGGACGCGATCGCGGGCGGCGACCTCAGCCGCCGCGTGCCGACGCAAGGGCTGGACGGCGTGTTCGCGGGGCAGGCCGACAGCCTGAACCGGATGCTCGACCGCATGGACGATCTGGTCCGCACCCAGCGACTGTTCGCCAGCAACCTAGCGCATGACCTGCGCACCCCCCTTACCCGGCTGCGCGGCATCCTGCGCGGTGGGACGGACGATCCGACCGTGCTGGAGCGGGCGGAGCGCGAATGCGCCGCGATCATCCGCATTTTCGACGCGCTGCTAAGGCTGGCGGAGATCGAGGGCGGAAGGCATCCGGTGGCGCTTACCCCGCTCGATCTGGGTGCGCTGATCGAAGATGTCGCCGAGACGATGGAGCCGGTGCTGGCCGATCATGGTGGCACCCTCACGCTCGACGTCGGGGCGCGGCCGATGGTGGCGGGCGATGCCGATCTGCTGGGGCAGATGCTGGTCAACCTGCTGGACAATGTGGTGACGCACACCCCGCCCGGCACCGCCGCTCGCCTGGCGCTGGCGTCGGACCGGGGGTTTGCGCGCATCATCGTGTCGGACAACGGGCCCGGCTTGGCCGAGCCTGACCGCGCCCGTGTGGTCCAGGCGTTCGAGCGCGCGGCACAGGCGGAAACGCGGGGCAGCGGCCTGGGGCTGGCGATCGTCCAGGCGATCGTCCGCTTCCATGGCGGCACGCTGCGGCTGGACGACGCCCGGCCGGGCCTTGCCGTCCAGATCGCGCTGCCGCTTAGGCCATCCGGCGCCTGCGACGATTCCGCCGCCGGTTGAGCCACATCCTCAGATACATCCAGAAGCCCGAGCCCGCGAAGAACAGCAGCGCGACACCGCCGCCGATATTCAGCGCGATGCCGACCGGCCCCAGTGTCTCGCCCGAATGGATATGCTTGAACCAGCGATTCCAGCTTTTCATCGTACTGGTGGGCGCAGGATTGGCCGCCGTAGCCACGCTCGGCGCTGGGCTGTCGAGCAGGTCGGTCGCCTGCGTCGCCAGCCCGGTCGCGGCGAGCAGCAACAGGAGGAGCGCGAACCAGGGGGCGAGCATATGGTGCCAACGGCGCATCGGGCGGATATCCATGATCGGTGAAGCGTGGGCCGCCCTGACACCCGCAATGTGACAGTGCGGCGATGATTGCATTCTAAGTTTGCAATGTTGGCCAGCTTTGGCGGCGAACGCGATCCTTTGTCACGGATCGGTCACGGACCAGACCTAGCGCGCCGCTCGACACGGTCGTGCCTCGACGGGAAGGGGCCGCCGACCAGTGGGGGGAACCATGATGTCGATCCGAAACAGGATGCCGATCGCACTCGCGCTCGGCCTTTGGGCCAGTGCTGCCCTTGCCAAGCATGACGGTCGCCCGGTGGCCGAACTGCTCGACCCCGCCGCCTTTGCGCCCGAGCAGATCGTCGCACCGCCGCCCGCTCCGGGCTCGGACGTGGCGAAGCAGGAACTGGCCTATCTGCGCGCGCTGCATCGGGCCGCGCCAGCCGAGCGCATCGCGCGCGCCGATGCCGATGGGCATGACAAGGGCCCCCATGCCTTCAACGCGGTGACGGGCCGCGACCTGGCCGCCCTGCCCGCCACCGCCGCGCTACTCGCGCGGGTCGATGCCGAGACGGAGGCGGTCGTCGATCGCGCCAAGGATCATTTCCGCCGCATCCGACCCTATCGCACCGATCCCACCCTGCCCCATTGCGGCAAGGGCAAGGGTGTCGACGATAGCTATCCCAGCGGTCACTCGGCGTTCGCCTGGTCCACCGGCTGGACGCTGGCGCAACTGATGCCCGACCGCGCCGCCGCCATTCTTGGCCGCGCGCGCGACTATGCCGAGGGGCGGCAGATCTGCGCCGTCCACTACCCCTCCGACGTGGAGGCGGGCCATGCGCTCGGCCAGCTGATCGCCGACCGCCTGCTCCACGATCCGCGTCTCGCCGATCAGGTCGCCGCCGCCCGCGCCGAACTCGCCCGCCGCTGAGCCCCATATTTTTCCTTCGAGGACCCGATGATGACCAAGCTTGCGTTCCGCGCGGCCCTGCTGGCCGCCACCTCACTCGCCCTGCCCACGCTGGCCCATGCCGATCCGGTGGGCGTCGCCGCAAACGATCCCACCAACGACCCGGCCACCCAATCGACCACCGCCAACCAGGCGGGCCAGGCCAATGACAAGCAGGCGCTGACCACCTCCGACGTCATTGTCACCGGATCGCGCACCGCCGAGGCTGCGCCGCTCACCGCCTCGCTTACCACCACCCAGCCGCAATCAGCGGTCAGCCGCGACTATATCGAGAATATGGCCGCCACCGCCGATGTGAACGAACTGATCGCGCTGACCCCCGGCGTATCGATTTCGGGCGCGGGCAACGGCTATGGCCTGTCCGAGACCAAGGCGACGATCCGGGGCTTTCAAGACGGCGAATATAACGTCACCTACGACTCGATCCCCTTTGCCGACACCAACAACCCGACGCACCATTCGACGGCCTTCTTCCCGTCGAACACGATCGAGACGATCGTCGTTGATCGCGGCCCCGGCAATGCCAGCCAGCTTGGCCAGGCCAGCTATGGCGGCAACATCAACATGTATTCCCGCGCCGCGACCGCCGACTCCGAAGTGCGCGGCGAGTCGATCGTCGGCAACTGGAACACATTTATCGGGCGTGCCCTGTACCAGAGCGGCACCCTGGACAAGCTGGGCGGCGCGCGCGTCGTGCTGACCGGCCAGTATCTGACCTCGGATGGCGCGCTCAGCTACTCGCCGGTCGGCTCGAAAAACCTGTTCGGCAAGGCGGTGGTACCGATCGGCAGCGCCAACACGCTGACCGTGATGAGCAGCTGGAACCGCAATTTCTATTACCAGTCGGACGTGCTGAAGGGCGCGACCTGCGGCAGCGCAGCGACCGATGCCTATAACGCCGCCAATCCCAAGGCGATCACGACCACCGCGCTGGGGGCCGATGGCCAGCCGTTGAGCCAGCTGACCGGACAGGGTTGCGGTACGACCTCGCAGATCGGGCAATATGGGCTGAACTACGGCCTGGGCAACGATCCGACCCAGCATGACTATTGGCGGTACAACCGCACCGACAAGACGACCGACTTCTCGTATCTTCGGCTGCAGAGCGACCTGGGCGGCGGGCTGACGCTCGACAACCGCGCGTACATGTACGGCTACACCAACAACACGCTGTCCGGGAATGGCAGCTCGTCCTTCGGCGCGCCCAAGGGCGGGACCCTGCCGGTGTTCCAGGTCAAGTCGACGGGTGTCGTCACAGGCTTCACCGGCGCCGGGACCGCCGCCTCGCCCTATACGGCGGTGACCAGCGCAACGGACGTGCTGGGTTATGACAAGCTGAACAAGTACCGCGTCTTCGGCTATATCGGCCAGGCGGATTACGACTTCGGCTTCGGCAAGCTGCGGCTGGGCGGCTGGTATGAATATGCCGTCACCGATCGCCACAATTTTGACCTCGACCGCACCACTGGCCTGCCCAGCTATAACGAGAAGTTTGCGAGCGGCACGGCGGCGACCAGTGCGCTGCCGCCGATTTCCCAGGCGAACATCAACTTCGCCCAGCATTCGACCTGGCACCAGTATCAGCTGTTCGGCGAGATGGAGATTCGCCCGGTCGACGGCGTGTCGATCACGCCCGGCGTGAAATATGTCCACTTCACGCGCGGCGTGGATGCGGCCCTGCAACAGAAAACCCGAACGCCGCTCGATCTCAGCGCGACCTGGACCAAGACCCTGCCCTTCCTGACCGCCAACTGGCAGGTGAAGAGTAATTGGTCCTTCTACGGCCAATATGCGCAGGGCATGTACGTGCCAGACCTGTCGAGCTTCTACTCCGCCTCGGGCCAGCTCGTCACCGCACTCGACCAGCTCAAGCCGCAGACGACGACCAACTATCAGATCGGCACCGTCTGGCACGGGCACAGCGTCTCGCTGGACGTCGACGGTTATATCATCAACGTCGACAACAAGATCGGCACCTGCACCACGACCGGCTGCGACCAGTCGCTGCTCGTGAACCAGGGCCAGGTCCGCTATAAGGGTGTCGAGGGGCAGCTGAGCGTCATGCCGATCCGGGGGCTGACCCTATTCGGCAATGCCAGCTACAACCAGGCGCGCAGCGTGCAAACCGATGCGCAGATCGGCAAGGCGCCGTTCAGCACGGCGGCGGCGGGCTTCATCTTTCGCCGGGACGGATTTCGCGTCTCGTTCGACCAGAAATATACCGGGCCGCAATATGCCAATGATTACAATGGCAGCCCCGGTTTCCGCCTGTACCGCATCCGTCCCTACAGCATCGGTCAGTTCGCGATCAGCCAACAGGTCGAGGGCGGCCTGAAACTGGGCGTGACGGTCAACAACGTCTTCAACAGCCGCGCAGTGACGCAGATCGCGACCAGCAGCACGGGCGCACCGACCACGACGATCAACGGCACGAAATACCAGTCCGGCTATGGCCAGCTGGACCAGTTCAACTTCCTGCCGCCGCGCTCCTTCCTGCTGACGGCGGGTATTTCCTTCCGCTGACGGGAGACGAGGAAGACCGAAAGGTTGACAGATTTGGGAAAAACTCTATGGAAAGCGCTTCGGTGCGCTTGGGACGGGGCCGCTAGATAGCGGTTCTGCGTGATGTCTCCGGTGCGTTCACCAGTTTCTCCAACGGCCCCGCAGCGATGCGGGGCCGTTGTGCATTGGGCCTGTAGGGCCCTCCCAATGGGATGAAGGATTGATGGCAGGATATAAGGTTCCCGGTTTCGCCGATCGTGCATCGGCCTCGCGCGACGCCAAGGCCGCCGCGTTGGAAAAGCTGCGCAACAAGGCCGCGCCCGACCCGGCGGTCGTCGCTGCCCGCGCCGCCGCGCGCGAAGCGAAGGAAGCCGCCGAGGCCGAGCGTCGTGCCGCCCACAAGGCCGCGATCGAGCAGGAAAAGGCCGCCCGTGAGGAAGCTCGCGCCAAGGCCCAGGCCGAGGCGGACGCCGCCGCAGAGGCCGCTGCCGCCGCTGCGCGCCCGCCGGTGGTCCCCACTGCCGCCGAACTGAAGGCCGCGCGCGACGCGCGCTACGCCGCTCGCAAGGCGCGCCAGGGTAAATGACCCCGCGCGAGCTGCTGGGCATCGCCGAGGTGCCCGGCGGCGAGCCCCTGCGGCTGTTTCGCCGGGGCAAGGACTTCATGATCGTGCTCGACCGCAACGAGCTGATGAGCACGCGGATGAGCGGCTCGGAAGTGGCGCTCGGCACGATGACCTGCGACCGGCTCGGCGGTCGGCCCGCGCCGCATCTGCTGATCGGCGGCTATGGCATGGGCTTTACCTTACGCGCGGTGCTGGCGCGCCTGGGCCGCGATGCGCGGGTGACGGTGGCCGAGCTGGTCCCCGGCATCATCGAATGGGCGCGCGGCCCCATGGCCGAACTGACCGCCGGGTGCCTGGATGATCCCCGCGTGACGCTGGCCATGGGCGATGTCGGCAATGCCATCTATGCGGGGCGTGGGACCTATGACGCCATCCTGCTCGATGTCGACAATGGCCCGGACGGGCTGACCCGCCCGGCCAATGACGGGCTTTATTCCAATCGGGGCCTGGACGAGGCACGGGTCGCGCTGCGGCCCGGCGGCGTGCTGGCCATCTGGTCGGCGGCGCCCGATCCGGTCTTCACCCGCCGCCTGTCGCGCGCGGGTTTCCTGGTCGACGAAGTGAAGGTGCGCGCCCGTGAAAACGGCAAGGGCGCGACCCACACCATCTGGTTCGCGACGCCGCGGTAAAACGCATTTCCTCCCCTTACAGGGGAGGATTTTCTTCGCGCTTGGCCCCATCCAGCTCCTTGCGAAGCCGCGCCTGATCCAGCGCATCGCGCTGCTTCTCGGCCTTGGTCCGTCCAAACCGCGCCCGGTTCTCCGCCGCCTGCTGCTTGGCGGCCTTGCGGGCCAGGCCTTTGCGCGCCTGGCGGAAGTTGACGACCTCCCCCATCAGCGCCGCCGCAGCCGCCGGAACAGCCCCTTGCGGCGGCTGAACGCCTCGAACATTTCGTCCGGCCCTTCCGGGTCCAGCACTTCATTGTCTGCCAGCCATTCCTCGACGCTCGACAGGTCGGGCACCTCATAGGGGCGCAGGCTCCGCCCTTCCCCGCCGCGCAGCACCTCGACGGCGGCGATCAGCGAGCCGGTGCGTGCGACGGTGGCGGTGACGGTCGCAGGCGGCACCCCCAGGTGCTCGGCGAGCAGATCGTCGCGGATCGCCGCGATCCGCTGTCCGGTCTCACTTCCCGGCTCGACCGCGATGGCGAGATCGCATTCGGTGTCCAATCGCATCGAGCGATTGTTGAGATTGGAGGACCCCAGGCGGAACACCCGGTCGTCGGCGATCAGGATCTTGGCATGGCAGTAGATCGCCTCGCCCCCCGCCGTGAAGGGATGATAGAGCCGCAACCGTCCATGCCGGTCGCGCCGCCGCAACGCCTCGACCAGCCGCGCCCGCGCCGTGTCCATCGCGATCGGCTCCAGCCAGCCTTGCGCGGTCAGCGGATTGATGATGACGAATTCGGGACCATCCTCTTCGTCCAGCCGCCGCGCGATCGCCTCGGCCACCCGGCGCGAGGCGAAATACTGGCTCTCGATATAGACGTATCGCTCGGCCCGGGCGATCTGGGCGAGGAACAGCGCCTCATTCTCGTGCACCGGGGCTTGGTCCTCCATCTCGGGCATGGTGCGCGCGATAGCGACCGGCTGGTCGGTGAAGTCCGGCTCCAGCCCCTCCGGCCAGCAACTGGCGCCCGGCACCGCCGGCCCCATCGGTTTGCCGCCCGCCGCATGCCAGCGCTCACGGAACAGCTCGCCCAGCGCGTGGGTGACGGGTCCCTCCACCGCGCTGATCGCGTCATGCCAGGGCTTATAGGGCTGGCCGCCGGGCCGCTGGCGACCGGGATCGTCGTCGCGATGCTCGCGCGTGTCCCAGCGCTCGCTGGTCATATCGATGCCGCCGCAAAAGGCGAGCTGGTCGTCGATGATGACGATCTTCTGGTGATGCGATGCTGCGATGGGGTGATGGCCGTCCAGCTTGGTATGGATGCGATCATGCGCCATCCACTTCAGGACGGTGAAGAAGGTCTTCCCCCGGAACAGCGACTTGATCGCGCCGGTGTCCCAGCGAAGCAGGAATATCTCCAGGTCGGGCTGGCGCTGGACCAGCGAATAGATAAAGTCGCCGACCGTCTCGCCGGGTGCCTCGTCATGATCCAGGACGATGCGCGCGTCGAAGTCCCAGCCGATCAGCAAAATCTGCCGCCGCGCGTTCAGCATCGCCCGCCGGGCCATGCGGAAATATTTCTCCGCATCGATGATGACCGCCATGCGATCGGCCTGCTCGATCCGCCAGCATTCCTGTCCGACCTTCAACGACGATCTCCCCATGTCCGCGCGCGTCATGCCCCGGCGATCCCGCGCTGGCAAATGGCGAAACGGGGGCCGGCGCGAAAACGTCGCGACCGTCCAAACACAAATGGCGCTCAGAAGATGCGATAGCGGACGGGTCGGATCGACAGGGACTGGCCAGGCGTCGCCTCGATCGAGACAGGCAGGTCGAAGGTCAGCGGTTCGGGCACACCAGCGAGCTCGGCGGTGATCCGGCGGGAACGGCCGATCGGGCGGCTGGCCAGCACCATGATCGACAGCGCATCCGCCGCGCCGGGTTCGGTCAGTTCGACGTCGTGCGGGCGGATATGGATTTCCCCCGCGCCCTGCCCGCGTGCCTCGTCGGCGACGGTGGCGAGCTGCGCGCCGATGACCGCCGTACCAGCTTGGCGGGTGACGGGCAGCCGGTTCGTCTCGCCGATGAAGGAGGAGACGAAGGCGGTGGCAGGCGAGCCCTGCACCTCGGCGGGCGTCCCCACCTGCTCGATCACCCCGCCGCGCATCACGACGATGCGGTCGGCGATCTCCAGCGCCTCTTCCTGGTCGTGCGTCACGAAGATCGAAGTCAGCCCCGTCTCGTCATGGATGCGCCGCAGCCAGCCGCGCAAATCCTTGCGCACCTGGGCATCGAGCGCGCCGAACGGCTCGTCGAGCAGCAACAGGCGCGGCTCGATCGCCAGCGCGCGAGCGAGCGCGACGCGCTGGCGCTGACCACCCGACAGCTGGGCGGGGTAACGGTCGCCCAGTTGCGGCAGCTGGATCAGTTCCAGCAACTCGGCGACCTTGGCCGCGATCACCGCCTTGGCAGGCCGGTCGCGCCGCTTGCGCACGGTCAGGCCGAAGGCGATGTTCTGGGCCACCGTCATATGGCGGAACAGCGCGTAATTCTGGAAGACGAAGCCGATGCGGCGCTCGGCGGCGGGCGTCCCAGTCATGTCCTGCCCGTCGAACAGGACATGACCCTCATCCGCGAAGTCCAACCCGGCGATGGTGCGCAGCAGTGTCGTCTTGCCCGAACCCGACGGCCCCAGCAGCGCCAGGAACTCGCCGGGCTTCGTCTCCAGCGTTACGCGGTCCAGCGCGGTGAAGCCCCCGAACCGGCGGGAAATATTCTCGACAACGATGCTCAATGCGCGGCTCCCGCCCGGTGGATGCCAAAACGCCATTCCAGCACGGTCTTCACTCCCAAGGTCACCAGCGCGAGCGAGGCGAGCAGAGACGCCACCGCAAACGCGCCGACAAAGTCATATTCGTTGTACAGGATCTCGACATGCAACGGCATGGTGTTGGTCAGCCCCCGGATATGCCCCGATACCACCGACACCGCGCCGAACTCGCCCATCGCACGGGCATTGCAGAGCAGCACACCATAGAGCAGCCCCCAGCGGATATTGGGCAGCGTGACATGCCAGAAGGTCTGCCACCCGTTCGCACCGAGTGACCGCGCCGCTTCTTCGTCGTCGCGACCTTGTTCGGCCATCAGCGGGATCAGCTCCCGCGCAACGAAGGGAAAGGTCACGAAGACGGTCGCCAGCACGATGCCCGGCACCGCGAAGATGATCCGCACGCCATGCGCGGTCAGCCAAGGCCCCAGCCACCCCTGCGCCCCGAAGAGCAGCACGAAGATCAACCCCGATACCACCGGCGACACCGAAAAAGGTAAGTCAATCAACGAGATGAGCAGGCTTTTTCCGCGAAAGTCGAACTTGGCGATGGCCCAGGATGCTGCGACGCCGAACACGGCATTCACCGGCACGGCAATGGCCGCAACCAGCAGGGTCAGGCGGATCGCCGCCAGAGCATCCGGATCGACCAGCGCGTCGACAAAGACATGCCATCCCTTGGCCAGACCACCTGCGAACACCATGACAAGTGGTAGAAAAAGGAACAGTGCCAGAAACACGAAGCCCAAGCCGATCAAGGCCCGGCGAGCCCAGGGGCTTTCGACGGTGGTGGGGTTGGTGCCGCTCATCGCGTCCCCCGCTTGGCGCGCCACGCCTGGAGCAGGTTGACCACCAACAGCATCGCGAAGGACAGGACCAGCATTACGCAGGCGATGGCCGTCGCACCGTCATAATCGAACTGTTCCAACTGGGTGATGATCAGCAGCGGCGCGATCTCCGAATGAAAGGGCTTGTTGCCCGCGATGAAGATGATCGAGCCATATTCGCCCACGCCACGCGCAAAGGCGAGCGCGAAGCCGGTCAGCAGCGCGGGCGTGATCGCAGGCAGGATGATCAGGGCGAAGGTCTGAAGACGCGACGCCCCCAAGGTCGCAGCGGCTTCCTCTACATCGCGCCCGAGGTCCGCCAGAACCGGCTGAACCGAGCGAACAATGAACGGCAAACCTATGAAAACAAGCGCAATCGCGACACCCAGCGGCGTGTAGGCCACCTTGATGCCCATCGGCGCGAGCAGCGACCCGACCCAGCCGTTATCCGAGTACAGCGCCACCAGCGCGATACCCGCCACCGCCGTGGGTAGCGCGAACGGCAGGTCCACCGCCGCGTCGATCAGCTTCTTGCCGGGAAAGTCATATCGCACGAGAATCCAGGCGATCAGCAACCCGAACACCGCATTGACCGCCGCCGCCGCCAGCGCCGCACCGAAGCTGAGGCGATAGGCGGCGAGCGCCCGGGGCGAAAGGCCGGCCGCGGCAAAACCCTCCCACCCCATGCCCGCTGCACGGATGACCAGCGCGGACAGGGGCAGCAGGACGATCAGGCCGAGCCAGAACAGGGTCATCCCCATGGTCAGGCCAAAGCCGGGCAGCGCCGAGCGGCGCTTCGTTCCGAACACCGCGATCAGCGCCGCGTGCCGCCGGCATAGATGGCGTCGAACACCCCGCCATCGGCGAAGAACCGCTTCTGCGCCGCGCCCCAGCCGCCGAAATCCTTGATCGTCACCATGTCGACCTTGGGGAAGGTCGCGGCATATTTGGCGAGCACCGCCTGGTCACGCGGGCGGTAGAAGTTGCGTGCGGCGATCTCCTGCCCTTCCGGCGTATAGAGGAATTTCAGATATTCGGTCGCGACCTGTTCGGTGCCATGCGCCTTTGCGTTGGCGTCGACCACCGCGACCGGCGGCTCGGCCAGGATCGAGATCGAAGGTACGACGATGTCGAACTTGCCCGCGCCCAGCTCCTTTTCGGACAGCAAGGCCTCATTCTCCCAGGCGATCAGCACGTCGCCCAGGCCACGCTCGACAAAGGTCGTCGTCGCCCCGCGCGCGCCGGAGTCCAGCACCGGCACATGCGCATAGAGGTCGGCGACATATTTCTGGGCTGCCGCGTCCGATCCGCCCGCCTTCTTGCCATAGGCCCAGGCCGCCAGGAAATTCCACCGCGCGCCGCCGCTGGTCTTGGGGCTGGGCGTGATGACCTGGACACCCGGCTTCACCAGATCGGCCCAGTCGCGAATGCCCTTGGGATTGCCCTTGCGGACCAGGAACACGATCGTCGAGGTATAGGGCGCGCTATTGTCGGGCAGACGGCTCTGCCAATTGGCGGGCAGCAGCTTGGCGCGCTCGGCAATGGAGTCGATGTCATAGGCCAGCGCCAGCGTCACCACATCGGCGGACAGCCCGTCGATCACCGAGCGCGACTGCTTGCCCGACCCGCCATGGCTCATGCGGAAGGATACGGTCTTGCCGGTCTTGGCCTGATAGTCCTTGGCGAAGGCGGCGTTGACGTCCTTGTACAGCTCACGCGTCGGATCATAGCTGACGTTCAGCAGCTCGACCGTGCCCTTGCCGTTGCCGCCGCCCGAGCAGCCAGCCAGACCGACGGTACCGATCATCAAAGCGGCCATCATGGCCGGAAATGGTGCTCGCATCTGGACCCGTCCCTTTCGTTTCGCCGCACACCCTATCTCGATCCCCCTGATAGGAAATGCCGGAAAGCTTGGGACGCACAAAGCCCTGCTTTTGCTCCCCCGATCCCGACAGACGCCCTGTTTGGCACGACCGGCCCTTGTAACGGCACGGGTGAGGGACGATCTTCCGCCCGCATCAATCGCTTACCATTGTGAAAGGACGCGCATGACCGCCCCCAATTTCGACGTGAAAACCGGCCTTTATATCGGCGGCGAATGGCTGGGTGCGGAAGGGCGCGAGACCCAGGCGGTACTGAACCCGGCCACCGGCCAGTCGCTCGGCGATCTGCCGCTGGCCACCACCGCCGATATGGACCGCGCTTTGGAGGCCGCCTCGCGCGGCTTCGAGCTGTGGCGCAAGACGGCACCGCAGGAGCGCGCCGCCGTGCTGCTTCGCACCGCCGCGCTGGTCCGCGAGCGTGCCGAAGACCTCGCCACCCTCGCCACGCTGGAGGAAGGCAAGCCGATCGTCGAGGCGCGCGGCGAGGTCGCCGCGACCGCCGCACTGCTGGAATTCCATGCGGGCGAGGCGGTCCGTATCTATGGCCGCGTGCTGCCGCGTCCGACCGGCACCCGCTCGCTGGTGCTGCACCAGCCGGTCGGCCCGGTCGCGGCCTTCTGCGCCTGGAACTTCCCCGTCATGAACCCGGTGCGCAAGATTTCGCCCGCCATCGCGGCCGGTTGCTCGGTCATCCTGAAGCCCAGCGAGGAAACCCCGGCCAGCGCCATCGCGATCATGCGCTGCTTCCAGGATGCGGGCCTGCCGGGCGATGTCGCGCAGCTCGTGTTCGGCGTGCCGGACGCGGTGTCGCGTCACCTGCTCGCCTCGCCGGTGACCCGCAAGCTCAGCTTCACCGGATCGGTGCCGGTCGGCAAGCATCTGCTCAAGCTCGCCGCCGACACGGTGATGAAGTCGACCATGGAGCTGGGCGGACACGGCCCCGTGCTGGTGTTCGACGATTGCGATCTCGACAAGACGCTCGATACGCTCGTCACGCACAAGTTCCGCAATGCGGGTCAGGTGTGCGTGGCCCCTACTCGCTTCCATGTGCAGGAGGGCATTTACGAGCGCTTCACCAAGGGCTTTGCCGAGCGTGCCGCCGCGCTGAAGATCGGGGACGGCCTGTCGAGTGACACGCAGATGGGCCCGATGGCCAATCCGCGCCGCCCCGAGGCGATCGGCGCGATGATCGAGGATGCGGTGAAGAACGGCGCCCGCAAGCTGACCGGCGGCGAAGCGCAAGGCGGTAACGGCTTCTTCTTCGCGCCCACCGTGCTCGCCGATGTGTCGCTCGACGCCAAGGCGATGAACGAGGAGCCGTTCGGCCCGATCGCGCTGATCCGCCCCTTTGCCACCACCGAGGACGCCATCGCGGAAGCCAACCGCCTGCCTTTCGGCCTAGGCGCCTATTGCTTCACCGAAAATGGCCGCCGCCAGAACCAGCTCGGCGACGAGATCGAGGCGGGCATGATCGCGATCAACACCGTGCGCCTCAGCTGGGGCGACGCGCCGTTCGGCGGCGTCAAGGAAAGCGGTTATGGCTCGGAGGATGGTCCCGAGGGTATCGCCAACCATATGATTACCAAGGCGGTTCACATCGCCTGATGTTCCCAAGGCCCGGCGGTTCCGATCGCCGGGCCTTAGTCCTGGCCGCGCGCCCGATAGGCCGCCCGCGCCGCCTCGACCTCCGGCTGATGACGGTCCGCCCAGCGGATCAGCCCGCGCATCGGCTCCAGAAACGAGCGCCCCAGATCGGTCAGGCTATATTCCACCCGTGGCGGCACTTCGGCATAGACGGCCCGCGCGACAAGGCCGTCCTCCTCCAGTCGCCGGAGCGTGCGCGACAGCATCTGCTTCGACACATCGCCGATCCGCCGCAGCAGGACATTGAACCGCAACGTCTCCGGCTCCAGCGCGGCGAGGACCAGCAGGCTCCACTGGTCGCCGATCCGATCCAGCACCTCACGGATCGGGCAACCGCCCTCCCCCGTGAGCGTCATGGTCACATCGGCGTGACCTGGTCCTTTCAAAAGGACGTCTTGTGGGGCGGCGTGGCTCTGCATAATTCGACGGTCTACAAAGTGGACCATAGAAAGGAAAGAGCATGAAGATCGCGCTGATCGGAGCCTCAGGCAATGCAGGCTCGCGAATCCTGAAGGAATTGTCGGATCGCGGCCATGCGGTGACCGCCATCGCGCGCCATCCCGATCGGATCGCCGCCCTGCCCGGCGTCACCCCTATTGCTGGCGACCTGGGCGACACCGCCGCGCTGGCCGAGACACTGCGCGGGCATGATGCGGTCGTCAGTTCGGTGCACTTCCTCGTCACCGACGCAAAGGGTCTGATCGACACGGTGCGGGCTTCGGGCGTGAAGCGCTATCTGGTCGTCGGCGGCGCGGGCAGCCTGGAGGTCGCACCCGGCCAGCGGCTGATCGACCAGCCGGGCTTCCCGGAAGAGTATCGGGCCGAGGCAAGCGCGGGCGCCGCGTTCCTCGCTCTGCTGCGGGGCGTCGAGGATCTGGAGTGGACCTATCTCTCGCCCTCCGCCGCCTTCATCCCCGGCGAGCGGACCGGCCGGTTCCGGCTCGGCACCGACCAGTTGATCGCGACCGAGAACGGCAGCAGCATCTCGTTCGAGGATTACGCCATCGCGCTCGCCGATGAGATCGAACAGCCGCGCCATATCCGCCAGCGCTTCACCGTCGGTTATTAAGGCCGCTCCCGGCCGGGATCGCCCTTGTGATCCCGGCCGCAAGAAAAATGTCAAAAACCCTCTTGGCAGGTCGGACATGCCCGGCTAATAGCCGCCCCACCAGACGGGGACCTCGCTTCCCCGCCATGCCGCAGACCGGCATCGGACGCATAGCTCAGTTGGTAGAGCAGCTGACTCTTAATCAGCGGGTCCTTGGTTCGAGCCCAAGTGCGTCCACCATCCAATCCCTAAAAGTGCGGAAGAGCGCTTTCGCGAAATCAGTAAACTCCACGATTTAAACGCTCGGTTAAGCGCGCCATACCTTCGGCAGATCGTCGATGTTGATCATCTTCTAGCGTCACTGGCTCGTTTACCGGCTCGATCGCGTAGATTGCGACGCCATCAAAACGCTCGTTACAAACTGGGCATCTAACCTTACGCGGCGAGTTGTCTTTGACGGTAAATGTCAGGCGTCCATCTCTTAATTCACATGTAGGGCAGACTGGTAGCCCCGTAGGCTGGTCGCTATCATCAGCCTTATACTTGAAGCCGCCGCGCCCCATGACAAGCAACGATTGACCTGCAAGCGTTGCCTTCAACCGTTCAAACTCAGCGTCTTTTTCTAATGCCGCCTCTCGCGCTGCCACTAACTCGAGGCGAGCATCGCTTAGCGCAGTCATGAGCTCGGCAATCTGGACCTTATAGGCCGCAGCGTCCCAGCCCTTCTCTACGGCTCGAAGCCCTTTGGCTACATCAAGGGCCTGCCCGACGGCAGCAATCGCTTCCATGATTGGCATAACATCTCCCGCAGATGACCATTAAAAGCTACAGGCCGATCACTGGCTTGAATTATTGGGCCTAGAGGCCCCCTGCCCCGACGGCGGCACCGGCGGGGTTGACGACTTCGCGTCGCTGACCGCCTCGTCATACCAACCGGCCAGGTCAGCCTTCATACTCCGCAGCGCATCGGGATTCAGGTAGGTCATGTGCCCCGCCGGATAATAGGTGAAGCGCAAGTTCGCCTGCTGTGCGGGCTCCAGCATCATATGACCCAAGTCGTTCTCGGTGCCGAAGAACGGCGTGGCCATGTCGTAATAGCCGTTCATCGACAGCACCTTCAGATACGGGTTCGCCCGCATCGCGGCGGCGAGGTCGATCGCGGTGTTGGGATTGTTCTGCGACCCGTCGGGCGACTTGTGTTTCCAGTTCCAGGTCCAGCCCGCCGCATCGCGTGCCGACAGGCGATAGGGAAGCTCGGTCTTATAGCCGAGCGTCGATTGCAGATAATCTTGGAAAGACGCGATATAAGCACCTGAAATTGCGTCCGAAGAGGCATCCGTCTCCGGCGCTTCACCCGCCGCGTCGGTGTCGATGCCGAGATACCGCGAGTCGAACCGCCCGACCGTGCGCGCCGATCCGCGCAACAACTCCTTCTGAAAGCGCGGCAGGTCGATGCGCAGATTCGCGCGCTTGATATAGTCGGGCGAGATGCCGATCAGGCGGCTCATCTGCTCGGCGATCTGGTCGCGCTCTTGCGCCGAGATAGTCTGCCCCTTGGCCAATGCCGACATATAGGGACCGACCGCGAAGGCCCGCGCCTGCGCCACCACGGTCGCGACATCGGCGGGGCGGTCGGCCAGGCGGTTGTGATACCAGGCGGTCGCCGCATAGCTGGGCAGGTAATTGAGATAGACCTGATCCAGCCCCGGCTGGCGATAGCCGTAATTCATGATCGAACTGAGCAGGATGACCCCGTTCAGCGCCATGCCGCGCTCCTGCAACTGATAGGCCAGCGCCCCCGAGCGCAGCGTGCCATAGCTTTCGCCGAGCAGGAATTTGGGGCTCATCCAGCGACCATATTTGGTGACGTAACGCTGGATCGCGCCCGCAAAGACGTCGACATCCTCGTCTACGCCATAGAATTGCGCGGGCTTCATATCGCCCAGCGGCCGCGAATAGCCGGTGCCGATCGCGTCGAGGAACACCAGGTCGGTCTTGTCGAGCAGCGAGTCCGGGTTCGGCCCGACATCGTAAGGAGCGGGCCGCACGAATTCCGGGCTGGTGGTGCGGATGCGGATCGGCGCGAACGACCCCATGCGCAACCAGAAGGACGGCGATCCCGGTCCGCCATTATAGAGGAAGGTCACCGGCCGCTTGGTGCCCGGCTTCACGCCGTCGAGCGTATAGGCGGTGTAGAACATCGAGGCGGTCGGCTTGCCCTCGATATCGCGGATGGTCAGCGTGCCCGCCGACGCGACATACGGGTAAGAGCGGCCGCCGATGGTCACGCTGTCGCGATGGCGTACCTCGGTCTCATCAAGCGGCGCGCGGGCCCAGGCAGCCTCCACCTCGGCCTTGGCGGCTTCGTGGTGCGCGGCCTTCTTCTCCCCCTCCTCCTGCGCGGCGAGCGGCGCGGTCAGGGCGGTGGCGGCGAGGAGCAGGACAAGGCTGTTGCGGATCACGAAGCGCTCACGAAAAATCTGACGAAGCCGTCATCGTTCCCGCGTTTCGGAATGGGAAGCAAGGGGTCGAAGGGCCAGGGCTGCGATTATCGTTTGCCCCCGTTCGCACCAAGCGTGGCCGAAGGCCACGCTTATGCCTTGATACAGACTGTTCCCCGGCGAAGACCGGGGTCCAGCTTCCACTTGGATGCGTTGGCATGGTGAATGTGAGGGGGAGGCAAATAAGCTGTGATCGGCTTAGCCTCCCACTCGCCGTTCTTATTCCCTCTCAACCGCACCGAGACTGGGCCCCGGCCTTCGCCGGGGAACAGCTTGGACTTCGGATGCGCGCGCGGGCTTAGACGTCATTGGGGCTCAACGCGGAATGGGCTGGCGGGGAACGGCCCCCGCCAGCCCTTCGATCATCGCGCCAGCCAGGCCTCGACGGCAGGCTTCAGGCGGTCGGCGACCGCCTTGCGCACCGCGATCTGCGCGATGGAGCGCTTGGCCCCGCCGCGGGAACCCTCGGGCAGGTTGGCGGCTGCCCAGGCTTCGATCTTGCCGGGCATCGCCGGATCATTCGAGCCTGCGCCCAGCCCGACGATGAAGGTCGAACGGTTGCTCTCCTCCAGGAAGCTGTCGACCAGCGGCTTGTTCGCCACCGCCCAGTCGAACGCCAAGTCGGGATGCGCGCCCGCGATCGAGCGGAGAAGCGAGGCGCGCTGCGGCGGGGTGAAGGTGTTGTCCTTCAACACGCTCAGCGCGCGGCGCGCCGCCCCCTCGTCCTCGGCATAGCCCAGCAGCGAGACATAGCGGTTCTTGACCACCGGATTGCGCTCCGCCTTGGCCAGTTCATACAGCCGGTCCCATTCCGACAGCGTCGCGCGGGTGGCATAGGTGGCCAGGATCGGCTGGCGGATCGCCGCCGGGATCGCGTCGGGGTTCTTCGCCAGCGCGGTGACATAGCCCCGCGCACGGGCCGCGACCATATCATCGCCGCTGGTGCCCAGGCGCCCGATCAGCGTCTCGCGCAGATTGGAGACGGGTGCCTCCTCGCCCGGTTTCGCCTCGAACCCGACCCGCGCCAGCACCGGCGACAGGATCGCCGCGATCTTGGCGCGCAGCGGCTTTTCGAGCGGCGTGCCCTCATACAGGCCGTCGAGGCGCGACAGTTCACCGGTTATGGTCTGCCACTCCAGCGGATCGGCCTCGGGCTGGACCTGTGCCATCAGGTCGAACCAGCGGGCCAGGCTCTGATAGCCGCCCGCTGCCAGCGCATAATCGTCGCCCAGCGTACCTAGCCGGTCCTCCAGCGACAGCTTGGCGTAGTCGCGTACGATCGCGGCATGGCCCGCATCGTCATACATGACGCGCGTATAGGAGCCCTTGCCCTGGTTCAGGACCAGCGTGCCGCAGCCGCCGACGGTGACCGGCGCCGGGGTCGCCCCGGTGACGATGGTGCTGGTCTCTCCGCCGCCGATCGTCGCGACGCGGATCGGCACGTGCCAGGTCTGCGCGGCCTTCGACGCCTCGTCCAGGCCGAACCGGCCCTGCGACAGCATCGCCACCGTCTTGCCGCCCTCGCACCGCGTGCCCGACAGGGTGATCAGCGGCACGCCGGCCTGCAGCGTGAAGTCGTGCGCGATGGCCGCGACATTGGTGCCCGACGCCTTGGACAGTTCCTCCCACAGCTGCTCGGTCACGGTGTTCTGATATTTGTACTTGGCCATGTAGGACCGGATGCCCTTGCGGAACACGTCCGGGCCGAGCGTCGATTCCAGCATTCCGATGACCGCCTGGCCCTTCAGATAGGTGATGCTGTCGAACGCCTCGCCGATCTGGTCGACCGTCTCGACCTTGCGGATGATCGGATGGGTTGCGGCGGTGGCGTCGATGCCCATCGCCGATTCCCGCTCGCCCGCGATATTGGCCGCGGCAGCCTTCCAGCTCGGGTTGAGGTCGTTGGACGCCTTGCCCTCCATCCATGACGCGAAGCCTTCGTTCAGCCACAGATCGTCCCACCAGCGCGGGGTGACGAGATCGCCGAACCACTGGTGCGCCATTTCATGCGCGACGACGGTATAGATGCGCTGGCGATTGCTCTCGGTCATGACCTTGGGATTGAAGAGCAGTTCGTTCTCGAAATAGAAGATAGCGCCCCAATTCTCCATCGCGCCGAAGAACTGGCTGGAGCCCGGCCCTGCGATCATGTCCATCTTGGGCAGCGGATAGGGCGTGCCGAAATAATCATTGTAATAGGACAGCAGCCTGGACGCGGAAGCCAGCGCATAATCGCCCTGGTCGACCACGCCCTTGCGGCTGACCACGCCGATCTGGACGCCGTTGGCATCCACCGTCTTGCGGTCGAGATTGCCCGAGCCGAAATAGAGCAGATAGCTCGACATGACCGGCGTCTCGTCGAAGCGATAGAGCTGGCTGCCATCGGCCTGGGTGGTGATGGAGGCGGCGGGCATGTTGCTGATCGCGCGCTGGCCCTTGGGCGCGGTGGCGCTCAGGCGGAACTTGGCCTTGAAGGCGGGCTCGTCCCACATCGGCGCGAAGCGGCGCGCATCGGGCGCCTCGAACTGGGTCGCCAGCATCCGGTCCGGCGTACCATCGGCATTCGTATAGTCGATTGCGAACAGGCCGTTGGCCGAACGGTTGATCGTGCCGGTCCAGGCCAGGCCGACCTTGTGCCGCCCCGCGCTCGCCGCCTGCGGCAACGTCAGGGTCAGCGTCTGCGCGGTGTTGTCGAGCGCGAAGGGCACCGGCTTGCCGTCGAAGGTGGCGCGGGTCACCGTCAATTCGGCGGCGTTCAGGACGATGGTCGCGGTCGCCTGGCGCACATCGACATCGACCGTTTCCTCTCCCGCGAAGGTCATCGCCTTCGCATCGGGGCGGACGGTGATGTCGTACAGGACCGGCGCAACGGTCTGGGGCAACTGCCCGGCGGCAAGGGCGGGCGCGGAAACGGTCAGAGCAAGCAGGACGGACAGGGCGGACTTCATCGCGTTCAAGGCCTTTCGACGGAGAATGGCCAAGCTCTACGCCGTCAACGGCGCAAAGCAAATGACGCCTATGTCACTTTATTACATTCGCCGATCTCTCAGCCTCTCTGGACAGACCTTACGTTTACGTTATCGTCAAGCCATGAGCCTGCCACCTGCCCTGAGTCGCCCGCCCTTCGACCGTTTGACGCTGCCGGTCATCGGATCGCCGTTGTTCATCATCTCCAATCCCGATCTGGTCATCGCCCAGTGCAAGGCGGGGATCGTGGGGTCCTTCCCGGCGCTGAACGCACGGCCTGCCAGCCTGCTCGACGAATGGCTGCATCGCATTACCGAGGAGCTGGCGGCGCATGACCGGGCGCATCCCGACCGTCCGGCCGCGCCCTTTGCGGTCAACCAGATCGTGCACCGCTCCAACGATCGGCTGGAAGCCGATCTGGCGGTCTGCGCCAAATGGAAGGTGCCGATCGTCATCACCTCGCTGGGCGCGCGCGAGGACCTGAATGCGGGCGTGCACAGCTGGGGCGGGATCACGCTGCACGACGTGATCGACGACCGGTTCGCACACAAGGCGGTCGAAAAGGGCGCGGACGGCCTGATCGCGGTGGCGACGGGCGCGGGTGGCCATGCCGGGCGGCTGTCGCCCTTCGCACTGGTCCAGGAAATCCGGGCGTGGTTCGACGGACCGCTCGCGCTGGCGGGCGCCATCGCGACCGGCGACGCGATCCTGGCAGCACAGGCGATGGGCGCCGACTTCGCCTATATCGGCTCGCCCTTCATCGCCACGCAGGAGGCCAATGCGGTCGAGGCTTATAAGCAGGCAGTGGTCGACGGCCGGGCCAGCGACATCATCTACTCCAGCCTGTTTACCGGGGTGCACGGCAATTATCTGCGCGCCTCGATCGTGGCAGCGGGGCTCGACCCCGATCACCTGCCGGACGGCGATGCCCGGACGATGAACTTTGGCGGCGGCCAGGCGGCCAAGGCGTGGCGCGATATCTGGGGCGCGGGCCAAGGCATCGGCGCGGTCGACCGGATCGTCCCCGCCGCCGAGCGGATCGCGACCCTGGCCCAGCAATATGCGGCGGCGCGGGAACGCCTGTCGCTGAGAGGCTAAGCCTTAGAAGGCTTGGTCGAGCCGGGCGTGGAGCAACTGGACCGGGCCGACCTCCGGCATATACTGGTCGGCCAGTTGGTCCAGCCGCTGGACCCGCCGATGCAGGTCCAGGCTGGCCCAGGTCAGCGTCCGGGCATGGGGCGGCAGCTCGACCACATCTCGCTCCTCCGACTCAGGTGAACTGCCCAGCCGCCGCACGGGCTCGCGCGCCTCGGTCCAGCCCATCTCACCCGCCTCCACGGCCCGCTGGGTCAGGACCCAGGCGATGACGTGCATCAGCCGCGTCGTCACTTTCAGGGATTCGCAGGAAAAGGCGACGCGTGTGACCGGGTCGAGCGAATCGCGTTCCTGCCGTCCGATCCCATCGAAATAGCCGCGCGCCGCCTCCGCCAAGGTCATGGCCTCGCTGAAAAGGCCATCGATCAGCTTCGATTGAAACGGGGAGTCGGACAGGGCGAGGATCATGACCATATCGCTCGCATGAGGCGGAAGGGTCGGACAAGGGCCTGGATCGGCACGCCTGTCCCGATACGATGCGGGGTCAGGCGATGATGTCGGGGATCAGTCGATCTTCCAACTCGGCCAGCTCGTCACGCAGGCGCAATTTACGTTTCTTCAGGCGCGCGATCTGCAACTGGTCGGGGGTATTGGACTGCAACAACGCCGCGATCGCATCGTCCAGATCACGATGCTCCATGCGCAACAGGTCGATCCGCGCGCGCGCCAGCGTGATGTCCATCCTGCTCTCCCTGTCGGGTCGGCGCGGGGAAAGCCCGACACCACACGCGCCCCTGTAGCAAGCCTGTGCCCGCACCGCGAGAGGCGGCAGCACGTCCCATCGCGTCGTCCCGCCAAATCGCTCGACCGGTCGATTCTGACCAAAATGTGGGGGGACAGACAAGCAATTTGGTGATTTACTGACTCTCCCGAAGCAAACGACAGGAGGTTGAAGCCCTATGCATACGGCGCATCAAACGGCCCTGGAGACCAAGCACGCCACGCTCGACCGGCGAATCAGCGCCGAATCGCAGCGTCCCGTGCCAGACGCCTTAGTCCTGGCGGATCTGAAAAAGCAAAAGCTGAAGCTGAAGGAAGAATTGCAAGGCCTATAGGCCCTGTTCGGCCGCGCGGGTCACCGGACCCGCCGCGGCCCTTGCGGGGATGCTGTGTGCTATCGGCCGATATCGCCACACAACCGACATCTTGCGGAGCGTACGGACCCCTCGCCCGCAATCCCCTTTTACCGAATGCGCGACCTTAGCGGCCGAACGGCTTGGTCTTCGGCACCGTGGCGGACTTGGCATAGTCCGGGGTCGAGGCTCCCCCACCTACCGGCTTGCGCACCATCTTCGGATCGATCTGCCGATCGAAAGCGACCCCGACGCGTCCCTGGGTGCACCAGGCGATACGGCCCGAGATCGGGCCCACACCGCGCAGATCGAGCGCCACTGGCGAGCCGATTTCCGCCGATACGGGCAGCTCGGCCATCAGTCCGCCTTCGGAGATATTGCGGACCCGCACCTCGCGCGGCGCGGTCTCACCATCCAGCGTCATATGCGCCATCAGCAACAGGCTATCACGCTGGCCCGCCCGGTCGCTCTGATCCTGTTCGTTCTCGGCCATCGCTGATCCGGTTTCAGGGGTGCGGTTGATCGCGTCCATATCGACTTCCGTGTTCGACGACTATGCGGCCAAGCGGATTACGCAAATCCACATTGCCAATCTATTAATAAAAGCCGGACGGCACAGGATCGCCTCCCAGGACAAGCCCTTTTGCGCTTATCCTGAGCGGTGGGTCGATCACGGCTCCGACAAGCCGAACCGCGCCGACCGTCGTCGCATCAATCGTCGCGCGAGACCTTCTCGTTGCGCTCGTGCCGCTCCTGCGCCTCGACCGTCATGGTCGCGATGGGACGCGCTTCCAAGCGGCCCAGGCTGATCGGCTCGCCGGTCACTTCGCAATAGCCATATTCGCCTTCGTCGAGGCGGCGAAGGGCCGCATCGATCTTGGAGATCAGCTTGCGCTGGCGATCGCGGGTGCGCAGTTCGATCGACCAGTCGGTTTCGCTCGACGCGCGATCGGTCAGATCGGGTTCGCGCAGCGAATCAATCTGAAGCTGGGACAAAGTGCCCTGCGCCTCGCGCTGGATCGATTCCTTCCATTCGATCAGCTTGCGCCGAAAATAAGCCTGCTGCTTCAGGCTCATGAACGGCTCGTCCGCGCTCGGACGATAATTCTCGTCAATATCGTTGGCCACATCCGGCCCAGTGGAATCCGTCACGCGATTAAACACCGTCGCCATACCACTCTCCCAAAGGGCCCGTCGGTGCGACGTTCGGCACCGTAATAATCGGGACCGCCCCCTGATGGTCGAGAGGGCCTATAGTCGGTGCCACCTTCTGCCGCAAGCGACCACCATTTCATCGTAACTATCATTTCTATAATAATATTGCGGCATGAGCCGAATATGGACGCAACGCCTCGTAATCGGAGTATTTCCACACCCGATCATCGAATCTCCCATCGGACCAAGGTGGATTGCGTATCCGACAGAAAGTTCCCCGCGACCGAATCCCAAAGCCGGACGTTGTCCAGAACTAGGGGGTTGGAGCTTAAGGCTTTCTTGGTCACTATGATGACATAGGCGTTCCGATAAGCGCGTGCGGGCCGTCGGGCGGCCAGACCGCGCGACGTGCGCGGCGGTTGGGATGGCACCGTGTTGAGGATGTGAGAATGTCAGTGCGAATGGCCTTGGCGAAGCTGGCGGCATGTGCCGCGGGCGGTGCCGTGATCGGCGGAGGGGCCGTCCACATGGTGGACCATCCCCAGCGCCCTGCGCTGGTCAAGCAGACCAAGGTGAAGAAGAAGCGGATCGTCCACCGCGATCCGCCGCGCGTGCCGCGTCGTTTCGTCACGCGCCGCGTCGCCACCACCACGACCACGCCGCCGCCCACCATCGTGACCGTGACTACCGAAGCGCCCCCGGTTCCCATTCCCCTGCCCCCTACCGGCCCGTCGCTGGCATCGGGCGGTGGCTATGTCCCCGCCGTGATCGGCGGCTGGGGTGGCGGCTTCGGCGGAGGCTGGGGCGGCGGCTTTGGCGGGGGCTTCGGCTTTGGCGGGGGCGGCTCCAGCGGCAGCGTGGTGATCTCCTCGACCAGCAGCGGCGGATCGACATCCACCTCGTCCGCCTCGGGCGGGTCGGGCGGGTCGTCCAGTTCCAGCTCGACCGGCGGGGTCAGCAGCACGTCATCGAGCGGCAATGTGTCGAGCACGTCGTCCAGCGGAAACGTGTCATCGACGTCCTCGACCGGAGGATCATCCACCTCCTCGGGCAACGTGTCGTCGACATCCTCGACGGGCGGCTCTTCCACCTCGACCGGGGGGTCGTCCACCTCGTCGGGCAACATCTCCTCGACCAGCGCGTCTTCGGGCAATGTCAGTTCGTCGAGCGCGTCGAGCACCTCCTCGGCGTCGTCCGCTTCGTCCAGCGGCTATGGGTCGAGCAGCGATGGCTGGTCGTCCAACGGCTCCTCGGCCAGTTCGGCGTCGAGTGCATCCAGCGCTTCGTCGGCGAGCAGTGCATCCTCGTCGGGCAATGACGATCCACCGCCGCCCACCCCGGTGCCGGCACCGCCGATGGTGCTGCTCTTCGGCGGCGCGGCAGCGGCGCTCGTTATCCGGCGGCGACTGGCCAGGCCAAAGACGGCCTGACGTCACCGCCGCCGGACGCGGCGTGGCGCTTTATGCCTTTTGCAGCGCGGCCTCGATCTCCGGCACCGGATGACCGGTCAGGTCCTTGGCGAGTTCGCCGACCAGCCGGTCCTCGACCGCCTTGTGATAATGTTTGCGCAGTTCGCCCAACGTCTTGGGCGGGGCAACGACGATCAGCGACTCGAACTCGTTGGCGAGCGCGCGGCGCTTAAGCATCTCGGCGGTCTCGGCCGCGAAGCGATCTTCCTCCTGCTGGTGGAAATCGGTCTCGCCCATCGTGCCGCCGGTGGTTGAGGACGCCTGGCCTGCCCGGTCGGTTTTCTGGTCGTGGTCGGCGGCATTGGGATGTTCCACCGCCTGCTCGACGATCAGATTGGGATATTCGGCGTCCCCATCGTTCCGAAAGAACAGGCTCTTGCGGCCATCGACGACCAGCACGAAGCTGTTATGCGGCACCTGCATCGCGTTTCTCCTTCTATAAGCGACGGGATAACGCGGAGGCTTCGCCACGGGTTGCGTGTCGGCGGAGCGGAGGCCATAGCCTCGACCCCATGCACGACATCCAATCGATACGGAAAGAACCCGCCGCCTTCGACGCCGCGCTCGCCAAGCGGGGTGCCGCCCCCCAGGCCGACAGCCTGATCGCGATCGACCAGCGCCGTCGCACCGTCATCGACGAGGCGCAAGCCGCGCAGACCCGCCGCAACGACCTGTCCAAGCAGATCGGCCAGGCCAAGGCGGCAGGCGACCATGCCCGCGCCGAGGCGCTGATGCAGGAAGTGGCGCAGATCAAGGCGCGCCTGCCCGAGTTGGAGGAGCAGGAGCGCATCGTCGCGGCCGAGCTGAACACCGCACTTGCCGCCATTCCCAACCTGCCCGCCGCCGATGTGCCGGAAGGCGCGGACGAGAACGACAATGTTCTGGTCCATCAGAAGGGTGAGCCTGCTACCTTCGCCTTCGAGGCGCGCGAGCATGACGTGATCGCGCCCGCCCTGGGCATGGATTTCGAGACCGGCGTCGCCCTGTCGGGTGCCCGCTTCACCCTGCTGCGCGGGGCGATGGCGCGTCTGTCGCGCGCGCTCGGCCAGTTCATGCTCGACCGCATGACCGAGGAGAACGGTTTCGAGCTGGTCCAGCCGCCGCTGCTGGTCCGCGACGAGGCCGCGTTCGGCACCGGCCAGCTGCCCAAGTTCGCCGACGACCTGTTCCGCACCACCGACGGCCGGTGGCTGATCCCCACGGCCGAAGTCTCGCTGACTAATATCGTGCGCGAGGCGATCCTGAGCGAGGCGGAGCTGCCGCTACGCTTCACCGCGCTGACCCCCTGCTTTCGCTCGGAAGCGGGCGCGGCCGGACGCGACACGCGCGGCCTGATCCGCCAGCACCAGTTCGACAAGGTCGAGATGGTGTCGATCACCACGCCCGAACAGTCGGACGCGGAACATGAACGGATGACCGTCTGCGCCGAGGGCGTGCTCGAGGCGCTGGGCCTGCCCTATCGCCGGATGCTGCTGTGCACCGGTGACATGGGCTTTTCGGCCGCGCGCACCTTTGATCTGGAGGTCTGGCTGCCCGGACAGGCGCGCTATCGTGAGATTTCGTCCTGCTCGACCTGCACCGATTTCCAGGCGCGGCGGATGATGGCGCGCTATCGCCCCACCGAGGGCAAGGGCACCCGCTTCGTCCACACCCTCAACGGCTCGGGGCTGGCAGTCGGCCGGACGCTCGTCGCGGTGATCGAGAATTATCAGCAGGCCGATGGCTCGGTCGTCGTGCCCGAGATTCTTCGGCCCTATCTCGGCGGACAGGCGGTGCTGGAGCCGCGCTGATGCGCATCCTGCTCACCAACGACGATGGCTATCACGCGCCGGGGCTTGCCGCGCTGGAGCGGATTGCCGCCGCGCTGTCCGACGATGTCTGGATCGTCGCCCCGGCCGAGGACCAGTCGGGGACCAGCCGCTCGCTGACCCTGACCCGGCCGATGCGGCTGCGCCAGTTCGGCGAGCGGCGCTTTGCCGTCACCGGCACGCCGACCGATTCGGTGCTGATGGCGCTGGGTGAGGTGATGAGGGACAAAAAGCCCGACCTGATCCTGTCCGGCGTCAATCGCGGCGCCAATCTGGGCGAGGACGTGTTCTATTCCGGGACGGTTTCGGCGGCGATGGAAGGTGCGCTGGCGGGCATCCGATCGATCGCGCTCAGCCAGCGCTACCCTGCGCAAGGGGTAGGCGACCGCGTGTCCTTCGCCACGGCCGAGGCCTGGGGGGAACGTGTGCTGCGGCCGTTGCTGGCCCAGGATTTCGCGCCCCGAACGCTGGTCAATGTGAACTTCCCGCCCGTCGCGCCCGAGGCGGTGAAGGGCATCAGCGTCACCCGGCAGGGTTTGCGCGACTATGGCCGCGCCACGCTGGAGAAGCGCAGCGATCCGCGCGGTTACGACTATTACTGGCTGGCGCTGGGCCGCCTGCCGCATCAGCCGGGCGACGATACCGACTTGGATGCGGTGGCCGATGATCGGATCGCGGTCACGCCGCTGCATCTCGACCTGACGCACGCGTCTTCGCTTGCTATGCTTAACGAAGCGTATCGCTGAGTTAAGAGCCGGGGGGACTAAGGCGTGGGGCGGATTGTGACATCCATCGGCGGGGTGATCGGGGCCGGGTTGCTGTTGTCCGCCTGCATTCCGAACATGGAGCCTCCGATGAGCGCGGCCGAGCCGGTCGCCCCGCCGCCGCCGCTTCCGCAGGCAAGCAGCGTCCCGCCCCGCCCCATCACGCGCCCCGCCCCGACGCGACCGACGGCCCAGCGCCCCGGCACCGGTCGCCCTGCCCTTCGTCGTTCGGCGCCGGCCACGATCACCCAGCCCATCACGCGTTCGCCGCTGACGCCGCCGGTGGTCGACACCCCGCGCCAGCCGGTCTCCACCCTGCCCGCGCCGCGCCCATCCTGGGAGGTGCGCCCGGTCACGCCCGACGCGCGCGAGATTCCCGACACCACCTATGTCGTCCGTCCTGGCGACACGCTGCGCGGCGTGGCCGATCGGACGGGTGCGGGATCGGAGGCGATCGCGCGCGCCAACGGCCTGACCCCGCCTTATGTCATCAAGGCGGGACAGACGCTGACCATCCCCGGCGGCCGCTATCACCTCGTTCGCTCGGGCGAGAGCGGCATCGCCATCGCCCGCGCCTATGGCGTCGAATGGTCGCGCATCGTCGAGGCCAATGGCCTAACCGAGCCATTCGTGCTGCGGGCCGGACAGCGCATCGTCATTCCGGGCGCCGCCACCAGGACCGCGACCGGCGCACCGGTCAGCAGCGCGGCCGAGCGCGCGGCGGCCTTCAAGCTCGACGTCGACGACATCCTAACCGGCGGCGAACCCGCGCTCGCCACCAACCAGGCCCCCGCCAAACCCAGCCCCACGCCCAGCCGGATCCTGCCGCCGACCGCCGTGGTCGCCGCCCCCACGCGCTTGCGCTCGGGCTTTGCCTGGCCGGTCGACGGCAAGGTGGTCAAGCGTTTCGGTGCTGGCTCCAGCGGCGAGCGCAATGACGGCATCAAGATCGCGGTGCCGATCGGCACGCCGATCAAGGCGACCGCCGACGGCGTCGTCGCCTATGTCGGCGACGGCATCGCCGCACTGGGCGGCTTGGTCATCGTCAAGCATGGCGATGGCTGGACCAGCGTATATGGCCATGCCTCGAAACTGATGGTCCAGCGCGGCCAGAGCGTGAAGCGCGGCCAGACCTTGGCGCTGTCGGGCCAGACCGGTTTCGCCGACCGGCCCGAGCTGCATTTCGAGCTGCGTCGGGGCCGTCAGCCGGTCGATCCGCTCAGCCAGCTGCCCGGCCGCTGATGATGAACGCTGCCTAACGGGCGGTTCAGGATTCGGAACGCCACGACCTGTCATAGGTTGGAAACGAACTTGGGGCCGGTGCCCCTGGGAGTTGGCGTTATGAAGAAGATGTTTCAGGCCCTGGCCATGATCGGCCTTTCGGTGGCGGGCGTCGCGACGACGACGGCGCTTCCCCTGTCCTCGGCGCAGGCGCAGTCCTGGCGCGACGACGGTCCGCGCGGTGATCGCGACCGCCGCGACTGGCGTCAGGATCGCCGCGACGACGGTCGTGACTGGCGGGGCGAGCGGCGCGGCTGGCGCGACGACCGCGGGTGGCGCGGCAATGACTGGCGTGCGCGCCGCGAAGCCCGCACGGCGCGCGAGTATGAGCGCGCACGGCGTACCCCAGGTTATGTCGATCCGCGTTCGCAGGGCGACTATACCAACTATACCGGACGCGGATCGGGCTATCGCCCCTGCAACTATGTCCGGCAGAACGGACGCACTCTCTGCCGGTAAGGGATCATGAAGCGGCGCGGGCATCGGGTCCGCGCCGCTTTGCCGTTACCGGAGGGTGACGAAAGCGGATCGGCGGTGTAACGAGCGCCGGTTATGGCATACACCTCCGATCTGCTTCGCACCCTGGATGAACGGGGTTACGTCCACCAGATGACCGACGCCGCGTCGCTCGACCGGCTCGCGACCGGGGGCGTGGTGCCCGGCTATATCGGCTTCGACCCCACCGCGCCGTCGCTTCACGTCGGCAGCTTGGTGCAGATCATGCTGCTGCGCCGGATGCAGCAGACCGGCCACAAGCCGATCGTCCTGATGGGCGGCGGCACCGGCAAGATCGGCGACCCCAGCTTCAAGGATGAAGCACGCAAGCTGCTCGGCGAGGACGGGATCAAGGCCAATGTGGCCTCGATCAAGCGCATCTTCGAGCGTTTCCTGACCTTTGGCGACGGCCCCACCGATGCGGTGATGGTCGACAATGCCGACTGGCTCGACAAGCTGGAATACATCCCCTTCCTGCGCGAGGTGGGCCAGCATTTCTCGGTCAACCGGATGCTCTCTTTCGATTCCGTGAAGCTGCGCCTGGACCGTGAGCAGTCGCTCAGCTTCCTCGAATTCAACTATATGATCCTGCAAGCCTACGACTTCCGCGAGCTGGCGCAGCGTCATGGCTGCCGCCTGCAGATGGGCGGGTCGGACCAGTGGGGCAATATCGTCAACGGCATCGAGCTGGCCCGCCGCATGGACGGGACCGAGGTGTTCGGCGTCACCACCCCGCTGATCACCACGGCCGATGGCGGCAAGATGGGCAAGACGATGGCCGGTGCGGTCTGGCTGCACGAGGATCAGCTGCCGCATTTCGATTACTGGCAGTTCTGGCGAAATACCGACGACCGCGACGTGGGCCGCTTCCTGCGCCTGTTCACCGATTTGCCGCTGGACGAGATCGCGCATCTCGAAAAGCTGGAAGGCGCGGAGATCAACGAAGCGAAGAAGATCCTCGCCAACGAAGCCACCGCCATGTGCCGTGGCCGCGCGGCGGCGGACGAAGCGGCGGAGACGGCACGTCGGACCTTTGAGGAAGGTTCGGCGGGCGCGGCATTGCCGAGCTTTGCGGTCGAGGGCGGATCGGTTTCCATCGTCGATGCGCTGATCGGCCTGGGCTTTGCCAAGTCTAAGGGCGAAGCACGGCGGCTGATCGCAGGCGGCGGCGCGCGGGTCGATGGCGAGAAGGTGGCGGACGAGAATGCCGTCATTGCCGTAGGTGGTGAACCGGTGAAGGTTTCGTCGGGTAAGAAGAACCACGGATTGCTGACGGCGGGGTGATACCCTTCGACCTCACTGAGACTGAACAGAGGTTGGGACCGACTTGCTCTCCATAAAAGCTGTACCCCGGCGAAGGCCGGGGCCCAGTTTCTACCAAGTCGCCGAAGCGGGATAAGAGTGCGTGGGAGGCTGTTCATCGCCCCCGCTCAGCGCCCCACAGACCGCTGGCAACTGGACCCCGGCCTTCGCCGGGGTACGGCTTAGTCGACAGGACCAAACCTGCAATTCACCCCCGCCGCACGACCACCGCTCCTGCAATTACCAGCACGACGCCGACGACCTTCCCGATCGTCACCGGCTCGACCCGCACCCCGAACAGCCCGAAGTGGTCAACGATCAACGCCGCCACCAACTGGCTGGCAATCGCAGCGGTCAACGCCACCGAAATCCCCAGTCGCGGCGCGGCATAGGCGAGCACGGCTACGAACCCGGCACCGTAAAAGCCGCCCAACCACGCCCAGCCCGGCGCGCCTTTCAACGCTGCCGGGCTGGTCCGGTCGATCGCGGCCCAGGCCACCGCCAGCACCACCGTGCCAATGAGGAAGGACGTCAGCGCCGCCAGCACCACCGACCCCGACGCCTTGGCGAGCGCGGCGTTGGTCGGTGGCTGGATCGCCAGGCCGAGGCCCGCGATCAGAACGAGAATGAGGGGAAAGACAGCCGCCATACGCGCCCAACGCGGCCCAAGCCGCTTCGTTCAGCCCGAACGCAGCAGGGCCACGCCAGCATCCCGCTCGAACAGGTATAGCGCCGTCCGCGCCGCCTGCCCGCGCGGTGCCTCCAGCCCGCCGTCGCGATCGATCAGCAGCCGGGCATCGTCCTGCGCGCACTGCATCAGGTCGGCCATGTTTTCGGGCGTGGCGAGGCGGAACGCCATCTCCCCCGATTGCCGCGTGCCGAGCAGTTCGCCCGCCCCGCGCAACCGCAAATCCTCCTCGGCGATGCGGAAACCGTCATTGGTCTCGCGCATCAGGGCAAGCCGCGCCCGCGATGTTTCCGACAAATGCGAACCGCGCAGCAACAGGCAGCGCGACAGCCCCCCGCCCCGCCCGACGCGCCCGCGCAGCTGGTGCAACTGTGCCAGGCCGAAGCGGTCGGCGTGTTCGATCACGATCAGCGTGGCATTGGGCACGTCGACCCCCACCTCGATCACCGTCGTCGCGACCAGCACGCCCAGCCGTCCGCCCGCGAACGCCTCCATCACAGCGTCCTTCTCGGCAGGCTTCATCTTGCCATGGACGAGGCCGACCCGCTCGCCGAACCGGGCGCGCAGGGTCTCGGCGCGCATCTCGGCGGCGGCGAGGTCGGACTTTTCGCTTTCCTCGACCAGCGGACAGACCCAGTATGCCTGCCCGCCCTCCGACAGATGACGGCCAAGGGCGTTGACTACCTCGTCCAGCCGGTCCTCGGACACCACGCGAGTCTCGATCGGCTGGCGGCCAGGGGGCATCTCGTCCAACCTGCTGACATCCATCTCGCCGTAATTGGCGAGCGTCAGGGTGCGCGGGATCGGCGTCGCGGTCATCGCCAGCAAGTGCGGCGGCGCCTTGCCCTTGGCCGACAGCATCATCCGCTGCGCCACGCCGAACCGGTGCTGTTCGTCCACCACCACCAGCGCGAGGTCGCGATAGGTCACGGTCTCCTGGAAGATCGCATGGGTGCCGACCAGAATATCGATCTCGCCCGCCGCCAACGCCATCAGCGTGGCTTCGCGCGCCTTGCCCTTGTCGCGGCCGGTCAGCACCGCGATCTCAAGCGGCAGCCCGGCCAGCGTCTTGCGCAGCGTCTCATAATGTTGGCGCGCCAGGATTTCGGTCGGGGCCAGCATTGCCGCCTGCGCCCCCGCCTCGACCGCGATCAGCATCGCCATCGCCGCGACCAAGGTCTTGCCCGCGCCCACGTCACCCTGGAGCAACCGCAGCATTGGCGCGTCCTGCGCCAGATCGCCTTCGATCTCACGCACCGTCCGGCTCTGTGCGCCGGTCAGCGTATAAGGCAGTTTGAGCATGTCGCGCAGCCGCCCGTCGCCGTTCAACGCCCGCCCGCGCCGCTTACGGGTATCGGCGCGGACCAGAGTCATCGCCAGTTGGTTGGCGAATACCTCGTCATAACCCAGCCGCTCGCGCGCCTTCGCGTCCGCCGGGTCGGCATGGACCCGCGCCAAGGCTTCCCGCCAGTCAGGCCAGCCGCGCTGCGCCTTCAGCCCCGGCTCGATCCATTCGGGCAGGTCGGGCGAACGCTCCACCGCCTGCGCCGCGAGTGCCCCCAGCCGCCGCGAGGTGATCCCCTCCGACAGCGGATAAATGGCCTCACGCTCGCGGAAATCCTCGGTGCTGTCACCCAGGTCCGGGTGCACGATCTGCAAGTCCTGGCCGTAGAGGTCGAGGCGACCCGACACGATTTTCGTCTCGCCGATCGGCAGCAGCTTCTTCACCCAGCCCGAATTGCCGCCGAAATAAACGAGCGCGACGCTGTTGCCCGCCGCATCCTCGGCCCGCACCCGCGTCGGCCCGCGTGGGGAGGACGATACGCGGTGCTCCTTCACGGTCAGCGAAATGGCGATCACCCGGCCTGCGTCCGCCATCATCAGCTCGTCGCGCGGGAAACGGTCGATATGTCCGGTCGGCAGGTGGAAGGCGACATCGACCACCCGCGCGATGCGCAGGCGCTCGAGCGGCTTGGCGAGGCCGGGGCCGACGCCTTTCAGCGACGTGACTTCGGCGAACAGCGGATTGAGGATATCGGGACGCATGACTAGATGGGTGCGTATAGCCTCAAGCCCCCGCGCGCCGCCAGAGCATGTGGACGTTAATCTCGTTGGATCGGAACCCCATGGACCACGAAACCCGTATCAAGCGCCTTCGCTTTCGCGCATGGCATCGCGGCACCAAGGAAGCCGACCTGATGATCGGCGGTTTTTTCGACGCCCATCACGAAACGCTGAGCCTTGAGGAACTCGACTGGTTCGAGGCGCTGCTGGAGGAGCAGGATGTCGACATCATGGCCTGGGCGATCGGCACGCGGCCCTGTCCGCCGCAATGGGACGGCCCGGTGATGCAGCGGATGCGCGCGCTGAATTTCGTGCCGATCGCACGGTAACTTACGCCCGCGCAGGCGTTTCGCTCTCGCGTCCTTCCCCCAGTTTCGGAACCCCATGCCCGATATCAAGACGATCCTGTCCGCCCAGAGCCCGCTGACCCTCTCGGGCGTTCCGGCGGGGTTCCTGCCCGTGCTGCTCGCCGACCTGTCGCGGGCGGCCACGACGCGCGCGGTGTTCATCTGCGCCGACGATGCGCAGATGCGCGAGCTGGCCGCGACCGCGACCTATTTCGCGCCCGAGCTGGAAATCCTGCAGATTCCTGCCTGGGACTGCCTGCCCTATGATCGCGCCTCGCCCACCTTGCGCGTCATGGCGGAGCGGATCGCGGGGCTTCACCGGCTTCAGGCCAAGCCGAAGACGCCGCAGCTGGTCCTGACCACCGCGAATGCCGCGACCCAGCGCGTGCTGACCCCGTTCCGCATCCGGCAACTGGTCGCGCGGCTGGCACCCGGCGAGCAGATCGGGCTGGAGAAGCTGTCCGCGCTGCTCCAGGCGAACGGCTATGTCCGCACCGAGACGGTGCATGACCAGGGCGAGTTCGCGGTGCGCGGCGGCCTGGTCGACCTGTTCCCCAGCGGCGAGGACCAGGCACTGCGCCTCGACTTCTTTGGCGACGAGATCGAGAGCGTCCGCACCTTCGACCCCGCCGACCAGCGGACCACGGGGCGGATCGAAGGCTTCACCCTGCTTCCCGCCTCCGAAGCGCTGCTCGACGAGGAATCGATCAAGCGTTTCCGGACCCGCTATCGCGAGACCTTCGGCGTGACGGCGACCGGCGATCCGCTCTATCAGGCGGTGTCCGAGGGGCGGCGCATGGCGGGCATGGAACATTGGCTGCCGCTGTTCGAGGACAAGCTGTCGACGCTGTTCGACCATCTCGGCGATGGCATCGTGGTGGTGCGCGACAATGGCGTCGCGGCGGCGGCGAGCGGGCGGTTCGATGCGATCGCCGACTATTATGAGAACCGCAAACGCGCCGAAGCCGCTCAACCGGGTAGCTTCCGCCCCCTGCCCGCCAAGTCGCTCTATCTGACCAACAAGGAATGGGAAGCGGGGCTGGAGGCCGCGACCACGCATCTGGTCACGCCCTTCCACGAACCCGAGAGCAAGACCGTCCTCGATTTCGAGGTCGACGGCGCACGCGACTTTGCCCCCGAACGCGCGGCGCACGCCAATGTCTATGAGGCGGTGGTCGATCACCTCGAGGCGCTGCGCAAGGAAGGCCGCAAGCCCGTCCTCGCCAGCTATTCCAATGGCGCACGCGAGCGTCTTGGCAGCCTGCTGAAGGATCATGGGCTGAAGGGCGCCAAGGCGGCCGAGACCTGGCAGGAAGCACTCGGCATCGCCGATACATCCAAAAGCTTCGGCGTCGCACTGGTCGTCCTGCCGCTCGACCATGGTTTCACCGCGCCGGGCATCGCGGTGCTCACCGAGCAGGACATGCTGGGCGACCGGCTGGTCCGGCGGCAGAAGCGGCGCAAGTCGGCCGACGCCTTTCTCGCCGAGCTGGCGACGCTCTCGCCCGGCGATCTGGTCGTCCACTCGGATCACGGTATCGGCCGCTATGAGGGGCTGACCTCGATCCCGGTCGGCAAGAGCCCGCATGACTGCGTGGCGCTCTCCTATGCGGGCGGCGACAAGCTCTATGTGCCGGTCGAGAATCTCGAAGTCCTGACCCGCTACGGCTCGGGCGAGGACGGCGCGAGCCTCGACCGATTGGGCGGCGAAGCGTGGCAACGGCGCAAGTCCAAGATGAAGGAGCGCATCCGCGAGATCGCGGGTGAGCTGATCGCGGTGGCCGCCGAACGCGCGCTGCGCCAGGGTGAGGTCGCCGAGCCCGACAGCGCGGGCTATCCGGCCTTTGTCGATCGCTTCCCCTATGAGGAAACCGACGATCAGGATCGTGCCATCGACGAGGTGCTAGGCGACCTGACCGCGGGCAAGCCGATGGACCGGCTGATCGTCGGCGATGTCGGCTTCGGCAAGACCGAGGTTGCCCTTCGCGCCGCCTTCGTCGCGGCCATGGCAGGTATGCAGGTGGCGGTCGTCTGCCCGACCACCCTGCTCGCGCGCCAGCATTACAACCAGTTCGTCCAGCGGTTCGAGGGTTTCCCGATCAAGATCGGCCGCCTCTCCCGCCTGGTCACCGCGACCGAGGCGAAGAAGACCAAGGACGGCGCGGCGTCGGGCGATCTCGATATCGTCGTCGGCACCCATGCGCTGCTCGCCAAGGGGGTGGAGTTCAAGCGGCTGGGCCTGGTCATCGTCGACGAGGAGCAGCGGTTCGGCGTCACCCACAAGGAGCGGCTGAAGGCGCTGAAGGCCGACGTGCATATGCTGACGCTGACCGCGACGCCGATCCCGCGCACGCTGCAAATGGCGATGTCGGGCCTGCGCGAGCTGTCGGTGATCCAGACGCCGCCGGTCGACCGGCTGGCGGTGCGTACCTATGTCATGCCCTGGGACCCGGTGGTGCTGCGCGAGGCGCTGCTGCGCGAACATTATCGCGGCGGGCAAAGCTTCCTGGTCACCCCGCGCGTCGCCGACCTCCCGGATATCGAGGAATATCTCCGCAAGGAAGTGCCCGAGGTCCGCTATGTCGTCGCGCACGGCCAGATGTCGCCCACCGAAGTGGAAGAGCGCATGTCCGCCTTCTACGACCGCAAGTTCGAGGTGCTGGTGTCGACCACCATCATCGAAAGCGGCATCGACATTCCGTCCGCCAACACGATGATCGTCAACCGCGCCGACCGCTTCGGCCTGGCCCAGCTCTACCAGCTGCGCGGCCGCGTCGGTCGGTCGAAGACCCGCGCTTATGCCTATATGGTCACGCCGCCCGAGCGGCAGATGACCGAGGCGGCGGAGAAGCGGCTGAAGGTGCTGTCCGATCTCGACTCGCTGGGCGCGGGCTTCCAGCTGGCGAGCCATGACCTCGATATTCGCGGGGCGGGCAATCTGCTCGGCGACGAACAGTCGGGGCATATCAAGGAGGTCGGCTACGAACTCTACCAGTCGATGCTGGAAGAGGCGATCCTGGAGGCCAAGGCGGGCGGCGCGTTCGAGAAGAAGCGCGACTTTAGCCCCCAGATCACCGTCGACGCACCCATCCTGATCCCGGACGATTATGTCCCCGATCTCGACCTGCGCATGGGGCTGTATCGCCGCCTCAACGACCTGGAACAGCAGCAGGAGGTGGAGGAATTCGCCGCCGAGATGATCGACCGTTTCGGCCCGCTGCCCGAGGCGACCGACAATTTGATCCAAGTCATCAAGATCAAGCTGAACGCCAAGACCGCTTGCATCGCCAAGATGGATGTCGGTCCGCGCGGCGTGCTGGTCAGCTTCCACGACAATCGTCCGGCCAATGTCGACGGGCTGTTCGCCTATGTCGAGCGGCTGGGCGAGCTGGCGAAGCTGCGCCCCGATGGCAAGCTGGTCCTCAATCGCGCCTGGCCGGACGCCAAGGCACGACTGCATGGTGCGCTGCAACTGTCGAAGGGGTTGGCGAAGGCGGCGGGGTAACGCCCCGCCCCCACCTTCAGCTGCTATGGTCGGCGACGATCTTCCAGCCATCGGCGCGGCGCTCGAACAGGAGCGAGGTCATCCCGCTCTCGCCGCCCGACAAATTCCACCGCGCGATCAGGAAGCGGCGTTTGCCTAGCCGCTTCCATTCGAGGAAATCGAAACGGAGCTGGCCTCGGCTGTTGCCGTCGCCGGTGAAGCTGCGCTGGAAATTCTGCGTGATCGCGGCCTTGCCCCGGGTCACCCCGCTCTTGCCGACGAAGACGGCATCGGGCGCATAGATGCGGACGAAGCGGTTTAGATCACCCCTGTTCCACCCCTCCGCGCTGTCCAGCATCGCGGCGCGGATGCCCGCCTCGGCCGGATCGGCGGCCGGGGTCGCCGCATGAACCGCCACCGGCGCCAGTGCGATCATCGCCATGCTCAGGCCGCGCATGCCAGCTCCTCCTCGACCATCGTCCGCAGCGCCTCTTCATCGAGCGGCGCGGCGCGCAGGAAGCCCTGATAGGTCTCGCAACCCAGCCGCCCCAGCAGCGCCGCCTGTTCGTGCGTCTCGACACCCTCGGCGATGATGCCCATGCCCAGATGCGCGGCGATACGAATGATACCACGCACCACCACTCGGTCGCGGCGCGAGGCGTCGACCTCGGTCACCAGCGCCCGGTCGAGCTTGATATAATCGATGGGCAGGCTCGTCAGATAGGCCAGGCTGGAATAGCCGGTGCCGAAATCGTCGATCGCGATCCGTACCCCCGCCTGACGCAAGCTATCCAGCACGACAGCGGCGCGGTCGAGTTCGTGGATCAGGCCCGTCTCGGTAATCTCGGCGGTCAGCCGCTCGATCGGAAAGCCACTGCTCGCCACCCGGTCGAGGAACAGCCGGGCGAACCCGGCGCGGCCGACGTCGGCGGCGGTGATGTTGATCGACAGCCGCAGGTGCGACAGGCCCTTGGGCCAGCGCGCCGCGCGTTGCAGCGCGACCTGCTGGATATGATCGGACAGCGCCAGCCCCAGGTCCGCCCGCTCCGCCGCCGCGAACAGCGGATCGGCCCCCAGCGGCCCCAGAGTCGGGTGCCGCCAGCGGGCGAGCGCCTCGACCCCGGTGATCCGCCCGGTCTTGATCGCGACCTGGGGTTGGAACACGATGTCGATCTCGCCGCGCTCGATGGCGTGGTGAAGATCGGCGGCCAAGACGTCGAGCGGCGTGACGTCGCCCGGATGCGCGAATCGCAGCATGGCGCCGTCGCCGACCTGCGCCTGACGCAGCGCTTCTCCCGCACGCGCGAGCAGCCCGGCCGGGTCCTCGTTCGGTTGCGCCGCCGCCAGGCCCAGCCGAACGCCCAGCCTCATCGGCACCGCCCCAGCCTGGAACGGCAAGGCGAGCAGCGATTCCAGGGTCTCGGCAATGGCACGGGCCCGCGCCGGATCGGCGACGCCCGCCATCACGAACTCCGACCCGCCAGACCGCGCGACGATGGCGCTCTCCCCGAACGCCGCCGCGGCAACCGCCTGCATCCGCGCCTCGACCGAGCGGAGCAGCATATTGCCCGCCGGGCGACCATGGGCGGCGTTGATCAGGTCCAGCCGCGACAAGGCGACGATGATGGTCAGGCACGGATCGCCCCGGTCCATCGCATCCGCGATCCAGCGATGTATTTCGCCCACTTCACCATCGGCATGGCTGCGCCGCCGCCGGACGTCGAGCGTCCGGCGGGCATGACGCTCCGCCAGCTTCAACGAAGCGCCGAGCATCACGTCATCGGCGTCGGGTGCCAGAATATGGGTCGCGCCCGCCGCGACGAATGCGTCCAGAGTCTCGGACAGGGAATCGGGCACGGCGACCAGCATCGCCGCGCCCGTCGCCGCGATCACTGCGCCAAGTGCCTGGGCCGCACGCAGGCCCAGATCCCCCGCCTCGCGCGCGTCGATCAGGGCGACCCGCGCCTCGCTCGCCAGGAACGATCCCACCAGCATGTCGCCCGACGGCGGCTCGCCATCGCGCGGCGCCATCGACCAGATGGCCCAACCGGCGCGGATGATCGCCTCATCCAGCATCGCAGGATGGTGGAACGAAAGCGCAAAGACCGCCGTTCCTCTGCGGTGGGCGTTAAAACCGAATTCATCCTGCGTCATGCGCGCATCCTATCCACCGACTTGGGGATCACCAACGGCAATCCGCCTTGCCCGCGTCCCGCCTTGGGGCTAGCTTTATGACGATGGGCAGTGCCAAAGCCTCGACTGCCGGATCGCTGGTCGATCAACATGGCCGCACGATCCGATATTTGCGCATTTCGGTCACCGATCGCTGCGACCTGCGCTGCCGCTATTGCATGGCCGAGCAGATGACGTTTCTGCCGCGCGCCAAGTTGCTGAGCCTCGATGAGATCGCGATCATCGCCGAACGCTTCATCGCGCGCGGCGTGACCCGCATCCGCCTGTCGGGTGGCGAGCCGCTCGTCCGGCGAGACGTGGTCGATCTGGTCAAGCGGCTGGGCGGTCATGTCGGGCATGGGCTGGACGAACTGACCATGACCACCAACGGCACCCGCCTGGCCGATCATGCGGGCGCGCTGGTCGATGCGGGCATCAGACGGATCAATGTCAGCCTGGACAGCCGCGATCCCGAACGGTTTCGCTACATCACACGCCACGGCGATGTTGCCCAGGTGATCCACGGCATCCTCTCGGCACGCGACGCGGGGTTGGACATCAAGATCAACATGGTCGCGCTCAAGGGTCTCAACGAAGACGAGATCGATTCGATGCTCGCCTGGTGCGTTTCCGAAGGGCTGGACCTGTCGCTGATCGAAACCATGCCGCTGGGCGCGATCGATGAGGATCGGGTGGACCGTTTCCTGCCGTTGACCACCGTCTTCGATCGGCTGGCCACGGCGTTCCCGTTGGTCCGCGCCGGACATCGCACGGGCGGGCCTGCGCGCTATTGGCAGGTGGAGGGGAGCGAGACCCGGCTCGGCCTCATCTCACCGCTGACCGCGAATTTTTGTGACGGCTGCAACCGCGTGAGGCTGACGACCGAGGGCAAGCTGTATATGTGCCTGGGTCATGAGGATCAGGTGGATTTGAAGGCCGCGCTGCGCGACGGCGGGATCGCAGGGCTGGATGCGGCGATCGACATGGGGCTGGCCGCCAAGCCCGCCCGGCACGACTTCCGTATCGAAACGGGCTCGGCCCCGGCCGTGTCGCGCCACATGAGCGTGACCGGCGGATGACCCAATCCCTCCGGCGGGCGATCGTCGCCTCGCCTACCGCCCCTGCCCAAGCGGCGGTTGCCGATCTGCAGAACAGCGCCGATTGGGTCGATTTCGACGATGCCGATTATGTCATAGCCTTGGGCGGTGACGGTTTCATGCTGCAGACGCTGCACCGGATGCTGGAGCGGCGGCGTGGGCCGGTGCCGGTATTCGGCATGAACCTGGGCACGGTCGGCTTCCTGATGAACGAGTGGCGCAGCTATGGGCTGGAGGACCGGCTGGCCCGCGCCAAACCGTTCCGCGTCACGCCGCTTCAGATGACGGCGACCGGCATCGATGGTCGTGTGCACCAGTTGCCCGCGATCAACGAGGTCTCGCTGCTCCGCGAAACCCGCCAGACCGCCAAGCTGGAAGTCGCGGTCAATGGTCGCATCGTCCTGCCCGAACTGGCCTGTGACGGAATCCTCGCTGCGACCCCGGCGGGATCGACCGCCTATAATTTCTCGGCACAGGGCCCCATCCTGCCGCTTGGCTCGGCGTTGATCGCGCTGACCCCGATCAGTCCGTTCCGCCCCCGGCGCTGGCGCGGTGCGATCCTGCCCGACAAGGCGCGGATTTCGATCAAGGTGCTCGATCCGGGCAAGCGCCCCGTCTCCGCCGTCGCCGACCAGCGCGAGGTGCGCGACGTGGCGCAGGTGGATATCTGCATGGACCGGTCGCGCGAGCTGACGCTGATGTTCGACCCCGAGCACGCGTTGGATGACCGCATCACGATGGAACAGTTCGTCGCCTGATCGGCGACGAGGGAGCAGTTCGCTGCCTGAGCCTGTCGGGGCCGCCCAGGCATTTATCCACAGCTTTGGCGGCCAAACTTACGCAAAACCGTCAAAAAGGGGGTTGCGGCTTTTTTCGAGCCCTTTATAGGACCCCTCCACAGCGCCGGACATTCCCTGATAGCTCAGCGGTAGAGCTCTCGACTGTTAATCGAGCGGCCGTAGGTTCGAATCCTACTCAGGGAGCCACCGGCGCTGTCTTCCCCCAGACAGCGCCAGCCATGACGGATCAGCCGTCGATCACATGCGGTACGAACCGCGCCGTGTTCGAGGTGATCAGCCCGTCTTCGCGGATACCCATCCCCACGGCCGCACCGTCGACCACCCAGCTTCCCAGCACCGGAAAACACCCCGGAGCCGCTTCGGGCAATCGGTAGAGCGACTGGTAGATATAGCCCTCCTCACCATAATCCCCCGCGGTTTCCGCGACGATGCTGCCCGCCTTGCGGATCGAGACGTTGGCGCCCTCGCGCGCCAATAAAGGCTTGGCGACCGCATCGCCCTGCGGGATCGTGAAGCTGGCGGGCAGCAGGTTCGGATGGCCCGGAAACAGGTCCCACAGCACGGGCAGGATCGCCTTGTTCGACCAGATCATCTTCCACACCGGCTCGATCCACGTCAGATCGCCGCGCTCCAGATTGTGGAGCAGCGGCACGGCGAACTCTTCCTGGACCAGCCATTCCCAGGGATAGAGCTTGAACATTGCCTCGATGCGCATGTCCGCCTCGTCGACGAAGCAATGCGCCTCGTGGTGCCAGCCGATACGCTCCATCAGGATGGGCACGGTGGTGATGCCCGCCGCCTCGGCCGTGTCGCGGATATAGGCGGCGGTGACGGCATCCTCGCCCGCCCTGTCCGCGATATGTGCGACGTGCAGCGTCGAGGGCAGATCGGGCGCGATCTCCGCCCAGCGCGCGACCAACGCCTCGTGCAGGCTGTTGAACTGGTCGAGCGCGGGAAAACACTCTTCCTTCCACGCCCATTGCACCACCGCCGCTTCCAGCAGCGAAGTCGGTGTATCGCAATTGAACTCGAACAGCTTGGGCGCACCCGATCCGTCATAGCCCAGGTCGAACCGCCCGAAATTCAGCGCGGGCGGCTCGGCTTCCCAGGCTTCGCGGATCGGATCATGAAAGGCGGGCGGGATCGCGAAGCGGGCGAGTAGCGCGGGATCGCTGACCACCGCCTCCCCCGCCGCCAGGAACAGGCGATAGAGTTCGGCGGTCGCGCTCTCGATGCCATCCACTTGCGCACGGGTGAAGCGATAACAGGCGCTTTCGCCCCAATAGGGCCGGTCACCGCCGTCATGCCAGATCAGGCCCAGCGCCTCGACCTTGGCCTGCCAATCGGGACGGGGAGACAGGCTCTGGCGGATCATGCGCCAGCACCACCGAAACGCGACGCCGATGCGCCGAAGCCCCCGCGACTGATCGCCGCCGACCGGGTCATTGCACTGCCCGAGGGAGCCGAGACATAGCGCGCACCCGTTGCGGGGCGGAAGCTACCGCCGGTGGCGCGTTCGCCGTAGAAGGGAATGGGGCGCCCACGCCCCAGAAAATACCAGAAGGCCGCACCGCCCATGCCGATACGTGTCTGGCGACATCGATCATCGGGCAGGCGCTTGCCCTGCGCGTCGGTGCAGATCGCGGTATCCTGATCGGCGGTCCAGTTGTCGTCCGCCTTGGCACGGTTGCATCCGCTGGCCAGCAAGGCTGCGGCCATCGCCGTGGTCCATTTCAGATATTGCGCCATCATCATTCTCCCGCCGCGCATCATGCGGCAGGGCCAACCCCTTTGGCTAGGGGTGGTTGGGGATGCCCATGGCAACGGCCACCGGCATCCCCCGCCTTCGTCAGCGGCAGCGCACCTTGCCGCGATCGATCGAGCGGCCGAGCAGCGCACCGCCGCCCGCGCCCAGCAGCGTACCCAGCGTACCGCCACCGATCACATTGCCCAGCACACCACCGCCAACCGCGCCGATGACCAGGCCGGTGGTGCCATCATTGCGCTTGCAATAGGTGCGACCGTCACGACCCCGGAAAATCTGGTCGTCTCGAGTTAGGCGACGCTCGCGATGATTGCCGCGCCGGTAATCGCGCGAAGCATCCCAGTCGTCGCGGTCGCCATGCCAGCGATAGTCGCGGTCCTGCGCGACGGCGGGGGTGGCGGCGATGGGTGCGGCAACGGTAACGACGGCCAAAGCGGCGAGCAGGGCTTTCATGGCGGGTCTCCTTTTCCTCAAGCCCGCACAACGCGCGCCGATCAAAGCCGTTCATTTCACGGCGTATGACCGAGCACGCTGGCACCGATCCCTACGCTCGGGCATTGATCGGTCATGCGCCAAGCCACCACCATCCTGTCCGTCGATACCCATGGTCAGGGCTTGACCGAAAGTACCCGCCCGGTTTCCGCCTGGGTCCGGGAACAGGGCATGGAAGAAGGTCTGCTGACCCTGTTCTGTCGCCACACCTCGGCCTCACTGATCATCCAGGAAAATGCCGCGCCGGAGGTGAAGACCGACATCCTCGCCTATTTTGCCCGGCTCGCGCCCGAGGATCGACACGCCTACGCCCATGACGACGAAGGGCCAGACGACATGCCCGCCCATCTGCGCGCCATCCTGACAGGCATCCACTTGTCCATTCCGCTGATCGGCGGCCGGCTGGCGCTGGGCACATGGCAGGGCATCTACCTCTTCGAGCATCGCCGCGCCGCGCATCGTCGGCAAATTGCAATCCATATGGCGGGCATGTGACGCACTATTCATCGCGGGAGCCAAACCGTTCATCGACCGTTCTGGAGAGATGAGCTAAACGGGCATCAGCTACAGGGCTGTTGCCGTCCGGCTCGGTCGGGCGGCAAGGAAAGGAAGAAGTGTCCATGCAATTCGGTCGGAAGATCGCGCTCGCGCTGCTCGGCGCCAGCACCTTGATGGTCGCGGGATGTGCGACCGAAACCACCTATCGCCCGGCGACGGGTTCGGGCTTCTACCGCACCGGCTATTCCGATCAGCAGCTGGAGCCCGGCCGCTTCATCGTCAGCTTCGCGGGCAACACCGTGACGTCGCGCGATACCGTCGAGCGTTACCTGCTGTTCCGTGCGGCCGAGCTGACGCTGGCCAATGGCTATGACTATTTCGTGATGGCCGATCGCGATACGCAGCTGCGCTCGCGTACCTATTCAACGCCCGGTGCCTTCGGTCCGGGCTTCGGCGGCTGGGGCGGCGGCTGGTGGGGCCCGTCGTGGCGCTATTATGGCCGCGGCTTCGGTTGGCGCAGCTGGGACCCGTTCTGGGGTGACCCCTTCTTTGGCAACAACATGGATATCAACACCATCGACCGGTACGAGGCGACCGCCGAGGTCGTGATGCGCAAGGGCCCGATCCCGCGCGACAACCTCCGCGCCTTCGACGCCCGCGCGATCGTCAGCACGATCGGGCCAACGGTGGTGATGCCGAAGTAATTCGGTCTTTCCGACACGTTATCAGGGCGGTTATCCTCCGGGATGGCCGCCCTTTTTCATTGGGATCAAGGCTGTCCGCCACGCACACGGCGGGCGTTGACCATGCCGCGCAATGCTTCGGTGCGAACCTGCAACTCGCGTTCTTCGGACAAGGACAGCCCGTCCTGGGCGAAACGCTCGCCCAGCTCGCCGATCGCGGCATCCTCGCGTCGAAAGGATCGGGCCTCCGCACGCGATATGTCCCCACTGCGCCGCCCCTCACGAATCGAGCGGCGGATGTCACGTCGTTCGGCGGCGATGCTGGGCTGGTTAGGCATGGCCAGGATATCGGCCGGTGGCCCGGCGCTGACGAATTGCGCAGGCGCGGCAACGGGTAACGCGACTATGATGACAGCCGGAATCGCACAGCACTTCATGATTGATCCTCCCTGTCGGCGGAGGATCGCCCTCTGTGACTGAACAAGACCTGTCTATTCCTCTCCTGCGAGGGGAGGTGGCAGTCCGCAGGACTGACCGAGGGGTTTCGCCCATTGCGAGGTCACTCTGCCCTCACCAGCCTTGACCCCCCTCCACCCGCTTCGCTGGCCCCCTCCCCTTGCAGGGAAGGAATGGAAAAGGGCGGCGAGCCTAAGCTCACCGCCCTCTCGCTTTACCAGTTGTAAAAGGATCAGGCCGTCACGGCCCCGTGGCAATGCTTGTACTTCAGGCCCGAACCGCAGGGGCACGGCGCGTTGCGGTTGACGCGGCCTTCCCACTGCGACGGATCGGTGCCCAAGTCCGTGCCCTCGGGCTGCGGAATCTGCATGGGCGGCATCTGCGGCTGGAGCAGACCGCGCGCGGCGGCATCCCAGTCGTTGCTATTGTCCTCGCCGGTGAACGGGTCGAAGTGCGAGGTGATGAAGTCCGGCAGCTCGGGCAGCTCCGGCGGCGCCTGAAGCTGGAACTGCGCATAGGCGATGGTGCGCGTCACATCCTCGCGGATATTGTCGAGCATCCGCTGGAACAGCGAAAACGCCTCGTGCTTATATTCGTTGATCGGCGTCTTCTGCGCATAGGCCCGCAGGTGGACGACCTGGCGCAGCGCGTCCAGCGTGGCCAGATGCTCCTTCCAGTGATGGTCCAGATTCTGGAGCATGATCGACTTTTCGACGCTGGCCCAGGTATCCGGCTCCAGCTCCTTGGACTTGGCCTCGACCGCTTCGTCGGCCAGCGCATTGACGCGCTCCAGCACGATCTCGGGGTCGATCGCTTCCTCGGTCATCCAGTCGTCGATCGGCGGCTCCAGGTTCAGCAGGTCCTTCAGCTGCTGCTTCATGCCCGCGACATCCCACTGCTCGGGATAGCTGTTGGGCGGGCAGGCCGCGCCCACGATCGCATTGACCGTCTCGGCGCGCATATCGGCGACGACATCGCCCACCGTCTCGGCATCCATGATGTCGGCGCGCTGTTCGTATATGACCTTTCGCTGGTCATTCATCACGTCATCATATTCGACGACCTGCTTGCGGATGTCGTAGTTGCGCGCCTCGACCTTCTTCTGCGCGGTCTCGATCGCCTTGGTCAGCCACTTGCTGCCGATCGCCTCGCCATCCTCGATATTGTTGCGCATCATCTTGGCGAACAGCGTGTCCGGGCCGAAGATGCGGAGCAGATCGTCGTCGAGGCTGAGGTAGAAGCGCGACAGGCCCGGATCGCCCTGACGCCCCGAACGACCGCGCAGCTGGTTGTCGATGCGGCGGCTCTCGTGCCGCTCGGTGCCCAGCACGAACAGGCCGCCCGCCTCCAGAACCTTCTGCTTTTCCTCGATGATCTCGGCGCGGATGCGGGTTGCCGCCGCCTCATATTCCGGCGTGCCCTCGACCAGCTCGGGATGCTCGTCGAGCATGCGGAATTCCAGATTGCCACCCAGCTGGATGTCGGTGCCGCGACCAGCCATGTTGGTGGCGATCGTCACCGCGCTCAGGCGACCGGCCTGCGCCACGATATGCGCTTCCATCTCGTGGTAGCGCGCGTTCAGCACCTTGTGGGGCACGCCTTCCTGGGTCAGGAACTCGCTCAGCAGCTCGGACTTCTCGATCGAGACGGTGCCGACCAGCACCGGCTGCCCCTTGGCGGCGTGGTCGCGGATCTTCTTGGCGATCGCCAGGAACTTGTCCTGCGTGTTCTTGTAGAACTCGTCCTCCTCGTCGACGCGCGCGATCGGCACGTTGGTCGGGATGGTGACGACGTTGATCTTGTAGATGTCGTAAAATTCGCCCGCTTCGGTCGCGGCGGTGCCGGTCATGCCCGAAATCTTCGGGTACATGCGGAAATAATTCTGGAAGGTGATCGAGGCCATGGTCTGGTTCTCGGGCTCGATATTGACGCCCTCCTTCGCCTCGACCGCCTGGTGCAGGCCTTCCGACCAGCGACGTCCGTCCATCATGCGGCCGGTGAACTCGTCGATGATGATGACCTTGCCATCCTTCACGATATAGTCCGTGTCGCGCTTGAACATCATGTTCGCGCGCAGCGCCTGGTTCAGGTGGTGGACGACCTGGGTATTCTCGAAGTCATAGAGGTTTTCGCCCTGGAGCAGCCCGGCGGCTTCCAGCAGACGCTCGGCGCGCTCGGTGCCGTCCTCGGTCAGGATGATCGACTTCTGCTTCTCGTCCTTTTCGTAATCGTCGGCGGTCAGCTGCTTCACGATCGCATCGACGCCGATATACAGCTCCGACTTGTCGTCGGTCGGGCCGGAGATGATGAGCGGGGTGCGCGCCTCGTCGATCAGGATCGAGTCGACCTCGTCGACGATCGCGAAATGCAGATCCCGCTGAACGCAGGAATCGAGTGAGAATTTCATATTGTCGCGCAGATAGTCGAAGCCCAGCTCGTTATTCGTACAGTAGGTGACGTCCGCAGCATATGCGGCCACCCGCTCCACGTCCGTCTGACCATGCACGATCGCGCCGACCTCCAGCCCGAGGAAACGATGCAACTGGCCCATCCACTCGGCGTCGCGGGACGCGAGAAAATCGTTGACGGTCACGATATGGACGCCGCGACCGGTCAGCCCATTCAGGTAGGAGGGCAGCGTCGCGACGAGGGTCTTGCCCTCACCGGTCTTCATCTCGGCGATGCGCCCCTGGTGGAGCATGATCCCGCCGATCAGCTGAACATCGTAATGCCGCTGACCGAGGGCGCGCTTGGCAGCCTCGCGAACCGTCGCGAAGGCCTCCGGCAAGAGATCATCGAGCGGCTCCTCCTTGTCGATCCGGCCTCGAAAAATCGCCGTGCGTCCACGCAGGTCGGCGTCGGAGAGCTTCGAGGTCTCACCCTCACAGGCGTTCACCTGTTCGACGAGCGGCAGCAGGCGCTTGATCGCGCGATCGTTGCTCGTTCCGAAGATCT
>PVBE010231357.1_pt1 | contig 85447 bp, 79 predicted proteins | sample 1631181 | NCBI WGS metagenome assembly PVBE01 (sample SAMN08397723, study PRJNA350692) | Marine metagenome, whole genome shotgun sequencing project. | isolation source: water | place: Pacific Ocean | collected 2012-04 | reverse complement strand
GCCGAAGATGCCGCCGATGCGCTGGTCCGGGTCGCGGACATCACCCCAGTAGGCACGCTTGGCGAAGCCCTCGCGCACCTCTTCGATCGCCTGCTCCCGGGTCTCCGCGATGTGCAGGTTGACCACGACGCGCCAGTTGCGGCGGTCCACCGTCTGCCCGTTCTCCGCGGCGGAGTCTTCCATCCAGCCCCAGATGCGGCCGAAGGCGTCGTTGTCGGCGCCGGCGACGGAGAGCAGCGAGATGCCGTACTTCCCGGCCAGGGTCGGACCACTGGGCGTGACAGTGACGGCCGTCGCGAATTCCGGATGCGGGTCGGAGTACCACTCCATCTGGAGCTTGGCCTCGTTCATCTCGAACCAGTCGGTCTTGATCGTGATCGGCTCGTCGCTGGTGGCGAGCTGCATGATCGCGTCCAAGGCCTCGGCCTGGCGCTCGCGCTGCAGCTCAGTGGGGATGCCCATCATGTAGGCGTCCGAGGTCAGTGCCCCGGGACCCACGCCCAGCATGACGCGACCCTGGGTCTGGTGGTCGAGCTGGAGCAGGTCATCGGCGATCATCAGGGGGTGGTGATAGGGCAGGCTGACGACGCCGGTGCCGAGGCGAATGCGCTTGGTGCGCTCGGCCAGGGCGGCGATCGTGATCATGGGGTTGGAGATGATCTCGCGGGCGAAGGAGTGATGCTCGCCGATCCAGGCTTCGTCGTAGCCCAGTTCGTCGAGGGCAACGACCAAGTCCATGTCCCGTTTGATGGCGAGGGTCGGGTGTTCTCCCAGGGCGTGCCAGGGGGCGATGAAAGTCCCGAACTTGAGGCGGGGTTGTTTGGTCATGTGATCTCCTGGTGCAGTGCGTCGTTGAACAGTGCGTCGTTGAACACGGCGCCTTTGAAGATGCGGCTGGGGAGACCTTGATGGCTCACGTCCGCCCAATCCTTCGGTCGACAAAAAATAATATAGATCATTTTGTGGTCGCGACGCCAAGGGGCATGGAACCCGGTGGCCCTTTGTGTTGCGACCCTGTACCCGCGACATGCGGTCCATGAAACGACGGTCATCTGAGACGTCGGCAATCTGAGACCATGCCCACACCGCCCGACCTTGAGTTGCGGCATAATGCCCGCCAGATCAATACACGGCGGCGGCGAACCATCGGTGCCGTGCAACCTCCAAGGGGGAACCAAGATGGCACAACCATTCAGCGTCCAGTTTGACGATGCCGCGATCGAAGACCTGCGCACCCGTCTGTCGACGACGCGCTGGCCTGCGGAGATCAGCGACAGCGGCTGGAACTACGGGACGAATTTGGCCTATCTACAAGAGCTCTGCGCCTACTGGGAGGAGGGTTTCGATTTCCAAGCCCAGGCGGACTACCTGAACCGAATGCCCCAGTTCACGACGGAGGTCGATGGGTTCGGGATGAACTACGTGCACAAGGAGGGCAACGGCCCCAATCCCCTGCCGCTGGTTTTCAGCCACGGCTGGCCGGGCACGTTCTACGAGGTCCACAAGGTTCTCGACCTCCTGACCGACCCAGGCGCCCACGGCGGCGACCCCGCGGACGCCTTTACGGTGGTGGCGCCGTCGCTGCCGGGGTACGGGTACTCCCAGATCCCCACGCAGCCCGGCTACGGCCAGGCCAAGACCGCGGAGCTCTTTGACGGCCTGATGCAGCAGTTGGGTTACAACCGCTACGGCGCGCAAGGGGGCGACTGGGGCGCGATTGTGACGGCGCACATCGGTCAGAAGTTCCCGGAGCGGGTCGTGGGGGCGCAGATGAACATGGCCTTCATCGGGCCGCAAGAGCGGACGCCGCAGTCGGACGAGGAAAAGGCGTACCTGGCGTCCGCCGGACAATGGCAAAACAACGAAGCCGGCTACCAGCGCATCCAGGGGACGAAGCCGCAGACCCTCGCCTATGGCCTGACCGACTCCCCGGCGGGCTTGGCGGGCTGGATCACGGAGAAGTGGCGCACCTGGAGCGATTGCGGCGGTGACATTGAGACGCGGTTCAGCAAGGACGAGACGCTGACCAACATCTCGATCTACTGGTTCAGCGGCACGATCAACTCCAGCACTCGCTACTACTACGAGATGTTCAATGATCCGGGTCGGAATCAGCTGGCGGGACCGGTCCAGACGCCCTGCGGCTTCTCGATCTTCCCCGGCGAGATCATTAGTGCGCCCCGGTCCTGGGTGGAACGGGGCTGCAACCTCGTGCAGTGGTCGGAGCATGAGAGCGGTGGGCACTTCGCCGCGATGGAGGAGCCCGAGGCCCTCGTTGCGGATGTTCGCGACTTCTTCCGGCCCCTTCGCTAGATCTGGCAATCCTCGGGAGCGTTTCGGGCTGCTGCCCAAGCGGGCATGTGCTACGGGGCCGGTTGCCGCCAGGTCGTAGCGTTGGAGACGAGCACCCAGATCCCGTCACCGGGGTAGATCGTCGTCGCCGTGTTGAGGGCGGGGGGCAGCACGGGGTTGAAGGTGAGAAAGCGCTGGGCGACCGGGTCCCAGACGAAGAGTGCCTCGAGGTTGTCTCCAAGGTCGTCGACGGCATTCGCGACGGTCGTGGCCGGCCCCGACCACATGACGAGATTGAAGCCACTCTGCAGGGCGACGTCTCGGGTGGTGGTGATGGCGGGCTGCTCCCAGATCACCCCGGCGGGATCGTCCACGAAGAGCCAGACCCCATCGCCTGCCCGGAGCTGGTCGAGCGTGTTGAGGAACGTGGGTAGATCCGGGATGTAGCTCTGAAAGGCCTGGGCGAGTGCGTCCCAGGCGAAGAGCGATCGGATGCTCGAGGCGATGCTCTCCGTTGCCGTTTCGATGTCTTCGTCGCCACCGAACCCCACAAGATTCCAACTCGGCTGTAGCGAGACGCGCCCCGGTTCGCGGATGAAAGGCACCGTCTCCACGATGGCGGCCGCCGTGAGCGGCGCGACCCCGGCGGTCGAGAACCGGGAGGTCCAGACGCCAGCCTCGCCCTCGATCGTGCCGGTAAAGGTGAAGGTGTAGGTTTGCCCCGCTGCCAACGAGATGAGCGGGATAAAGATCATCTTGCCGGGGAAGGCAGCCGCCGGAGCGTCGGCGGCGAGAATGGCGGCGTGCTGGGGATGTGGGGTCTGAGCGTCGATCGCGCAGAGCGGGATGGATGCGCCGCTGGGGCCGCGCAGGGTCCCGCTCCCGCCCGTGATCGATGTGGTCGAGGTGGCGAACGGTACCTCGACCGTGATGGGGTAGCCCGTTACCCGATCGGCGGGGGCTCCCGCGCAGAGGAAGAGCGGGTCAGGCGACTCGATGAGTTCGATCTCCCGTGGAATCCCGCCGACTCCATTCGCCGGCCAGATGATGGGCTCGGGGGAAGCGGCCCGCGAGGCGGCCCGCGCGTCGAAGAAGGCGTCGAGGTTCGCGTCGACACCATCGAGATAGCCGACGACGCCAAACTCCGACTGGAATCCCAACTGAAGCTCCCAGCGTCCGAACCCCGTTTCGTCCTGAAGCTGGCTGAAGCGGTGATACGGCACTGTCAGCAGCGTCTGTGTGCAGGCGGCGAGCGAGGGCTGCCCGCTACACAAGCTGGAGCTGCGAGCGGCCTCATCGCCCGCGTTCGAGAAGCCCGGCGCGCCGGGCAGCTCGAAGTGTCCCCCGAATCCGTTGAGCACCATGTACTCGGCGTGAGCCCGAGCGCCCGACGAGGCAGGGAAGGAATAGGCAACCGGCCGCGCGCCAGCGAGCGCGCGGTAGGCATTGATCAGGTTGACGCTGCCGTCAATGGAATCGTCTGGCAGGTCGGCGAGGCTGGGGATCAGACTGGTGCCCGAGACCTCAGCCACGACCTGGGTCGCGAGCTCGATGTCGTCTAGGAGAACTCGTCCCGTGCAGATGCCCCCGGCGGTGTTGACCATGGGAATGACATCGAGGCGCAAGGTATCGACCGGGATGGCCCGGCGCAGAGTGAACGTGATCTCACCCTCGATCCAGGTGTCCCCGGTTGCCGAGCGCTGTCCCAGTACATCCCATCGATCCGTGCCGAAGTCGAACGACGAGAAGACCGATGCCGCCTCATCGTCCGCGCCGACGGAGACAGCGACGCCCGCCGTGGTGGGGGGGAGTCCCTCCACGCGGAGCCGCCAGCGCAATCGGGTGTCGTGCTGGAGGGGCTGGTCTGCGATGTCGATGACCTGGCGGGCGCCGACGGCGGTGCAACTGCTGTTGAAGCGAGAACCGCGTTCAAAGATCGGTAGGGAGAGAGCAGGGTTGCCGTTGACGCTATCGGTGGGAAGGTCGGTCGGTCCTTGCAGGAAGAAGAAAGGTGATGGCTGCCAAGGAAGCGGCCCCGATTCGATGGTGCTGTTCTCCAGGAGGTTGCCGCTGTAGCGGGCGCCCGTCTGGGCATCCGCGTCGCCAGCGCCAACCATCAACCCGATGGCGAAGAACGCAACGACTGTGACCAACCCAAGCCCCAGCCGACGCGGCTGAAGCCGACGGATGCTGTGTTGAATCGCTCCGCTCCCGCCTGTCCCCGGCCCGCTACTGCCCTGGCTGGTCCCAGGTACCCGCGCTGGCCATCAGCACCCAAACGCCAAACCCGTAGTCCAGTGTCGTGGCTGAGTTGAGCGCGGGCGGCAAGACCGGGTTAAAAGTCAGGAACGTTTGCCCGGCGGCATCCCAGATGAACAGGCCTTGTAAGCCGTTGAGCCCCGCGATCGCATCCGTGACCGCAGTGCCGTCCGGACCCGTCCACATGACGAGGTTGAAGCCCTGAGCGAGGGGAACGCTGCGGGCATCGGTGAAGGCGGGCTGTTCCCATTCCAGAGGCGTGGCATCGGTGATGAAGGTCCAGACTCCGGCGCCCAAGGGGACATCCTGGAGCGAGTTGAGCGGGCCCGGCAGGGTGGGATTGAAGGTGAGGAAGCCGGGAATGGAGGTGTCCCAAGTGAAGAAGGCGCCCAGGGAGGTCGCAATCGTGGCGGTTGCATCCGTCACGCCGGTGGTCTCGCCCGTCCAACCCACGAGATTCCAACGGGGCTGCAGGACCTGCGCCCGCACGACGGGAGGCGGCGGCGCTTCCACGACCGACACCTGAATCGCGGCGCTCAGCGCCGTGGCGACCGGGACGCCGTTGACGACATCCACGACGGTGCCGGTGATCTCGAACAGTCCCAGTTCCTGACCGGTGAACAGAGTGGTGGCCTGTCCGGCAGCGTCTGTCGTGACGAGGGACGCCGAGAGGAGGGCGGGGACCAACCCTTCCGCGAACTGAACGTCGACACCGGACACCGGCACGCCTACGTCATCCAGGACGGTGAGGGTGACGGCGGTTGCGTCGTCGAGTGTGATCTCGTCGTCCGCGACCTCGGCGATCACGAGGTCGGGCGCACCGGCGAAGACGATGTCGGGCAGGGCGACCGTGATGGTGCTGATCCCATTGGTTGCGGCCTTCCAGGGCGGCGCACCCGAGCCGTCGTAGGTCTTGTCCGATTCCCAGTAGCGGAGGGCGAGGGTGATGAAGGCGTACTCGGCTTCGGTGTAGGCGCGGTCGCTGATCACGATCGTGCCCACGGTGAAGTCCTTGGGCGACGTCGCCGAACTGGGCGACCGCGCGCCCTCGATCGCGATGATGTCGTTGGCGGTGATGGTATGGCTGGCGTCCACCGTGACGACGTTCGGATCGCTGACATCGGGACTTGCGTCGAACACGCTGATCTCCGGCACCTGGGAGGCGGGAATGAACCCGGCGAGGTAAAGAGAGGCCGGGTCGAACGTGGCGTTGAATTCGCCGGGGCGGGAGACCAGCCGGAACGTGCCGTCGCCGTTGGGGACGAAGTCCACGGGCAAGCCGGGCGCTGCGGGCAGATCGAAGATCGATCCATCGCCCGTGAGCAGGTCGAGGTCCATGATGCCGGTCACCGTGGAGGACTCGGTGTAGTGACCTTCTCCGTCGAGCCAGACGAGCGAGGGGGCGGCGTGGACCGCCCAGCGGTGCATGACCTCGTGGGAGAGTGGCGCGCCGTCGATGCGGTTGGACCAGATCACGCCGCGCAGCTGTCCGTCGGAGAACGTGTTGAATGGGGTGCCGTTGCTGAAGGTGTCGGCACCGCCGTTAATGTCGCGGAGGTCGAGGCCGATGCCCTCTACATCGTTCTTGGTGCCTTTGAAAAAGGCCTGGCAGCCACAGTCGGGGACCTCGTTGAGGACCTCGCGGTTGTGGAGGATGACGAAGTCGAAGGCATCGCCGAACTGATCGATGATGATGCCGCAAGCGTTGCAGAGGTCGACCGCGGACTCGGCGTCCACATTCGGGTAGCTGGGGTACACGGTGCCGTCATCGACCCAGAACAGGGCGTGGGTTGTCGCCGTCAGCCCGGCGCCGAGATCCTGCGCCTGAGCGGCGCTTCGTTGTCCGGCGTCCACCACACCGATGCCGGTGTCGACGGTGAGCACGCTGCTGTTCACGACCGCGCCAGAGGAGCGAAAGAAGTACACGGACGAATCCACGCGCTCATGGGAGCCGCCGTCGTGTTGAAGAACGCCGGACGCCGTGACGCCGCTGCGAGTGAAGATGCCGTCTCCCGCGGCAGCATCGCCGTTTGTGCCGTCGTCAAAGATGCGGATCAGATCATCCGAGACCTCGAAAAGAGCGACGTCCGCCGGAACGTCCGTGTCCGCGTCCAAGATGCCGCCGCCGGCGCTGACCCAGGCCGAGTCGAACGTGCCCCCGCTGATCGTGGCGGTGAACGTGGACGTGTCCGCTCCGTCGTTGAAGATCGCGGGGGGATCCCAGCGAGTCGTGAGGATGTCCCCGCCAACCGATTGCGTCGCGATTTCGGTGTCAGTCGGGGGTCCGATGGCAGCGGAGCTGATGGAGGTTCGCTCGGGAGTGGTCAAGGCGAGGGACTGGCTGGGCTGCGCGCCACCGGCGCCGGGAGTGCCGATCAGAGCGATGACCAGAGCGCCGACCAGCGCCGCAGCGAGTGCGACCACGCCACCTGTCGAGATGATTCCGCGGCGGGACATCCGTCGTGTCATGAGAATATCCGGATCGTTGACTCAGCGTGGAATGGTGCACTTAGGATGCCGGTTTGGGCGGCCAACCGCTACCCAGTGTGGGTGCTTGGTTCCGTGCGTCCGGTTTCCGGGTGCTAGGAAGGGATGACGCCGACGAGTTGGGCCACCACGATGCGGCGGTTGGAGTAGTTGTGAGAGTCGCCGTCGAACGACCCCTCACAAGTGATGAGTGTCAGCCGCGAGTCGTCGGTTTGGCGCAGATGCGCCACGCCGTCCGCGGAGTTCCAGACGACAGAGAGCGTCTCACTCACTTCGTACAGGAAGTAAACGCCAGCGGCGTTGTCGCGCACCAAGATCGCATCGCCCACGCTTGTGTCGCGTAAGCGCCAGCAGACGCCGGTGCCGACGTTCCCGTTGATGTCCGTGAAGTCCACGTGTCCGTCCAAGAGAACGTTCCCCGGCTCACCCGGCTCAGGCCCCGTCTCCCACCAACCGATGGTCTCCGGATTGTCGGGGGCGCCGAACCCGTTGATGGGTGTTGGGCCGACGCGGACGATATCCGCTCGGAGCCGAGCTGATGGAACGAGGAGCTCCCAATCCGTGCGCCGGTCCACGCCACTGCTGCGGACGATCCCGCTGCCGGCCAGGATCGCCCCTTGGGCGCCGTTGCCGCCGTGGATCAGGGTGTCTTCGTCGAACTCCGGAAGATCCGCGAGCGGCAATCCGAAACGGGTGATGTCCGGAGTCGGTTCGGGGATGATCGCCGGCGGCGCTGGCGTGTCCGACAGCGCCTTCTCCGGGAGAGGATCCGGATCTGGCTCGACACTCTGCGTCTCGGCGTCCTCCGCCTCGTCCATCGGGGCCTCGACGACAGCGGCGATGGGATCGGGGCTGGTGGGCTCGCTGATGACCTCTGTAACGGAGGCGTCGACGGCCGCGGTAGTGGAGTCGTCGATGGCCGCCGAGACCGCGAGGAAGGCGACGAAGAACACACCGATCGCCGTGCCCGCCGTGGCGATGACCCAGAGTCGCCCCTGAATCAGGGCGCCGGCATCACGACCGCGCATTCGCGACCCTCAGTGCAATGAGGAGCGGACGGATGGCGTGGGGCTTTCCAGACGAGGGCGTGGTCACGACGTGGGGATGGGTGTGGTGCCCATGAATTGGGCGACGACGATGCGGCGGTTGGAGTAGTTATGCGCGTCCCCATCGAATGACCCTTCGCACGTGATGAGGGTGAGACGTGAGTCGGCGGTCGACCGCAGATACTCCACCCCTTCCGGCGCGTTCCAGATGACGGACGTGGTCTCCGTCACCTCGTAGATGTGGAAGACGCCGGCGACGCTGTCGCGGACCAGGATGGGATCGCCAACCTCCGTCAGAGGTAACGACCAGCAGACGCCAGTGCCAACGTTGTCGTCGATGTCGCTGAAGTCGCGATGGCCATCGAGGAGGACGTTGCCCACTTCGCCGGGCTCTGGTCCGGTCTCCCACCAGCCGATGACCTCTGGGTTGTCGGGAGCGCCGAGGGCGTTGTTCCACGTGGCGCCGACTCGGACGATGCGAGCCCGAATCCGCGCCGATGGCACGATCAGCTCCCAGTCGGTTCTGCGGGAGAACCCGCTGCTGGGCACGATTCCGGAATCCGCCAAGGTGGCGCCCTGTGCGCCTTCGCCTCCGTGGATGAGATTCGTCTCATCGAACTCCGGGACCGGAATGGGCTCTGGTTCAGGTTCCACCGACCCTTCTCGCTCCAGCTCGGGGATCGTGGTGGGTGGGTTCTGGGGGGGCGAACCCACGGAGACAGGCTCCGGGTCGGGATCGATCGTGGCGATCGGTTCGTCCGCTGTGACGGGCTCGGGGGCGGGATCGGAGGCGGCCTCGAAGGCTGTGACGCCTGGGGGCGAGGGCTGTGCCACGGTCGTGACGGTGGCGGCGCTGCCACCGTCGGTCGACGCGGTGACGGCGAAAAACGCGATCAGAAAAACGGCCGCCGCCGTGGAGGCGGTGCCGATTACCCAGATATGGCGCTGCACATGCGTCTGAAGTTTAGACACGATGAACGTGATCTCCGTGCGGACGCATCCTCAACCCTTGCTCAAAGTACCCTCATCCAGCTTACCCGCGCGGAGTAAGGCGGACTAGCCGTTGCGGCGTTCGGAATCCCCCGATCCGGAGGCTCAACACGCCTATTTAACGTCGTGCCCTCCAGATTGGTTGCATTCTGCGGTCGATGCGTCGCTGGAGGCTCGGATCCCCGGACCGCGTGTCGATGATCTGGTCAGGAGATTGGCTTGCTTGGGTCCCTGCCGCCTAGGCCCCCTGAACGCCCAGGCACGTGGACCCCACGCCACGACACTCGGGCCGCGAGACCCGAACTCGACCCACGGTGCAAGGATGCGTCCGATGCGGCTTCCCTTTCTCATGGTGCTCATTGCTGCCGGCCTCTTGGCTGGGGCGTGCTCCGTCCTGGCCGGTGAGGAGCCGGTGGAAGTTGTGGTGGAGGAAGCCGTTGGGGAGGCGGATGCCTCCCAAGTCGATGGGGTGGATGGCGAAGAGACCGCGGACGCAGGGGACGAGGCGGAGACCTCTGTCCCCATCAGCGAGCCGCTCGCGCAAGTGGCCTTGGAGATTGAGTTGCCGCCGGCGATGGCGGCATTCGTCTGGGCCGAGGAGATCGGTCTGCCATCCTCCTTGGCGTTTTCCGAGGATGGCCGGCTCTGGGTGGGAGATCTGTTGGGCCGGATCTGGACGCTGCGGGATCGGGACGGGAACGGCGTGGCGGAAGAGCGCGTGCTGTTCGCGGAAGGGCTCACGGCGGTGCACGGCATTGCCGTCGAGAATGCGACAACGGTGTACGTGAGCGACCGTGCCCGAGTGCTGAAGATCGAGGACTTGGACGGAGATGGAGTAGGGGACAGGCAGACCGCGATCTTGCGGAATCTGCCCGTGGGAACCCACCGCAACAATGAGCTCCTGCTCACCGACGATGGCCGGCTCCTCCTGACGTTGGGATCCACATGTGACGATTGCGCGGAGCGCTCGCCCCTCTCCGCCGCCATCCTGGCGTTGGATCTCAGCAGCTCGGGGCTGGAGATCGTGGCATCAGGTCTCGGCAACCCTTTCGGCCTGGCGACGACTGCTGACGGCAGTCTTTGGGTGACCGATCAGCAGCCAGATTCGCGCTGTGGGGCGTCGGATGAACTCAATCTCCTTGTGGAGGGTGGAGACTATGGATGGCCGTACTGCGAGGCCTCGCGCACAGCTGTAAGAGAGGCCTCAGCCGCAGCGGCCGCGCTGGCTCCGATCGCTCGGTTGGGCGAACACGAGCGCCCCACCGGGCTGACCTGGCTTCAATCGGAGATCTATCCGCCCGAGCTGAGCGGGGGCTTCTACGTCGCGCTTTCGGCGGCGGGCCGCGTGGTGTTCGCGAAGCACGAAATCACGGGGCGGTTCCGCCTCCGGGAGTTCGCGGAGGGCTTTGCGACACCCATGGACGTGGCTGTGGGGCCAGACCTGGCCTTGTACGTCTCGGACGCGGGCGCCGGCGTGATTTACCGCATCGGCGCCCCGCCAGAGTGAGGCCTAGCGGCTACGCCGGACTGCGCCCGCCTGTTCCTCAATCGCCTGGAGGTTCTTGTCGAGAGCGACGAGATCGCGGCCTGATTGCCCCCTGAGGATGGCTTTGACGAAGGCGTTCTCCTCGCCCTTGAGCTTTTCCGCCATCCGCCTGCCCGCTGCGGTGAGCGTCAGGTAGTGCGATCGTCGATCGGCGGCGTTCGGGCTGCGCTTGATCAGGCTCTCGCGCTCTAAAGCGCGTAGCAACGGCGAGGTGGCATTTGGGCTCCGGCCGGTTGTCTCCGAGACATCGGACGGCGTGAGCGGCGTGCTGGACTCGGCCAGGGAGGCCAAGATCGCGTAGCGCGCTCCATTGCTACCAACTCCGCCCAGCCACCGCTCGTGAGCCCGATCCAGGGCCGCGAAGGTGCGGTAGAGCCGATCGTAGACGACTTGGGTTTGCGTGATGGCCACTCTGTCTGTCTTCATTCTAGCGGTCGCCCAGTCCAAGAAGCGTCCACACTTTCGATTTTCCCGCCGTTGACGTGGGCGCGGAGGCCCGTTCCGTCCTCTTCGCCCAGGGCTGGGGTGGAGCAGTGATGCCCCTCACCACCTCAAGCCCAATGCTTCCTACGCCTACGCTGGACGTGCCCTTGCGGATTTCAGCCCGCAGCGCGTGCGTAGGACCCAAGCATTCCTGAAAGGAACCATTCGGTTCTTCACTGAACGATCCACTGCAACGTCTTTACACCGCCTTTTCGGAAGTGATTGACGCGTTCAGGAATGAGCATTCATCGTAGACGGCGGCCTCTGCGTGCGTCCACAAAACTGGGTAGATCGCCTGGCGAATCTCTGTGAGTAGCGACACGAATTTCCTTGATTCAGACTTAGTTCGCGATTTTATGAATCGTGCAGCGGCCTCCATGCTCGGATTGCTCGGAGGCCAGCAAGCGTTGATCCTGTGTGGCGCGGACGTGATCGGCTGCGCAGGCTCGGCCGGTCCGGCGGAACCGCGTGAACGGAGCCAGAACCCTCCTCTGCGACACCTGGTCCCCCTCGGCGATGTGGGGTCGCTTGACCTGGTCTGTACTGGCCTTGACCTGGTCTGTACTGGCGTGACGTCGCCCGATCTGGCGGGACACGACACTTTGCTCGCTGGATTCGGCGACGCGCTAGCCGAGGCCCTGAACATGCTCGCCGGTGAGAGACCGATGGCCTTCGAAGCATTGCGCGCCGTGACGACTCCCTATGGCGGTGTCGGACTGTGCGGCGTGGCGGCCCCGCAAGCGCTCTGGGCCCTCGATCTTTCGCGGAGCCTGTTGCCAGCCGCGAGTGTGGGCGTCTTCCTCGATTCGCGCGGTGGAGAACGGATCTACGTGGCTTGGCCGGAAGGCTCAGCCGAGGACGCGCGTCGGTCCCTCGTTGCGCGAGTAGTGCGATCTGAGGGAGTGATACTTGCGAGGGACGTGAGCGCGGACGCCCTCAGTGCCGCAGGAGCGAACGACCTTGTAGGCGTGCGGTTGGAAATGGGGCAAGGTGAAGTGGGGGCGCTGGTGTGGTTTGGATCCCAACCTGGTGAGTTCGATGCCGAATGCCGAGTCCGTTGACCTGGAAGCGTTGCAGGCCGCCGAGGCCCGGGCCATGGCTGGGGCACTACATGATGGCCCCGTCCAGCAGCTCAGCAGCGCGGCCATGGAGACGGAAGTCGCGTTGAAGCTGATCGAGCGCGCCCCGCAAGACGCGACTGCCGCGGTGCAGCGCAGCGGCGACGAAGTTCGACGTGTAATCAGTCAGCTCCGGAGCCTCATCTTCGATCTGCGCTCCGCGAACGTCAGTGAGTTGGGCTGGTCGATGCGCTTCGCGACTACGCCGATGAGTTCGCCCGTCGCAATGGACTGGCGCTCGACTTGTGACTCCCGATTGAATCGGAACGACTTCCGGGCAACGTGGAGCAGGCGCTCTTCCTCATTGCCCGAGAGGCTCTCATCAACATCGAGAAGCACGCGGCCGCCACCGCGGTCCGTGTGGCGCTGGACTTTCGCCCTGGGAGCGTTGCGCTGCGCGTAGAGGACAACGGGGTGGGCTTGCCTCCCGAAACCCCATTGGCCGGCACGGGACGTGATGGCCAGCGGCACTTCGGGCTGCTGGGGATTCGCGAGCGCGCTGAGCGCCTCAACGGCGCCGCAACGATTGTGGGTGAAGCCAACGTGGGCGCGATCGTGGAGGTCGTGATCCCAACCGCAGCGGCGGTGAGCGGATGACCGCGATCACGATCCTGATCGCGGACGATCACCCCGTCGTGCGGGAAGGACTGGCCCGCATGATCGAGTTGGAAGACGACTTAGAGATCGTGGGACAAGCGAGCGATGGCCAGGAGGCGATCGATAAGGCAAGGGCGTTGGGGCCGAGGGTGGTGCTGATGGATGTGCGAATGGCGGGAATGGGGGGTGCGGAGGCGACCCGGGTCTTGCGCACCGCGTGCCCGGACTCGCACGTGATCGTGCTCTCCAACTATGACGAGGACCGGGTGGTGTTCGACGCGCTGCGCGCGGGGGCAAAGAGTTACCTCCTCAAGGATGTCTCGGCCGACCGGCTGACGGAGGCGATTCGTATCGTGGCGGGCGGCGAGTCCGCGTTGGACCCGGCGATGATGGATCGCGTCATGAACGAGTTTCGGAATCTGCAGCAGCCCGCGGAGACGCCCACCGATCGACTTACCGCCCGCGAGTCAGAGGTGCTGCAGGGGCTTGTGGATGGTCTCAGCAATCATGAGCTCTCCCTGAAGCTGGTGATCAGCGAGAAGACCGTGAAGAGCCACCTCACCAGCATCTATCGAAAGCTGGACGTGCGGGATCGCAGCCAGGCGATCGTTTCCGCGGTCCGCGATGGCCTGGCCGATGTCCCACAGCGCGTTGATGCTCCTGCTCAGGCGGATGGCACTGGTTCGAGCTGAAAGCCGGACCTTGCCCTGTTTGGTTCAGGCCTACGACGAAGGTCGGAGGCTGCCTGAATCGACCGCGTCGATAATGGAGCACGCGACGCCTCCCGGCGGCGCGACAGTGCTGCGATCGGTAGGGCTGCTCGAGGATGGTCGCGCCAGGTGGCTCCCAGCCGATCCGCGTCTTGGCGGTGGATGACAACGCCCCGCTGCGGGGCTCGCTGCGTTCCCTCTTCGCGCTGGAAGATGACCTGGAACTGGTGGGCGAAGCGGCCGATGGGCGCGAGGGGGTAGCTCGGGCCCAGGCCCTCCGGCCGGATGTCGTCTTGATGGATATTGAGATGCCGGTGATGAACGGCATCGAAGCGGGGCGACTGATCAAGGCCGCGCTTCCGGGGACCAAGTTGGTCTACTTTGTGGCCGAGGTGGTCTGGCGATCGCAAGCGCTCGCGCTCGGCGCGGATGCGTTCTTGTTGAAGGAGATGCCGGTCGCGACGGTTTTCGAGACCATCCGGAGGGTCGTCCGCGACGAACCGGCTCCGACGCGGATGCAGCCTGACGAGCTGCGGGCCCGCCTGGCGCGGCCCCGGGCGCCGACGGTTCCACCTGGTGTTGTGCCCGCCTCGATCATGCCGCCGCTCGTAGCGCAGAAAGGGAGTGGGGCGGGCGTCTTGCGCGAGAATCGGTCCATGGCGGCGCGGCTGAGCGTCGCCCGAGACGCTTTGGACGAAGTCATCGCCCAGCTACAGCGTCGCGGCCAGCGTTGAGTGCACCCGCGGGCCTATCTCCGGGGATCGACGAGCACCTTGATGTCATCGTTGGGGCCGAGCAGACGTTCGAACGCTTCCGGCGTCTCGGATCCGGGCACGACGCTGGAGATCAGCGGCTCTACCTGGATCGTGCCGCGCTCAAGGAGATCGATCGTCTGGCGGTAATCTTCGCGGTTGTAGGCGAAGGCGGCCCGGACCGCGACCCGCTTCGTCACCCACGTCGACGGTTGGATGGGGGCGGGTTCGAACGAGACACCGACCATCATCACGTGTCCATCGACCTTCACCAGGTCCACCGCTTGCTGCAGGGTCGAGGGGACGCCGGCCGCGTCGAAGACCGTGTCAGGCGGACCACCCAGGGCATCGTTGATGGCGGTCTGGACGGCCTCGCTGTCGTCGAAATCGCGAGGATCGAGGACGGTGTCGGCGCCGAGTTCGCGCGCCGCCTTCGATCGCATGTCGGAGAGCTCGAGCGCCACGACGTTGGCTGCTCCCGCCACGCGCGCCGCCTGTGTCGTGAACAGACCGATGGGGCCCGCCCCGATCACCGCCACACGGTCGCCAACCGAGAGGCCGGAATAGCGAACCGCGTGATAGCCAACCGCGGCCGGTTCCACGCTGGCGGCCTGGCGATCGTCCAGCGCGTCGGGGACGCGCATGAGGCGAGGGGCCTGGATGATCGCTTGCGGCGCGTAACCCATGGCGCCCAGCGCCGACATGCCGCGCTCCTCACCCGCCAGCGCCAGTTCGATGCGGTAGTGGTGCATGCAGAGATGCGGCTCGCCGCCGCGACAGAACCAGCAGTTCAGGCACGGCTCCATCGGTGCGCCGACGACCCGTTCGCCAAGCGACCAGCCATCGACCCCCTCGCCGATCGCCGCGATCGTTCCGCCGAACTCGTGGCCCAGGACGATACCGTCGGGGGCTTCCGGGTTGTCGTAGAGGTGCAGATCCGATCCGCAGATGCCGCAAAGACCCACGTCGACGACCACTTCGCCGGGGCCCGGCGATGGGGCCGCGAACTCCTCGTAGGTCATCTTGCGGGTGCCGTGGAGGACGGGAGCATCCATGAGTTGTTCCTTCCGGGAGCCAGGCCCCTCGGTGTTGGCCCGTCGTGCGGGTCGCGGTTGCGGGTGGGTTAGTCGTTCGGGGCGACCAGGACTTTGACGGCGTCGTTCGCCGGGGTCCCCAGCGACTGAAAGACCTCATCCACCTCTTCCAGCGAGACGATTTTGGTAACCATCGGTTCGGATTGGATCTTGCAGGCGGCCAGGTACTCCAAGGCGGTGTCGAAGAGGTCGCCGCCACCCAGCGACCCTTTGATCTCACATTCCTTGCCGACCATCGTCATCGGCGAGACTTCGTCGGGCTCCATGTTGACTCCGGGGACCATCACCTGGCCGCCCGGTCGGACCAGTTCGATGCCCTGCTGCAGGGTGCCCTTGGCTCCCGCACACTCAAAGACGATGTCCGCGCCGATCGTCGTGCGGTTCGTGATGATCTCGAGGACGTCCTCGTTGAACGGATCGAACGCCTCCGTCGCCCCGAAGTCGAGGGCCATCTGCCGTCGCCCGGCGGACGGCTCCACCACGTAGACCGGCCCGGCGTTGGCCAGCAGTACTGACTGCAGAACCAGCAGCCCGATGGGTCCGGCGCCGATCACCACGACCTTGTCGCCCAGCTTGAGATTGCTGGCCCGCACGGCGTGGAGGCCCACGATGCTGGGCTCGTTGAAGGCGGCCGCGAGGTCGGTCATCCCTTCCGGGACTTTGGCCATGATCGAGGCGTGGGTGATGATCTCCTCGGCATAGCCGCCGGGCGCGTCGCTGTAGCCGAAGATTTGCCAGCCCTTCTCGCAGGAGCGGTACAGCCCCTCCGCGCACTTCTGGCAAGCGTCGCAGGGGATTGCCGAGAGCGTGGTTACTCGGTCGCCGACTTCGAACCCTGCCACGTCCGGCCCCAGTTCGACGATCTCACCAGTGACTTCGTGGCCAAGGATGGCGCCGGGTTCCAGATTTCCCGCGCGGACCGCGTGCAGGTCGGAGCCGCAGATGCCGCAATATTTCACGCGAAGTACAGCCTGACTGCCCGTGGGAGCCGGGCGATCGACCTCTTCCACGGTGAAACGTCCGTCTGCTGTGAGTACGGCTGCCCGCATAAGCGTTGCTCCTCAGATGATTTACGTGAAGCTAAGCGATTGCGCGAGGCTAGGTGGGGGTCGCCGGGACCGTCAACCCGGGTCGCTAGCGCGGCCCTGCTGCCGAGCGCGGCCCTGCTGCCGAGCGCGGCCCTGCTGCCGAGCGCGGCCTTGCTGTCGAGCGCGGCCTTGCTCCCGTTTGCGGGCCGCGCGATCGGCCAAGACGGCTCTGGCTCGTTCCGCGGTGGAGGGGCGGCCCCGCGAAACGTGCGGGTTTCCCGCGATCAGGAAGCGCCAGGGCTCCGCCGCCCACTCTGGTCCCGCTCCTTCGACTCCGACACGGGCGGTGATCGCCACCTCTTCCTCCGCCGCCAGTGTCCCAGGAAGAATGCGCACGCCGCCGTTGCGCAAGTCCGCGCCGTCGTGGCGAAGGTCCACGCCGAGTGCTTTCGTGAGAAGCCCCGGGCCCCGGGTGTCAGCGTTGATGTTGGCGACAGGTTCCAAGGCTCTGATCAGAACGCAGTAGGGTTCACCGCGGCCGGAGGTGACGGCATTGAGCATGTGGTGGATGCCGTAGGTGATGTAGACCAAGGCGCGGCCGGGCGGGCCGAACAAGGAGCGGATGCGCGGGGTCTCGCCGCGATGGCCGTGGCAGGCCCGGTCTTCGAAGCCCCCATACGCCTCGGTCTCAACGATGCGGCCACGGCGCGGCGGATCGCCGTTGGGGCGGACCCAGACCTCGCAGCCGAGAAGATCCCGGGCGACATCGATCGGGTGGCGGTCATAGAAGCGGACGGGGAGCGGCGTGGGTGTTGGCTTGGACATTGGTGGGGAGACCGAACCTTCCGGATCGACGAATGACTGGCGCTACGCGAGCAGAATGATGCCGACCACCGCGAGGGCCGTCCCTAAGAGCAGCCATCGCGTGATCTTCTCGCCCAAGAAGAGGACGCTGAGCGGCAGCGCAAAGAGCGGCGAAATCGAAGACAGAACCGCGGTCTTTCCAGCCCCGGCCTCCTGCACGGCATAGATGAAGAGCAGACTGCCAACGCCCGTGCCCACGACGCCGGCGATGGTGAGCACGCTCATCGATCGCCGGGGCACGGCGCGGCGTCGTAGCGAGGCGCTGGGTTGGCTGAAGACGGCTACGCCCAGGAACGCCCCGGCGGCAGGAATTCGAAGTGCACCCACGGAGATTGCGCTGAACCCGGACGATGCATCGCGCAGCCAGACCGTCGCGATCGCCCAGAACATCGCGGCGACCACGAGGATCAGGAGGCCGAAGCCCGGTGAGTGGGGATTGAAGAGGAGGTGTTTTGCGCGCTCAACGAAGGAGAGGGGGGACTCGACCGCGATGTCGATGCTTCCCGTGATATCGGCGCCTCCCGCGATCGGGGGATGACGCGGAGGTGGGTCGGGGTGATCGCCCTGAACCGCGGAGGCCTCGATCTCAGCGTCGGGCTCCTGGGCGCGCCCGAAGACGGCGACGAAGTACACACCAGCCAAGACCAACGCCGCGCCGATGATGGTGAGAACTCCGACCGACTCACCGAGGACCGCGGCCGACAGGGCGAAACTGAAGATGGCGAACAGGCCGATGCTGATCGGGAAGGACCGGTTCATACCCAAGCGCGCGATGCTGACCACGTAGAGTGTGTCGCCGATCGCGAGCCCGATCAGTGCGGAGAGGATCAGCTGGGCGATGATCCACGCGCTCATCTCGCCGATTTCCGCGTTTTCACCGGTCGCGAAAAGCAGCACCACGAAGAAGACGCCCGCCCAGAAGGCGCGGATGGCGCTGATAGACATCGCATCCATGCGGGAGGTCTGGGATCCCATCATCGCCGCGCTCATCGCCCAGATGCCCGCCGCCGCGATGGCCGCCGCGACCCCCATCAGGCGCGTGGCCCCGCATCGGGCTCAGAGTTCTCCGAGACAGTGTCCCCATTCGTGGTGGCGTCTCCGGGACCAGCCGAGCGAACCGCGAAGACGGCGTAGAGGGGATCGCTTGCGCCGGAGTTGGGAGAGAGGTCGGCGGCTTCGGGCGGCTCGAAGCCCCCGGCGAGGTGGAAGTACGCACCCACCACTTCGAGGTGGGTGGCGGCGTTGGTTCCCAACCAGAGCCCGATCGCCTTGGTGGGAAAACATCGATTTGAGAAGGAGATGATGCACTTCCCTGTGGGACGCAGCACCCGCGCGATCTCTTGGAAGACGGGGATTGGTCGTTGCAAGTACTGCACGCTCACCGCGACCGTCACGGCGTCGAAGGAGGCGTCGTCGTAGGGGAGGATGGGATCCTTGTTGAGGTTGTGAACCGTCCACTCGCTGAGCTGGGGGTTCGCAGCAAGCTCTTCGGCATTCATACCCAGCCCCGCCATGCGCGCGGGCTTGACGTCAGCGGGGTAATGCGAGATCCAGGAGCTCATCAAGTCCAGCACTGAGTCGGCCTCGGAGATCATCGTTGAGTAGTAGGCGCCAAGCGCGCCGATCGCGGCCTCATCGATATGCGTGACCATGCGTGGGGTCGTGTAGAAGAGATCATCGCCGGTCTCGTCTTCGCGACGGAAGTGCTCAGGTTTGAACGGCGAGTCGTCGGGAATCGCTTGCAGGATCAGTTCGTGATCGCTGGGCTCGGTCATGGGGGGGACCGTTCAGATGGGAAGCGGGCGTTGCCGCGCCGATGGGATTCGAAGCCGCCGGATCGTAGCATCGAGGACGGGCTTCGCCGGTCCGAGGTCGGGGCGAGACCTGAGAGAGGACCAGAACACTGCGCGCGACGATCGATCCGATCCGGCTGCGCTACTTCCGCAGCAATCTTCGCCGCTGGTTCGATCGGCAAGGCCGCGACCTGCCCTGGCGTCGGACCCGCGATCCGTACCGGATCATGGTCTCGGAGATCATGCTGCATCAGACCCAGGTGCAGCGGGTGGAGGAGGTTTATCAGGAATTCTTGGAGCGGTTCCCCACGGTGGATGACGTGGCGGCAGCCTCGCTAGAGGAGGTGAAGGCCGTCACGGATCCGCTGGGCTACAAACGTCGGGGTGGGTACATCAAACAGATCGCCGATGAAGTCGTGGAGTACGGAGCCGGGGAGTTCCCACGTACCGTGGAAGGTCTAATGGAACTGCCGGGCGTCGGCCGCTATACGGCGGGCGCGATCATGACCTTCGCGCACGAATCGCCGACGCCGATTCTCGACACGAACGTGGCGCGCGTCCTCAGCCGCTGCTTTGCCGGAACGTTCCCGCCTGAGGAGAGGGACGGGCGGCGCACGAAGCGGCTCTGGGCACTGGCCGCGGCCGTCGTCCCAACCTCTGGCCGGGCGCGGGAGAGTGGGTGGGCGGTCAACCAGGCCTTGATGGATCTCGGCGCGCAGTTGTGCCCTGCGCGGCGGCCCAGGTGCGAGGACTGTCCTATGCGGCGTCGCTGCCATTACGCGCGCGAGGACGCCGGCATCGCGGAGGCGACCATCGTGACGTGGAGGGAGGAGACCTATCCGCGTCGCAAGAAGTCCACAAGGCGCAAGGCCCAGCGCTAACCCGTCTGGCTGTCGAGGAGACGGATCAGGGGACCTTCGGTGAAGAGGCCCGCGACGCCCTCCACCCCCACCCGGTCGTAGATGTAGTTGGGGATGCCGATGTCGGCCAGGAACATTTCGCCCACGGCGGCGGCGGCGTCACGGCGGTAGAGGCCCGACTTTGGCAGCGCGAGCGTCACGGTGACGCTGGCCACGATGCCGAAGTTGTAGACATCGCCGCTGGTGGCGTTGAAGCCGGTGGGAACATCGAGCGAAACCACGGTGGGCGGCGCTCGATCGAGAATCGCCTCCACGAGGACTGCGGTGTCTCCGCGCAACGGGCCGTTGATGCCGTACCCGATCAGCCCGTCGACGACGACCAATGCTTGGTCCAGGGATTCCGGGAATCGTTCGTCGAAGTCGGGAGCGCCCGGCCACAGGGAGCGGACGCCGTCTTTGTGCAGGACGTGATGCTGCTGCGCGGCCGCTTCGCCCAGCGAGCCGGGTGGCGAAGAGAGGACGATTTCCACGTCGAAGCCCCAATTGCGCAAGTTCCGCGCCGCTACAAGTGCGCCGCCGCCGTTATTCCCGCGGCCCGCCACCACGAGGGCCGATGGGGGTTCATCGCTGGAGGCCATTGGCGGGGGGAGGTGATCGGCGGTGATTGTCGCCAGAGCCCGCCCAGCGTTCTCCATCATCTGGAGCAAGCTGAGCTGTGCGTCGTCGATCGCCAGCCGGTCCACCTCACGCATCTGATCGGTGGTGACGAGCGGGACATCGGCTGCCGCGCGCAGCGGGTAGAGGGCGAGCGCTTCGTGCCTCATGATCTGAGTATGCGAGGCACAGCGCGGCGCGTCCAGCGCGCCGCCGCGAGTTGGGCCGCGCATGAGGGGTCTGGCCTGAGCCACGCGAGTACGAGGCCCCCCTGTCTGAGGCGACTTCCGGTTGTGTGAGTCAGCGACAAAGGAACCCGAAGTATGGAATTCACCATTGAAGTGGCGCATGAGGTCGAGGCGTCGAGAGAACGGATCTGGGCCGTCCTGCAGGATCTTCCGCGCTGGCCGAGTTGGGACCCGTACCTGGTCTCGATGACGCGGGTCGACGGGGCGGCCCCGAACCTTGGGGAGCAACACTGGATGCCCGGAGCGCGATGGGTGGAGCGAGTCCGCCGTGGGATCTTCACTCCGCGCTTCCGCCTGACCGTGACCGGCCTGACCCCGGGCTTCTACGTTGAATGGCAGGCTCGCTACCTCCTGGTGACCGGTGTGCATGGTTGGTCTCTCTCTGAAACGGTCCTGCGAGGACGGACAGAGGGCTGCCGGGTGACCAGCCGGGAGACCTTCTCAGGTCCGGCGCCACTAGTCGTCGTCGCGCGCGTCTTCTTCTCGCTCTTTCGTGTGGAGGCGATGACGAAGCGTCAGCTGGAAGCACTTGGCCGGGCGGCGGAGAGAAGCGCCTAGATCGAGTTCCTGCAGCCTGTCCGAGAAGAGCACCGTGTGCGGCGGGACGCTGGTGAAGAGGACGTTAAACCAGCGCCCGGGTGCCGAAGGCACCCGGGCTGGTCAGGAGGCGGACAGGGTGAGCGAGAAACCCTGTCCGTTTCTGAGCGCCGCATCCCGAAGGAGCGGTAACTCACTGTTCCTGTCTGAGCCGGGTGACCAAGAGGAGGCCGCCGCAATGGCTGCCAGTACAAACGAGTTCAATCCGCGCAAGGCACGGTCCACTCGCTTGTGAACGCAGATCTCCCTGGTCGCCTACGGGGTTAGCTGTCGGGTTCGGCACAAAGGAGTTGCCTAAGGGCTAGTGCCCTATTCACCCCAAATATTGGGTTCCCCGTTCCCCTCATCTTCGAAGGGATTCGGCCCAAACGTTGAGTACGGAACTATCGTACTCCATCTCCGGGAGTTTTTCATGCGGAGCAGAGAACAGGAGCTAACGTCAAGCGCCAATTTATATAGCGATAACGCCGAAGGTCTCCGCGATCTCAACGTCGCGATCATTGGAGGGCAGGGATGTGCAGGTCATTCGGGTTCGGGCGCCGACCGGGCCTCGACATCGACGACCATCCGGAACTACTCCGGCAGGCCCGCGAGGAACTCCCCGACCGCCTGGTTCCAGACGGTCGGCTGATCGAAGTTGCACCAGTGCGTCGCGTCCTCGACCACGACCGGACCTGTGGCGGTGGGAATCTTGGCGGCCATGTACTCGGACGAGTTCTGAAACGGCGTGTCCTTGTCGCCCACCAAGACGATCGCCGGGGCCGCGATCTCCGAGAGCTCCGTCAGCGGGGGCATCCGCATCACACCGCGGCGTACGTAGGCCAGGCCGCGCAAGGTGTGGGAGATCGGCGCGTCACCGCCGTGCCGGCCGACGTTCTCCGCGCGTGCGTCGATCACGGTGTCCAGCCCGCGCTCCTCGTAGCGCGCGGCATCGCGCTCGTTCGTATCGGTCCAGCCCTGCTTGCCCGCCTGCCGGCGGTATCCCGGTCCCGTCCCCGACAGGATGAGCCCGCACACGCGGTCCGGATAGCGATCATAGAACCGCAGCGACGTGTAGCCGCCCAGCGAGTGCCCGCCTACTACCGCCCGCTCGATGCCCAGGTGATCCATGATCGCCCTCACGTCCTCCACAACTTGGTCTTGGGTGTAGACCCCCACGTCGTCGGGCACCCCCGATCGCGCGTGCCCACGGATGTCATGTGTGACGATGCGATAGCGGTCCTGAAAGTGATCGACCTGCGGCTGCCAGAGCAGGCCGGAATCGGCGAAGCCGTGCGTGAGGACGATGGCCGGGCCGCTTCCGGCTTCGTCGTAGTGCAGCGTGGTTCCGTTCGCACTGAGTTCGGGCATTGTGCCGCTCCTGCCATGAATGATCGCGGACCCCGGGTGACCGGGGCGGTTCGGAGTCGGATGATAGCGTTCGCGACGGGACGGCGCCGGGCATCCTCCGGCGAGGCTCAGCACAAGGCGGAGAGGATAGCAAGATATGGAACGGATCGGATTCGTTGGGCTGGGGATCATGGGCCGGCCGATGGTGAAAAATCTGCTGCAGGCGGGCTTCCCAGTAACCGTCTGGAATCGCTCCCGGCCCGGCGTGGACGAGTGCGTCGCGGCGGGGGCGGCGGAGGCGGAAAGCCCAAGCGCCGTGGCAGCGACCTGCGACCTCTTCATCTCCATGGTCACTGACAGCCCAGACGTGGAAGAGGTGATCGTCGGGGAGGCGGGCGCCATCCACAGCCTGACGGCAGGAAGCGTCGCGGTGGATATGAGCACGATCAGTCCCGCGGTCACTCGCGGCATCGCCGCTCAGCTCGCCGAGCGCGACGTGGCGATGCTCGACGCGCCGGTATCGGGGGGCGACGGCGGCGCCATCGCGGGAACCCTCTCGATCATGGTTGGCGGTGAAGCCGATGTGGTGGAGCGGGTGCGCCCCGCTTTCGAGGCGATGGGCAAGACCATCACACACGTCGGTCCGGTCGGTGCAGGCCAAACCGTGAAGCTGTGCAATCAGATTGCGGTCGCCGGGACCCTGCTCTCCGTCTGCGAGGCGCTGGTCCTGGCGCAGGGGTCCGGTGTGGACCCGGCGCGGATGCTGGACGCCGTGAGCGCGGGTGCGGCGGGTTCCTGGCAGATGTCCAACCTGGGGCCCAAGATCGTCGACCGAGACTTCGCGCCCGGATTCATGGTCGACCTTTTGCAGAAGGACCTTCGCCTCGCGATCGAGGCGGGCGGTGCGGTCGACCAAGCGCTGCCCGGGACGGCGCTGGCACAGCAGCTGTTCCGCGCCGTGCAGGCGGGGGGTGGGGGCGCCGACGGCACGCAGGCCCTGGCTCGCGTGCTCGAGGTGCTGGGCGGCACAGAGGTCCGGCGTGGCGGCTAACCGCCGCGCCCGCGCAGCGCGCGAAAAGACCTAGTGCTGCATGGCCGCCAGCGCCGCATCGGCCTTTTCAAGGCGCTCGGCGATGATCTCCGCTAGCGCCCAGAGAACGGCCGAGTTCTCTTCGGTCAGCCGCTTGAAGTCGGCACGATGCAGCACGAAACAGTCGGTTGGTTCCTTGGCAATGATCGTCGCGCCCCGAGGGCGCTCTAGCAGCAAGGCCATGTCGCCGAAGAAGGCGCCTTCGCCCATCGTCGCGAGCACAGTCTCGTCTGCCTCGCCTTGGTTGATCACGACATCGGCGCTGCCACGCGTAATGACATAAAGTCCGGTGCCGAGATCACCCTGGCGGGTGATCGCTTGCCCCTCGTTGTACGTCTACGGCGAGACCACCTCAGCGAACTTGCTGATGTGGTCGTGGTCGACCTTGGCGAACAACTCGGTCTTCGCGAGAGCGGCTTCGAATGAGAAGGCCCTCTGAGACTCCTATTCCCTTCAGGCTAATCGCTGCAGTGCTACTAGCTATCTGTGGGACTAATAGCTGCAGAGCCCGATCCGGGCTAACTTCCCCCGCCCGATATGGGCTGGCGCTTGCTGCACCCGCGTACGGGCCGTTTCTACGATGCTGGTCGCACGAGCATCACGGGGACACCCGACGACTTGGTGACTGCCTCGGCCACACTACCGAGCCCGCGATGCACCATACCGCCCGAACCGTGTGTCGTCATCAGGATTAGGTCGACTTCGTGATTTTCCGCGGCCACGTTCACAGCGTCGGCTTCTGGCCCACGCATGGCAATCTGGCCCAATTGCACGCGATCTTTGTAGCGCTCGGCGAGCCCGTTCAGGTAGGCGTGCATGTCCGCTTCCAGCGTCGCGTCCGTTTGGGCGCTGATTGAGCCCACGGCAAGGAACTCTGGCGGTGCCGCGTATGTGGGCTGCGGCCAGGGTACGGAGTACATCACGGAGAGCCGTGCGCCGAGCCGTTCCGCGAAGGGCAAGGCCGCATCGATCGCAGTCTCGGCGGCGGCCGATCCGTCGAGGGGTACCATGATGTGCCCAATCTTCAGATCCACCCAACGACTATCACCCGGCAGGGGATTGATCAGTAAGAGCGGACAGGGGAGTTCGCGCGCCACCTTGTCCGTGATCGATCCCAGGATCCAGCCGCCGAGTCCTTCGCGGTCGTCGCGTTTGAGGACCAGGAGATCCGCCTCCAGCACCTGAGCCGTTTGAACGATGACCTGCGCCGGGTCACCGGGCAGGACCTGGGCCGTTGGCTCATGCCCGAGACCGGAGAAGAGCTTGGAGACTTTTTCCAGGTACTGCTGGTGGCTGCCGTCCTCATCGTCGCCCACGTAGAGCAAACGAATGGTGGACGGCTGATTCTTGGTCAGTGCCTGCACCGCCGTGAAGGCGGACTCAGCCTCAGGCGTGCCGTCCAGGGGCAGAATGATGGTGTCCATAGACTCTCAGGTTATCCCAGCGTTCAGCGGCGTTGCTCGGGTCCGACCCTGAATCGTGGACCGGCCCCGAATCTTCAGTTCTCAGGCCATTCATTCCGGGCGAGGCCAACTCGCGCAGGATAGATACCGGATTCGGGTGCGGCAATGCAGCTACTGGTCGCTCAACTCCGCCTGAAAGTCGGGATGTGTGATCGACCGCAGGGCCGCGCTTCGCTGAGCGATCGTTCGCCCCTTGAGTTGCGCGACGCCGAACTCCGTGACGACGTGATCGGCGAGTTGGCGGGGTACGGTCACGGTCGCCCCGGAGTCGATCTGCGGCACGATGCGGGAGACCTTCCCGCGGGCCGCGGTGGACGGCATGGCGATGATGCCGATCCCGCCCGGCGACCAGAAGCTGGCTTCCACGAAGTCGGGCTGACCGCCCGGCCCACTCAAGAGCCGGTCGCCGATACTCTCGGCATTGGTGACCCCATCATGCGAAACCTGAATCGCGGAATTGATCGCGGTGAGAGCAAAGCAGCGGCTCAGCACCGGCAGCCCGTGCGTGTAGCGCCCCGGCGCCAGGCGAACGCGGGGATTGCGATCGACCCAATCGTAGATACGGCGCGTGCCGGCAACCTCCGCACAGACCACGACCCCCGGGTCGTCTGTCTTGCGGGTGTTGGTGACGGTGCCGCTCTCCACGACATCGATGACGCCATCGCTGATCAGGCCGGAGTGAATCCCGAAGTCGAGGCCTTGTGGCAGTCGGGCCATGATCGCCTCCGGCACGGCACCAATGCCGAACTGGAGCGTCGCGCCCGGCGCCAAGAGACCCAGAACGTGCTCGGCGATCTGCTCCTCCACAGGCCCCGGCTGCGAGCGCTGCGATTCCACGACCGGCGATTCGATCTCCACCAAGAAGTCGAAGGCATCGCGGGGAAACTCACTGGCGCCGAAGGTATAGGGAACTTGCGCGTTCACCTGGGCGATGACCAGCGGCGCGGTGCGCACCATGTCGACCGTGGCGCCGCCGGAGAGTCCCAGGCTGAACCGGCCCTCTGGTCCCTGCGGACTGACCTGTACCAAGATCGCATCGACGGGGTAGGGGCCATCGGGTGTGAACATCGCGACCGTCTGCGAATACCGCGTCGGGATGACATCGAGAACCCCCGCCTCCTGCGCGGCCCGGCACGGAGCGCTGAACTGCCACGTCGTCAAGTGAAACGGCTCACCGGGGTGATCGAGCGGGGGCACGTGCTCTTGCAGGATCCCGCAGACGATCTCCAATCGCGACCAGCGGCCGCGCTCGTCGTCGAGCGCGTGCAGGAGCCCCCGCGGGATGCCGGAGAGTGTTGGGATCAGGACACGGCTGTTGTCCGGGATCGTAGCGAGAGCGGTGGCGGCGTCGGTGACGCGCGCGTCGCGTCCCCGGCGAAGCGGCGTCGTGTAGGCCTCGTAGAGCGTGTGGGCTTCGGTCGGAGCGTCGCTTGACATGCGCTCAGTCTCGCAGCCGGACGGGCTGGGGCAAGCTCTGCCCGAGCCTGAGACGCTCAGAATCAGTCCAGGCGATAGACCCGGGCGGCTTTGTCGTGCAGAACCCTTGGCAGCAGGTCTTCCGGCCAGCCGCTGAGATGCGCGTCGAACCAGTCCTACAGGGTGCGCGATTCCTTGGAACCTCCCGCCCCGCTAGATCGCAAAGTCGTCCATGTGCTCCTCGTAGTGATCCGCACCGTTCACGCCGATCAGGAACGCAGCGAGGCCATCGTTTGCCCGCAACATCTCTGCAGGAAATTCCTCAACGGCCCGCAGGAACTCGGCTCGGGCGGCCTCCGCTTCCCGGGCGATCTCCTCCCAGGATTGTTGGGCAGCCCGGGTCCGCACCTCAGCATTGACGACATCTGCGTCTACCGACTTCTCGCCTCCGCCAGCCGCGAGCTCGCTCAGCCTCTCCGCCGCGAAGCGGTGCCAAGCCGCGACGTGCGCTACGACATCGCGGAGCGTCCAGCCGTCCTCGCGCGCGGTCTCTGCTGGAATCGCCTCGACCGCGGATCGCCAGCGCTCATGCGCTTCAGCTTCCAGCAGGACCAACGTCGCCTTGTCGATCGGGTCGGCCATTGTCTTTCCTCTGAAGCCGCGGCTCTGACGCCGCGGCTCCGAAGCAGGCGCTCAGGACCACAGCGGCGGCGAGCCTGCGGCAAGCGGGGCTCCACCCGGAGCCCGCTTGCACTGACACTTCCGCGCCACCGTAGCGCCTAGACGTTGATGTCCAATACCGACCGCGCCACCTCGCCGTTTTGCATGGCGGTGAAGGCCTCGTTGATCTCGTCCAGCTTGTAGCGGCGCGTGACCAAGCCCGACAGGTCGAGCCTGCCCTGTCGGTAGAGGTCCATGAGCTTGGGCATGTGCTCGCGGAAGCGGGTGCTCCCATACATGCAGCCGATCATCTTCTTCTCTTGCAAGAAGGCCGGACCGGGCACGCTGATCTCCGAGCCCATCGGCATCATCCCCACGATGACGGCCGTGCCGCCGGCTTGTGCCATATCGAAGGCTTGGCGGGCGGCGTTGACGTTGCCGATCGCCTCGAACGCGTACTCAATGCCGTCGCCCGTGAGGTCTTTGACCGCTTGGACGGGGTCGGTCTCGTTGGCATTGACGGTGTCCGTGGCGCCGAACGTTGTCGCCATCTCCAGCTTGTTGTCGAGCACGTCGACGGCGATGATGCGGCTCGCGCCCGCGATGCGGAGGCCCTGGATCACGTTGAGGCCCACTCCACCGCACCCGATGACGGCGGTCACGGCGCCACCCGGCACCTGCGCTGTGTAGAGGGCCGCGCCGACTCCGGTCATGACGCCGCAGCCGATCAGCGCCGCCTCCGCCATGGGCATATCGTCGGGGATCTTCACGACGCCGGATTGCGCCGTCAGCATGTACTCCGAGAACGACGCGACCGAGGCGAACTGGGTGACCGCCTTGCCGTCCCACGTCAGCCGGTTGGCGCTGAGCGAGGCGAGGTGCTGGTCGTTGCAGAGATTGGGACGGCCGCTGAGGCAGTAGGTGCAGGCGCCGCAGAAGGGGCGGAACGACATGATCACGTGGTCGCCCTCGCGCACGTAGTTGACGTCATCGCCCACCTTTTCGACGACCCCGGCCGCTTCGTGGCCCAGGACCACGGGCATGGGAATCTGCCAGTTCCCATCCACGAAGTGAAGGTCACTGTGGCAGACGCCACTGACGGAGGTGCGGACGAGGACTTCGCCCGGACGCGGGTCAATGACGTCGATCTCTTCGACCGTGAGCGGGGCATTCGCTTCGTGAAGGATGGCTGCTTTCATGGATCGTCCCTTTCCCTACACCGGATGTAGTCACGCGGGGGCACACCCCGTTGTTATGCGCGCAATCTAGCCCCGGCCCTCCAGGTCGACAAGTGGGCTGAGGCGAGGGCGGTCGAGTGGTTGTGGTGCGGCTAGCGGAGTCCCGGAATGCGGAAGCGCTTCTTCTTGGGCTTGCGCCGCTCCTGGACCGCACGCACACCACCCACGACCAGCGCGCTCAAGCCGGAGCCCGTCAAGGCCCCCTCGTCGATCAGTTCCCGCGTCCTCGCATTGAAGGAGTCGAGGCGGGCACGGAGTTGCTCTTCGCTGAGACGGTTCAGGGCTCGGACCCCGCGCCACGTCTTGTAGCTCACGAAGCTGTAGATGACGAGAAGCACGAAGGCCCCAACCGAAAGCGTGATCAGGGCAGCGCTGATGATGATGTCGCGGAGGTCGTGCAAGTCCATGTGAGGAGCGTAGCGGGCGCAAGCTGATTAGGCCTCAGGCCTACGGAGCCTGGGACGGGTCTGGCCAGCGCGTGGTGTCAGAGAGATGGGCCGCGACCAGCGGCGACGCTGCGCGCGTCTAGGCAGACCGTCGGAAAGTCGCGCCGCGCGCGATCTTGGCGAGCGCCTTCTGAGGATGTGTCACCTGAGGGTGTCTGGCCTGAGCGTGTCTGGCCTGAGGACGTGGTGTCCCGCCTTCGTTCACGCCCAGTTCGAGAAGCATCCGTTCCGCGCAGCGCTCGCACAGTCCGTGACTGGTCGCTTCGGGCCCGGGGACATCCTGGAGCCACTTCTCGCATTTGCAGCAGATCACGCGCATTGGTCGCATCCCTCTGATCTGGATGGCGCGTGAGACGTGATTCCGTGACGGGCTGGGATGCATTGATCTAGACATAAGCCCACTCTTTGGAGAAGGATCCTCGGGCGGCCTGCCCGCGGCGGCTCGAAACTGACCGATCACAAGAGTGCGAGTGATTCAGCTGGCAAGACCTGAGCGTCCGGTAGGGGAGTTCCGCTCTGAGGCGCGGAGGGACCTGATCAGCACGCTGGCGCAGGGGCCGCAGAGGCCGTGACTGGTCCCGCGGGGTCCGGGGGCCGGCGGGAGTCCCGCACGGCAGCGAAAGCAAACAACACGCATGACGAAGGTCTCTCGAGCCGCCACCGCGTTTAGCCTCTCAAAGCCATGATCGCACTGCTATTAGGGGAATTCCCAAGTTCGTCTAGGAGGAGCCGTTCCCCCCGCCGCTCATGACGGCCTTGCGTAGACCGATATGTGCTTCTCGCTGCGCGGCCCGAAGGGGGAGGCATCCCAGTCCGACCAGCGGTGGCGACGCTCCATTCCGGCCAACCGGGCCATGAGGTCGAGTTCGGCCGGCCAGACGTAGCGCAGCTGGACCGGATAGAGCTGGAGCTCGTTGTTGATGACGATGAGGTGTTGCGAGTGGACGAGCTGCTGTACGGGATCGTGGCTCGTCGCGTCGATCCGCAGCGTGTCGAGTCCCAAGTCTGCGACACGCAGATCCTGGTTGCCGTTGGCATAGCGAGAGACATCCGGCACGAACAGCTCCAAGGCGAAGAGCCCGCCCTCCTCCAAGTGCGCCACGACACTTTCGAAACAGCGCAGTTGCTCTTCCTGCGTCAGCAGCGCGAAGAAGGTGTTGAAGACGACGTAGATCAGGCGGAAGCGCTGCTCGATCTCGAACGAGGCAAAGTCGCCCACGTGCACCGGGATATCGGCGCCGCCGGGCTTGGCCCGGAGTTCGGCCAGCATCCCCTCCGAGGCATCGATGCCCGTGACCGCGATGCCGCGTTCCGGGAGAGGAAGGGCGACGCGCCCGGTGCCGATTCCCAACTCCAGGGCGGGCCCACCGTCCGACAGACGTTCAAGCCGGTCGATCATGTCCGGCTGGAGGCTGGCGGTGTAGAGCTGATCGTAGATGGCGGCGATGCGGTCGCCGTAGGTTTCGGGTTGGTAGCCGGATCCGTCGGGCATGCGTCGCTCCTCGTCGCCGCACGCTAGCGCAGCGGATGGAGGGTTGTATGCATGGAGGCGATAGACTGCGTGAACTCGCCGCTGGCCGCTAGGCCGTTGGGGGCGCAACGAGAAAGTGATGCCATCAAGGTGCAGAAACTCGGCCACGCAGTGGTGAAGGTCCGCGACTTGGAGCGATCCGAGCAGTTCTACCACGGCCTGCTGGGCATCCCCATCGCCGCCCGCCACAAGACGATGCCCATGACTTTCTTCACGTTGGGCGATCACCATGACCTCGCTCTGCTGGAGGTGGGTACGCAGGCTCCGGACGCGGACAAGCAGTCGCCCGGCCTCTTCCACCTGGCCTTTCGTGTTGGGAACGATCTGAACGACCTGCATGCGGCGAAGGAAGAGTTGGAAGCGGCCGGGGTCAAGGTCTACGCCAAGATCGATCACACGGTGTCCAAGGCCCTGTATCTGGACGACCCGGACGGCAACGGTGTGGAGCTCTATGTCGATGGGTCCGATGTCTGGAAGTCAGATCCACAGCGCGTCGCGGACGGCGTGCCGCTGGAGATCTAGGCTGGACATCTAGGGAGGGGGCCGATTGCGGCGCAACCACTCGTAGGCCAGGGCTCCCCCGGCCACCGCCACGTTGAGGCTTTCCGCCTTCCCGACGATCGGCAGTCGAACCCAACGAGCGACGTGAGGTCGTAGGTCAGGCGAGAGGCCACGCGCCTCGTTACCTAGGACGAGGGCGACTGATCCCTCCAAGCCTGCCCCTTCCCAGGCGAGATCGCCTTCGTGTGCGTCGGCGCCAACGACGGTCCATTTCGCTAGCGCCGCGACGACGGCCTCCGGATCGTCGGCGAGCACGATCGGCAGGCTGAACAACGAGCCCATCGAAGCGCTCACCGTCTTGGAGTCAAAGCGATCGACGCAGGGCTCGATGAGCACGATGCCGAGGGCGCCGACAGCGTCCGCGGTTCGGATCAGCGTGCCGAGATTGCCGGGGTCCTGCAGTCGATCGAGGATGACGATGAGCGAAGGAGCCGGCGCATCCGCACGGGCGGAGCCATCGGCTCGGGGACCCACGATATCGGCCAGGTCGGCCTGGAGGAGAGCGAAGGCGACCACTAAGCCCTGCGGCTCTTCACGGTCGCTCAGGCGTGCCATCACGTTCGCGGCGATCTCGGTGATCCGTGCGCCCTTGTGCTCCATTGTGGCCAGCAGTTTCGGCGCGGTATCGCCGTGGAACTGGGAGCGGGTCACGAATACCTCAAGGGGAGTGGCGCCGTTCTCCAACGCCATGGCGATGATCTGCAACCCTTCCACGAGGAAGCGCCCCTGACGTCGGCGGTGCTTGCGCTGGCTCAGCTTCACCGCTTCGACGATGCGTGCGTTCCGCGTGGATGTGATCGGTTCCAGTGGTCTCGCCTCCCAGACCGTTTCCGCCGTTGTTCGCCCGGCGGTGGCGTTGCCCTTCGAGGATAGCGAGCCGGGCGATCGACGATAGGTCGTCATTGACCAAGCTGTCGGGCAGGCGCGGTACGGGATCAGGCCGTGAGGCGATCAGCGAGGCTGTCCGGGCGCCGGATTGGGGCCACGGGCCGAAGCGGACGCGCGTCCTCCGGCAGGGCGCGATCTTCCGGCGGCTCCCAGACGCTGAGAAGTTCGTGGACCATGGCATGGTGCAACTGCACGCCGGCCATGGCGTCCAAGGTTTGCCGCGTCTCTACGGCGGTCAACGCGGGGCGGTGGGGGCGATCCATGCTGAGCGCGTTGAAGACATCCGCGATAGCCGCTAGTTCGCCGAGGACGTGGATCGTTGGCGCGGCGGCGCCAGCGACCGCTCGGAGTCCCTGGGGGTAGCCGCTGCCGTCTCCGCGTTCATGGTGTTGCAGGACGATCAAGCGGGACGCCTCGCTGCCCCAGCGCAGCGTGCTGAGTAGGTGGTAGAGGCGCTGCGCATGTTGCTGAACCTGGATGCCCTGGACAGGCGAGAGGGCGTTGGGATGGTCCATCACTCCGGGGAGCAGCGTCAGTTGGGCGATGTCGCGGAGGAGCATTCCTTGCGCGATCTGCGTACGGTGATCCGCGTCCATGTTGAGATGTTGCGCCAGGAAGACCGCGATGGCGGCCCCGTTCACGGCATCGTCGAGCCAGGAGGCGGGGCCGGAGCGGGTTGCGCCGGGAAGGGTCAAGGATGTGTTTTCCTGAACGTCCGTCACGAACTCTGGCAGGCGAGCGCTGAGCTCTTTCTCGATGTCGGCGCCGGTCCCGGCCGGGCTCTGGCCCGGTCGGCGCCAGCATTCCAGCAGGAAATTGGCGCAACCGGCCAAGGCCTGCTCGATCCCGCCGCGGATATCAGGATTGACGAACTCACGGCGAGCGGCTTCGTCTGGCGCCAGCATCACGACACGGGAGTAGCCCAAGTCTTGGATGACCTGGATGTGCCGGGGACCGATCACGCGCCCCGCCTTGAGCAGCGGCCAGCCCCCCTCCGAGTAGATAGAGGCTCCAAGGCGCGCGCCCACGTGGGCGAGGGTTGGAGTCGAGCGGTACACGACGAGGGCATCCTTGCTTCGTCTGGCCCTGATCTGGAACGGGCATGTCCGTGGGCAGGTCGGCGCGCGGTACATTCGATCATCGGATTGCAGGACCCAGATCGACAGGGAGACGTGCCTCAGCGCTCGCAGATGTAGCGCGCTGGACGAAGCGCCTTCGGCCCGGAGAGCTGTCTGGTAGCCTTAAACCGTCGGCGCGGTTCAAATGAAGGATCTCTCGCGATGCGTGAGCGACCAGACAAAGTCGACCTTTTCCTGCTCTTCCAGATGAGTTTCGTCTGGGGCTTCGTGGGCCTGCTGGCCTGGGGGGTGGGGGCATGGATCGGGATCTGGTAGAGCGTCGATCTTCAAAACGTCTTGGCGAAGTGATTCAGCGGCCAGTGGTCGTTCTGGTGTTGTGACGTGTTGTACGCGGATTCGGTATCGAAGCAGTACGTGGGTGTGCCGGTCCTGGCCGACATCTCGTTCATCGTGGGCGACGGTGAGCACGTGGCGCTGGTGGGCGCGAATGGCACCGGGAAGTCCACGTTGCTCCGCCTTCTGGCGGGCGAAGAGTCCGCCGACGAGGGAGAGGCCGGGTATCGCAACGGCGTCCTGAACTTCCTCCCACAGGAGGCACAACTGGGCTCTGACCACACGCTGGAGCAAGAGATGTGGACGGCGTTCCCGGAGGCGCAGGCGTTGGAGCTGCGGCTGGAGGAGGTGGCCCATGAGATGGAGCGCGGCGAGGGCGATCTCGATGCCCTGATCGAGGAGCAGGCGCGCCTGTTCGAAGAGTTCGATGCTCTGGACGGCTACCGCATCGACAAGCGGATCGGGCGGGTGCTGGACGGACTGGGCTTTTCCACCCCAGACCGCCAGAAGCTCTGCGGCGCCTTCTCGGGGGGCTGGCAGATGCGCGTCGCGCTGGCGCGGATCCTGGTGCGTCGGCCGGAGCACATGCTGCTGGATGAGCCCACCAACCACCTCGACGCCGAGGCGCAAGCCTGGCTGGTGGAGTACCTCAACGCCTACAAAGGAACGGCGCTGATCGTCGCGCATGACGGCGCCTTTCTCGATCAAGTAGTGCACCGCGTGATCGACCTGCGTGACGGCGGCGCGATTTCGTACACCGGTGGCTACACGGACTTCCAGCGGCAGAAAGCGGAACGGCTGGCACACCAGGACGTGGCGGCCGATCGGCAGCGCCGCGAGATCGCACAGACCGAGCGCTTCATCGAGCGGTTCCGCTACAAGGCGAAGAAGGCCAGTTTGGTGCAGAGCCGGATCAAGGCGCTCGACAAAGTGGAACGGATCGCGAAGACCACGGACGAGCGTGAAGTGCACTTCCAGATTCAGTCTGTGGGGCGGACGGAGCGCGCGGTCCTCACCGTGGACAATCTCAGCCACGCCTATGACGAACACATCGTCCTGCTGGGCGCGAGCATTGAAGTGGAACGGGGCGACAAGGTGGTCTTGGTCGGTCCCAACGGCAGCGGCAAGAGCACGCTGCTGCGGGCGTTGGCGGGTCGAATTCAGCCGACGGAGGGCCACGTGTCCTGGGGGGACCGGGCGCAGGTGGGGTACTACGACCAGCATCAGGACGAAGAGTTGGATGGCAGCCGTACGGTGATCGAAGAGGTGGGTTCGGTGGCGGAGATGACGGGGGAGGGCGAGTTGCGCCGGGTGCTGGGGCGGTTCCTCTTTACGGGGGATGACGCCTTCAAGCAGGTCTCTGTTCTCTCGGGTGGGGAACGATCGCGCGTGGCGCTGGCCAAGTTTCTGATTGAGCCCACGAACGTGCTGCTGCTGGATGAGCCGACCAACCATCTGGACGTGACGACCCGGCGCAAGCTGATCGATGCGCTGGTGAGCTACCAAGGCACGATCATCTGCGCCAGTCATGATCCCGGCATCCTGGAACGGGTGGCGACGAAGGCCTACGAGCTGCAGGACGGGGAGTGCCGCCGGCTGAAGGAGTGGCGAGTCTGGCAGCCGCCCGAATAGACTGCCGTTCCCAGCAGGCGCCTCGATCGACGGAGCCGGCTCATGCCCGACCTCGAATTCGTCCCGGAGTTCCTCTTCGGTGAACCCTCCGGAGAGACCCTTCCGCACCTCTTGGTGCTGGCGCATGGGGCGGGCGGGGCGATGGATTCGCCGTTCCTCAACGTCATCGCGGAGCAGGTGGGGGCCGCTGGCATCCGGGTGGCGCGATTCGAATTCGCCTACATGCAGGCCACGCGCGCGGAGGGCAAGCGCCGACCGCCGAACAGCGCCAAGGTTCTGGAGCAATCCTGGTCGACGGTGATCGAGGAACTGATCGACGAGGGAGCGAGCCAGCTGGTCATCGGCGGCAAGTCGATGGGAGGGCGGATCGCCAGCATGGTGGCTGACGCGCATGGCGTGGCAGGGCTGGTCTGTCTCGGCTATCCCTTTCATCCGCCTGGCAAACCGGAGAAGACGCGCACCGCGCATCTTCAGGACCTGCACACCCCGACCTTGATGTTGCAGGGCGAGCGGGATCCGTTTGGGTCCCCGGACGACGTCGCCGGGTACGACCTGTCACCTGCGATCGAGGTGCATTGGATTGCGGACGGTGACCATTCGCTGAAGCCGCGCAAGCGGTCGGGGCGGACCGAGGCGGAGAATCTGCGCGAGGCAAGCGATGCGATCGTCGCGTTCGTCAGCGGGATCGATGCGTAGCGTGGTCGACGTGGCCGCTGTTGCTGATCGGGCGTAGCGGCTCTTCGCCGTCGGTCAGGCAGTGGCACTTAGCCACCGATCAGGGTAGGGGCACTTGGCCACCGATCAAGGCAGTGGCACCTAGCCACCGATCAAGAACGCCAGCACGATGACCACCCCCATAGTTGCGAAGATATAACGGCCGTAGCGGAGTTCTTTGCTGATGGGCTCGCCGGGGTGCTCTTCGCGCCAGGCCCGTTCGCGCCAATATTGCATGGGCGCGAAGGAGAGGAAGATGAGGAAGCCAATGATGACCACGGGTGCCCCTTTGCGAACGCCCCGGCAGTGTAGCTGGCCGGTGGTCGCTCGTTCGCTCGGGGGTGCGGCGGTATTGTGTGCCACTGGCCGTCCAGTGCGACGATAGACGCCGGGGAGGTTCGAGATGCATCTGCATATCCGCAACGCCAACGTGATCACGCTCGATTCGGTGCGGCCCCGCGCCAGCGATGTGGTGGTGCTGGCGGGACGGATCGTCGCGGTGGGGAACAACTCTGAGGTGGAGGGCGTGTCGACGCTGGGGGAGGCGGTGCCGGGGATGCTCAGCATCGATGCGGGCGGGCGGACGCTCATTCCCGGGTTTGTGGAAACTCACGCTCATCCGTTGATGACGGCGCTATCGCAGGCCAGCACGGTCGATTGCGGGACGCCGCCCAACCGCTCGATCGAGGATGTGCTGGAACGTCTGGCTGAGGCCGTGGCTAAGGCGGCGCCCGGCGAGCCGATTCGCGGTCGCACCTATGACGATTCGATGATCGCTGAGAACCGCAATCTGACCCGGCAGGACTTGGACAGAGTCGCGCCGGAGAACCCCGTTTCGGTATTGCATATCTCGGGGCACCTGACCTACGTGAATAGCCGAGCATTGGCGGATTCGGGCATCCACGCCGAGACTGCCGATCCCGAGGGCGGCCTGATCGAACGGGATGACTCCGGCGAGGCGACGGGGGTGCTGTTCGAGAACGCGGCGCGGCTCGTGGCCGGGCTGGCGGCCCGGCCCGATGTTGAGGAGATGATTGGTGCCTTGGGCTGGGCCAGCGATCGTTTGGTTCAAGCCGGCGTGACCACTGTGCACGACGCCGGGTCGTTCCCGTTCGCGAAGTCGTTTCGGGCGTACCAGGAGGCGGCGGAGCGGGGTGTGCTCAAGCCTCGCGCCTATGTGGCGGCGGCGTACACCGGGCTGGCCGCGCAGCATGGGGCGGAGGAGGTGGTGCCGCGGCTGGAGGCGGCGGGAATGCGGTCGGGCTTTGGCAGTGAGCGGGTGAAGCTGGGGATCCTGAAGATGTGGCAGGACGGGTCGATCCAAGGCTACTCGGGGGCTTTGAGCTGCCCGTATCACGATTCGCCCGAGGCGCTGGGAATGACGCTGATGCCGCAGGACGTGTTCAACGCCGTGGTGGCGCAGGCGGCGGATGCCGGCATCCAGGTCGGCACACACGGCAACGGCGACCGGGCCATCGATTCGATTTTGGACGCCTACGAGGCGGGGTTGGCGGCGCATCCGGGAATGGACCATCGTTTCCGGATTGAGCATTGCCAGGCCGTCCGTGATGACCAGTTGGACCGGATGGCGGAGTTGGGCGTGCTGGCATCGTTCTTCAATCTGCACGTCTACTACTGGGGCGCGCGCCACCGCGATCGATTTCTGGGGCCGGAGCGAGGGCCGCGGATCAGCCCTTTGCGCCTGGCGAAGGACCGGGGCATCGTGTTCGGCTGCCACTCGGACTGGTGGGTGACGCCGGTCGACCCGCTGATGAACATGCAGGTGGCGGTGAGCCGGCAGACGCGCGAGGGCGAGCCGCTGGGACCGGAACTGACGCTGACCCCGGAGGAGGCCCTGCGGTCGATGACGATCGATTCGGCCTATCTGGGGTTCGAGGAGACGACGAAGGGCAGCATTGAGGTGGGCAAGTTGGGTGACCTGGTGCTCCTCTCGGACGACCCGCTGTCGGTGGCGCCTGACGGGATCGAGGCGATCGAGGTCGATGCGACGGTTATCGGCGGCGAGGTGGTCTACGACCGCGCCCGCGACGGCGGGTCGCACCGGGACGAGCGGCTGGCCCGGGATCCGTACCGGGAAGAGGCTTATCTCTAGCGCGCCTGGTTGGTGCGGGTTTCTAGTGCGCCTGGTTGTCGCGCGCGCCTAGCGTCGCAGTCTCGCGTGTGGCTGGTGTGGTTGAGCCCGGCGGTATGGCTAGGGCGACTCGAATTCGAAGAAGCGGTCGGGGCGGAATTCGATGGTGACGGAGCCGCCGGGGCCGCGGCTCGCGATGTATTCCTGGGCGGCAGCCTCACCGAGGTAGCGGGTGGCGAGGCGGAGACGTTCGGCGTCGGTGAAACAAGGGGCGAGGGTGGCCGTGCCCATCGCGGTGAGGGCGTAGTAGGGGCGCTCGCGGCGGTCGACAGCCAGGGCGACGCGTGGGTCGCGCTCGACATTGCGGTGCTTCTGGGAGCCTTCGCTGACGCTGATGCGCACGACACCGTCTTCGTAGAGGTACCAGATGGGGACGGCGTGCGGACCGCCGTCGCGAGCGACGGTGGAGAGGATGCCGAGTTGGGGTTCGGCGAGGAACGCGTTGCGGGCTTCGTCGCTGGCCATGGGGGCTCCGATCTGGTTGAACTGTGATTCGAGGATTCTAGGAGTAATAGGTCAGATTGTCCTCGCGGTTTCGCGCGATGGCTAGGACCAGTCGAGTGGCGCGCCCCAGGTGTCGAGGGAGGTGACGGATTGGGCGGGCTTGCGGTTGAGGGGACCGAAGCGGCCGCGGGGGTAGCCGAGGGGGACGCAATAGACGACTTGGGCGGCCTCCGGGATTTGGAAGGCTTCGTGGAGGCGTTCGTCGACATCGGCGTGGAGGGTGGTGATGAGCCCTCCGATGCCGAGGGAGCGGGCGGCGAGGAGGAGATTCTGGGCGGCGGGGATGACGGAGGTCATGGCTCCCAGGCCTTGGGCGACGGCGCAGACGAGGATGATGACGGGGGCGTTGCCAATCTCGTCGGCGAGGCCCATGGCGGAGCGGGAGACTTTGTCGGTCTCGGGGATGTCTTCGGGGCCGTGGATGCCCGCGTCGCGGCGTTTGGCCCACCAGGCTTCGTGATAGAGCTCGCCAAGTTTGGCGCGAGCCGCCTCATCGCGCAGGACAAGGAAGTGCCAGGGCTGGCTGTTGCCGCCGGAGGGGGCGCAGACAGCGGCCTCAAGGATGGCGCGGATGTCGGCGTCGGGAATGGGATCGGGCTTGAGGCGGCGGATGGCCCGCATGGAGAACATGGCGGCGCCGAGGGGCATGGAGAGTCGATCAGCGGTCGTCATGGAGGGGCCTTTCGCTTGGGGAGGGGGTCGGAGAAGAAAAAATGGTGTCACCCATCGTTTTGGTTGCTCCCAGATGGGGAAGGGCGTTTTTGGGGTCGAAATGCGGTATGCGAATGTCGTTGGGTGACAGCATTTGGTCAGGATTTGGTCAGGATAGTGCACGGAGTCGGACCGGATCTGAATAGGAACGGGTCTGAAGCACACAGTCCTGGTTGGAGTGCTGCTTCAGTGGCCTTCTTTCGCAGCGTACGCTGCTAGAGTCTTCAATCCGCATATCGCGTATTGTAGCACGCATGATTCTCTATACAGAACTCCGGTTCGTCAAGTGAAGCGACGACCGGTTCGATTGCCTTCAAGAGAGTGGCCTACGCGTCTTTCGCCTGCTCCTCATTGGTCCAACAGACCATGGCCAACACCGCCTGATGGAGCGCCTCGAACTTGGGGAGTTCGACCTTCTGTTTGATCGCCAGGTTCGCGGCGCCAAGCGCGAAGCTGGGCTTGTGGAAGGTTCCGCCGGTGACTGCGTCGCGATACAGCTGACCGAGCACGTCAGACGTCTTCCTACCCTCGGACGCGAGTGCCTCCAGGACTTCTTCCTCGCTGGGCGCGGTTCCATCGCTTCCGATGAACTGCTGAAGGCTCTCCGCAAGTAGGCTCGGCGGAAAGATATCCTTGAACTCGCCGGGCACCGTGGAGTCATCGAACCGATGCCAGAGGGTGAGAGCGTCGGCGGGGAGGCCGACATCCTTCGCGGTCTCATGATGCGGCTTGCCGCCTAAGTCCTGCCAATCGACGCAGACGTGGCAGGGGTGTTCAAGCTTGGCCTGAATCTTGACCTCGTTCTGAATCCGAGTATGGACTGCACCCACGCCGTTCATCGACTCCGCGTCGACGCCGAGCGCCGTGAGGTCATGGCCCGCGTCGGCGACGGCGTTGTTGGTGAGCGAGCCGTTGTTGACGTTAGCTTGCGTGATGACGTGCGTGGCGGTGCCGCTGGCCGTTTCGCCGGGGGCGAGGCTGGTGGCACTGAGGCTGATGGCGCCCTCCACGTCGTCGAGCAGCGTGAGCGTGCTGACGGTGACGGTGCCGGTGTTGGTGATGAGGAAGCTGTAGGTGTCGCTGGAGCCCGCTTGGCCGACGCCCGAGGCGTCGTTGGACTTGTCTAGACTGATCGAGGCGGTTCGGACGAAGGTCACCGTGTTGGTGTCCTGCGCGCTGAGTTCGTTGTCGCTGGGGTCGGTGCCGACCACAGTCGCGACGTTGGTGAGACTGCCGGCGTCGACCTCGGCCTGGGTGACGCTGTGGGGGGAGCTGGCCGTGGCGGATTCGCCGACGCCCAGGTCCGTGGTGCTGAGGCTGAGGGCGCCCTCAATGTCGTCGGAGAGGGAGAGTCCCGTGAGGGGGACCGAACCGGCGTTCGTCGCCGTGTAGCTGTAGGTGATCGTGTCTCCGGCCAACTCGGAGCCGTCAGCGTCGTTGGCCTTGTTGAGGGTGAGTCCGGCGAAGCCGTTGTTGAACTGCACCTGGCCGTTGGTGGCCGTGGTGCCCGCGGCAACGGTGACGGTCGCTGTCGCGCCTGCGAAGACGACGTTGGAGTCCCCGGAGCCGGAGACAAACATGTACGTGCCCTGGTTGGTGAGCACCTGCTGCTCGGTCACAGTGTGGTCACCGTCCGGCTGGATGTTGGGGAAGACGACCTGGCCGTTGGCGTCCGTCGTGGCACCAAGGGATCCGTCGAGAGTGAAGGCGTATTCGCCTTGGCTGGCGGTGGACTCGAAGGTGCCGTCGCCGTCGCGGTCGATCATCTTTGTCACGGTGATGTCGGGGAGTTCGATGACCTTATTGGCGGGAACGGGGACGTTCTGCGCGCCGGTCTGACCGACGTTGGCACTGCCGGAGGCGAGGCGCGTGTGTTGGGAGGACCCGCTGCATTCCCCGGCGCTATCGGTGAGCTGAAGGGCGTAGCTGATCAGGTAGTCGACCTTGCCGAGATGATCTGCGACGTCGATGTCGAGCAATACGACCCACTCGTCGCCATCGATCGCGGGAGCTCCCGCTGTGACCTGCAATGGGGTGGCGTCTCCAGAGGTCTGCGTCCAGGCGCCGAGGACGAGGTTGCCAGTAAAGAAGAGGCAGCCGTCTGCCTCCAGACCGCTGAACCGGACCTGGACGGCGCCGGTGTGCGCGCCCTCGGCCGCTTCCAGTGTGCAGCGGTAGTTGACAAGGGAGCCCTCAGGATAGGTGGTGATGTTCCCCTTGGAGTAGGAGCCATCGCTGAGCTGGCCCTCATGGGCCTTGGCCGAGAGGGGCGAGGGGGCGGCGCCGAGGCCGTTGGCCGCGACCATGCCCACGATCGCCAGCAGGGCGAGCACGAGCACCACCTTGGCGTATCCGATGTCGAGCAGGCGTTGTACGTGGGTCATCGTTGATCCCTCTCTATCGATCCCGCTGGGTGCGGGTGAATCGGGCGCGATCGGCGTCAAACGATGCCGGAGCGGCATCGGATTTTGTGGTGAAGCTGGAAGGGGTCGTGCGGAAGATCGCGGGATTGCGGCGAAGCGCGAGGGGGGCCGGGGCCTGCGGGTCTGGCGCGTTGGCGTCAGCGGTGGAGGCGGGGTCCTGGCTTGGCCGCTGGGCGGGGATCCGTCTGCGTGGGGTTGGTTTCGGGTCGCTCACGTCGGTTGTCCTTGCGCATCTTCTTGCGAAGTTGTGCTCGGCAACCCGGCTGGCCAACACTCGTGGGTGGTGGATCCGTGGCTTTGCGTCCCCTGGTTACCCAGGGTTTGCCCTTAAAGCAGCACTGAACCTATACCTAGGGGACCGTGAGGAAGGCCTTATCTGATTCATTGTCACGGCATTGGGACTTGGCCGTTATGCGGTTGCTATGCAGCGGCAGGAAGCCGTGGGCATGGGCGGATTGGAGGAGGTCGGCGCCGTTGCCCGGCCCTGGTGGGGCGCCGCCCACGGAGTGGGCACTGGTAGTCTGTGCGGCAATCCGAGGGCTGAGCCTTGGTTGAGTACCGATGGGAGCGCGCTATGGCGATTGAGTTCGGGGTCCACCTTCCGCAACTGGGGCGCAACGCCGACCGGGAGACCTTGCTGGAGTTCGCGCGGGAGGTCGATCAGCTCGGCATTGATTCGGCCTGGACGAGCGACCACATCGCTTGGCCGCGCGACATTCAGTCGCGCTATCCATATACGGAGTCGGGCGACTTTCCGGCGCCCTTCGACACGCCCTGGCTCGATCCCTTGGCGACGCTGGCGTTCGTGGCGGCGGTGACGGAGCGGATCCGGTTGGGCACGACGGTCCAGATCATGGGCTATCGCCCGCCGGTGCAGAGTGCCAAGTTCTGGGCGACGCTCGATCAGCTCAGTGGGGGCCGCGCGATTTTGGGAGTTGGGGTGGGATGGATGAAAGAGGAGTTTGAGGCGCTGGGGATGCCTTTCGACCACCGCGGGGCGCGGGCAGACGAGCAGCTGGAGGCCTACGACGTGCTTTTTCGGCAGGACGCGCCGTCATATGCCGGTCGGTTCTATTCGTTTCCGGAGGTGAGCTTCTTGCCGAAGCCGGTCCGGGGGCATATCCCGATTTGGGTGGGTGGGCACACGGCGCCGGCGTTTCGCCGGGCCGCGAAGTACGGCGACGGCCTGCATGCCGCGTTCACGCCGATGGAGGAGTTGCGCGAGCATTGGGCGGCCGTCCAGGCGGAGTGCGACGCGATCAACCGGGATCCGGCCGAGCTGGAGCTCTCGACGCGGGTGTATCTCGATCCCGGTGGGCGGATGGATGCAGCCAAGTCTCTGCAGGGGGGCGACGCGGAGTTGGTGGCCAGCATCGAGCGCTGGGCGGAAGTGGGGGTCTCGCATCTGATCTTGGAGCCCGTGGCCGGTGGGGGAGCACAAGGGCGAATGGACCTCATCCGCCGGTTTGTCGGCGATGTCCGACCCCTCATTGCCGAGGGGAGCGGTTCGTAGCAGGGCGAGGCTGATCTCCACCCGCGGCTTCCTCCACAAGCCGGGTGGTATCCGCTATCCTTCCAGCCGGATGGAAGTGAAGCGTCGTTCGGTGTTCCTGGGGGAGGAGCGCCAACGCGTGTGTCGATGCGGTTTGCAGGGGTCTGGGTTTGGTACGCGTTCGCGCAAAGCCGGAGTTGGCGGAGCAGGCGCTTCATGAGAGTGAAGCGCTGGTTCGCTCGTTGCTGAACGCCACGGGCGCCGGGATCTACGGCATCGATCTGGCGGGGAACTGCACATTCGCGAACCCTTCCTGTCTTGCGCTGCTGGCCTCCGAGTCCGATCAGGATCTGCTGGGCCGAGACATGCACGCCCTGATTCATCACACGCGCCCGGACGGATCCCCCTATCCCGTAGAGGAATGCACGATCTATGAGGCGTTCCGCAATGAGCGGGGCACGCACGCGGGTGATGAGATCGTCTGGCGGTTGGACGGGACGAGTTTCCCGGCGGAGTACTGGTGATATCCGGTGCGGCATCATGGCCGCGTGACGGGCGCGGTGGTGACGTTCGTCGACATCACGGAGCGGATCCAAGCGGAGGAACAGACACGAGAGGCGGAAGAGCGGGTGCGGGCGTTGCTCAACGCCAAGATGTACGACGAGGCGAAGGCTGAGGGGACGCGCGAGGAGCGCACGCGTCTGAGCCGTGAGATTCATGACACGCTGGGGCAGTCGCTGGCGAGCATCGTGATGCAGCTGGAGACGGCATTGGACGGCGGGCATTCCCCCTCGGCGGCGGAGGTCGAGACGGCGCGGGAACTGGCCCGGCGAACCCTGAGGGATGCCCGGCGCACGATCTGGGACTTGCGCCCGGCAGCATTGGAATCCGAGGGCGTGGTGGCGGCTCTGCGGCGGGAGGTGGGGCGGTATGACGAGAGCCCGTTCGAGGTCTCGTTCCAGATGGAGGGGGAGGCGCCGACGGGGATCGACGCACACAGCGAGCAGACGCTGTTGCGCATTGTCCAGGAAGCGCTGAGTAACATCGGCCGGCACGCTCGGGCGCGGCAGGTGTCGTTGCTCTTGGAGGTGGACCCCTTCGAGCTGCGGCTCTGGATCGCGGACGACGGTCAGGGCTTCGATCCGAGCGCGACTCGGGAAGCGGGGCCGTCCCGGATGGGCGGATTCGGTCTGACGATCATGCAAGAGCGAGCGCGTTTGGCGGGTGGCCAGATCGTGCTGCGGAGCGCGCCCGGAGCAGGGACGGAGATCGGCGTCACGCTCCCCTTGCATCAGGATCGCTTGGCCGTGTCCAATGGCGCTCCTCTCGAGGTGCAGACGAAGGTGGCGCGAGAGGGGCGAATCGGTGTCTTGATCGTCGACGACCACGAGGTTGTGCGGCGGGGGATCCGCCAGATGCTGGAACGCGCCGGGGACGTGGTCGTGCTGGGAGAGGCGGCGGATGGGGCCGAGGCCGTTCGGATGGGGAGGACGCTGACCCCAGATGTGGTGCTGATGGATGTTCAGATGCCCGGAATCGATGGCGTGACGGCGCTGAGGCAGCTGCGGGCGTTGAACCTCGACATGAAGGTGATTCTGCTCTCCGTGTTCCTCGAGGACGACCAGATCTTTGAGGGATTGCGAGCAGGCGCGCGCGGCCATCTGGTGAAGGACATCGATCGGGCGGAGCTGGCGGCGGCGATCCGGACCGTGCACGCCGGCGGATCGTTGATTCCGCCCGTTGTGGCGAGCCGGCTGATTGAGCGATTGGATGAGGAGACGGAGCCGTCGCTCACGGTCCGCGAACTGGAAGTCCGGAAGCTTCTGGAGAGCGGGAGCCGGAATAAGGAGATCGCGACGGAACTGTCGGTGAGTCTTGCGACTGTGAAGTACCACGTGGCGAATCTGTTTCAGAAGCTCAACGCCCAAAGTCGGACCGAGGCGGTGCGAAGCGCGCGGGAACGTGGCCTGATCGGCCGCTGATCCTGATTCGCAGCGGGCTCTAGTTCTTTCACCACCCGTGTACCCGATCCGCCCTAGCCGTTCGGCTAGGGCTTGGCCTGTTCTCTTTGCGAGGCACGAATCCAGCCGTTCGCCTATCGGCGGGGGGGGGATGGGGCGGGCATCATTCGACCCAGCCTCAACGAATCCGGCCCGGTGAGGTGCAGGTGGGAAGAAGGCAAAGCGAGAGGCCGGTCGACGACTGGAAGGAAGATCCCATGTCCGAAACTGAGCAGACGTACGATGACCTGCTCCCAAATCCGGGGTTTGAGATTGACCCCCGCAGCACGGCGGTCGTGATCACGGACCCGCAGAACGATTTCCTGTCGCCCGAGGGGGTGGCTTGGGGTGTGGTGGGAAGCAGTGTGGAAGAGAACCACACGGTGGAGCATCTGCAGCAGCTGCTGACGGCCACGCACAGCGCGGGGCTGCCGGTGTTCGTGTCGCCGCATTACTACTACCCGCAGGACCATCGCTGGGCGTTCGGGGGTGCGGTGGAGAAGATGATGCACGCGATCACCATGTCCGATCGCTCCGCCCAGCTTTCGATGGATGGTTTTGAGGGGTCCGGTGCGGATTGGGCGCCGCCGCTGAAGCCGTTGCTGGAAGCGGAAGGCGTGGTGGTGACGAGCCCACACAAGGTCTACGGGCCGGAGTCCAACGACCTCTCCTTGCAACTCCGCAAGCGCGGCATCAACAAGGTCATTTTGGCCGGGATGTCGGCGAATCTCTGCGTGGAAGCGCACATGCGCGAGCTGGTGGAGCAGGGCTTTGAGGTGGCGGTGGTCAAGGATGCGACGGCCGGCGCCCAGTTGCCCGGCGGCGATTTCTACCAGGCCGCTCTGCTCAATTTCCGGATGATCGCCAGCTCCGTACAGACGACGGCGGAGGTGGTGGAGCAGCTCAACAGCGTGGCGGCTCGCGCCTAGTTGGTTGTGGATCGGCGCCTAGCAGGGTGGCGATTGACGCATGAAACGGAGCCGTGTGGGCCTCCCGGTGGAGAGGCACACGGCGAGTTCGATGGAGTTGGCCGCGGCCCCCGCGGCAGGAATTGGATGATCGATGAGCTTGATTGGAAGTTTGAGGCGGATGGGCGCGGTCATGGCCGTCGTCGCCGCACTGGGTTTGATGTCGGGCGCCGCGTTCGCGGTGTCGACAGACGGGAGTGACGACGGCGGTGTGATGCCGACCGCGGACGTGGTTGGCACGCCGGAGCTTGGGTCGACGAACCCGAACGTGTTGTCGGTGGCGGCTTCTTCGCCTGGACGTATCCGGCAACGCCGGCGGCTGCGGTCTTCGCTGACCTGGATGTCGCGTGGCTCTGGGACGATGGCTGGGTCTCGTACGCGCCACTGTTGGGCGTGACGGACTTCGACCTGGAGTTTGGCGCGGTGCTTTGGCTGGGGACATCGGATGCCGTCGAGATTGAGGCGCCGATGACGAGTCGCCTCGCCGGGACGACGGTGTTCCAGCTGGCGACGGCGGCGGGCGAGCCCCAGCCGTCGCGCGCGCCGAACGATGTGGAGCTGGCGCGTGGTGTCCCCGCCGACGCGGTTTGCTTCGACGTTCCACTGATTGATGTGGCGACGGGCGACGTTGTGGGGAGCGGAACGGACTGCTTGTTCAACATCACCGCGTTGGACGACGGCGGCGTGATGCTCTCGGCGCAGACGACGTTCAATCTGCCGGAAGGGTCATTCACTTCGGCCGGCCTGACCTCTGTGCAGGCGATTACGACCGGAGAGGCGAGCGGCGCGGGCGGCGAGCTGACCCACATCACCGGTGCGATCCCGGTGCCTGGTACGAACAACATCATCGCCGGAACTGGGGTCTATGAAGGCCTGGAGGCGTCGGTTCGGCTCTCGGGTTCCGCCAACCTGGGTGGCGCTGAGGGTGCCGAGGCTTTCCCGGCGACCATGGGCTTCGACTGCATCTTTGTGGTGACGCCCCTCTGATCCGAGCTCTCTCTCGGTGACGAACGCGGGCCCCCGATTCCGGGGGGCCGCTTGTCGTTCATGACGCTGCCGCCGCCGCGTTACGGCGCCGGTTGGTCCCAGACCACGGCTTGGCTCAGCCGGATCCAGAGACCGTCTCCGTGCTCCAGAGTGAACACGGTGTTTAAGGCGGCAGGCAGATCTGGACTGAAGGTGAGGAACGCCTCCGCGACTGGATCCCAGAGGAGGACGCTCTCCACATCGTTGATGATGTCCGCGACGGCCTCCTCGATCGAGAGATCGCCGCCGGTCCAGCCGACCAGGTTGAACCCGGCATCCAGCGCGACGCTGCGCGCACCGGTGAAGTCGGGCTGCGTCCAGACGGCGCTGTCTGGGTCGTCGATGCGGAGCTAGAGGCCCTCGCCCAGCGAGACCTCCGCGAGGGTGTTGAGGACTGCCGGCGCGTTGGGGCGGTACTGCGAGAAGGCCTGGAAAGCGGCGTCGAAGGCGAAGACGGCATCGAGGGCGGCGGCGATATCCGCGACGGCTGCTTCGATCGGCGTGGCGCCCGTCCACATGGCGAGATTCCAGCCGTCGACAAGTGCGATGCTCCGCGTTCCGGTGTCCGTTCCTGCACCAGCGACCGTGAATTGAAGCTCGGTCGTGGCGACGTTGCCGGCGGAGTCTTTCACCTTGGCGGTGACTGTGTGGAGGCCGGGGCGTAGGCCTGTGAGCCCGATGTCCCCGGTGCCGAGGTCGCCATCGAGGTTGGAGGTCCAGACGACGTCCGGCAGAAAGCCATCTTCGGGGTCTTGACCGAACCCAGAGAGAAGCACGGCCTCCTCGAGAGTGAAGGTTGAGTCGGGCGCGGGGTTGGTGACGATGAGTTCGGGCGGGGAATCGGCGAGCACGAGGAGGTCCGAGGTCGCACGGGCGTTGCGTACGCCGTCGCTGGCGACGACGCGGAGCAGGGCACGCTCGCTCCCGGCGAGTTCCCGCAGGAACTGGAAATCGAACTCGGTCTCTGTGGTGTCGAGGGCGAGCACCTGCCAGGTTTGCCCGCCATCAGGGCTGTACTTGAGGGTGAAGAGGAGGGGGTCGCCGTCCGGATCGTTGCCGATCCACTGGACGCTGTCCCCTGGGTCGATGCTGCCGTCGCCGGGAGCGAGCAGCGCGACGGTGGGCCCTTCGCCGAGGAGGGAACGCTCATCGATCAGCTGGTCGTTGAGCATGAGGGCGACCTTGGTGGCATCGTCCGGCAACGGTAAGGCGTTGTTGAAGGAGAAGCCGGGGATGCCTTCGTGGAAGGAGACATCGGGCGCGAGGGCTTGTTCGACCAATACCTGATCGTTGGCATCGCGGATTTCGAGGCGGAAGTCGGTGCTGAGGGGCGTCGTGGCGAGCAGCTTGAGGGTGATCTCCGCGTCGCCGACGACGTGATCGAAGACGTTTTCGCGCTCTTCGATGGCGACGCGGACGAGTTGGCCGTCGTCGTTGTCGAGGTCGACGATGCCGGTGACGAGCAGCAAGGTCGCCGCGTCGTTCAAGGCCGCGATGGCAGGGTCGATATCGAAGAACGCGCCGGCGGGAAGACTGGTGGCTGCGTGGAGATGGAGGTTGCCGTCGGTGTGGGTGTGCTGGGACGTGTCCGCGGCGGAAGCGGTATTGAGGACGAGCTGCGCCTGCTTCGGGTCGATGGTGTCTTGGTTGCAGGAGAAGCCTGGTTCCACCACCAGGTCGTTGAGGTAGCCGCAGTAGGTGTAAGGCGAGGTCCAGCGTGGGTTGTTGTAGCCCATGAGGGGGAAGATGGTGGGCAGGGCGGCGATGGCATTTGGGTCGCCGTTGTCGAGGACGGTGGGATCGCCGGCGGGGTCCCAGATCTTCCAGTAGACATCCAGGCCGTAGTAGCCGTTGGCGTCGAATGGCGTGATGCGGCAGTCGGGAGCGGGGTGCGGATAGTCGGGATCGATGCTGCCGTTAGGCGGGCCTTCGTTGCCCTTGCAGAGCACGTGATCGGAGCCGAAGCGATGCCCGATCTCGTGGGCGAGGGTGCGGCCGCCGTCCACCATGGGGTAGGGATCGTTCCCGCCCGTGCTGCGCATACGGACCCAGATGGTGCCGCTGCTGGCGGCGCCGGCTCAGTTGTTGCAGAGGCCGCCGAGCGAGGGGTCGATCATGCCGATGTAGTGCCAGGTGCCGTTGGGGTTCTCTTGCGTCTTGAGCCAGCTCAGCCGTTCATTGGCGAGGAGGCACTGCGTGGGGTCGCTCATGTCCCACTCTTGGCCGTTGATGCCGCCGTGCGAGAGGGGCTCGAGGAAATTGCTGGTGCATTGGACCTGGACGCCTGCCGCCGGAAGGAAACGGAGTGACACCCAGGTGATCTCCCAGAAGTCTGGGCGGGCGCAGGTGTAGCCAACCGCGGGCTGTGTGACGTCCCAGTTCTGGTGCAGATGCAGGGGGACGTAGCGGATGCGGACGGGGTCGGCGCGGTTGAATTTGACTTCGACGGAACTGGTGTTGTTGGTGTGGTTGGCTTCGGCGACGGTTGGGGAGAGCTGGGCGAAGCCGCCGCCCCCACCGCCGCCGCCGTTGATCTCCGGGTTGACCTCCGCGGTGAGGCGGAGCGTGCCCCCGGCGTTGTGCCAGGCACCGGGCAGGAAGAACCAGAAGGAGTCGTCCAGGTCGCGGCGATCGCCGGAGGCGGCCTGGATGCTGATGGCCGCACCGGGGTTGAGCGGCAGGAGGTCGCCGGGTGGCAGGTTGAGCGGCTGGGCGAGGATGCCGCCGCCGCCCTGACCTTCGTCGACGACTTGAGCAGTGAGACGGGCGGTGACTTTGTTGGCGCCGAGGTCGCCGGCGTCGCGGACATAGACGCGGACGATGGTCCAGCGCCCCGCGACGAGAGGCATGGTGTTGTCGAGATCTTGGATGCCTTGGGAGACCTCGATGTCCGTGACGGTGAAGTCGTTGAATGGGGCCGGAGCGATCACCGGCGGGCCCCCTGCCTGTCCGTTCAGTCCAGGGGTATCCGCGATCCACCCTGCCGTGAGGATGAGGGCGACGAGCAACAGGGCACGAGGGACAGGGAGCAGCTGAAGCGATCGCGACATAGGGGAACCTCTGGAGAGAAAAGTCTAGGTAGAAGGGAATATAGGCCGCGCGAGAGTATGTGTCGCGGTTATGGAGCGCATGGGTTGGAGACACCAGGCGGCAGCCCTATTCGGGGGGTTCGGCGTTCCCGGTTCTTTGGCCGGAGCCTGGAGGTCGGTGATCTGGGATTGGGAGGCCCAGAGGGCGCTTTCTCGGGAATGCGCCGGCATCCAGGATTCGAGCCCCCGGAGCGGGATCTCCACCTGTTCACAATCTGGTGATCCGGCAGGCGGTCGCCGGTTTGTGCGCGGGGCAGCGCCGTATCGTGAGGTTGACGCGGACTGGATGGAGCGGCGAATTCTGCAGAGAAGCGCTCATCACCGCGAATCGCACACATGTGATCGACGCCCGTGGGGGCGCGACGAATTGCGTTGACAGCGCCACGCTGAGGAGGACTCCCATGACCTGGACCGTCGAGTCGGATCAGTACGAACTGCGCGAAGAGGATGGCTTCCCGGTACTTCACGCGGACTCCGAGGGACGCGTGGTGGCGCACGACTACGACCTTCGCGAACTGCGCCAGGTTCTGGTGCCGTTCTCTTTGCACGAGGTGCATCATCCGGCGGTTGGGCTGGTGGGGGAGTTCCGGAACGTGGCCGGGCACTCGATCTTCGTGGGGCTGCGGCCGTTGGAGATCGCGGGGATCGGGGCACGCCTCGTCAAAGCCGCGGGCGGCGGGCGAGGTCCCGTGGTGGCGCTGAACGACGCTGACGCCGAGCCGAGCATCCGGCCCTAGGGCGAGGCAGGGTCCCGGCGACCGCTGCTAGGCGGGCCGGGAGGGAAGCTGCACGACGGCGCGCGCGGGGGTGGTGCGACCTTCGCGGTCGTTCTCGATCCAGAGATCGATGTCGATCTCGTGGCCACGGGCATCGCTGGATTCCCGTTTGCCCATGACTTCGCCGCGCAGGTGAATCACGTCGCCGTTCATGTTCATGCGCCGCATTTCGAAGCCCAGCTTGCGCAGCCAGCCCTCGGAGCCGATCCAGTCGGTTAGGAGCCGGCTGAGCGCGGCGCGGGTGAAGCCGGTGTTGTAGAAGATGTCGCTGTGACCGCCGGCGCGGGCGAAGTCCGGATCATGGTGGACGGGGTAGAAGTCCTGGGAGCCGCTGACTTGGGCGGCCATGCGGGTCCAGGTGAGGTCCAGATCGTAGCCGGGGAGTTCGTCACCGACTTCGACGTCGTCCCAGTAGCGCTGCGTGGTGGTGGTGTCGGTGGTCATGATGCGTCTCCGGGTTCGTTTCTGGCTGTCGCTGCGGGCGCGGCTTCGGTCGAGGCCGCTAGCTTGGTTTCTGGGCGCGGCTTCGGTCGAGGCCGCTAGGTGGCCGCGACCTCTTCTGGGCTGCGGTGGACCAGCAGGGTGTTGCGACCGATGGCGACCTCCTCATCATTCTGATTGATGAAGTGGGTCTCCGTCACGATCCAGGTGGCGAGGGGATCGAGTCGAATCGACTTTTGCAGGACGTCCGCGATCTCCACATAGCTGGAGAGGTGGTCGCCGATGTGGAGGGGCTGGAGGAACTCCAGTTCGTTGCCCATGTTGATGAAGCGGTCGCCGGGGGTGGGGACCAGGGTCATGAGGCGGGGGCCGTCCTGGGATGGAGGCCAGACGCCTTGCCCGGCGAAGTATTCGACCATGACGGGCGGGGCGACGACGCCATTGGTGGCTTGCGCCTCGGGGGAGTCTGGATCGAGGAAGCCGGGGTTGGTGTCCTCCACCATGTGGCAGTGGCGGCGGATGGCGTCGTACTCGACGGGGTAGCGGCCGCGGCTAGTGTCGCTGCGCTTGCCGATCCACTCGGAGCGGACGGCGTCGATGTCGTAGGGGAGACCGACTTTGGCCATGGGCTCGTGCCTTTCTGAAATGCGTCGGGAGGATAGGGGGTTTGGCGTGGGGGCGGGGTGATGTATGTCAGGCGAGGGTCGGGTGAAGCGCCCACTGCGATCACGTGTCGTGGGGAGTACGGAGCCCACGCCTACCGCGTTTCGGTCCAGCTTTCGGAGAAGGCGAGGGCGCAGGTGCTGAAGGGGCGCCCGTTGTTGTCGCGGGCCCAGGCGCGACCCTTCGCTTGTTCGCCGTTGATGGTGAGGCGCGCGCCGAGCGCGGGCACCAGGACGGTGGCGACGCCGTAGGGCCGTTCACCGCCGGGCGTCGAGTGGATGAGCAAGGGGTCGCCGATCTCGTACCAGGTGAGCAGGATTTCTTCGTCGTGAGACGAGACGATCTCGGTCCAAAAGGAGCGCGTGTCCCCGGTCTTCTCGAAGATCGCGTCGATGACCGGGAGCTCGGTGTCAGCTGTGGCCTCGTTGAGTGACCCCTGCACTGTCGTCTGAAGCCAGCGCGCCATCGCGATGTTGTCCGAGTAGATCCGCCACGCGTCGGCGGTCAGTTCGCTCTTGAGGTAGAGGACATGGCCAGGGCCGGCGGGCGAGAAGAGGATGCGCCAGAAGCTCGCATCTGTGAGGACGGGGCCATCGTCGGTCTCGCTGAGGCGGATGAACGGGTTCTCCCCCGTGAGCATGACGCGGTTGGGATCGATCGGAGATTCTGCCATTTGGATCACCCTTCGAGGTGCTCTTCGAGGTCCCGTGGGCGGCCAATATACCCGTCTCAGCGTGAGCGCGGCGACGGAGCAGCTAGGGAGCCGGGGCGCCCGCCGCAATTGGGGGACATCGACAACACCGCGTTCAAAGAGGCCGCGCTCATCGTCATCCGGCGCAGCAGCGAACTCTCCGCCACGGATGGCGTGGAGATCGACATCCCGCCCGCCACGAGCGGCAATCGCCCGCTCGGGACCCACTCGGACCAGGGGTACGTGGCGAATCCGGCGACCGGTGAGCCCTACGCCCCCAATCTCGTCCGCCGCGGCGACTATGCGCGCGTCCTGGCGGAGTTCTGGGCCGACGGTCCCAGCTCAGAGACACCCCCGGGCCATTGGAACGTTCTCGCCAACCAGGTCTCGGACGACCCCCGCCTCGAGAAGCGGCTGGGCGGCGCCGGACCCCTGACCGACGACTTGGAATGGGACGTCAAGCTCTACGTCGCGCTCAACGGCGGCGTGCACGACGCCGCCATCGCCGCCTGGGGCGCCAAGGCGGCCTATGACTACGTCCGGCCGATCTCCATCATTCGGTTCCTCGGCGGAGAGGGTCAGTCGTCCGACCCCTCCGGTCCGGCCTACAGCCCTTCCGGCCTGCCGCTGGAGCCGGGCTTGGTCGAGCTCGTCACCGCCGAATCGACCGCGCCCGGGGAGCGGCACGCGCACCTCGCCGGCCGCGAGGGCGAGATCGCAATCTTCGCCTGGTCGGCGCGTGGCGGCGAGAGCGGCCATCAGCCCGGCGTCGCCTGGATTCCCGCCGTGGAGTGGATGCCGTACCAGGCCAGCACGTTCGTCACACCCGCCTTCGCCGCCTATGTCTCCGGGCACAGCACGTTCAGTCGGTCCGCCGCCGAGGTGCTTACCGCCTTCACCGGCAGCCCCTACTTCCCCGGCGGCCTCGGCACCCATCACGTCTCGGATGACTTCCTCGATTTCGACACGGGGCCCTCAGAGGCAATCACGCTGCAGTGGGCCACCTACCAAGACGCCGCCGACGAGGCGGGGATCTCCCGCCTCTGGGGTGGCATTCACGTCCCGGCCGACGACTTCGCAGGTCGCATCATGGGCGAGCGCATTGGTCAAGATTCGTTCGACCTGGCCACGCGATACTTCGACGGCACCGTCAACGACTGATCCGGCCTCAACGGGCGCGAACATCGGATCGCACACCCGTCCCGATCTGGTGCCCGGGACGGCGGACTTCTTCTCTCAGCTCAAGTCCGAGCTGCGCGGACACCAAGCGGCCACCTGATGCTCCGTCGACTACGCCGGCGACATCTCGCGCGCCCACGAATCCATCTCGACGCCGGTGAGAGTGATGGGAGAGTCGCCCGGATCGGGCCCGCGCAGCGGTGCGCTGACCCGCTGCATGGACTGCAAGATCTCCCAATAGCCTTCGAACACGCCCGTCTGGTGATACGGGATTCCGTGTTTGGCACAGTAGGCCTGGACGATCGGGGCAGCTTCCGGCAGGTGGTTGCGGGGCATGCCCGGGAAGAGATGGTGCTCGATCTGGTAGTTGAGACCCCCATAGAGCAGATCGCGCACGAAGCCACCGCGCAGGTTGCGCGCGGTCAACACCTGCAAATACAGAAAGTCGAATGGCGCATCGCCGCGGACCATCGGCATCCCCTTGTGATTGGGCGAAATCACCGCCCCAAAGGCCAAGCCATACAGCGCGTAGTGCACCGCGAAGAACGCCACCGCAAGTGGCGGGCTCATGACGATGAACAACAGGGAGAGATACGCGCCCCAGTGCACGATCGTCACCAGTGGCTCCAGCCAGGGGTGGCGGAGCTCGCCCCGTTTCTGGTTCATGAATCGGACGCTCGCGATCTGCTTCGTGACGATCCCCAAAGTATTGAGCGGGATGGCCAGGAACGATTGGAAGCGCACGAACCAGCGCAGCACGCCACCCTTCCCATCGAGCTGCCGGTCTGAAAAGGCGAACGGCGCGATTCGGATGTCGGGATCCTTCTCCTCATGGTTGGGCCAGGCGTGGTGGCGGTTATGGCTATCCATCCACCAACTCATGCTGAAGCCCATGAAGAGTCCCGACATCGCGATCACGAGCATGTCATTCTTCCGGATCGACGTGAAGATCTGCCGGTGTCCGCCATCGTGCCCGATGAACGCGAGCTGACTGGAAATGATGGCCAGGGGTGGGGCTAGAAGGAGATTCCACCAGCTGTCGCCGATCACGACAATCGACGCGACGGAGCCGCCGATCAGGACGAGCGTGGCGATCACGTGCGCGGCGTAGAACCGCGGCTGATTCTCCAACAACCCCGCCTGGCGGACCAACCCCCGCAGCTCTCGATATGACCCGGCGGTTGCTGCCTGCGGCATAAAGATTCCCTCCCGCGATACTTGGGCTTTCGCGGCGGACTGTAGGTGAGGAGCAGAAGTGCGCGGGATGACTGGGATCAGATCGGGCTGTTCTGAGTCGCTATGTCTACTGGACAGGCAGCCCCCGAAGCGGCGTCGCCTCGTGCCCGAAGTCTGAGCTGAGATAGATCAGGTCCGAACCCGAGGGGAGCCGCTCGCCCGCCTAGGGTCCGCAGCAGGACTCAGGTCCGCACCCCTAGTTGGTGACGGATCGCGGCGGGAGACTGAAAGGTAATCGTGCCACGCTTTGCCCATCGGAAAGGTCCAGCCGAGTGACTGAAGAGACCTTCGCCCCTCCCCTCACAGATTGGGACTCGCCCGAGAACCCGCGCTATCCCCAATGGACTACGGTCAACGCCTCTGAGGTCGTCCCGGGGATCACGCACCCCTTCTTCGCCGGGTTCTTGCAGCAGGTCGAGCACGGTTGGTTCGGCGAAACCTGCGCACGCCTCAGGATCGAAGACCTTGTGACCATGGATCCGATCCCGGTCCCGAACTTTTTCGCCTTCTGGGCGGGCCAGTGCGCGCTCAGCATGTCGTTTGCGAACGCCATCGTCTCCAGCTACCAGCCCGGTGGCGGCTCCTCCGCGATGGAGCGGTTCTTCACCTCCGATGAGCAAGGCAGCCGTGTGGCGGAGCAGGCCGAGGACGTGACCCGCGCGATCGAGACTCGCAAGCGCCAATTCCGCCTCTGGGGCCAACTCGATCGCCGCAGCCGGGCCCGCCGCGCCAAGGCCGACACTCTGGCGCGAAAGCTCGATGCCCGGGATCTCTCCCGCCTCTCCGAGCGCGAACTCTGGGGCGAGGTCGTGCGGATCCGCGAGCGCCTCTCCAATTGGTTCGTCGATCACGGCTTCTCTTCGCTTGCCGGTGCGGAATATCAAGGCATGCTCGCGACGCTAATGGAGGAAGCCGGCGTCTCGACGGAAGAAGATGCGTCGGTTCGCCTCTCCAGTGGGCTCGGCGATGTCGAAAGTGCCGCGCCGTCGCGGGCGCTCTGGGAGATAGCGGAGTGGATCCGGCAGCGGCCGGAGCTCAAAGTCCGTATCGAACAGCTCGATCCATCTGGGATCCAAGCGCGCCTGCGTGGCGCCAGCGCCGGCAGTGACTGGGCGCAACTCGCCGAACGATTCCAGGCCTTCCTCGATGAATACGGCTTCCGCGGTCATGGCGAATACAACATCTGCCGGCCCGACTGGGCGGAGGATCCGACGGTCCCTCTCAGCAGCCTGCGGGGGATGGTGGAGGCGGACGCCTCGGCCAGCCCCGACGTTCGCCTGCAACGGTCAGAAGCGGACCGCCGCGTCGCTGAGGCCGAGTATCGTGCCCTGCTCCCCGCCTCCAAACGGCGCCGCTACGACCAGTACGTGGAGAAGATCCAGCTCTACAGCCGCATGCGCGAGCGGACCAAGGCCACCCTCGTTCGGGTTGTGCGCCCAGCTCGTCGCTATCTGATGGAACTGGGCCAGCGCTTCGCCGATCGCGGTCTCCTCAACGAGCCGGGCGACATCGCGTTCCTCCTCCACGGGGAAGTCGTCGCCGCTGTGGAAGGCGGCCTCGACCCCACCCAGGCCAAGGAAGCCGTCGCCCGCCACCGCAGGCAATTCAAAGAGATGGACGACTACGTTCTCCCCGACAACTGGGAAGGGCTGCCCGAGATTCACAAGCGCGCGGCTCCCGAAGCCGTCGGCGCGACGCTCAAGGGCATGGGCATCAGCCCCGGCGCTGTTCGCGGCCCCGCCCGCGTAATCACGAGTCTTGAGGGTGACGTGCAGCCGGAGATCCATCCCGGTGAGATCCTCGTCGCCCCTATGACGGATGCCCCCTGGACCCCACTCCTGATCGCCGCCGCCGCCATCGTCGTGGAGACTGGCGGCATTCTCTCGCACGCCTCCTCCGTCGCCCGGGAGTTTGGTGTGCCCGGCGTCGTCATGGTCAAGGACGCCACTCGACTCATTACGACCGGGCAGATGCTCGCCGTCGACGGTCGTGCCGGTACTGTGCGCATCGAGTGATGGTGTCCAGGGCTGCGGCCCGGTCGGGTCGGTCCGGGGTTCGAATCTCTGAGGGCTCTACCTCGACATTCTCGGAGGAAGACGTTCCTTGCCGACAGCGTTGTGCACCGGCGACTGCGTCGGCCCGCCGACGCCGGGGGAACGGACGACCCTGCCTCGCGATCACAGGGCTCTCACATGAACGACCGCCGCCGGAGCCAGCATCGTTCGGCTGGACGACCAAGGCGCGGTCGGTGTTCGTCAAAATTCGGGCCCCAACCTCATGTGATCGGCGGTTCATCGTGCAAGGCTGGCTCTAAGCAATGGCGCGGCGCTTGGCCGTCGAGTCATCGCCGCCGGAACGAGGAAGAGACATGAAACGGATCATGGTCATCGCCGGGTTGTTCGGCGCCATTGCGTTGCTTGCGCGACTCGCCCAGCGTCGCGTGCCAGCGCTGATGGAGCGCATGATCGAGAACGTCATGCCCGGGATGATGGACCATTGCTTCGCGCAGATGGATCGCGAGCGGCAGGAATTCATGCTGGCCCACTGCCGCGGCATGCTCGATCAAGTGGAAGCCAAATATCTCCGCGTTGATGAGGACACCGCGTCCGAAGCACCCGCGGAGTCAGTGGCTTCGCCAGCCTGACCAGAGTGCCGCGCGGGGAGGATCGAGATCGATGAGGCTCGGTGTTCGCCGCGCCGACGTCAGCGTCGGGAGACCTTGCCTCAGGCGCTGGGTGCTGAAGCGCTAACCGGGTCGCGGACGTTCTTCTACAGCTCAGAGTCGCAGCGCGCGTGGCCCGCCCGACGCTCGGCGATCTCCCTCACGCCCCCGCTCGGCGGTGGTCTGACACGGATCTGAAGCACCAGACCGAACAGGTTGAGACCTGATGCGGTCGCGGCAGCGCCTTACTAGCCTGGCATCACGCTGTTTCTGCGCGGAGGTATCCTATGTCCATCGCCACCCCGGCTCCGCCAATGATGCCGGCCCTCATTGGCGACTCTTGGCAAGCGAAGGAGGAATGGCCGACCGAAACGGTCCACAATCCCTCCTCAGGGGAGGCCATGGCCCGCGTGCCGTTGCTGACCGCCACCGAGGTCAACGCGACCGTCGCAGCGGCGTCGGACGCCTTCCAGCAGTGGCGGGATGTGCCGCCCGTCGACCGCGCGCAGGTCCTCTTTCGCTACAAGGCGCTGCTGGAGCGGGAGTTCGAGGAGGTCAGCCGCCTGATCACGCGCGAGCACGGCAAGACGATCGACGAGGCGCGGGGATCACTGCGCCGCGGGATAGAAGTCGTCGACTTCGCGACGGGGATCCCGAGCTTGCTCATGGGTGCCAATCTGGGGGACATCGCCAGGGGCATCGATGGCGATTCGCTGCGGCAGCCGCTGGGGGTCTGTGCCGGGATCACGCCGTTCAATTTCCCGGCAATGGTGCCGTTGTGGATGATCCCCATGGCGATCGCCTGCGGCAACGCGTTCATCTTCAAACCTTCCGAGCAGGTCCCGCAAACGGCAGTCAGGTTGGTGGAGTTGCTGCAGGAGGCAGGCTTGCCACCGGGCGTCCTGAGCCTGCTCCACGGCAAGCGGGAGGTTGTGGACGCGCTGATCGCCCACCCGGACGTTCGAGCAATCTCGTTCGTGGGGTCCTCCCCGGTCGCGCGGCACGTCTACGAGACGGCGGCGGCCAACGGCAAGCGGGTACAGGCTGCGGGTGGTGCAAAGAACTACATCGTCGTGATGCCGGATGCCAATCTGGACCAGGTTGTCTCGGGCGTGATGGGGTCCGCGTTCGGCTGTGCCGGTGAACGCTGCATGGCGGGCTCGGTGCTCGTCACTGTCGGGGGGCGCCACGAGGAAGTGGTCCACGCTGTCGATGTCGGCGCCGGCCAGCTCCAGGTGGGACCGACCGATCGTGCGACGCCGGGGATGGGACCACTGGTCAGCCGCGCCCACCTCGGTCGGGTGGTGGACTACATTGATGTGGGCGTGGCGGACGGGGCAACTCTTGTGCGAGACGGACGCGGCATCGAGGTTCCGGATGCGCCCGGTGGCTTCTTCTTGGGCCCAACGATCTTCGATGGCGTTCGGCCGGAGATGCGGATTGCGCGAGAAGAGATCTTCGGCCCGGTGCTTTCGGTCATGGACATGGTCGACTTAGATGAGGCGATGCAGGGAATCAATCGCTCGGGCTTCGGAAACGGCGCCACCATCTTTACGCAGTCCGGAGCGGCCGCGCGCCATTTCAAGCGTGAGGTAGAGGCGGGCATGGTCGGAGTCAACGTCGGCGTCCCAGCCGCGATGGCCTTCTTTCCCTTCTCGGGCTGGAACGGGTCGTTCTATGGCGATCTGCATATGCAAGGACAAGAGGGCGTGGCCTTCTACACGCGGCAGAAGGTGACGATGACTCGTTGGTAGAGACCCGCCGTTCTGGAGCCGCCATCGAGGCGGGAGACTGGTACGACATCTGAAGGGACGGATGCATGAGTGAGGTCACAGACGCGATCCGCCGACATCACCAGGTGCTCATGACGGAATTGGAGGAGGCAAGCGGCGCTCTCTCGACGAGTGTCGGCGAACCGGAGCTTGATCGGCTCATCTCCTTGCTGACCCAAGATCTGCTCCCACACGCGCGGGGGGAAGAGCGGTCCTTCTATCCGCTCGTCGACCCCCTCGTCGCCGCTCATGCGCGCCCCACCGCCACGATGAGCATCGATCACGAGTTCATCGAAGCGGGGGTGCGGGACCTTGAGAGGCTCGCTGCTGCGGCGCGCACGCAGGCCGGCACAGAGCGCGGAGAGACGGACCTTGAGTTGCGCCGGAGGTTGCTGGAGCTCGTCGCACTGGTTCGCGTGCACGTGGAAAAGGAAGAACGGGTCTACCTGCCACTCATCGAGGCGCATCTGGCACCCGACGAACAACAGACGCTACTCGACGAGATGCACAGCGAGTAGGGAGAGATCATGCCCGCGTACGAACGGCCGTATCCGGTGTCGCCGGTTGGTCGCACCCGGCGCCTGCGCGGCAGCGGAAAGGATCAACGATGGTCACGATGACTGGAGCTCGCTACCTGGCTGAGACCTTGGAAGCGTACGGCGTGAGCCATGTCTTCTTCGTGCCCACGATCCTCAGCTTAGCGCTGGCGGAGATGGAGCAGCGGACCCAGATTCAGCGCGTCGTGACCCACGGCGAGAAGGCGGCCGTCTACATGGCCGACGGATACGCGCGGGCGCTGGGGCGGCCCGGAGTGTGCATGGCACAGACCGCGGGGGCGGCCAACCTCGTGGCCGGGTTGCGCGACCCGTACCTCGCCAGCACGCCACTGATCGCGCTGACTGGCGGGCCCACGCCGGAAAGCCGTGGCCGGCACATGTACCAGGAGATCGACGACTTGCCCCTGTTCAAGTCGGTGACGAAGGCGAGCCGGCTGGTCGACCGAGTCGACCGCCTGCCAGACGCGCTCCGGCAGGCGTTTCGGGACGCCACGACGGGGACCCCGGGGCCGGTCCATATCGAGATCCAGGGACATCAGGGCCAGCTCGAGCAGGATGAGGCGGACCTCGATCCTGTGGTCGATGAGCGCTTCGCCCACTGTCCACCGTTCCGACCGGAGCCCGATGCGGCGTCGGTGGCGGAGGCGGCCCGCTTGCTGGAAGGGGCGGATCGGCCCGTGCTGATCATCGGAGGTGGGGCACGCACGTCCGGCGCGGACCTGGAGGTTCTTGAGCTTGCCGAACGCCTCGCAATTCCGTTCGCTACCTCGTTGAACGGGAAGAGCGTGGTCCCTGGGGACCACCCGCTCAATGTCGGTGTTGTGGGCAACTACAGTCGCGAGAGCGCGAACCGTACGGTCTTGGCGGCGGGCCTCGTGTTCTTCGTGGGCAGCAGGACGGGCAGCCAGGCCACGGCGAGTTGGCAGGTCCCTCGACCCGGGACGCGGGTGATTCAACTCGACATCAACCCGAATGAGCTGGGCCGGCACTATCCCAATCAGGTAGAGATCGCCGGCGACGCCAAGGTCTCGGTGCAGCACCTCCTCGCCGTCGCCGACTCCAGTTCCGCGGACCGCCGCGGTGAATGGGTGCAGTGCGCCCAGGGGTTCGTCGCGGAGTGGCGCGATCGCTACCACTCGCTGATCACCTCCGAAGCCACGCCCATTCGTCCGGAGCGGATCTGCGGGGAGCTGACTGGTCACTTGCCCCCGGATGCGATTCTGGTCGCGGATACCGGGCATGCAGGGATGTGGACGGGCGGTATGGTCGATCTGATCCACAGCGGACAGGATTACCTCCGCGCCGCGGGATCGCTGGGATGGGGCCTGCCCGCCGCCATCGGGGCCAAGATGGCTCAGCCGGACCGACCGGTCCTGCTCTTCACCGGAGACGGTGGCCTCTACTACCACTTGGCGGAGTTGGAAACGGCGGCCCGCTGGGGCGTCAACGTCGTGATCCTCGTCAACGACAACGGCTCGCTGAATCAGGAGATCCATCCCTATTCCGAGAGCTACGGGGGCCAGTTGCACGGACGCCACGAAGAGCTCTGGCACTTCCGCGCGATCGATCTTGCCGCGGTCGCGGAGTCGCTGGGGGTGACGGGCATCCGGGTTGAGCGGCCGGGCGACCTGCGACCAGCGTTGGAACGGGCCTTTAGCGCCGATGGGCCAGTACTGCTGGACGTCGTGACGGACATCGAGGCCCTCGCCCCGCTGGCGCTGACGTCGCCCTGAGACCGATCGCTGTCAACGCTACGTTGGCTGACCGGGGCGCCCCGTCGTGGATCTGGTCCGAGTTCGCCCCGCTTGCGCGGTGGGTTGGCTATGGTCTCTCGGAACTCCACGCGCTCACGTTCACGTAGCCGGGCTCGCCCTCACGGACGAGGATCGTGGCGTCGAGCGGAAGACCATCGAGCACGACCGTCTCCCCGCTCGCGGGCCAGGTCACGACGAGGCGATGCACCGAACCGCGCCACGCGCCTAAGCCGAAGTGCGCGACGGACTCACTTTGCCCCAAGAAGTGTGAGCCAACACCGACTTCCCGAAGCTGCGGCGGACCCCCGGGGAACACGGTGAGTTCCACCCGCGCGCCGACCCCATCTCGATTCGAGACCGTCCCCTCCACCCGCACCCGGAGCCAGGCTCCCGCATTGCCGCCATCGTTGCGATAGAGCTGCGGCGAGTCGCCGTTGTTGACGACGAACAGGTCGAGGTCCCCATCACGGTCATAGTCGAAGCTCAGGAGCCCTTTGCCCTCCCGGCGCGACGTGAGGCCAACGAGGCTCGATCGCTCCTGCATGGTGCCGGTGCGCAGGTTCTCCCAGTAGCGCATGGGGTCGTCATTGAAGTCCTTCTCCGCTGCGGTCAACCGGAAGCCGTTGGTCATGGTCAGGTCGAGATCGGCATCATTGTCGGCGTCGAAGAACACGGCGCCCCATCCCCAGAAACCATCGCGCACGCCGACCTCGTCCGTCGCGTCCCTGAAGACGCGATTGCCGTCGTTGCGATAGAGGCAGTTGCCATCCGGGATCCAGCCACTGTCACCACCGAGACAGCCGGCGATCGGTTTGTGGATGGCGCTGACGAACCAATCGAGATCGCCATCGCCGTCGAAGTCCCCGATCGTCGATCCCATTCCGTTCTCGTCCGTTCCCACCCCTGCCGCGAGCGTGCCATCGGTGAAGGTGCCATCCGTGTTGTTCCAGAACAGCCGTGAACGACCGAAGTCCGCGGCGATTAGCAGTTCCGGCCAGCCATCTCCATCCATATCCGCGAAGGCCGACGCGAACCCGAAGGTGCCATCGCGAGGCGATCTTGACGATGAAGGCACGTCGGCGATGTCCACCCCGGCGTCGCGGGTCACGTCCTGGAAGAAGCCGGGGGCCCCACTGCCGCGATTCCGTAGGAGGCGGGAATGCGTCGCCACGCTTTCGCCCCTGGCGGAGGGTGTGGTCGTGGCTGTGGCCATGGCTGTGGCCGAGGCCAAGCGCCACTCAGTGGTGTGGATGTCGAGCCAGCCATCGCGGTCGAAGTCCCCCATCGCCGCACTCATCCCTATCCGGACGGAATCGTCGCCAACGTCGGCGCCTCGCTCCGCCGCCTCTTCCTGGAAGTGTCCGAAGCCGTCGTTGATCAACAACAGAAAGCGCGATTCGGCGATGGTCGTGAGGAAGAGGTCGGGATCACCATCGTTGTCGATGTCGCCCCACCAGGCGCCATTGGTGTTCCAGGTCAAGGCACCTAACCCGGCCGCCTCCGTGATATCGGCGAAGGTGCCGTCGCCGCGGTTGCGGAAGAGGATGTCGGGAGCCGCCAACCGCGTCACATAGAGGTCGGGCCAGCCGTCTCCGTCGACGTCCGCGACCGCCGCGCCCCCGCTCATCCGCTCCGGCATACACGACGCCGCGACCCCGAACGCCCCGCCGCTGAGCAGGCACGTGCCCGGCTCGGGCCGCTCATGCTGGCGATAGACGAGCCCGGCCGCCTCCGTCACGTCGACGAAGGAGAGCGATCCTGTGTCCCCCGCGCTGGGGAACGCCCAGTCGGTCTCCGTCTCCGCCACGATCCAGTAGCGCTGATACCGCCGGAGCGTTTGCAGGCTATTCCGGGGAGCGGGGATTGCACGGGACCACACGGTCCAGACGGCGCTGTGATCGTCGTGATGCCAGACTGCGCGGATGGCTGGCATCGCCTCGCCGAGTGCACGCGGGACGGTGGCTGTCGGTCCGTCATAGGTGACGAGCTGTATGCCAGCGCCCAGGTGCACTGAATGAGATACCTCGACGGATGGGCTCTGCGCCGATGCACTGCTGCGCCAAACCATCCCAACGCCGACGACCAGCGCGATCACGCCGAGCACGAGGGGGAGGGCGCCCGGAGTACGTGCGTGACTGGATGCTCGGATCATTGCCTGAGGTTAGCCGACGCCCCTCTTCGCCCCTCTTGCCTGCTTCCGAACGGAACAATAGGCTCGCGCAGGATCGAGGATCATCATGCTCAGGTCAGCAGTCATTCGGCCTCTCCTGCTTGCGCTCTCCCTCGTGCTGCTCGCCGTTGGGGCGGATGGTGTCCCTCTCCAGAGCGGAACCGCTCGGGCCCAGATCGTCACCTTTGAAGTGACGGACAGCGGGGATAGCGGTGCCGGCACTCTCCGGGATGCCATTCTCTAAGCGAGTGCCGATCCAAACGGCGCGACGATTCTGTTCGATCCCGTCCTGATCGATCAGGAGATCACGCTGGAGACGCCGATCGAGCTGACTCAGGGGCTGACAATCGACGGATCCGGGGCGGGTATTCAGCTGCGTGGCGACACGGGCGTCTTCCGGATCCAGACCCCGATCGAACCCGCACTCGACACATTCTCATTCAAGGGTTTCGCGATCCGGGCGGAAGGTGGGAACGACGCGATCCGGATCGCCAACACGAGCGGCACATTCACGCTCGACGGCGTCGACATCGCCACTGGGGAAGGGGCAAACGGGATTGCGCTTCAAGGCGGGGATGGCACGCTGACGGTGATGAACGGGACGATCACAGGGTCTGGCCCTAGTGTGCCTGGAGCATCGCCCAGCGCGGGGATCGACGTCGATAGCTCGTCGGGCACGTTCACCTTCGACAGCCTCAGCATCACCGATCCGGGGTCGTCCGGCATCCGTCTCAATAACACCGAGGGTGATCTCATGTTCACCAGCCTAGATATTTCGGGGACGGGGTCCCATGGAATCGAACTCGCCGGCGTCTCCGGTGTCACCACCCTGAACGGCGTCAGCGTGACCGGAGCCGGCGGCAACGGCATCGACCTCGTCAATTCCGGCGCGGGGACCTTCACCTTCGGAGATGTGTCCGTCAGCGACTCGGGTGACAGCGGATTGCGTGTGGCGCGGGTCGACACATGGGATCAGTCCACCGGCGGTATGGCGACGGGTACGGCCAACGTCACAGTGCGCGATAGTCGATTCAACAACAATCTCCGCGGGTTCACCGCCAACCTGACCGGCGCGGGCGACTTCTCGGAGACGGCGGCGCCAACCTCGCGGGGGACGGTGAATATCGACTTGATCGGGAATAGCTTCGGAGATTCGGCGGCGAATCTCGTCGGCACCCATTTCGTACTGCCCGTCGATCCCACGGACGATGTACTCCATGTCGACATCACCATCACGGACAACCGATTCGCCAACCTGGTCGACCTGTTCTACGCGGACCTAGGGAGGTCGCCCGCACCTCCTGTTACGACGCAGGGCAACACGTTCGCGCCGCTGCAGAACGTCAACCACTGGCGGGGGACCGATAGCTCGGATCGCATCCACGCCGTGGCCGCCACAGCGCTGCTGAGGGATCTCGCCGCGAACAACGAATTCATAGCGGAGAGTGAAGCGCTGGACCGCGTCTTCTTCTTCGATCCGGACGCCGTGCCCGGCACCTGGATCCCGGACGCTCCGCTCGTCGCCGACTCCGGTCTGGCGGGGCAGGAACTCTCATCGGACATGCGCAACGCTGTGCAAACCGGGGATGTCTTGGTCAACGATCGCCAAACCTTCTTCCGCTTCGACAGCGAACCCCCGGGCTCGCAGGCTGGGGGTGGGAGTGGCGGCGTCATCACGGGCGGCTACCTCTTCCCCGTTGGCGACCCCAATGCCGACGACGGCGCCGGGCGGATCGACTTCTTTCGGCCACTCATCTTGCAGTTCCCCGACGACCTTGGCCGATCCTCAGCGGATGCGCGGCTGCCACTGGCCACCAATGGCGGACCCCTCGTCACCACCCACGGCCCTGAGGCTGGCGCGCAGCTCGGAGCTCGCCCACCGCGAGTGGTCCGTAGGGATGCGGGCGGCAACGCCTTGGTGGCGTTCGTCCATAGACCGGAGGGGCACATAGTCACGCAACGATCGACGCAAGGGAGCCCCTACAACCAGCCCGTCCTGATCGACGAAGTGACCTGGATCGACGCGCAGATGGCGATTTGGCTGTTCGCGAACGACGGAGTGGCACTCCTCACCCTCAGGGAGGTTCTTGAGGCTGGCACGCCGAGCGAGATCCCAGGACTCCCTCTCGGCGGGGACGACCTCCTTAGCGGTCTGAACTTCGGGGTGGCGATCGAGGGTCTGGAACTCTTTGATGGGGAGTTTGCAATCTCAGGACCGGCCAGCGATGGGCGAAGCAGGGTGATCACCAATCCGCGTGGCACGAATGACGTCCTCTTCTCAGATCCCTTCTTTATCGATGACACCTTCTCGAATGATCCGCCCTTCCCGAGTGACGACTCGCCGCCTGGCGCTGGCGTCGGGCTCAACCTGGGCGATGTTGGACTGGACCTCCTGAACTTGGGGACCAGCGACCCCTCGGCTGGCTTGGGGGCGCCTAGTTTTAGCGGATCGGGACTTCGCACCAGCCAGGCTGATGAGACCCTCGCATGCAACAGCGATTGCGTCTGGATCGTTGCCGCCGACAGCCAGAAGGGTTCAGCGGCCACCCTCTACCTCGTCGATCCGAACCGGATCCCGGACGAGCCGGGACTGACGATTGACCCCAGCGCGGAGTGGGCCGACGCGATCACCGGGATCCCCAACGGGCACCTCGGTCTGGGCGTTGATATGGCAGATCTCAACGGGGACGGCTGGGTGGACATCGTGCTGGGTGTCCCGGGAGGCCACCCGGACGACCTGTTTGGCGATCCCAAGATCAGCGACGAGCGCGGCGTCGCTTACGTGTTGCTGGGCCTCCTGACCTCCGGCGACCTCAACACCAAGGTCGCGCGGGTGTACGGCGGTTCGCAGCCCCGCGAACGGTTTGGCGGCGATACCGAAATCGCCGACGTCGATGGGGACGGCGTGCTCGATATCACCATCACCAGCACCCTGCATCGCCGGGTGGGAGCCGTGTTCCACAGCGGCATGGCCTTCTTCTTTCTGGGCCGGACGCCAACGATCGACAGTGTGGTGCCGGTTGGGGGGAACACGGCGATCTTCGGCCAGAACCTGGATTCCACCGTTCTCCTCGATGGGACGCCGGCGGTGGTGCTGGCCGCGACGCAGGCGTTCTTGCTTGTCGAGGGCCAGGGCGAGTCCGTGGAGGTCCGCGGCTTGCACGGAACCGCGCGGGCCGGGGGCGCCCGCATAGTCGAGCTGGAGCCCGGACTCAACCTCGTCGGCTGGACCGGCGCGACGCCGATTGAGGACGCGCTGGCGACGGTGGAGGGCGCGTTCGATAGCGTCTTCACTTGGAACGCCTTCGCACGTCTCTTCAACAGTTTCAATCCGGATGCGCCCGCGTTCATCAACACCCTGAGCGAGCTCGTGCTCGGCGATGCGCTCTGGATTCAGGTCGCGGACCCGGCGGGCGCGGTCTGGACCCAACCGGACTTCGACGAGGCTCGGGCGGTCGTGCTGTCCGCGGGGCTCAATCTGGCGATGTGGACAGGGCCCGATGGCACGCCTGTGGCCGACGCGCTAGGCGCGATCGCGGGCGCAACGTCGCAGGTCCTCGTCTGGGACACCAGCACCAAGACCTTCCGCTCTTTCAATCGCGCCCTCCCAGCGGCCCTGAACACCCTCAAGACACTCAACTTCGGTGATGCATTCTGGATCGAGATGGACAACGCCACGGTCTGGTCTCAGCCCGCGCGCTAATCATGGGACGGAGCAGCGGCTACCGCACGACGACCGGCCAAGGCTCGGTTTCGATGCTCCGCGCGGATGATTCGCGACCTACTCGATCGCCGCCTCCGCGAAATATGTCGTGTCCGCTGCCGTGCAACGCTGCAGCACTTGCCGTCGACCACCGCGGGAGACCTCCACCTCGTCGAACGAGACTGGGACGGATTCGGGCGCAGGACCACCTACGAGGCCTTCGCGGAGAACCCGCCCGTCGCGACGACCCTCCCAGGGGATGTCCAGAAGTTCGGCCAGCGTGGGCGCGACGTCGATAATTCCGCTGGGTACATCGCTGGTCAGCCCCGACCGGATCCCGGCTCCCGCCATGATCAGGGTGTTGCGCACCTCCAGGGGCGAGAAGGACCCATGTGTGCCGGCCAGCGCGCTGGTCCCAGCGCAGAGCCCTGCGATCCCCCGGGCGTTCTCGCTGAGAGACCAGTGGACGGAATGCTGAATGTCCGGAGTCAACGCGCCACCCTGTCCGATCAATTGGCGATCCATCGTGCCGGCCAAGACTGGCGCGCCGGCGCCGCCCGTGAACAGCGCGCCGATCCCCGGCATCGCGTCCAGGGCGGAGACGATGGCCGGGCCACGGTTCATGGCCTCAGCGCTTAGGTAGATCCCCCCGTCGACCGGGATGACATCGCTGCTGGTGGGGGACTCTTTCAACCCAATGTCGACGAGGATATCCGTCACATTCGTGTTCCCGAGCGCCGCGCTGACGGAGGAGAATCCGTGATCGGATGCGACGACGACTGTCCAGGCCGCGGCATCCGCGTCTAGTGCCGCAAGGAGCGTCCCCAGGTTTCTGTCTGCGTCCGCCAAAGCCTGATCCGCGTCGGGATGCCCCAGGCCGCGCGCGTGCTGCGTATGGTCGGGATCGCAGTGCCAGAACACGATCAGGGCATGCGCGTCCGCGGGGAGAAGCACGTCAGCGATGAGCCGGGTAGAGAATGCGTTCTGTTCCGTGTTGGGTGTGGTTCGCTCGGGAATCGGGCCGAGGCTGGCTTCGACCTGATCACGCTCAAGCCCCAGGAACTTCCGGGGATGCAGGAAGACTTCGCCGCGTATTGGTCCTTGGGGATTCTGCAACAGCGCGGCGCCGGTACTACCCGTCCCGACGACCGCCGTCCGCATGCCTGCCTCAAAGATTCGATCCGCGAGCGTTGCGGTCGTCACGACCCGCCCTGCCCGCGCCCCTCGCAGTTGCTCCAGTCGCTCCGCATCCGCCGTGGTGAACGGGCGCCCCTCATCGATGAGGCTGGACACCAGCTCGTTGCCGGGGATGCCATGGAGGCGGGGATAGACGCCCGTGGCGAGAGAAGCGGAGTTCGCTCGCGTCACCGTGGGAAAGACCGCGTGGCTCCGCTGAAACACGACGCCCGATGCGCCAAGCCGAGCCAGGTTGGGCATCTGCTCGCTCGTCACCAGGTCCGGTCGGAGACCGTCGAGCACCAGGAGGAAGACGCGTTGCGATAACGGCATATCGCAAGTCAGTCTAGAGGCCTGGCGGCGGAGGGACCGCAGCCGCTAGGGAAACGGTCCAAACTCCCACACGCCGAGCGCGCGGAGGTCAGCGCCCCTGGCCAGGAACCGAAAGTGGTCCCCGGGGGCCGCGCCGAGTGGACCCATCGGAGCGCTGCAGGTGAAGGGATCGAGGCAGAACACTGCATCATCCGGGATGCCCACGAACGACGAACCACCACTGAGGGCCCCTGCCCAGGCGTTGTCGCGCAATCGAATCGCTTCGACCGTGATCGGCAGCTGGTCCTGGATTGGATCGCCGGAACTCAAGAGGATCAGTTCCGCCTCTTGGTTCGCGGGTGGCGTCTCCAGGAACGCACCACCCACGCCGAATCCGATCTGCAAGTCGCTTGGGCAGCGCGGTTGCACCGTGAATTCCCGCTGCTCGCGCGTCTCATTGCCGGAGAGATCGACAGCCCGCGTCACGACCGCACGGTCTGGGGGCTATCGGTGGCGTTGGAGAATCGCACGAAGGAGACCTCTTCGCTGCCGCTCAGCGGCTTCGACGTGGGCTTCTCCGCTAGTGTGCCGCCGACGCCGTCGGCCGAGAACGCATTCTCGGACAAGCCACCGGAATCCACCACGGAAACACGCACGATCAGAGAGCCGTGCTCGGCATCGCAAGTGTCGCTCGTCGTCTCGAAGCTGATGCTGGGGCGCTGTTTGTCGGGAGGGAGGGGATCTAGCCCGGGACCGGTGGTCACGGTTGGCGGTGGCGGTGGGGGTGGGGGCGATCCTGCGTTCACAAGCAGCTGCGCACCGACGCTCGTGACCCAGAACCCGTCCACGGCCAGGACCTTGAGAACAAACAGGCCGGGGGCGATCCATGCGGGCGGCGAGATGGCCGTGATCTCGTCGCGGATCTTCCGCGCAACGCGCGCCCCCGTCCGGACCTTGCCGCGAAGCATGGCGAAGCCACGACTATTCTGGCTCACGGTCAGCTCGGATGGCGCCAATACCTCCGCGCCAGCGACACTGATTTCGGCGCCCACGAAGATCGTGAATTCGCCGTCGATCTCCTCGTCCGCTCCCGTGAACAGCACGCCGCCCACCGTCCAGCGGCGGTAGAAGATCTCCGCGGGAGTGAGGCCATCCTCAAGTGCCGGATCCGCGGGCGGCAAGAGTTGTCCGAAGGCGATATCGGCAACGAGCGTGTCGCCCGGCTCGACCTGGGGAAAGCGCGCCAGATCAAGGAGGATGAAGTCCTCTTCCCCGATGTTGCGCTCCGCCAGATCGAATCGCGCCGTCGAATACGCCACCAATAGCTCGTTCGCGTCTGGGAAGAAGACGTCGGTGAGGTCGCTGGGGATCAGTCTGCCCAGTTCGTCGAGCACTTGACCGTTCTCGATCACGCCGTAGTGCAAGGAAATGGAATCGATCACGTCCCCGCTCGAGTCTTGGACTGCGCCTCCCAAGCCTTCGATGGGTCGGAACGTCATGCCAATACGAAGCGGCGCGCCCGGTCCCAGGTCCGGACCGAGTGCGGCCCCCAAGCCGGCCAGTAGATCGATCTCCTCGCCGCTGTCGCCGCGCCGTACCAGCCGCGTGAAGACCCACATGTCCTGCACGCCGACGAGTTTCGGCCCGGGCTGATGCCACGTGCCCGCCCCGCTTGCGAGAACCCAGAGGCCCTGCCCGTAGTCGAGGACGATCGGATCGTTCAGTGCCGGCGGCAGCACCGGACGGAAGCTCTCGAATGTCTCGGTCGGTGGGTTGAACGTGAAGACGGCGTCCACGCTGTCCACGATCTCCCCCAGCGCCTCCGCGATCGGTGTTTGGCTGGGTCCCGTCCACGACACAAAATTGAAGCCTGGGAGGATATCGACATCGCGGCTCGCCGAAGGCCGCCCCTGAATCCAAGTCGTGTCCTGAGCGACCTGGAGCCACAGGGCATCCCCCAGTGCGACCTCGGTGAGAGTGTTGAGCGGTAGAGGCGCGTCAGCGTCGAAGCGGGTGAAGTTCTGCCCGCCGGCATCGAACTGCAAGACGCGTTCGAAACCGTCCGCGACGGAAGCGACCGCGACTTCGACCGGCGTGTCGAAGCCGGTCAGGAGACGAGATTCCACCCCTCGTTCAGCGCTAAGACGCGACTGGCGGCGGCAGGCGCGTCCGCCGGCTCTTGGCCTTCTATGCCGGGCACGTCGCGTCCGAGCAGCCCAAGCATGAGTGCAAGGGCCGCCAAGGAGGGGATCGCCAGGGCGCGCCACAAAGCCAAAGGCATGTTAAAGGCTCCCGGTCGAGAGTCTCGCCTTCCTGTTGCGCGCGGTCAAGGCGGACGCTTCAATCTGGATGTGGAGCTGACTTGTGGCCCGCATCCCTTTCCATCATGGGTGGGACGAAAGGCCCTTGCCCAAGTCGATTCGCTCGCGCTGCGCTGACGGTTCGATGCCCCTCTCCTTCGGCTTGCTGCGGTCGACAATGAGGCAGGGGCGCGCGCACCGAGGTCGCTGCTCGCCTCGTCCCGCGTGGCGCGGCATCATCTCCTCGGGAGGTGTTCCGTCCGTTGGATCCCCTTGTAGGGAGACGATCGCGCTCCCGTTTGGCGAGAGGCAAAGGATGCAAAAGGCCATCGGCTCCGGCAGCCACGTTTCGCGATCCGCGACCGGCCTAGGTCTGATCGCGCTGGCCGCGTGTCTCAGCGCCAGCATCTCGCTGCTGATCGGCTATGCAGGGTGGGGAGACTCCCTGCGCGTGGCACCAGCCGCGTCCGTCGTGCTCCTCGGTGGCGCGGGGCTCGTCTGGGTGGTGAGTGCCGGTCTCCTGTTTCGGGACCTGCGGCGAGCGCTGGCGGCCTATGCGCAAGCGACCGAGGTCGGTCATCGACTCGCCGGGGAACTGAAGGCGAGTCGATCCGTTGTACGCCACACGCCTGGTCTAACGGCGACGTTCAGCGCGGATCTGGAGCTTCGGGAGCTCCTCGGCGCCTCGACGCTGGAAGGGCAAGAGGCTCGCGGTAAGAGGCTCTTCCGTCCTGCGGATCTGGCGCTGCTGCAGCGGACGATGGCGAACCTCGCGGACAGTGGCGGCGTGGAACAGCGCGTCGAGTTTCAGGTCCATGCGGCAAGCCGGGGCTGGCGGACGTTTGAAGGGCATATCGTCAACGCCGTGGATGATCCGGCGATTCAAGGCTTTATCCTCCGGGCGCAGGACGTCACGCGCAGCCGCCAGATGGAGCAAGAGCTGCGCCGCCAAGCCTACGAAGATCCGGTCACGCGACTCCCCAACCGCGCGTTCTTCCTGAACCGGCTCACGGAGCGCTTGGAATCTCGCCCTACCGGGGTGACGGCGCTGTTGATGATGGACTTGGACCGTTTCAAGCTGATCAACGACACACTCGGGCATAGCGTGGGGGACCAGTTGCTGGAGCAGGTGGCCTTGCGTCTTGTCGACGCGGTTGGGGCACGGGAGGACGTGGCCCGCCTCGGCGGCGATGAGTACGCTGCGCTCCTCCAAGTCTCCTCGATGACACAGGTGCGGCAGATCGCCGATCGGGTCCTGGAGGAGGTCCGGCTCCCAATCCAACTGCAAGGTCATGAGACGGTCATTTCCGCCAGCATCGGGATCGCGGTCGCGGCGCGCGAGGGTGTCCCCGATGAACTTCTGCGCCGGGCCGACGCCGCCCTTTATCGGGCCAAGGATGCTGGCCGATCGCAGTATGCATTCTTCGATGACGAGGAGGACCCGCACACGGTGGATCGGCTGCGGTTCGAGGCTGATCTGCGGCGGGCGATCGAGCGTGATCAGTTGCGGCTGGAGTTCCAACCGGAGGTCGACCTGCGGACGGGCCACATCGTTGGAGCGGAGACGCTCGTGCGGTGGGACCACCCGGTGCGGGGGATGCTGCAGCCGATGGAGTTCATCCCCCTGGCGGAGGATACGGGGGAGATTCTCGCCCTCGGGGAGTGGATCCTGACAGAGGCCTGCCGGACGGGCGCGGAGTGGATTCGCATGCATCGCGGGGCCTTCACGCTTGGCGTCAATCTCTCCGCGCGCGAGTTCGCCGATCCCAATCTTGTGCTCCGTGTGACGCGTGCGATCCATCGCTTCGGGATCCGACCCCAGAGCCTGCGACTGGAGCTAACCGAGTCTGTTTTGCTGCGTGATACGCCGGCGACCAATGAGACCTTGAGCGCCCTCGATCAGCTCGGGGTGCAGCTGGCAATCGACGACTTCGGCACGGGCTACTCCTCCCTCAGCTATCTCCGGCGGCTGCCCGTGGAGGTGGTGAAGATCGATCGATCGTTCGTGGTGGGCCTAGAGGCAGAATCCCAACATCGCGCCATCGTTCGGGCCGTGATCTCGTTGGCCGACACCCTCGGCGTCGCGACGGTCGCCGAGGTCGTGGAGTCGAGTGCAGAACTGCGCGCGCTGATGGACCTGGGTTGCCTGCGGGCGCAGGGGAACCACTTCTCGACACCGATCTCGGCGTCTGCGCTGCAGAAGCTGCTGGTCCAGCGCCGCCAGTTTGAGGCGCTGGTGGGCCCCCGCGCCGAGTCCGTGGGGACGGAAAGCGAGCCGTCGCAGAGCCCCCGCGAAGCCCTCTTCGACCCGATTACGGAACTCCCGAACTCGACGCTCTATGAGGATCGGCTGGACTACTCGCTGGCCTCTGCCGCGCGTCGCAATGAGGTCCTAGGCGTTGGCCTGATTTCCTTTGGCAGCCGCGTGGCCCCCGGGCAGCTTGATAGCACCTTGCTTCGAGAGCTGGGTCAGGGCCTTCGGGACGCCTTCCGCACCAGCGACACCGTGGCGCACTTTGGGCGCGGTCGCTTCGGCGTCATCCTCAACGACGCGGCGAACGCCGAAGGCGTGCGCAACGCGGCGCGCCGCGTCTTCCTGGAGTTGGGCCAAGGCCTTGGGATGTCCCTACTCTCCGTGTCGGCGACCGCCGGATTCGCGGTGTCGCTGCCTCCCCACCAAAGCGTTCCGGCGCTCCTGGCGGAGACCGAGACATCGCATCTTCGCGCCATTGAGCGTCGCGTGGCTGATGTACCGCTTCGCGCTGGCGACTGGGCCGAGGTGGCGATCTTCGACGCCTCGCTTGACCGAGCGATCGACGCCGGTGACGCACGGCCGGAGGTGGCGTAGAAACACCCCAATCATTTGTTCACACCTCGGTCGCGAGGATGTCAGCTCTCTTCCCGCACAGCAAGAGCAGTTGCGGACGACGAACCACCCTCCCGACCCGGGCAGGGCCGCTAGGCCTGGACGATGCCGACCGTGAGTGCGTCGTCGGGAGTACGGATCATCGCCACGTGCACGCCGATCGGCAGGAGTGTGGCGGGCATGACGATGGATACTCCGCGCTCCCCCGCCAAGGCGACCGTGGCCTCCAGGTCGTCGACGCGGAAGTAGAGCGTCGTTTGCTGCGCACCGTCCCCCGCTGGCATGAGCTGGCCCTGGACATCGAAATCGGCGGGGCCAGCGAGGCCGATGGCGAAGGCGCCGGATTCGTCAGCCTCGGACGCGGCCCAGTCGAATATCTCGCTGAGGAAGGCCCAAGTGCGGGCCGGGGCGCTGGTCGCGACTTGGAAGAAGACGAGTGGGCTGGCCATGGTCTAGAAGGTTTCTGAGTTCGGGTGCGGCGTTGTTTGGCAGAGACGGCGGTCGGAAGGTCTCACTCAGGGGGAGTGAAGCCAAGCTTGCGCTTCATGTTGCCGATGTGCGCCCGCACCGTCTCCGGGGAGATGCGCAACTCGTTCGCGATCGCACTGAGGCTTCCACCAGTTTGCAGGAGTCGCGCGATCTCAAGTTCCCGTGGGGTGAGGCGCGTCGGCATGAAGCGAGATTGGCACGTGGGGTCTTTGCATCGCGCGCTCCTCGTCGCTCGGTCCACGAGTCAACCGCCCTGGGAGGCAGTGCTGTCTCCGCCAGCGGATCGCGGACAGGGCAAAGCCTGTATGCAGAGTTTGCTCACGATGGAGCCCCGACGGCCGCTCATTAGGGAATGTGACATGGAGGCGAGTTTGTTCCGGCGGTTAGTCCGGCGACTCTTCCGGACCGCATCCGGTGATCAGGCCGTGGACGACCGCCGCGCGAGTTGCTTATGCAACCAGTGGACGTGGCGCGTGGGGCCCACGAACATGAGCGGACAGGCCCCCGCCACCACCTCCACGTCGTTCGCCTCGCACAGTTGCACCGCCTCGTCCGACATCGCACCGCGGGATCCCAAGCCGCGATGCAGCCAGATTCGCTTCACGCCGCGGTCGATGCATTGCCGCACCACGTCGACGGCGGCCTCACTGTTGACCATGACAACGACACCCTCCAGCGGATCCGGCACCGCCTCAATCGTTGCGTAGCACGGGTCCCCCTCGATTGCTTCCGCGTTCGGATTGACTGGCACCATCTCGTAGCCGGCATCGCGCATGTGCCGGTACACCGCGTTCGGGAACGCCTTGCTCTTCCGCGATACCCCCACGAATGCCAGATGCTTCTGCTCTAGGAATCCCTGGATCGCGCTTCTGCTTGGCATGACGCACTCCTTGTCGCTCGGGACAGGTAGCCGTCCCGAACGGAGGGTACGAATCCGACCCTGAATGAGGCATCAGGTCCACGACTGACTTAAGCGTCGCCTCTGGTCGCGAAGCCAGCCCCCCCCCCGGCGCTCCCAGCCAATGGACTGATACCGTGGAACGACGGGGGTGAGCCATGAACGATTGCTGCCATTCCGCCTACGCGGGGATGTTCAACAAGCGGCGCGCGGAAGGGAAGGCGAAGGCCTACCGCGCGAAGGGGCTGGACGGGCAATCCGCGCGGATCGTCTCGTTCCTCAACGCGGAACCCCTCGACGGCATGACGATCCTGGAAGTGGGTGGTGGCATCGGCGCGATCCAACTCGAACTCCTCAAGGCCGGCGCCGATCGGGCGGTCAGCGTGGAGCTGTCCACCGAGTATGAGGAGGTAGCTCGCGATCTGCTGGCCGAGGCCAATTTCGAGGATCGAGCGGACCGCCGCGTGGGCGACTTCGTCAACATGAACGGTGACCTACCAGTCGCTGACGCGGTGGTCCTCAACAAGGTCATCTGCTGTTATCCCGACATGCCGGCGCTCCTTGGGGCTGCATGTGACCATGCGCGATCGCGCGTGGTCATCGCGGTGCCGCGAGAGCGGCGGATACTCCGTGCGGCCATGGGCCTTGCCAACCAGTGGTTCCGCTTGCGACGCAGCGCCTTCCGGACCTTCGTGCACTCGAAGCGTGGGATGATCGAGGAAGCAACGCAGCGTGGGTTCGAGCCAGCGGGTGAGCAGCGCGGCCGCGTCTGGGATGTCATTCTCTTCGCACGCACCGACGAGCTCCCCTCTCGCTGATGGTGCCACCCGAAGAGTTCCGGATCGGGGACGGCCCCCATCTGATGCGGAAGAGGATCAGCTGGGCGAATCACGCGCATCGGATGGCGCGGTGCTGACGTCAGCCGATGCGCTCAGTGCGCCTTGGCGTTGCACGGTTGGCCCGCCAACGATCAGAGCTTCGCCCAGGCGACGCGCTCATCCACGCGATGTTCGAGAGTGTGCTCGACCGGCTCAAAGCCATGCTTCAGCCAGAACGGGGCGCCGCTGAAGTTTTGGCTGGCAAAGTGGAGCGTGCAGGTCCGGAAGCCTTCAGTCCGCGCCCACGCCATGGCGTGCCGGGGCAGAGCGGTGCCGGCGCCGGCCTGCTGGGACTCCGGATCGACCATGCCCTCGAAGAGGTAGATGTTGCGCTCGTGATCGATCAGGGGTGAGGTGAATCCCGTCCGGAGGAACGACTGTATCGCGATGGGCTGCTCGTCGGCCACGCCAAGAAACGTCGGCGGTTCACCTTCCGCCAACATCCCGCGGAGCAGGTCATGGACGGCGGCCTCGGCGCTGTAGAGGAACGGCCAGAACATCGGTGCCTGGCCATGATGCTCGATGAGGAGTTCACTCAAGCGGATGACCGCATCTAGGTCGCTCGCCGCTGCGGTTCGGATGTCGAGGGGCGCCGCGCGCCCCTCGACGGGCAGGCCGGTTTCACGCGTCCCCGCTGTGAGGACACGCCCGAAGCCCAGGGAGACGAGCGCTTCCTGGACCATCATATCTCCGGCGGTCATCAGCCAGCGATGAGTGAAGAAACCCTTGGCCACCCATCGTTCCGCGAGGTACCCGTAGAGCGCGCGGTAGACCTCGACGGCATCGTCTGCTTCCGCCACCGCGTGTCCATCGGACCCGATGAAGATGGAATGCGGTGGAAGGAAGGTCGCCTCCACCGCTGTCGGGGCGAAGAGCATTTGGGCGCCACCAGCAAAGCCCACCACTACGTCGTCGCGGATGGCCACGGCGGTGTTGGCCCCGGCGTTGGCGACCAGGCTCTCAACTCCGGCGATCCAGGGGCTCTCGGCTTCGCGGGCCGGATCGAGTACCGGCAATCGAACGCGGTCGCGCCGGTGCCGAGCGGCAAGTAGCGCTGCGGCGGCGGGAATGTGGGACGAGTCGAAATCGCGAACGAGAAGCCTGGGCATGTCGGTATCGTAGGTTCTGGACGTCAACCGCGGGACCCCAGTCCTGAAGGCCACGATCAGTGCCCCGTGCATGTCCGGTGAGCGGTCGCTGAAGCCGTTGTGCTTCACCCCCTTTCGATCGTTGGGAGAGACCAATGCCCGAACGAACAATCGACGTCAGCGCCAGTCCGGAGGAGGTGTGGGCACTCGTCAGCGATAGTGCTCGCTTCGCGGGGTGGCTCGCTCCAGTCCAACAGCTTGACGGCGCCTCCGATACCCCCCTCGCGGCGGGGCAGTCGTACGATGTCGCGATGACCGGGCGGCTGCCGGCAACTTCACTTCGCGTCCACGCCGTGGAACCGGACCAGGAGTTGCGCTGCACCGTGGGGATGCACTTCACGCACGCGATCGGTCTCGCCATGCGGGCGGAGGTGCGCCTCACTCCAGCCGACGAGGGGACCAGCGTGACCGTCGAACTCGCCTGCAACCGCGTCACCGGAAGGATGCAGGAAGCCGTCGCCGGCATTGATGTCGGAGCCGCCGTGACGGAAACGGCCGACCGCATCAAGCAGATCATGGAAGCGACCTGATCGAACGCGGCGTTCGCTGAAGCCGTGCTGCGTGGTGTACTCACGTCTGGCACCGGTGGCGCTCCCCATGATGTCGGGATTGGGAGACCGCGCCCATTCGATCTGACCATGAGCTGCGTCAGATGGAGTTGCAGGCGAGGTTGTACCCAAGACGAGCCAGCGCCCTACTCTTGAGCCGCGGCGGCGAAGGATCTGTACGGGCCGTAGTCGACGGCCGAAAGAGGGAGAGGCATGGAATACGGCTGGACGGCGGAACTCATCGAATTCCGACAGGAGGTGCGCGCGTTCATCGCGTCGATCAAGACGCCCGCACTGATGGCGGAGGTCGCGGAAGGGCAGACGGGCATCAATCGAGGCCCAGAAACCGAGAAGCTGCGGGCCGCCGTGGACGAACAGGGGTGGGTGCGCATGTGCTGGCCACCCGAGTTGGGGGGAGAGGGGTGGTCGCAGTGGTACCACTTCATTCTGACGGAGGAGTTTGCTAAGGCGGAGATTCCGTACGGCCTGGGAACGGCCTCGATGATTGGCCCCGCCGTCGATCGCTTCGGCACGGAAGCCCAGCGCGAAAAGTATCTGCCTGGCATCTGGAGCGGCGATATCACGCTTGCGCTTGGCTACTCCGAACCCAACGCCGGAACCGACCTCGCCTCCCTGGAAACGGCGGCGGTTCGCGACGGCGACGACTGGCTCATCAATGGTCAAAAACTCTGGACGAGCGGCGCCCACACCTCTACCCATGTCTGGCTTGCCGCCCGTACCGATCCGGACGCCCCCAAACATCGCGGCGTCTCGATGTTCATCGCACCGCTCGATGCCCCCGGGGTCACCGTGCGCCCCATCTGGACGATGGCCGGAGTTCGCACCAATGAAGTCTTCTACGAGGATGTCCGCGTCCCCGGCGACGCACTGATCGGGGAGGAGAATCGCGGCTGGTACATCCTGGCGAACGCACTCGACTTCGAACGCGTGGCGATCGGCGACGGCGGCGCGCTTCACCATACTTTCGATCACCTGCTGGACCATGTGCGGTCGATGCGTCCGGACCTCTGGTCCGATCGTGCGACCCGCGTGCGCCTGGCGGAACTCGAACTCGATCTCGCCGTCATGGATGCCCTCACAACCACCAACGCCGCCATCGTGGAAACGGGGGAGACGCCGACCATGGAAGCCTCGATGGCCAAAGTGTGGACCACGGAGCTGCGCTATCGGTTGAGCAGCGCCGGCATGGACCTCTTGGGGCGCAGCGGCGCGCTGAGTGAAGAGTCCGATCACGCTCCGATTGCAGGAGAGTTGGATCAGGCCTATCGCGCCTCACCCTTCCTCCGCTTCGGGGGCGGCACGAACGAAATCCAGCGCGACATTATCGCGCGACGGGGCCTCGGGCTGCCGCGGTAAGGAGAGCAAGATGGACATCCGCCTCACGGAGACACAGCGCCTGCTTCGCGACTCGGTCCGCGACTACCTGCAAAAGGAAGTGCCCTTTGATCGGATCCGCGCCTTGGAAGAGAACGGCGACTATGACCGTGACCTGTGGCGGTCCCTGCAGTCCGCCGGTTACCTCGGCCTACCGTTCGACGAAGAGCGCGGCGGCGGCGGCGGAACGCTGTCCGACCTCGCGGTCGTGATCGAGGAGATCACGCGGCGCGCGGCCGTGATCCCTTTCATGGAGACGCTCCTTTCGGCGGTGACGATCGAGCGGTTCGCTGAGCCTGCTCTGGCCGCGGAGGTCGTGGAATCGGTGATGGCCGGCTCGATGACGATCAGTCCGGCAGTCGGCGGGACACCGTGTGCGATCCAAAGCGACACGATCAACGGAGGCCAGCGCTTCCTGGATTACGGGGCGGAGGTCACCCACCATCTGGTCGATAGCTCCGAAAACGGCGAGCCGGCGCTCTACCTCGTGGAGTCCGCGGCTCCTGGCCTGACGATGCAGCCCCTCCGCAATCTCGGTCGCACCCCATGTGCGGACGCGGAATACACCGCCGTCGCGGGCCGGAGAGTGGCCGGGGCCGCGGGCCGCAAATTCTTGATCCACGCTGGCCGCGCGCTTGCCAGCGTGCAGTGTCTGGGGAACGCCCAGCAAGCACTCGACATGACCACGGAGTACGCATCGATGCGGGTGCAGTTTGGGCGGCCGATCGGCACCTTTCAGGCGGTCCAGCATCATTGCGCGGATATGGCAACGATGACCCTGGCCGCGCGGTTTCTTGCCTACCAGGCCGTCTGGGGGCTTGAGGACGGCCCGGGCGATGCCCGGACGATTGCAAAGGCGAAGGCCTGGGCGTCGAAGACCGCGACCGAAGTGCCGATGATGGCGCATCAGATTCACGGGGGCATTGGCTTTACCGAGGAGTACGACTTGCACTTCTTTAGCCGCCACGGCAAGGAGCGCGCGCTCGCCTGGGGCAGCGCGGCAGAGTGCCTCGGTGAGCTCGCCGACACCCTCGAGGAGCTGCAGTCATGGCAGTAGACATCGTTTGCGGCAAGGAAATTAGCAAAGAGGACATCAATGCGCCGGTGGGGCAGATTCCCGCCGGTGCACCCGAGACCGATCCTCGCGCCGGCACCAAGCGTTTCTATCAAGGCGCCTGGTACTATTTCTGCTCCCTGGAGTGTCGCCTGAAATTCACGGCAACACCCGACGATTTCATCTCGGCGGCGAAGGAGGATGGCACCCGCTCAGCGCCGCCGGAGTAGAGGGCCGTTCGATCGACGGGGAGCCGCTGGTCGGTCGGTGACGCTACGTCGTCTGGCGGGATGTCCTGCGCCCGGTCGACATTTCGCGCCCGCCAGGGTTCGCCCTGTGATCCGTGGGTTGTAGGGTTGTTCTAGGGTCTTCGTCGTCACAGGGACCCGACCATCGGACCGAGGCGCAGCGCCGGGATCGAATCATGCCTTCTTCATTCGGCTCCTCTCCATCTGTGTCGGCTGAACTCTCGCGCCTCCGCGGCGTCGTGGGCCCGGTCGGCCAACGGGCCGCGAGCTTGGCAGCGATGCTGCGAGGTCGCGGCCGGCGAGTCTCGATCCGGACGCAACAAACCTCCCGAGTTCGTCGACTCCGCCGACGGATCCTGGGCTCGCCATTGGACCCGGTGGAGCGCGCCGTCAGCGAGGTGGTGATTAACGCGCCCGACCAAGGCTCGGTGGGCAGCGACATGCAATGGCCGGTTGCGCTGGCCGATCTCGAAACGAAGCTGACTCCTCGCTTTACGGCGGCGGAGATCCTCGGTGCTGTCGAGCGGCTCGCGGAGCGTGGCTGGCTGTTGCACCCCGGGGAAGAGGTGTATCTCACTTCGGAGGGGCTCATCTCCGTCAATGAGAGAGGCCCACTCCGGCGAGTGCCATGGCCGCGGTCGCATGAGTGGGTGTTGAACAGTCCCAGCGAACTCGCACAGGCGCGTGAGGCGCTCGCGACCGCCCGCCAGGAGCTATTGCGGCTCCAGGCGCTTTCCCCGCCGGATCGGTCCGGAGCCAGCATCGACCGCGCCATTCAGGCGATCGATCGAATCGCCGGCTCCCTCCGCTGACTGGTCAGGGCCGCGCTGGTCTGCATGCCAAGACGAGTCGCTAGCCGATCGAGTACAGGAACCGCGAGTTGTCGGGCTGGACGCCCTAGAGAGGCGGAGAGTCATGCAGGGAGTCGGAGTCATCGAGTTCGGCGGGCCGGAGGCGCTCCAGGTCGTCGATCTTCCAGAAGTTCAGGCAGGGCCGGGTGAAGTGCGGATTCGGGTGCACGGCGCCGCGGTCAACCCGACGGACACCTATGTGCGGGATGGAGCCCGGGCCGAAGCACTGCGGAAGGATCCACCGCCGTACATCCCTGGAATGGATGCGGCAGGCGTGATTGACCAGATCGGTGCCGAGGCGGCGACGGATCTCGCGGTGGGCGATGCCGTCATGGCGATGGTGGTTCCGAGCGGGAGCCACGGGGCCTACCGTGAGAGCATCGTGCTGGCTGCCGATGCGGTGGCGCGCGCTCCCGCCGGCTCGACCCATGCCGAGGCCTCGACGCTGCCGATGAACGGACTCACCGCGCGGCTCTCGCTCGATCAAATGGCACTACAGCCAGGCCAGACCGTGGCGGTTACAGGCGCCGCCGGATGCTACGGCGGCTACCTCGTGCAGCTCGCAAAGGCGGACGGGCTTCGCGTCATCGCGGACGCCTCAGATGTCGACACTAAGCTGGTTCAGGATCTGGGGGCCGATGTTGTCGTGCCTCGCGGAGACGACATCGCGGCGCAGATCCGCAAGGTCGCCCCCGACGGCGTCGATGGGCTCGCGGACGGGGCGGTCCAGAACGAGCTCGCCGTCGGAGCGATCCGCGACGGGGGTGCCTTCGCGTCGGTACGAGGCTGGCGTGGGAAGGCCGAGCGCGGGATCGTGTTCCACGTCACGATGGTGGTCGACTACGACCATCGAGTCGATCTGCTCGATCAGCTGCGTCAACAGACGGAGGATGGCCTCGTCACGCTTCGCGTCGCCGCAACCTACAGGCCCGACCAGGCCCCGGAGGCGCATCGCCGCCTAGAGGCCGGAGGAACCCGTGGCCGCTGCGTGATCGCCTTCTAGACCCTGTTCTTGGATCGAGAATCAGAGGGTGTTGAGGGCTGGGCCGTCCGGCCATCGGAACCCAATGCGCTGCTCGCGACCGGCACGCCCGGCGCTCGGGGGAGCGCATGAAAGGAACGGTGCCAGATCTCAGACTCGGATCGCTCCGGGTCGACAGGCTTGAAGCCCTGCAAGCGAGGAGACACGGCCGCGCTCGCGCGGCCGTGTCTAGGCGTCCGGCGGCGGCTGCCGCCGTGACGCCAGCAGAGTGAGGAGCTCCGGGTCCGTCTGCTCGATCTCGTATCCCTCAGGGAAAGGCGGACGTGCGGGCTGGTCCAATCCCGCTAGGACCGTGGGGTGCTGGTAGTACGCGAGATAGAGCGGGACCGTAAGCCCCTGGACGAGCCCAGGGTGTTCTTGCAGTTGTGCTTCGAAGACGGCGAGCCGATCCTCGCCGGAAAGCGCCAGGAATCCCTCCGGCTCCTGTGCGCGCGCGGCGTCCCGCACCGCCGCGAGTCCCGCTTCCACAGGGGGGCGGGAGAGCGCGTTCGCGCTCAGATCGGTGGCGACGGACTTGGCCAGGCCGAGGGCACCGGCGCCGGGGAGGCGGCCGTCCGCCTTCGCTGGGATCAGGAGATCGAGGATCGCGCCGAGGAGATCGAGGTCTTGGAGGGGACTAGTGTCACTGGGCATGGCTAATCGAACAGGCTCTCTACGTTCTTTTTAACGGAGTCCGCTACGTGCAGGGCTAGTGCCTGGATCGTGGAGGTCGGGTTTACGGCACCGGCGGTGACGAAGATGCTGCCGTCAACGATGAAGAGGTTCTTGACGTCGTGGGTGCGCCCCCAGCTGTTCACAACAGAGGTCTTGGGGTCGGTGCCCATTCGCGCAGTCCCCAGCAGGTGCCAGCCTGAGAGTCGCAGCTGCGGGTCCACGATCACCTGAGACGCGCCGGCCGTCCGCATGGCGCGCTCGGCGTTCTCGCCCGCGTGGGCCAGCATTTTCTGACTGTTGTCGCTCAGCGAGTAAGTGATCTTGGGGGCGGGGATGCCGCTGGAATCGGTGAGTTCCGGGTCGAGCGTGACTGTGTTGTGCTCCTCCGGTAGGTCCTCGCAGAGAGCACCCAGGCTGGCCGTGTGCTGGAAGATCGATTCATAGGCCTCGTGGTGGCCTTCGCCCCAGGGAATTTGCCCCCGCATCGCACCGACGAGCGCCGTCTGGGCTGGTGGCATGCCACGGGAGGCCTGGAGCATGTAGCCCCGCACGAACCCCCGCGAGGCGTCGGTGTTGTTGAACTCGTGACTCCAGAGAATGCAGGTGTTCGGCCCGTTGCGGCCGAAGACCGGCTCGTCGAAGACCCCTGTGGCCCAGGTGACCGGGTGGAACATCAGGTTCTTGCCAACCAGCCCACTGCTGTTGGCAAGCCCGTCCGGGAAGCGATCGCTCTTGGAGTTGAGCAAGAGGCGCGGCGTGCCGATGCCGTTGCAGGCGACCACTACGATCTCCGCCTTCTGATCATGCAGTAGGCCGTCCTCGTCGTAGTAGAGAACGCCATCGGCGAGGCCGTCCTCGTCCAGGGTGATCTGCTCGACCCGGCAGCCCGAACGGACCTCCACGCCCTTCCGCTGTGCGATCGGCCAGTAGGTGAGGTCCGTGCTCGCCTTCGCGCCCTGCGTGCAACCGGAGACGCAGGCCCCCAGATTGATGCAGGCGCCCCGGCCCTCGTACTCGCGCGAGGTGATCGCCGAGTCGGATGGCCACCAGTGCCAGCCAAGCTCTTCGAACCCCTGCGCGAGCCGGTTACCACCGCGCCCGAACGGGAGGGCGGGAAGCGGGGGCTCGTGGTAGGGGTAGGCCGGATCACCGGCCATCCCCGAAACCCCCATCATGCGGTCGTTCGTCGCGAAGTGCCGCTCGAGGTCCTGATAAGTGATCGGCCAGTCGTCCGCGACGCCATCGTCGCTGCCGACGGTGAAATCGCCTTCTCGTAGGCGCGGGAAATGTGCCGCCCAGAGAATCGTGCTGCCGCCCACGGCGTTGTACATGACCGGCGTGATGGGGGAGTCGTCCGAGTTGACCGGGTAGTCAGCCGGCAAGTTGCGCACGTTCGGATCGATTGCGTACTCGCCGAGGCTCCGCGACTCCCAGTCGAGGTGGTTCGTCGGGAAGTCCTGTTGCTTGACCCAGGGACCCTGCTCTAGACAGAGCACCTTCATTCCAGCTTCGGCGATGCTCCAAGCGAAGGCGGCGCCCGACGCCCCCGCCCCGATGATCAGGACCCCGACCGGCTCATCCGACATCGGAGCCCTCCGTCCCGGTGCCGGTCCTGGCGATTGGGAAGAAGACGAGGGGGCTGGCCATGCGTGTGCCGTTTCTTGGCTTTGGGGGGGCGCGGAGTGGGAAGGAATGGAGCGGGAGAAGAGGTTCGAACTCTCGGCCCTCTGCTTGGGAAGCCCATCGGAGATAGAGAAAAGGTGGCGAGCTGAAGGCTACCACCTCATCAGAACTTCATCAAAACTGCCTAGAAATCATGGG
>PVBE012729631.1_pt1 | contig 85527 bp, 72 predicted proteins | sample 1631181 | NCBI WGS metagenome assembly PVBE01 (sample SAMN08397723, study PRJNA350692) | Marine metagenome, whole genome shotgun sequencing project. | isolation source: water | place: Pacific Ocean | collected 2012-04 | reverse complement strand
TAATTTGTTAAACTAAATAAGTGTAAAGTTATAATAGGCTTCTTCAAGCAGCCTGCAGGCTGCTTGAAGAAGAACTGACAGCTATGGAAATATATTTAATATTACCTATGGAACTTATTCTAGTATTGACATTAATATAAAATTTTACACTAATTGAATTAATTTTTCACTATAAAATTTAAATTATCATCTATGTACAAATTGTTTGATGAAATTCTATGTCTTTGTTATTTATCAAAAATTATTGTTTTTTGCTCTATATTTTTTTTATTAAGCTATCTAATAATTTTAACTATTATGATAAAATAAAATAAATATTCTGCTCATAAATTATATATATTAGAGGAATTCTTATGGTTAAATTAACACAGAATCCTGATGTAGGGTGTTGTAGATTATACTTTAGGGGAGACTCTATTCAATTTTGCCTTCAAATTTCAGAACCTACAAAAGGTAAAGCATTTTTAAGAACAAACTTAGGACGAGCAGTTACTCGAAGAAAAGAGATTATCAAACATGTGCATTCAAAACGTTCAGTAAGCGGTCAGGACTGGCATGATATTCCGTTAATTAAACGTTCAGATACGGAATTCTCTATTACGCTGGCGCTTCTTGAAGTAGGTCATTTTTCAGCCATGACTTTTTTTTTAAAAGAAGATGAACTTGAACCGCTCTGGCCTGGATGCGATAATATTAATATTAACGTAGAACCTGCTCAATTTTGCTGTGCTAACAGTATATACTGCGCATTCCCAAGACAGTTTGGATCAAACAAAAACTATATGTTCTCAAAGCCTGTCGAAGGACTCACAAATGACGATATGCTCAAGTTTGACAAAGAAGGATTTACAATTATACCTCCATCAGGTACTTTCAGAGATTTGATAAAAGAGCTTGATTTTATAATAGACAAACTTAACTGTAGAATCATACACTTGCTCCCCGTTAATCCCACCCCTACTGTCTATGGCAGAATGGGACGTTTCGGCAGTCCCTATGCATCACTGGATTTTACCGATATAGATCCCTCTTTAGCTGAATTTGATAAGAAAGCAACTCCCTTGGAACAATTTGAAGAACTTGTTGATGCAATACATTCAAGAGATGCAAAAGTCATCATTGATGTAGCTATTAACCATACTGGATGGGCGGCAAAAATACACGAAGAACATCCTGAATGGTTAGTTAGAGATGAAGATGGTACCATTATATCTCCTGGAGTCTGGGGCGTAACATGGGGTTACTTAACTAAGCTTGATCATACTCACCAGCGTTTGTGTGAATATTTAGCAGATATGTTCATAACATGGTCATCAAGAGGTGTAGATGGTTTTAGGTGTGATGCCGGATACATGATACCATTTGAGGCATGGGAGTATATTATAGCAAAAGTCAGGTCACAGTACTGCAGTACCATCTTTCTTCTTGAAGGACTTGGCGGCGACCCTAAAATAACTATTGACTTGCTGAACAGAGCAAATATGGACTGGGCATATTCAGAACTTTTTCAAAATTATTCAAAATCTCAAATTGAATCTTATATATCCACTTCCCATAAAATCAGCCTGGAAAACGGTTTAATGGTTCATTATGCCGAAACTCATGATAACAATAGACTTGCATCTACTTCAAATACTTATTCTAAAATGAGAACAAGTTTATCTGCACTGTTATCGGATAATGGAAGTTTTGGATTTACAAACGGAGTAGAATGGTTCGCTCAGGAAAAAATAGATGTTCATGAATCCAGTGCATTAAACTGGGGTTGTAAAGTCAATCAGATAGAACAAATATCCAGATTAAATATAATTCTCATCGCTCATCAATGTTTTTATAATGGAGCTAAGATAATATTTTTTGAGAGTGGTCATGAAAATATTTTAGCTGTTAAACGTTTCAATGAAGACAGAAAAGGACAATTGCTCATTCTTATTAATCTGGATTGTAAAAATTCTTCTGATCTGGATTTCAAGTCACTTGATCTTTCTGATTTCTGCAAAGAACCTGTTTACGATCTAATCGCTGATAGAAAAATAGTTCTTAACCAACAAACATATTCATTACAGCTTTGTCCAGGTCAAGCACTCTGTTTATCACCTAAACAGTCCGATTTAGTAATGATACGCGAAAATGAAATAAAAAATACTTTAAGGCCAGATAAAATTGTGAAACAAAGAGCGAAAGCATGTGCTTTAAGTATTTTGTCATGGAAAAACGGGACAAATATTGTTTCCGATATTGATATTGAAAACATTGAAAAACGTCTTCTGGAAAACCCATATGAATTTATTAAAAATTTATATCCTTCCAAATCTCCAATACCGGTTACCAAGTGGAACTGGCCAATAGATTTAAAGCGAAAAGTTATCATCCCTCATAATCATATTTTGATGATAACAACTCCATACAGATTTAGAATTTCTCTTTTGAAGAACAAACAGGTAATTGTACATACTGATGGTCTAGCTTGCTCAAATGGAAAATACATTGTTTTAATTATACCTCCTAAAATTAAATCAAATGGACATAGAACTTTTAATATTGAAATATCAGTTTTTACTTCTAACAAATGCCATAAAGGTGAATCTGAAGTTTTATATTTAGCAAAAGATATATCCAGTATCAAAACGCTCTTAACACATCCTGAAGTGATACATAATAACAGCGTCTTCTTCAATGGCAATCAAAGGGGTGGAATGATACATACAAGTGTTGCATGGGGTGAAATAAACAGCAAATATGATGCATTCCTTGCTACAAACCTGGATCCAAAAGTTCCTGTTGACAGACATATCATGTTTACCAGATGCAGAACCTGGATTCTTTATCAAGGCAGATCTACAGAATTAAAAATTGATAATTTAACTAATTTTCATATTAATGTTGACGGTGGCGGAACTTGGAATTTTCATATCCCCATAGGCAATGGGTTATACACTGATTTAAGCATAAGTATGATAATGCATAAAGGATATAATTTAGTAAGATTGAATATTATTAGACATAACACAGATAACAAGGACCATTTATTAGATGATACTACTGATATTCATTTAATATTGAGACCTGATATAGAAGACAGGTGTTTCCATGAAGAAACAAAGTTAAATGATGATTTAAAAAACAAATGGGAGAAATCTGTTTCTGGATTTGATAAAGGTTTTACGTTTACGCCTTCAAATGACAGATCACTGACCATGCTGGGGACTAAAGGAGATTTCAAAATAAACCCCGAATACAAATATTCAATTTATCATAAAATTGAGTCAGAAAGAGGAATGGACAGTACTGGCGATTTATTCAGTCCGGGTTACTTCAGTATTGATCTAATAGGTGGAGAGCAGATTGAAGTAATTGCTCAGGTAAATACTGATAAAGAGAAAAAGAAACTTGACTTTAGAGATCACATTAATAATAAATATTTATCGGTCGCGGCAGATATTTCTATAGAAAAAGTACTGTTAAGAAGTATTGACGCATTCATAGTTAAAAGGGATAGTTTAAAAACAGTAATTGCCGGGTATCCTTGGTTCCTGGATTGGGGTAGAGATACTTTAATATGCGCGCGAGGGTTAATTACCGCAGGCAAATTAAAAGATGTTAAAAAAATTATACTTCTGTTTGCTAAATTTATTGAGAATGGCACTCTCCCAAATACAATTCATGGCTCAACTGTCGGTAATAGAGATACTTCAGATGCTCAATTATGGCTTTTTGCTGTATGCAAAGATTATTGCATAAAAGCAGGAAACAACAATATATTATCAGAAAAAGTTAATGAAAACAAAACTCTTCTTGATTCCCTAATTCTACTTGCTGAAGGATATATAGCTGGAACCCCAAATGGTATACAAGTAGATAAAACAAGTAATCTTGTATTCAGCCCATCTCATTTTACCTGGATGGATACCAATTATCCAGCTGGTACACCAAGAACAGGATATCCAATAGAAATTCAAGCTTTATGGTTTTACTCTTTAGAATTTCTATCGGAAACGGATGCTAATGCTAAATGGAAGAAATTGGCAAAAAAAACAAAAAAATCGATACAAGATTATTTTATATTTGATGAGGTTAATGAAAACGGCTTTAAAACAGGTAGGCGTTACTTGTCTGACTGTCTTCATTGTGAAAATTTTTCCCCGGCTGCTGATTCTAGTGCAGATGATCATATCAGACCGAACCAACTATTAGCCATTACTTTAAATGTGATTGACAATGTAGAGCTTGCCGCTTCAATGCTTGAAATTTGTTATGAATTAATAATACCGGGAGCAATAAGGAGTCTAGCTGATCGAAATACAATTTATAAAATGCCTATTTATGATAACGGAAAACTATTGAATAATCCCGACAATCCTTATTTCGGATCATATACAGGGAATGAAAATGAAACAAGAAAGCCTGCATATCATAATGGGACAGCATGGACATGGCTCTTCCCATCTTATTGTGAAGCTTACATGAAAATTTTTGGTCAGCAAGGCAAAGAACATTCAATAAGCGTATTATCCTCTTCCAGTTTTTTATTTGAATACGGATGTCTTGATTATCTACCGGAAATTCTTGATGGTGATTTCCCTCATAAAGAAAAGGGTTGTGATGCTCAGGCATGGGGAATTACTGAATTTTACAGAATATGGAAATTGATGCATTAAGCTGAAAATATAATTCTACAACTATTTTTTACATAAAATTTAATATTTGATGTTAATTAATAATAAATTTAAAGAGGTATGTTATGGACAAAAAAGAATCTCACAAGCTGTATGACTATGAAGTATTGTGTGAACACATTTTGCATCACATAGTAGGAAAAGACAAATTTGAAGCCAATGAATATGACAAGTACAAAGTACTGGCTGTTTCATTAAGGGATAAGCTGCTGGATAAATGGCTTGCTACCAGCAGAAAATATGAAAAAGAAAACTGTAAAAGAGTTTATTATTTGTCATTAGAGTTTCTTATAGGTCGCTCTCTTCAGAATACTGCAGATAATTTGGATATGGAGCATACTGCAAACCAGCTTTTAAGAACATTAGGCATGAATATTGAAGAGATTTATGAACAAGAATTTGACGCAGGTCTGGGGAACGGCGGACTTGGAAGACTGGCAGCCTGCTTTCTTGACTCTATGGCGACAATGGATATTCCTGGTTATGGTTTTGGTATCAGATACGAATATGGAATGTTTAATCAAAATATTGAAAATGGATACCAAGTTGAACATCCTGACAACTGGCTTTTCAGAGGCAATCCATGAGCCATTCAGCGTTTTGATAAATCGTGCTTGGTAAAATTCTACGGAAGAACAAAGCCCTGTATTAATGATCAGGGCCAATACGGCGTTGAATGGACTGATACTGAAGATATATTAGCAATCCCATTCTACTTACAAGTTCCCGGTTATAGGAATGAAACGGTAAATTTACTGTCTTTGTGGTCAGCCCATTCACCTGATTATTTTAACCTGGAAGACTTCAATCAGGGAAGCTATATAAAGGCTATAGAAAGTAAAGCTAATGATGAAACTATATCAAAAGTTCTTTACCCTGAAGATAATTTTTATGCAGGAAGAGAGCTTAGATTAAAACAGCAGTACTTTTTTGTATCTGCTTCACTGCAGTGTATTATGAAAAAATTTTTAAAACATAACAAATCTTTTGATGTATTTCCTGATAAAATAGCTGTTCAACTTAATGATACTCATCCCACAATAGCTATACCTGAATTAATGAGGATGCTCATTGATGATCATAGCATATCATGGGACAAAGCCTGGGATATAACTACAAAAACATTTGCTTTTACAAATCATACACTTATGCCTGAAGCTTTGGAAAAGTGGGATGTAACACTCATGGGAACACTGCTTCCAAGACTGCTTGATATTATTTACGAAATAAACAAAAGGTTTTTAGAACAGGTAAAAGATAAATTTCCTGGAGATGAACAGAAACTTAGAGATATGTCTATCATTGAAGAAGGTGATGGACAACATGTAAGAATGGCTTACTTAGCCATTATCGGTTCTCATTCCATTAATGGTGTGGCTAAACTGCACTCTAAACTTCTCAAAGAGAAACTTTTTTCTAATTTTTATGAAATGTTGCCAGAAAAATTCAGCAATAAAACAAATGGAGTTACTCAAAGAAGATGGCTAAAGCAGTCAAACCATTTATTATCCGAAATTATCACAGATAAAATAGGCGATAATTGGATAAGAGACCTTTATGAACTCAAAAAGCTGGAAAAATATGCTGATGATAAAGACTTTATTAAAGCCTGGAAATATGTAAAAGCAGAGAACAAGAAACAATTTGCAGAATTTTTAAAAACTGAATTCGGTTATGATGTAGATCCAACCACTATGTTTGACTTTCAGGTAAAAAGAATACATGAATACAAACGTCAGCTATTGAACGTGTTAAGAGTAATCTACAGATATCTTGAAATAAAAGAAACTTCTGATAAGAGCAGCATTGTGCCGAGGACAGTTATGATAGGGGGAAAAGCAGCACCTGGTTATTATATTGCAAAACTTATAATAAAGCTTATTAACGATGTTGCTGAAGTAATAAATAATGACCCAGAAACATCAGGTTATCTAAAATTATTATTTATACCTAATTACAGAGTTTCCCTGGCTGAAAGAATTTTCCCAGCCAGTGACTTGTCAGAACAGATATCTACAGCCGGCACTGAAGCATCCGGTACCGGTAATATGAAATTTGCCATGAACGGGGCATTAACCATAGGAACTCTTGACGGTGCAAATATAGAAATTAAAGATGAAGTAGGAGAAGATAATATTTTTATATTCGGCTTAAAAACCGAAGAAGTAGAAGATCTTAAAAATAATGGATATAATCCATATGACTACGTTAATTCCAATGATAGACTAAAAGAAATTATCAATTTAATTGATACAGGTAACTTTTCCCCAGATGACCACGACAGGTACAAACCAATTGTCAATACACTCCTTGATGGCGGTGACCAGTATATGCTTCTAACTGATTTTGATAAATATATCGAATGTCAGAAACTTGTGGATGAAAATTACAAAGATCAGGATAACTGGACTAAAAAATCAATTTTAAATGTTGCTAATATGGGATATTTTTCAAGTGATAGGACAATAAAGGAGTATGCTGAAGAAATTTGGGGTATTGATCTCAAAAAAAGAAAATAGTTTTTAGCCATTAAATTCATGTATTCTTATTAAAATATTAATTTTATAAGAATACATGATATCAAAATACACATGGAAGGTATTATTAAAGCTTATTTTACTACCTAGAATAAAAATTTTCCATTATAAGCCTGAATCTATATGCCCACGCCCTTTCGTCATGCGTTCCAATGGGGTCTTCAAAATAAAAAAGATCTTTATCTTTTATATATTTAAAGTTATTAACAAGTATGTCCAAAACTTTAGGGAGAAGTTCGGGAGCTAAAGGTTCTAATTTGCCCCAATCGAGCCATATTTTGGGCCTGCACTGTTCTTTCAGTAAAGATTTTTCAATATCGTGTGTGAAAGATATATCATAGATTTCCTCTTCTTTATTTGAGTATATTTCAAATGAAGCTGACAGTGCAGCGCATATTCCAAAATCTTGTGGATAAATACATGCTGTATGAAATGCAGCTATTCCTCCAAAGGAAGAGCCTATTACCATTGTTTTTCCATAATCAGAATTAATATTGTAATTTTTATTTATAAATGGTTTCAGATTATCAACCATAAAACTGGAATATTCATATAATCCTCCGCCTTGAAATAAAATATGAGTAGTTGGATCAATAAATCTTTTTACATCAAGATACTCTTTATCTCTGTTTTCAGGATAAATAGCTACTGCGACAACAGAGTCTATTCTTTCTTCGTCTATTAATGAAGTTAAAGTTTTGTCAATTTCCCACGACCAGGGGCTGAGCCCCCCTGCGTTGAATGCAGTCTGTCCGTCATTTAAATAAATGACAGGGTAACCGGACACTCTTTTGTCATTATAATTTTTGGGAAGATATACTATAATTTTGTGAGGTTGGGAGTGGATTGTTAAATTAGAATAAATATGAAAACATCCAAGTTCCGTCTCTTCTTTTCTAAGTTTATTCTTATAATTTGAATCAAATACAATGCTCATAGTTCTCTCCCCATATAAATTTTTCTATTGGGAATTATAACAATTATTATCAAATGAAAATGTTGAAATATATGAACCAAAGACAGTTATTTCTAATGTCCTGGTTCACAATTCAAATTATCAAACAGAAATAGTGAATGCTTATCAACCTTATTTAATGGTGATTGCTTCAGAAGGACATTCGCCTATACATGTTTCACACTCTACGCATTTATCACCCGCTACTAATGCTTTATCGTTTTTCATTGTAATAGCATCAACAGGACATGCATCTTCACATTTTTCGCATCCAGTACATTTAGCTGAATTAACATATGCTGGCATAAATACCTCCTTAATTAATTTAAAAATTAACAAAATATAAAATCAAGATTACTTACTTATAAAACTTATATTTCTATACCGTACGTAGATTTAATCAGAAGTGATTTAACCGTGCTACGAAATAGTAATATCTTTATCTAAATATACGTTTTGAATTGCATTTAAAAGTTCCACTCCATCTTTCATCGGTTTTTGGAACGATTTACGGCCAGATATAATCCCCATACCTCCTGCCCGCTTATTGACAACAGCAGTTCGAACTACATCATGAAGGTCATCATCTCCTGACGGTCCTCCTGAATTTATAAGACCTATTTTTCCCATATATCCATTTGCAACCTGATATCTTGTAAGGTCTATCGGATGATCGCTTGTAAGTTCGCTATATACAAGAGGGCTTGTTTTTGAAAAATTTATTGCTGTAAAACCGCCATTGTTTGAAGGTAGTTTCTGCTTTACAATATCAGCCTGAATCGTTACTCCTATATGATTAGCCTGACCTGTCAAATCAGCAGACGAATGGTAATCAACTCCATCTTTAACAAACAAAGGGTTTCTTAAGTAGCACCAGAGCATAGTGAACATTCCTAATTGATGAGCGTGTTCAAAAGCCTGCGAAACCTCTACTATCTGGCGGTCAGATTCCTCTGAACCGAAATAAATTGTAGCACCAACTCCTACAGCACCCATATTAAATGCCTGCTCTACAGAAGCAAACATTATTTGGTCAAACTTGGTGGGATAAGTTAACAATTCATTATGATTAAGTTTCACTACAAATGGTATTTTGTGAGCATACTTTCTGGAAACAATTCCAAGTATTCCTAATGTTGATGCAATTGCATTGCAACCTCCTTCAATGGCGAGTTTTACTAAATTTTCAGCATCGAAGTAAATAGGATTTGGAGCAAATGATGCTGCAGCTGAATGCTCTATTCCCTGATCGACAGGCAGTATGGAAAGATATCCTGTTTCAGCAAGTCTTCCATGATCATACATTGTCTGCAGGTTTCTTAAAACAGAATTTGGACGATCTGAGTTTATCAGGATATTGTCAATATAATCTGGTCCAGGTAAATTCAGCATTTCCTTTGGTATTGTTGTGCATTTGTGAGTCAATAATGATTTTGATTCATCTCTAAGTATTTCTGCTGTAGTTTTCATTTAACTGCTCCTGGTTAAAGATTAAATTAAATTTATTTAGTTTGATTTTTAACTGCTTCAGTTGCTTCTTTTATTTTATCGGGATCTCCAAGATAGTAATGTTTTACAGGATGAAGTTTTGAGTCTAATTCATAAACCAGCGGAGTACCTGTCGGTATGTTGAGTTTTGAAATATCGGAATCAGAAATGTTATCTAGATATTTAATAAGAGCTCTTAATGTATTGCCGTGTGCTGTAATTAGAACTTTCTCCCTTTTTTTTATTTCAGGTGCTATTTGATTGAGCCAGAAAGGAAGAAGTCTGTCGTAAGTATCATGTAGGCATTCAGCCTGCGGCAGTAGTGTTTTATCGATATTTTTATACATGGGGTCGTTTCCAGGATATCTGCTGTCAGATTTATCAAGTTCAGGAGGCTTAATATTAAAACCACGCCGCCATTGATCTACCTGCTCAATACCATATTTTTTTATAGTTTCCTGTTTATTTAACCCCTGTAAAGCTCCATAATGACGCTCATTTAAGTACCAGCTCTTAGTGACAGGAATCCACATTATATCAAGTTTTTCTAAGACAATCCATAATGTTCGTATAGTTCTTTTTAAATAGGATGAATATGCTATATCAAATTTATAACCTTCTTTTTTTAAAAGAATGCCGGCATTATGAGCTTCTTTAATTCCATTTTCTGATAAATCTACATCACTCCAGCCTGTGAACCGGTTTTCCTGATTCCATGTACTTTCTCCATGTCTAAGTAAAACTAGTTTCTTAACTGTACTCATTATTTCTTCCATTCATTATTTATTTATGCAATCATATCTAATTTTATAATGTTCATTTATTAGTATCAATAATTGATTTAGTTTTTTTATTATTAATATTTTAGCTCTTATTCATAAAAAAACATTTAAAGTTAATTTGCAGATATACATCTTTGTAAACAGAATATATTTAAGCTTTTATCAAAAAAAAACTATGATCATTTATTTATGAAATATAATCAATAATTTCAGTTGCAGAATTTTTATAGTATATTCACATACAAAAAGATGCCGGGAAGGCATCTTTTTCGTATAGGAGTAAATATCTTTTGTTATAAACTCTGAGCTGAACCATTGACAGGTTTAGTATCTGGCAATACAGTTTTTTCTTTTTCCTTTTTCTTCATTTCTTCACATTTAGGACATTTAGCTTTCTTTTTTTTGGCAGCAGCAGTTTCTGATTTTTTTTCTTTTTTCATCATTTTACAACTGTCTTTTTTGGCTGTAGATTTATCACTTTTATCCATCATTGAACATGCACTAAATGAACTTATTAAAAGCACACACAATATTAGACTGGTTAATTTTTTCATTTTCTCCACGCTCACAATCTTTCCCTCCTTTTTGTCAATTTTCTACATGAAATATACGAATATCGTATTATTAGGATATCTTGATTATCAACAAACTATATCGAGTATATCAAGAATATGCTTTAAAGTCAATCTTATATCGCACAGTGCTTTTACATGAATCTTAATTTCAGAGCAGATTATTGTATGTTAATCAATATACTTTAATCCAAAAAAATTATGATAAGGTTGATTGAAAAGAATTTATCACAATTCACGAATTGGGATAAAACTATTCTATATACAGTATAGATTCTTTGCTTATGTCATCAGCAATTTTTCTCCCTTCATCATGAGCTTTCTGTTTTAACAAATCTACTTCACCAAAACTTATAGCATCAGTCAAACAAGTTTCAGTACAAACTGTAGTTTCGCCTGTAACAATTCTGGAGTAACACAGAGTACATTTATGAGCTTTTCTTCTTTCCTTATTATACTGGACAACTTTGTAAGGACAATTTTTCACACACATTGTACAGCCTTTGCATTTATCATCATCAATTCGCACAATACCTGTTTCCTCATCCTTAGAAATAGCTCCAAATTTACAATGAGCCATGCATTCGGGTTCTTTGCAGTGCTGACAAGGAATTACATAAGTCCTCTGAGATAAATTAGGAAATTTACCTGAAACCTCCTTTGCTACTCTTAAATAATATGGCAATTCATTAGGCATAGCATTTGAGTTATCTATTAATTCATAATGGTTTCTACATGCTACGATACAGGTTTTACATCCTATACAGCGTTTCAAATCGATCATTAATCCCAACTGTTTCATATTAATTGCCCTCCTTTATAATATTCACCCGGCAGGAAACATGAGACTCTCCGCCAACTAAATCCTGATATTCAAGATTAGAGCCTGCATCCGGAATTAGTATATTATCACTGACTCCACAACCCTGCGATGATACTCTCCCCTGCTTGCCTCCCCCAAAACCATGCATTAATCCGATACAGTCCGGTTTAATTCTCTCTGTTACACATGCAGGTATACTTACTTCTCCCCAATTAGATTTAATGGTTACAATATCTCCGTCTTGAATACCAAGTTTTTCTGCAACAGCAGGATTAACCAATGCTGGATTAAAAGATATACCTGAAGCACTATCTCTTAATTGCGGATTATTATGACTCCACATTCCTGTTCCCTGATGAAAAATAGTTCTGTAAGAAACCAGAATGTAAGGATATTTCTCCACATTTATGCCATATTCTGCTGCTAGATCAGGACTTGGCAATGCCCTGTCAATATCTTCCAGCTCATCCCAGTAAATTTCTACTTTTTTGCTGGGTGTTCCAAATCCCCTATCCTCATATTTTTTGAATCCCATTGTACCTGGAGACCACGCATTTCCCATCTCATGAAGTTTATTAATAGATAATCCCAGACTTGATAACTGTTTATTATAATAATCCTTTATGTCTTTAACTCTGAAGTATTCAGGCACTAACCTCTTGCCAAGATCAATATAAATTTCGTTCGTATGCCTGCATTCACCCAGTGGCTCAACAATAGGTTCGCGTATCATAATATCATGACCGTAATGATACATCCATGGCATATAAAACATTTCCAATCTTTCAAAATAGCTCTTTTCAGGAAGAACAAGGTCAGCATATTTGGCTGTTTCACTCATAAATATTTCATGAACAACCAGCATATCCAGTTTATAATTCCCTTTTCCGTCTTTCTCTGTAACTGCTTTTTGCCATTCTCTTTCCCCCATGGATACTTTTGCAGGGTTTGCCTCTGAAACAATAAGAACTTTTAAATCTCCGTTTCTTATAGCTTGAGCCTGATACCATGTCGGTTCCATTATAAAAGAGTAATCTTTAAATTTTTCTTTATCAGGTCCAGTTCTATGCCACCCGAACTTATGTAAATCAGCTTCTTCAGGCATAGGTTCAATATTTGCGACTGGCGTGGTATCTGGTATAGCCTGTCCACCAGGATTATCAAAATTGCCTGTAATGGCAAGAAAAATCATCCAGGCATGCCCGACATCCATAGCCTGCCCAAGCATAATTCATTTAAAACTGTCTATCCCAACTGATGGTGCTTTAGCACACTCTTCAGCTAAATCTACAATGATTTTTGCTGATACACCGCAGATCTTGCTCATCTTTTCAGGAGTCTTATCTACAATGTATTTTTTTAACTTAGCAAAATCACCGTCTTTAAGCCATCTGTCAACAAAATCTTTATCATATATATTTTTCTCAATAATATGATTAATCATACCAAGAAGGAATGCTGGATCTCCTGAAGGCTTAATGGGTATCCATAAATCTGCTTTTGAAGCTTCCGTTGTATAAAGAGGATCTAAGACAACAAGCTTAGCACCCCGTTTCTGTGCATCCAGAATATCTTTGGGTATATCGGCATTATCAAGACACTCCATCGCATTACGTCCGAGCATTATCATTACCCCACCCTTTGGAACAGTAAACCAGGCCGGTGGTACATGATGAAAAATAGGTCCTCCTACAGCTCTCATGAATGCTGCTATCTTTGCAGAGTCACAATGGGGTAAGGCCGTATTAATAAATCCGCCGTAAGCTTTTATAAATCTCCATTTAGGATCGGTCAAACTATGAGGGAAAAAATCAAAAGTTGATTTATGAGCCATGTTCTTTTTTTTAAGGTCACTGAGTTTATCAGCAATCATATCTAATGCATCATCTCATGAAATTTTTTCAAATTTATTTTCTCCCCGTTTACCCACTCTTTTTAAAGGATGAGTTAATCTATCAGAATTATATTGCAGAGAAACACCTGCCATTCCCTTAACACAAGCCTTTCCTCCATGTTTAGGATTTCCTCGTATTTCCTTGATTACCCCATCTTTTAGACGCGCGAGAATTGCACACTCAGCTTTACACTGGTAGCATACAGTAGGAACCCATCCATTTTTTTTCATAGTCATTTACTTTTCTTTCAATTAATGATATTTGTAAAATATTTATTTTTCCTTCTGTCACGTTCTAATAATTTTAATATAAAGTTACTTTTAAAACATTGAAAAACTCAAATATTTTAATAAAAGAAATTAGTTTAGCTTACATCTTAATCTTATCAAAATAGATTTTTTTGTTTCTAGCTTTTCTTAAAATTTAGTATAATAATGTTGAGATTATTGAAGTTTGATTTCAGTATTTGTTAGATGAAATCAGATCGTGCAGCATTACAGCTCGATATAATTTATACTGCTACCTATGAATACATTAAACTTGATATCACCGCCCAGGAAAAAACAACTTCCTGTGCTACTGCATGGCAGAAAGGAGAAAGCAATATTCTAACCACTATTTTACTGTTATTAGAAAAGTACGTATCAATTAATCTTTCTTAAAATATATCAGGATTCCAGTTACTATTATTACGATAAAACCTATTCCAAAAATTAATCCTATATAAGGTGCGATAATCTCCCAGGTATGTATTGACACTAAAAATGATTTTGTATCTTTACTGTATAATTGTGTTTTTCTAAAAAGCAGAGCACAACCTGTAATCGCCAAAATCAAAAATAAAGGCGAAAATATTATTGCACATGTCCTGTGTAGTTTTCTTATGTTCAATTACTTATATCCTTTGTTATCATTCTACATCAGACTAAGTTCTTATTTCAGGAGTATTAATGCTGTGAAATACTACTTTTACATTCTAACCGACAATAGAAGGATTACCAGGATTTTTTTAGTAATGGTACATCCCTCGTAGTTCACGTAAGTCTATTTTAGAAGACGCTACAGAATAATTAATAGTTATAAATAAGCAAAGTAAGATTAAAAGTATTAGAAATAGTGGAGTATATCTATATATTTCAGATATTGTTTTGAATACTCGTTTTTTCATGCAATTTTCTTTAATTCCTATTGTATAGTAAGTATAATTTTGAAAAATATTTATATATCAATTAAACCCAAAATCCACCTGTATTTATAAAGAAATTTTATTGGTAAACATTGACCTAATACTAAAAAAAACGATTATAGCTCCTTTTGTCCTCAATAGGATAGACACAAGAAAATAATTTCAAACCATGACACCTATGTTATTAAGACATACATGGAGAGTGTATTATAGAAGTTATTCAAAAATTTGTATTCATTTCAAGTTATTTATTAAGTATTATGAGCCCCAATTCTAAATAATTGAATAATAGAAAGAGCCGCACCAACTACGTTTAAGATGGTCCACCAAAGCATAGATATTTTTAAATAATAAATTGGCTGAAAGAATATTATATAAACTGATATTATTATCAAACAACTTATTGTGTAATATTTATCAGTACAATTACTTCTTATTTTAATTACAAATATTTTTAAAGCTAAAATAAAAAGTATTACTAAGTCCAGACAAGTTGCAATAGATAAACAATAGAGAAATAAACTACTATTGAGGACATAGGTATCATTTATAGATATACTGGATTTAGCAAGTAAAACTAAAATTGCTAATGAAGATACTATGAATAAAATTAATATAATAATGATAAAAATAGTTATCAGTAATACTTCAAGTTCTTTTGGCACATATTTACGATACAAAGAGAGATTCCTTTAATTGATCTAATAGACTATTTTTATTTTTACGGGATCATCGGGCATGAATTTGTATCTCTCCTGAGCGATAAAAACCAAATCACCATCCTTAAACTTATCACTTAATGTGTTAGGTAAAACTATATCACTCTGGCTGAGGTTCTTGTTCGGTCTTAGTACATACTGTTTCATGTTTGGGACTGGTTGAGTAATTGTATTCTCTGTTTCTACTGAAACTTTCTGAATAGAGTAAAGTTTAATAACTTTACCATTAAAATCCTGTTTCGCTTTAAATATAGCTTTGTATAATAAGTAATGCTTATTGTCTTTTTCTATAAGTGCATTTTTTGCAACAGTAAGCTTATTGTCCTGATTAGAGTATATAGAAAATATATCATTAAGTACAGGAATATTTTTACCTTCTCTAACTATGCTGCCTGGGTATAATGAAGAGTTAGGAACCCGTACAAGAACACCATCTTTAACATATATAAAATCATTAGAAAGGGCTGTTACAGGTATATTAGAACTTAAGGGATAAATCTCTATCTTTTTGGCATCTGACAATTCATATGCTTCATCTCTGGGGAGTGTTAATTTTATTCCCATGGGATTGAGTTGGGTAATTTTTAAAATTTTAGTACTGGAAGTAGCATATCCGCATGCATTGTTTACATCAGTAACCAGACAGTCAAAATCAGACCTTCTGGTCGCGGATTCCACCCAGTTAGTAGCTCGTTCAACATCTAACATTTTATTATAATAATTAGACATTGCCTGTAAGTATTTTGATTCTGCCATCTCTAAATGCTGTCTGGGAGCTATTTTTCTACCGGGTTTCTGAAGTGTTTTATAGCGTTCTAAATCAAGTTTTGCAAAATCAAGAACAGCCTTAGCGACTTTCACCATATGGTTTCTTTCTTTCACAACATTCTTTCGTCGTCCATCTGCTATCTTAAGAAGTAAATCCCCTTCTTTAATAATTTTCCCGTCTTTATTATAAACAGGTCCTTTTGCAATACATCCCTCCTTAGCTGTATATATAATTTTACCGGGAACTGTTTCTCTAAAACTATAGGTGAGATTGGCTTCAGTAATAGGTGTTGCTGTCCCTTTAACAGTTTTACTATTTTCAGCATATGAAGTAGTTAATATGAAAAAGAGAAAAATCAGTGAAGTTGATATTTTCAGATAAAGAATGTTCATAGTTATTTAATATTTCCATAAAACAGCATATTACCTAAATCCAAAGTTCAGTTAAACTGCCATTAAAACATTTTATAAGTATTAATAAAATCAAGTATATTGGATAGATTTGTGTTATTCAATATACTTGTAGGTGAATCTCCATGCTATCTTCCAGACACTAATTCATAAAGTTGATTGTGAGGATATGGCATAAGATTTCTGTAAGTTAATTCCAAGTATTTCTGCGAACTGATATAATTGAATTACTGCTTTTTGTTCATTATCATCTGCTATCCTTTCTTAAAATTAATATTCTAAAATGAGAATATCAGAATTTAATGCCTAACATGGCAACAGACTATGTAATGCTTCCGTTTATTTGGACCTGTAATATAAGTGTATAAAATATTCATTAGAATACGATGTTACTGCGGCAAAAGCAATAAAGGTTATAGAAAAGGTTATGCCGACATAACTGAAGCCACTGAAGATGAACTTGCCAAAATAATAAGTTTTATGATTCTTATTGAATTTTACTCTGTCCCTAGATATTTACAGAAAAGAATGATAGACTTTATCAATCTATGTTATTACGAGAAAGACAATAGAAAAATATTTAGAAATCCAGTAGGTATTATAGAAATAACTAAATAATGAAAAACCTACTTTCCTTTATAAAAATATTATAACTAACCATTTCACTTAGCAGCTATTACATTCCGTTTCTGGCTGTATGTGAGCTTAAAATTACCTGAATAATTGTTTTAAAAAACTAGATAAACCAACTCAATGCTGATCTCTCTTTGAGATATTCAAAGACAATGTATTGAGAAATAAGCTGTTACTTTTCCACTTCTTGCCACCTGTCAGATAACAGTTTATGAAGTTGTTGTTTTATTTACCACCTACTATTTGAAGTGTATCCATTTTGTAGGTTTTTTATCAATACAAATATACAATAATTCATAGATACAGATATATTTAAATATTCTATTATTTTGCACTGCTTATCTATGACTCCCTTACTCTATTTAGACATCTGGTGTCCCTTGTTGAAATTAATATTCTAAAGATAATGCCTGAATTTAACGCCTAAAAATTAATTTGAATAGATGGAGTAGATTTTGTAATTACTTATATTTTATATATCATAAATTACATATAGTAATATATTTGATAAATAATAACATAAAGTAATAATAATTTAAGATTCATTATTTAATTAACTATTTTTATTTCTGTTTACTTTCCTATCTTAAGTTTATCATTAGAAAAATTACTTAATAATGCATAATAAATTCTCACAAGGGACATTAACTAAGAATGAAAGGAATATAAATACATAAGCAATAAATAACAAATAGTTTAAATGCAAGTCAAAAATATATGTTATCTAGTGAAATAATCTTAGGTATTTTTAAAAATTCTAAAGGAGAAGGGATTTTATAATGAAATTAAGAAAGAAGGTTTTAGTTGTAGCAGCTAGTTTGGGGTTAATATTAAGCGGATTTAGTATTATGGCAGATGAAACAGCTACTCCTCCAACTCCGCCTCTTGTTAATGTTGGCAAAGCAGTTGCTCAGATAGATGTATGCACGCCAAGTGGTGGATTAATAATTTATCAAGCTGAACTTGGTAGTCATGTTAAAAAAAACCAAGTGATATTGAAGTTGGATCCTACACAATATCAAGCTCAACTTGATGCTGATAAGGCAAAAATGTTAGATGATATGCAGATTTATCAAAGAGATTTGGCTATGTTTAAAAGCCAGCCAAGCGGTACAATATCACAACATGAGTTACTGACTCAGAAATATGCAGTATTAGCAGATCAGTGCACAGTTAAACTTGATCAGTCATATGTTGATCAATGCACCTATAAATCTCCATTTGACGGGACTATTACTAATATTGTAAATTATCCTGGAAGTGGCGTTGGTAGTGGTAATGAAATAATGGATATAACAAAAGGTTGACATATATCACCTAAAACTAATGAATTATTTGCTCATTAGTTTTAGGGAGTATTCTATATTTTAATAATATTGATAATTTTATTTCAAGTATATGTCAGATTTGAAGATATATCGGGTTACCCAACTCCATCGTTTTATTCTGGTTTCTAATTATCAAAATACAGATATGTGTAAAAAAGTTAATTAACAATTAGAAACACTTGCCTTTTCAGATTCACTTGCAGAATTAATTAATAGATTTTGTTAAATCTTGAATATCTAATTTAACAGTTTTGTTTAATTTTTAAGTTTTATAAACACTTTGATTTATTTTATTCATGCAGATAAGCAAATTAGTTATGGGTATTTATTAAATAGTGAGGGTAAACATGAATAACTTTAGACCAGAGAAAGAAAACGAAAGTCTCATTGACTGGCACAACAGAGGCCTAAGTAAACAAATGCAAATGAACTCTAAAAAGAAGAGGATGTTTGTCAGAGGACTGAAAGAGAACCAGAAAACAAGCAGATAATTGTAAAATACAACTTTTGATACTCCGGAATTAGTTGAGATAATTATAGCATCTAATACGGAGTTAATTTATTAATTACAATTTAGGATATCCGACAGGCTGTGCCAGAATAATCCTCTGATTTTTATTTAGCTTTAATATTTTTGCCAGCTTATCTTTTTTCATCCAGCCTACTGCAACTGTTCCCAAATTATTTGCGGAACAAAACAAGTATACATTCTGACTAATATAGCCAGTATTCATAGCAGAATAAAATATCTTATCTTTTTCCGAACTCTTTGATTTGGATAAATCAGCTACAAAGATAAGATCAACAGGAACAATAGAAACGAATTCCTGATAACCTATTTGATTTCTAATATCATCTTTCAAATATTGCTTTAGTGTATTATCTATAGCATCATATATATAAACACCACTTTTCATTGCCACATAGATTGTAATATTTTGTGTATTCATTGCCGTTGGAGCAGTTCTTTTACCATTAGTTCTGTTAACTCCAAAAGCAGACCATAACAGATCAGATAAAACTTGAGTAGATATTCCTTTGTCTGAATAACTTCTACAGCTTTTTCTATTTTTTAAAGCACTTGTAAGAGATGTATTCGAATTTAAATCGTGTGGAGGCAATTTTACAGTATTTTCTGTAGAAAACACGCTGATACTAACAAAAAGAAATAAACCTATTATTACACTAATTGTTTTCATGAATACTCCTTAATCTTTATATATAAGTTTTTAAATCATTAATACAGAAATATAACGAATTAATTTTATTAAGAATTCGATGATTTAAAAAATAATGTACAATCTTATTGGCAAACAGCTGCCATATTCAATTTAATTTTTTTTTTGAACATTTTGTCCATTCACGCAATTCAGAGGAATTCGATTATTCATAACATGTTTAATATTTTCGACTACGATTTTGGCAATACTCCTATAAGCAACATCCGTAACCCCGGCAATATGTGGAGTTGTAATCACATTGGGATGGGACACGACAGGATCGTGTAAATCGGCCGGCTCTTCCCAGTATACATCAAGAGCACATCCGCCAAGATCGCCTTTCGCAAGTACGTTGAGCAGTGCGTCATGATTAACAATTGGGCCTCTTGACGCATTAATAAGAAATGCACCTTTCGGAAGAAGAGAAAGTTGCTTGGGACCTATGAGTCCGTGCGTTTCTTTCGTCAGTGGGAGACAAAGAAAAAGATAGTCGGATCGCACGAGTACCCTATCAAGACCTGATAGATCAAAAAGACCTTTCAATCCATACTTCTTCTTTAAAGCATGATCCGGATTGCGCTTTACCACATATATATCAACATCGAATGGCAAAAGACGTTTGGCAAGAGACTTTCCGGTTCCTCCCAATCCAATGATCCCAACACTGCGTCCACTTAATGCCTGTCCTGCAGGCGACCCCCAAACATCAAACTTTTTTTGTATTTGAGGAAACTTCCGCCCAAGGCAAAGAGCGGTCATGACACACCACTCCGCAACAGAATCTGCATTTCCTGCGCCGGCAGTCGGCACATTGGCAACAGCTACGCCGTACCTACTTGCAGTCAGAGCATCAACACCATCCAAGCCGGCACCCCACTGCTGTACCAGTCTGAGCTTTTTTGCCCTTTTAAAAATTGTTTCTCCTATTTTTGACATGGCAGGAATAATAACATGTGCATCTTCAACACGAGTTGCGAGCTTATCTGTGTCGACCATCTCGACAGTAAGGTTTTTCATATAAGGACGGAGGTACTTGACAATAGGCGTAAAATGTTTCCCGGCTACAATAACATGTACATTTTCATCTTCCATCTTTTCACCTTATATTTTTCATAGGCCTTTATAGGCTTTGTTGGAATTAATCGATTGTTAAGAACCCATAAAATATCGTAACTGGTCAACTTTTCAAAGAAAAAAACTGAAAAAATCGACATCACAAATATTCACTCAACAAATCAATTGAAGTATAAAACTCATTAAAAAGTAAATCTAATAAAGTTCTCAATCAATGACCAAGGAAAAGTTAGATTCTATTGGTATTAGTGATTATACAATTGTTTTCTCACTAACAAAAGAAGGTCAAGGTTGGTATTTCACTCATGGAGGTTACAACTGGGATTTTAATTGTTTGCTAAAAGCACCTACATTAATTCTAGCCGGAGACAAAGATCCCGAACATCCGTGGCAAGCTGCAAAAACAGTTTCAGAAAGAATAAACTCAGCCAGCTTTAATCTTCTCAAAGGAGCTGGTGACCCTGTGTATAGGGATAAGCCTGATGAAACCTCTACTATAATAAGAGATTTTATACTGAAGTAATCCAGTTATTTCTTATGATTTTTTTAGTTTAAATATTTTGGGCATAATTTGGGTATAATTTGGGTATAATCCAAATTCTACTAATTAATGGATAAACATGGAAATTTGAGGTAAAGAGACGCTAAAAAACTGGAGCCAGCTGTCGGAGTCGAACCGACGACCTACTGATTACAAGTCAATTGCTCTACCAACTGAGCTAAGCTGGCGTCTCTCTTTTTGAAAGAAATACTAAATTACTATTATTTTTGTTAATATCAATTTAATTTCTAATAAAATTTAATTTTTTTTTATTCTTTCTCCTCTGAAGAAGATACCTCATCATTTTCTGCCTGCTTCTTTAAATACCCAGCCTGCTTATTTATTGCCTCAGTATGAGCTTTTTCACCCTTTTTGCCAAAATGTCTACCAGAAAGCTCTTCCAGTTTGTCCGTATGAGCATACACAATTAAAGTATCACCGTCAATGATTTTTGTATCACTTTGGGGCGTTCCTACATAGTCTCCATTTTTACGTTTAATTCCAAGTACAAGTACTCCCTCTTTAGATATTTCAGATTCCTTAAGTGTTTTCCCTGCCAACCAATCTTTAGAAACAATACTTAGTTCTGATATGGAATACCCGCTGTGAAGATGAAGGATGGATAAATAATCTTTTATATCGAGTTTACTATAACGCTTTAAAGATTTATAAATAATTTCATTTATCCAATTATCAAACCTCTTGCTATAAGTCAATATACTGAGAAAAATTACACCTCCAGTCAGTATTAGAACATGCACCCACCATTGCTGTGAATTATAAGAATTCAAAACTGATAAAATAATGGTTGCTACTACAGTCGCAATACCTATATTACCAATAAACATCAATGAATATATGATTTTTCTTCTCACTGGATGATTTACAATAGCTTCAGCTTCCTGCGTAGTAAACCCTGCACCTGAATAAGCAGAACGTGATTGAAATTCTGCAATTGGACGCGATACACCGGTCATCATCAAAACTAAAGTAGCAATTCTTGTCACAAACAGTGTAAGAGAAATAATTAACAATAATGAAATTACACCAATCATCAATAACACCTAAGATGTAGTTTATAAGATTATTTTATATTATAACATAAAATGAACAAAACTTGATAATTACTGAGGTATAACTGTATTTTTTATACATATGATATAAAAATATAAGTATATAAATATTCCAATTACATCAAACATAATCCATGTAAGCGAAGAAACATAAATATAGGGGTAAGGGAAAAAGATAAATAAAAATAAGATAAAAAAATAAAAACACATTCTGATTTTGGACTTGAATCTATCAGATTTACATATCTTCATAAATTTAATAGAAAAACAAAATATAGCAATTATCGGGATATAACCTATAAGCCATAAGAATGCAAAAGGGTGTGGGTAGTCAAAATAATTATAAGTTACTATTCCAAGCATTTGAATAAACTGAGCAATCAATGAAAACAAAAGTATAAAAATACAGATAATTGAAAAAATATAAAAACTTTTTTCCTCTTTTTCTGTTATTTGTAAATACTCATTCTCTTTTTCAATTTTAATATCAACATATTTATCAACCTTATTGGTGAAAAATATAATTATCACTAAGTATGTTATTCCGATTAAATGTACAACATGCCACGTAAAAGTTGTTAATTCAGGATTATACTTCGGCCAGAATAAAATTATAAATGCGGCATCAGCTGCTATAAATAAAATATATAAATATAAATAACTGTATATCTTTTTCAAACTGCTTAAAAAAAGACCTTTTGTTAAAAAATATAATATTACAAGAAAAATGGATACAATTACAATTTCTAAATAATATCCTGGTCCTAAAGTATTAAGTTTTTGAACAAAATCAGAAACATTATCTGAATAATGAAAACCCACGTATACCAATAACATTTGAGAACTCAGTAAAAAAAGACAGAATATACATATAGAATTTACGCTGATAAGGATTATTTTTTCTATATCATTGAAAATACATTTCTTACTATCAGTTTTATTGATATTAAGTTCTTCATATCTATTATAATTTATATATTTTCCTACTTCAGAAATAACTAAAATGTAGATTATAAAAATAATTCCACAAAAACGAATTACATAACTAGCAATGTTGCCTAATCCCCAATTAACAAATGGACAATAAAGGAAAATGTATATAACAGCTATAACAAAAGCTATATAAAAGTATTTATTTGATAAAGACTCTTTTTTTCCATTAACAATCCCCTTTGATATACAGAGAAGAAGAATAATAAAAGATAAAAATATGAAGACCAGATTAGCAAACTGTATATTATTGATAATATACGTTCGGATGCTAACATTCCAAGAATTATACTTATGGAATATATAAGCTTCACCTGTAATAAATGAAAAAATGTATAGTGAAAGAAAATTAACTATGCAGATAATAGAAATAATCAAAATATAGGTTTTAACGATTTTTGAATATCTCATTTGCTAAATCTAATCTGATTAATTCATTTTCATTTATTATTAAATTATATCACGTAGCTGACTGTTTTACATCCGCATTATTTACAGCAGTGTTGCTGAAGTAAATAATTGCCAATAAATATACTACAGCAATCAAGTGTATAGAATGCCAGGCCAAAGATGTCAATTTAGGATTAAATTCCGGCCAAAATATAATTATAAAAGCTGCATCAGCCACAATGAGGAAAATATAAAAATACAAGTAAGTATATAATTTTTTAAATACGCTTACAATAAGTCCTTTAAATAAAAAATATAACATGGCTATAAAAATAATTACAATTATAAATTCAATATAATACCCTGGGCCAGACATATTATATTCTAAAATAAAATTAACAGTTTCATCCGGATTAGGGAAACCTCCTGCGGCTAAAAATATTTGTGAGCTCAGCATAAAAACGCATAGAATGCATATGGAAATCAAAGTAAAAAGAAAAGTTTTTTCAATATCAGAGAAAATATAGTTTTTATTATCATCATCATTAATTTTTAACTCATTATACTTCTTATAATCAATATACTTGCCGATTTCACAAATTCTTAATATATAAAAAATAGAGAGTATACCAATAAAGCGAATTACATACCAGACAATATTATTCAATTTTAAAGGGGTAAATGGATAATAAAGATATGCGAATATTATAATCAAAATTAAAGCTACATAAAAATGCTTATTCGGCAGATAATTCTTTTTACCATTTATAATTCCCCTAAATATGAAATAGAGAAGAACAATGAAACTCAAAAATATAAAAATAACATTAGCAAACTGAATATTATTGATGATATAAAAACTTAAACTATGCCCAGTAAAAGCGAATTTATGAAATGTAAATGATTTACCAATCAAAAAGGAAAAGAAATACAATGAAATAAAATTCAGAATACCTATCGTTGAAATAATTGAAATATAGGTTTTGACAATTTTTGAATATCTCATCGTTTATATTGCCTCTTATAAATTAATCCTTCTGCTAGATTAATTATAATTAGATTCAATATTTATTGCAATGAGCCTTAATTGACCACAGCATAACAGATTTTATACAAACAAATTATAATCTATAATAAAGAAGAGCTATTGACATCCCATTTTTTTAAATCCATTTTCTTTATCAAAGGATATTAATTTTTCACTTGGCAATTCTTCTATTTTATAGTCTATATAATCTAAAGGATTACTATATCCTACCTGTATTAATTCTTCATATGACAATATTTTATTAGCATATAAATAATTAATACAGTCTATCATCATAGCAGAAGATCCTATCAGACAGCCTTTATCAGGACTGTATAATCTACCTTTATCTGTCAGGATTACTTTATTCCCTAAAGTTTCATATTTTCCGGGAGGCATGCCTGCCAATGGAGCAGCATCACTGACAATAATAATATTATTTAATCCTTTAACTTTAATTATTAATTTAATAAGATGGATAGGCAGATGATGGCCATCAGTAATAATCATTGCTTTTAATCTATCTTCGGCTAAACCGCCCAAAAGTGGATTATCATGTCTGTTTATTAATGCAGGAAGACCATTACCTAAATGAGTAAACGCTGTTGCTCCTGCATCAGCAGCCTGTGTTACTTGATCTGCCAAAGCTACATGATGGCCAAGTGAAACTTTAATCCCTAAATTGACTGCATATTTTATTAAATCATCTACACCTTCAACGTCTGCACCCAATGTAAGCAGTTTGATTTTTCCATTAGATAAATCTACAAATTTATCTAGTACTTTAATAGAAACGGTGTGTGTGAAATCGGGATTATGAGCGCCAAGAGCATCACATCTACTAAAAAAAGGACCTTCTAAATGAATGCCAGGAATATGTTTTTTAAATGGTTCAGTTGAAATTAAATCTGATATAATCTGAATATTTTTATCATAAATATTTAGATTACTGGTAATAATTGTAGGTAGAAACAGCAAAGTACCGCTATCGATTATGCCTTGAAATGCAGTTATGCATGATTCCCTATCAAGTTTATTACTTGAAAAGTCTACTCCCATGTAGCCGTTTATCTGTAAATCTACAAATCCGTTAATCATATAAAAACCTTTGAGATTGAGTTTTAAGCTGTAAGTATTAGTTTTTAAGAAGAAAAACTTAATGCTTAAAACCCATTGCCATATTTATAATAATGAAGCTGAACCTTTATCAAGATATAAATAACAATTTGGATGTTTTCTTAAAATAGAAGCAGGAAACATATTGATTATCTCTTTATTCAAAGTATTTTTAACAGCTTCAGCTTTTCGTTCATCAGGAACAGAAACAATTATATTCTTACTTTTCATAATTTGTTTAATTCCCATTGAAATAGCCTGTGTCGGTACATCATCCAAACTTTTAAACCAGCCTTCACCCATCTGCTGTTCTCTGCAAGCTTTATCTAAATCAACAGCTAGATAAGCACGATCTGTTTCAAAATCTGCTGGAGGATCATTAAAAGCTAAATGACCGTTTTCACCAATACCCACAAAAGCCACATCGATAGGATGCTCAGAAATTAATCTTTCCAATCTCATACATTCCTCTTCTATATCATCGGCTGTACCATTAACAAAATGGAAAGCATTTACTAGTTCGACTTTCTCGAGAAATCTTTCTTTTAAATATTTTCTAAAACTTGCCGGATGCACTTCGTGAAGGCCAATATACTCATCCAGGTGAAAAGCAGTTACTTTGCTCCAGTCAATTCCTTTTATCGTTACAAGATGTTTCATCATTTCAAACTGACTAGCCCCTGTAGCCAAAATAATATTTGCTCTTCCGTTTACAGCAATACAGGATTTTATAATTTTAGCCCCCTGCTCTGCAGCAGCCACACCTAAATCTACAGCGGTGTTATAAACTTTTGTATCCATACTAAAGCCTCATATGTTACTTATTCTATTGTTAATAATTTCCTGATTTTTAATCTGTTTCTGTATAATTCTATATAGATTTTCAGCCTGTTCTTTAATGCAGACTTCATTCTTATTTGCTTTTATAATAACATCTTTCCATGTTTTAGGAATTATATCTGCTCCTGACATAGCTCCTGTCACCGCTCCTACCAGAGTTGCGCTACTGTCATTATCTCTTCCTAAATTAACCGCTCCCTGCACAGAGATTTTAAAATCACCTTTAGCTGCTATCAAAGCTGCAACACTTAATGCTATTGTTTCAGAGCCATCGTATTTATATTTCTGCAGTAATTTATCATATATCTCTTTCTTAAAACTTTCAGAATCAACATCGTTATATTTTTCAGCAATCTCAATTGCCCTGAATATAAGTTGCTCATTTTCCATAGCTACATGCTGATATAAATCTACATTTGTCCACCTAGGTCCTTCAACTGATAGTTTATATTTTTTCATAGCATCCAAAGACAGCAGTACTGTTTCTTTTGCAGTAACACCCGGGATAAAACCTGCTGAAGTCAAGGCTGCAGAAAAAGCACCTGAATATCTTGAATAACTGTCTGTGTAGTTGAAAAGATTAAAAGCCTTGCTGAAAGCAGTATCTGGATCGCATAAATATAGAATACCAATTGGCTGCAGCGACATAACTCCTGCATTTGTAGGTTGTCCGCCGAAAGCCAATTTACTGGCTTTGTAAATTGCCTTATAATAATATTCCTCTATCCAGTCCTTCTGCAGTTCATTTTCAGAATTATGGTAGAAGTTAATTATTTCTTTATCGACATCATATTCAGATATATTATACTCTGAGTTAACAACAGCGTTTATTATTAGATTTCTTAACCTTGTGTCATCAGTAATTGAACCTGCATCTTTTTTCCAAGGCCCATGAGGATTGGGATCAACATTATCATAATACAGCAAATCTTGCACCTTACCATATTCTCTAGAAATTTGGTCATGGTCAAGCATTTCCACAGGACCCCCCATGGCATCACCGATTGCTGCACCAATTAAACATCCATATATTTTCTTAAACATATTGTTTAACATTTGAGCCCCTCTTTTCCATATAAATATCAATTTTAAAATACATTAATCCAGCCTTAAAACAAGTTTATAAATTTTAAAAATTAAATAACAATTATCTCTAGAATGACATTATTATTTATTATCCAGCTTAAGTCTAAATCTAAATCTTGTATCTTCTCCATACCACATTCTAAAATTAGTACCCCAAATATTATTATGGAGATTAAAATGTACTCCGTTCTTCATTGGAGGTCTCTTATTATTAAAATCAAGAAGAGATCTTTCTCCAGGAGCAACTAATGGACTGTCATATGGATCAATAGTTAAACAGTTATCTCCATCATCATATTTAACAGATTCGGAAGCATGAAGTTTTCGATTTCCATTTTTTACTACTTCATTAGGCGAGAACCATGAACCCATTTTTTTGATTGACCAATTTGACGCTGTTAGAATTTTAGGAGAGAATGATAACCATGAAGCTTCAGGAAGCCTGCATACTTGTTTATTAAACCATTGTAAATCAATATCTACTACCTGCTCATCAGAATAAACATGTATTTCCAGTGTTAACTTTCCCGGAGCTCCATACTTGAGCACCACAGATTTAGGCATATCCATAATTAGGATAAAATAAGTATATCCTGAAGTATCCACCCTATGCCAAAGTGAGTTTAGCATAGGTTTAACTGTTTCATGCTTAATATTAAGTTTTTCTATTCCAGGTTTAGTAAAATCCTCAGGTACCCATTCGACTGAGTTAGGCCAATTGCGAAGGTATTGATAACCAAAGCGATCATAATCTTCTGCTGTAAATGTTTCATATATGAAACCAGCCAAAGGGAATTTTTCTGTTGCCCATGTTTTATTGGAATTAGTATCATGCAGATGAGATATTTCTCCAGTATTACTGTCAAACCCTATTGATAACCATGGAGTATTAAAAATGCGGTCTTTATCTTTAACTTCATAAAAATTATCTGTTGTGGGATATTTGGCAGTAATCTTATTCATTTCAAACTCAGCTTTTTTTCTAAAATTACCAGTTCCAAGCAGACATACAGCATGATCAATAAAATTTCTCTGTTCCTGCCATGATAACTCTAGTTTTTTATATCCATCTGTATTTTTAATTTTTTCTAAATTATTGCTAGAATAGTTTATATGATCCTTCATATAGGTTTTCACATCCACGCCCCATGTATGTTCCGGAATCATAATAAGACTGCGGCTAAACGCATTTAGTTCATATTCTTCACTGGGTGTAGTTATTTTCTTAAGAAATTCCTTCCTCAAGCGCTGCATTGTTAAAAATTTAGAGGTTCTCAGCGGATCACTTGCAATGCCGTGTATCCATGTATCTCCAATTTCACTTTTAAAAACAGGAAGGGATTCTTTTACCTTATATAATTTTCTCCCAAAATCATCTAGGGTGCTTATATGAATATTAGTATTCGGAAGCATAGTCTGATATTTATCAATAGCAGTTATTACAGAATTAAGATCTGGTGGGCCGATATTGTCTTCTGTGCTGGCAAGAGCTAACCCAAATGAATATTCGGGTAGAATCGATAATTCTCCATACTCCTTAGAATCATATAAAACTGTAACTTCACTACCGTCACTATGTCTCCAGATAAAAGCCTTTGGTACATCTGGAGCCGTAGAACCTGGATTCAAACCAATATGAAGAAATTTTATCCCTGCTTCAGCTAATAGAGGAACAATAGCGCGTGTATGCCCTGGGACATCAGTCATTTTTGCAGCAATAGTTTTCTTCCCAAAACGTTCATCAAGTTTCTTACTATACGACAAACCAAAGCGAAATAAAGATTCATCCATAAGTTCGCTATGCATAGTAAACGGCAATCCATGCCAGGCAATTTTACCTTCAGCAACAGCTTGTTCAAACTCTTTTAACTGTTTTCCTTGATAAGTATCCAGTGCTTCATATATCAACTATGAACCAGTAGTCCATACAAAAGAGAGATCAGGTCGTTTTTCCTTTATTTCCTTTGACAGCTTAATAGCTCTGGGAATAAAATCCTGCATATACTGCTCTTTCACTTTATAAGCAAAATCAGTGAAACCAATATCCAGATGTGTTTTAAAAACAACATGCAAGTCTTTTATATTATTTCTTGACAAAACATTACTCATAAGTCCCCCTTATAAATGACATAATAATTTAATATTTTTTCCAGTTTATGTTGAAATATAACATTTTGTTCATATGTTTAAACAATGTTTTCATAAAACACTGACAATATTTTGTGATTACTACAAAAACTGGACAAATATCATCTAAAGAAAATTACAACATTATATAAAAAATCAAAAAATATTATTTAAAAAAGATTAAATATAGGGGATATATTTAGTGAAACAAAAAACAAGGTTACGTATAACTCTTCTTTTTACATGCTGGACACTGAGTCTGTTCGGCAGTGTTTTAGCTACATTCATCATGCAGGCAGTTGCATTTTTTCATGTCTCTCCTGCATCTGCGGGCACATTGGAATCTTATCAGAATTTAACACTGGTAGTAATTACTTTTATAGCATTTTCGTATATCCTTAAAGTAGGATATAGAAAAGCGCTGATGACAGTCATAGCTTTAATGGTTTTTTTAAGCTTTATTACACCTTTTATAGATACATATTGGATGATAAAAGTGTATTTAGTCGGAGTAGGTATAACACTTGTCGGAATGAAAGTAGGAATTTACGCTACGGTATCGCTTGTTACTGAAAATGAATCACAGCATGCTTCATTTTTATCTCTGGCAGAAGCAACCTGGATGCTGTCATCTATGGTCGGTATGTGGATAATAGCCTTTTTCATTAAAATTGCACCGGATCACTGGATGTATGCATTATGGGTTTATACTGTTTTCGGTATAATAAACTTTCTCATATGGATGTTTACACCTATGGATGAATCTGCAATAGAAAAAGAAAAACAACAGCCGTTTAAGGAACAGATAAAGGATATTATAAATATATGTAAAAGTAAAATAGTTTTATTTGCAATCATAATCTTTTTTGTTGATCAGTTCGTAGAAAACGGTTTTCTAGCCTGGATGGCAGGGTTTTATCAGATGGCTATACACTTGTCTCAAAGCTTAAGTGTAGAACTTGCCAGCATAACTGTTTTTGCTTATTTTATCGGCCGTGTTGCTGTTGTCTTTTTATTGAAATATATGAGATGGGATAAGGTCCTGTTTATATATTATCTGATAGCAATAACCATACTTATTTATGTATTATACACAATACATGCTCCGAATCATCCTATAAATACCCTGTGGGATATTCCTATACAGGCTTTGATTTTACCATTAATCGGATTTTTCATGGCACCGAATACTCCTATTCTCAACTCTGCTGTTCTTAATAGAACAGTAAAGGAAAAACAGGCTCTGCTTATGACGGTAATGACCATTACTTACGCCATTTCATCAAGCATAAGCGCAAGGCTTATAGGAGATTTAATGGGACACTTTGGAGGTATTTTAGGATTCAAGCTTACAACTGTAATACCAATGATATTCCTGATTATATTCATTCTACCATTTGCAAACTTCTTAAGAAAAAGAACTATTGAATAGAGTTTTCAAATTATAAATGGTTAATGATTAATTGTTATTTAAGAATCTTTAGCCATTAATAATTATGAATAATATTTTATAAGACTTCAGCCTAACATTTTTTCTGAAACCTAGCTGATTCGCGTATTATCAAACGTGAAGGAAGTTTTATTATACCTTCAATATTCTCTCCATCAATCCCTCTGAAAATTGTATCAGCAACCAATTTCCCCATACTGTAACTTTGATTTTTAACCGTTGTTAGCCTAGGTGAAGTATATTTTGCGAAGGGAATATCATCAAAGCCTATTATTGATATATCCTCAGGAATTTTTAGCCCTGAATCTTTAAGCCACTGCATAAGTCCTACAGCCATCTGATCATTTGAACAGATTACAGCATCAGGCCTGTCTTTCATTTCAAAAAGTTTTAAAGCAGCTGAATATCCTGATTCCTCATGAAAATTTCCTTCGAAAAGCCACTTTTCATTAAAAATCATATCATATTTGTTTATACTATACCTGAATGCTGACAATCTCTCAATATTATCATAATGTTTCTTTTTCCCAGATAAAAAACTCACTTTTCTTAAACCGTTTTCTTTCAGAAACTCAATAGCTTCTATCATTCCTGGTTTATTATCTATAAGAATAGAACAAATATTTTTCCTGTACACCTCCCTGTCAAGCATAACAATAGGCATGTTTAACGCTGACAATTCATCTATTTTTTCATCTTCTGTATCTATCGAAAATATAGCAGCTCCATCTACACGTTTTTCTAAAAGAAAGCGAGATAGTGCTCCTCTGGAACTTGAATTATAATTATCGGCAATGAAAAAATCATAGCTTTTACTTCTGATAACCTGCTGCATTCCGGAAATCAATGATATATAAGGCCCAGAGATAAAATCAAAGAATACACCTATGGTTCTTGAATTCTTACGCTTTAAATCTCTTGCCGCTCCTCTGGCTTCATAACCGCATTCTTTTATCACTTTCAAAACTTTATTTTTTGTTTTCTCACTGACCTTATGGTGCTTTCCATTCAAAATGAAAGAAACAGTTGTTATAGAAACACCGGAAAGCCTTGCAATATCTTTAATATTCAAACAACACCTCTAAATCGTTTTACTTTATTACTTATATATAAAATATATTTAAAATAAATATTTTATCAAGTTGTATTTGTCAAACCTTTAAGTATTTTAGTAAAACGTTTTACTAAAACAAAAATAGGGGACCAATAATATGAAAAATTTGATTTTACCAAAAGATTTCATTTGGGGAGCAGCAACGGCGAGTTACCAGATTGAAGGGGCAAATAAAACAGATGGCAGAGGGGAGTGTACATGGGACAGGTTTTCTTCATTACCCGGGAAAGTTATCAATAACGATAACGGAGCTAAAGCCTGTGATCATTACAACAGATATTCCGAAGATATAGATCTCATGAAGAATTTGGGTCTTGATGCTTATAGATTTTCAGTTTCATGGCCCAGAATTCTTCCAGACGGAAAAGGAAAAATAAACGAAAAAGGCTTAGATTTCTATGACAGACTTTTAGACAATCTATTAGTTAAAGGAATAGAACCATATATAACACTCTTTCACTGGGATCTTCCTCAAAAACTGGAAGATATTTACGGTGGCTGGAGAAGTAAAGAAGTATCAAAATATTTCTCAGAATACGCTAAAATTATTGTTGATAAATTTTCTAACAGAGTCAGTAACTGGATCACAATAAATGAAATAAAATGTTTTACCACTTTAGCGCATAGAGAAGGGAGACATGCACCTGGACAAATTGAACCGGAACAAATTGTCAATCAAACTATACATAATGCCCTTCTCGGACATGGACTTGCTGTAAAAGTAATTAGAGAAAATGCAAATGTAAAACCAAATATAGGGATTGTAGAAAACTTAGATACAACATGGCCTGTAATTGATACAGAAAAAAATATTCATGCAGCAAAAAAAGCCTGGAAAGATCTTAATCAATCTATTCTATTTCCTATTATGAAAGGTGCATACAGTAATGAATATCTTAAATTACTTGGTGATGATGCTCCACATTATACAGAAGATGAAATGAAAATAATATCTGAACCTTGTGATTTTATTGGCTATAATTACTATACAGGACTCCCTGTCAGAGCCAGTGAAAGCAGTAACGGATATGAAATTTTGAACTTTTCAGAAGATTATCCAAAGACAGATATGCAATGGCCTATAACTCCAAAAGCTTTATACTATGCTTTAAAATTTTCAAAAGAAGAATTTAATAATATTCCTGTATTTATAACTGAAAACGGTATGGCTGCCGCCGATGTAGAAGAGGCAAATGGAGAAGTAATTGATATTAGTAGAGTTGAATATATTAGAACTCACCTTGAAATGATTAATAAAGCGATAAAAGAAGGATGCGATATAAGAGGTTACTTTGTGTGGTCTTTAATGGATAATTTTGAATGGGCTTATGGATATTCGAAAAGATTTGGCATTACCAGAGTAAACTACAGTACATTTGAACGCAAACTCAAAATGAGCGGTGAATTCTATAGGGAATTAATAAAGACTAATAAACAGCTTTCTTTATAAAAAATATACATAATGAGCTGTAAATTATATTTATAAATGATGGGGAGAAGTATACGATGAAATACAATGTTAGAAAATGGAATCCTCTTTTAATTGGTATTCCAGATATCGGTATCGGCATTATGTGGGCAGCATTAGGGAATGTTGTTGCTTTTTTCGGTTATCATTTTACTAACTCAGCAGAAGATATTGCAAAAATTTATATGTTTGCAGCTGTTGTCGGAGTTGTTACTCAGATTATTATTGGTATTCTAAGCGATAAAACACGTCATAAATGGGGAAAACGCTCTCCGTGGCTTGTTTACGGAATGGTTTTTGGCGGAATCAGTATAGCTCTATGGCCTTTGGCAACTAATTTTATTGCTTATTTTATAATGGTAGGCGCGACTTGTATTTTAATCAATATTGCTCAATGTTCCTATTATACAATGGTTATGGAAGTAGTTGATAAAGATCAAATCGGTCAGGCTAATACAATAGCCAGAACTACATCTACAATAGGTGCTTTAATTATGGGTATTCTTGCAGGATACATATGGAACAATAAGCACCCTGAAATTACTTTTGCTGCAATGGCCATAATAATGATTATATCAACACTTTTAATAGTACCTACTGTAGTAAAAGAGCGTCCTGAAAACTATACAAAAAGAGTAAAGCAACCTTTTTCTTTTGAATTCCTTTACAATAAAGAAGTGCTTAAACTATTCTTTATTACATTTCTGTTTTTTGCAGCAAATACAGGAATTTCTCAGATGGGAACATCTCTGTTTGTAAAAACTTATCATTTCACCGAACATGTAGTTGGAAGATTTGCTATCTTCAGCACTACAGCAGGTTTAATATTTGGAATATCTGCTTTTAAATATATAGACCGTTTCAGTAAAAAAAATATTTTTATCTTTGCAACACTTGGTCTAGTCGCATGTAATATATTCTTAGTCACATTTCTACATACCGGAGCTTCGGTCTGGATTCTTTATTCCTGGATATTTATGTATGGAATATTTTTTCTAGCCGGTAATATATGTATGTATAGTACTCTAGCACTTGTTGCCCCACCAAATAAATTAGGCTGGTATATGGGATTACTGAACTTTGCAGTAGCACTTCCACAATTTCTTATGTCAGATATTTATGGACATATTCTTGATTCAGGCAATGCAGAGTGGGTTATTCCTATGATTATAGGATTTTACCTAATAGCATTTGCTACTGCAGTAACAATGAAAGTAAAAGAACCTGGCATAATAAGAAAGAATAAATCATTTTTAAAAATACCGGGATTAAATATTTTCAGTTCACCTTGCAGCAACAAAAATAAGTAATAATCTAATAATGTATCAAAAAATATAAAGATTAATTAGATGCCTGTAAGTTGGCCCAAAAAGAGGGATGTCAGTAACCTGTGATATTTTATGTTTAATTACCATAAAACAACTTACTTATTATCCTATAAATACTAAGAAAGAAAAATTCTACTTTGTAAAAAAATCCTTTAAAGCCTTAATCACTGTATCTACATCTTCTCTCTTTATATCCTTGTGAAAAACAAATCTCATATTTTCATCTGGAACTACGATAATCCCATTTTTACGTAGATAAACACTTAATTCGTCAGAGTCACCTTTTAGCAGTCTGGCAAAAACCATATTTGTCTGAATAAGATTCAAATCGACTCTGAATTCAGGCATTTCGTTAAGGCTTTCTCCAAGAATCATAGCGTGTTCATGGTCTTCTTGAAGACGATCTACCTGTTCAGTGAGTGAAAGTATACCTGCCGCCGCAAGAATACCGGCCTGTCTCATCCCCCCACCACATACTTTTCTCCATCTAATGGCATTTTCGATAAATTCTCTATTCCCGCATAGGATTGACCCGATGGGAGCAGCAAGTCCTTTTGACAGACATATAGAAACTGTATCAAAGTATTTTGTTATTTCCTTTATATTCACCTGTTGTTTAACCGCAGCATTAAAAGCTCTTGCACCATCCAAATGTCTGTACAATCTGTTTTGTTGTGCAATTTTTGATATTTCATCAAGATATTTCAGAGGAAGTACCTTCCCATGGTGAGTATTTTCTATTGAAATAAGCTTTGTTTTTGCAAAGTGAATATTTATTGGTTTTATAGCTTTTTTTATTTTTTTTAATGAAAGGCTGCCATTTTCTTCATGTTCAATAGGCTGTGGCTGTATTCCTCCCAGAACTGCAGCTCCTCCACCTTCCCATTTGAAATTATGAGCTTCCTGCCCGACAATATATTCATCCCCTCTTTGACAATGACTGAGTAATGCAATTAAATTTGCCTGAGTTCCACTACATGTGAATAATCCAGCTTCAAATCCAAGTTTATCTGCAGCTAGCTGCTGCAATTCATTCACTGTAGGATCATCTCCAAAAACATCATCTCCTACATTGGCATCCATCATTGCCTTGCGCATGGATATTGTAGGCTTGGTAACTGTATCACTTCTTAAATCAATCATTTATAGTTTCCTTTAATATAATTTAAAATCTTATTCTCTAGTCAAAAAAAAATATTATAAGTTAATGGAAATAAGTATCAATTATTTAAAATAACACCATGGCAGTTCAAAAATAAAAATCATATCTTTTTGCAGCAAAAGAAGAAAGAAATATCCTTAAAATAATACCTGATGGCAATTAATCATTACCCATTAATAATTTATAATTAACAATTAAATAGATTATTAGTCCAGGCTTTTTTACCTTTAGAATCTTCTATTTCCAAATAGTAATATGTCCAATCTGAAGGAACATCTATTTCACATTCAGTATATTCCCTGCCAGAAAGTACTGTACTGTTAATTACATGCCTGTAACTCGGCCCGACAAGGCGAACATCAGTAACCTGTGAAGTTTTTAAAAATAATTTCCCATCACTATAACTAATATCCAGAAAGTCCGGACCGGTAGAAGCAAAAAAGTTACCGTTTCTAATGGAATTCATAACATTTTCTTCAGTCAATGATTCACAGTTTACTTTTATCCATCCCCCATTCCAGGAAGGTTCATCATTATCTATATGAGCATCATCTGCGGCAAAAGCTAAGATATTCTGATTTCTCATCAGCATATAATCCCAGTGAACACCTCCGTAACTTTTACCATTAATCAGATGACAGACCTGATTATAAATTTCAACACCGTCAAAATCAATTTTCTGTGTATCTTCTGTGGAATTTCCACACCAGTGAGGATGTGCCATTATAACAAATCCATTTTGACTCTTTACTATTTTTATATTCTCTTTTATATCTAAATCAGGGCTGACACCTTTCAGCCTTCCCAAACAAACTATGTGGTAAAACGGCTCACCATGTTCTTCACTGTCTATTTCTACACCATCAAGCCATAAAAGTTTTGTTTGATTTTTATATTCATCAACATTAGAACAAACCCAGTGATCAGTTGCAAAAAGGAAATCATACCCTTCTGAATAATACATTTCATCCAACTCAGGAATAGTTTTTCCCCCATCTGAAGCAGTTGAATGAATATGCGTATTTCCTTTGAACCATACATTTTTTGTATTATATCTAAATATTTTTTCAGTTTTCATTTTTCCCTTGCTCCACACAGTAAATTAATTTATCTAATGTATTTTTATTAATAAGAACAAATATATATGCATATATACTAATTCCAAAAAGCAAAATCCAAATTACTGAATAGTAAAATAACAGTGCAAGGAAAAAATTAAGAAATATGGCAGCAAGAAAAAAACCTATTTTTGTAAACATAAAAATAAATGAATTTTTAATATTATTCTTAAATCCATCATTCATAAAAGTCAAATAAAAGGAAAAATATCCGATATAAGTCATAAAAAATATCAGGAGATAAAGGTATACAGCATTAAAAATCAGGTTAAATCCATAGAAAGAATAATTGTGAATAAGTTTTATGTTTATTATTAGGATAATTAAAATCACAAATAAAACGTTATATTTAAACATCGATCTAAAATTTCGGAAAAATTCAATGAAAAAAAGTTTAACTATTGATTCTGAAATGTTCAGGTTATCAGATACATATAAATATTCAATTTTCATAAGCACTGCTGTAGCAGGTATAAATGACAGAACCCCCAGACCGCAAACTACAGAAATAGTCCACAAGCAGGACAATGTAAATGACAGAAAAATAAATTTGAAGATATGATCCAGAGTATTAATCATAATTACGATTTTACAGATCCTGAAACAAATCCATTATAGATATATTTTTGAAGACAGATAAAAACGATCAATGACGGAATTATAATCAGGATTACACCTGCACAAATTATCTGCCAGGAACTTCCGTATGGCCCGATAAAACTATATAGTGATGTAGAAAGAGTTTTTAACCTCTGTGCCGGCATATACAGCAAAGGAACATAAAAGTCGTTATAAATCCCGATTCCTTTAATGATAACTACAGTAACTATTGCAGGCTTCAGTAAAGGAAAAATCAACTTAAAGAAAATCGTAAAGTATGATGCTCCGTCAATTATACCAGATTCATCAATTGCTTTTGGTATTGAGGTTAAAAACTGCATAAAAATATATATGGAAATTACATCTGTTCCAACATAAAGAATTAGTGCTGAATAAATAGTATTATAAAGTCCGAGATTGCTTATCACCTGAAAAATAGTAACCTGCAGAGTAATTGAAGGTACAAGGATAGCAACTATAAAAAGATTAAAAATCAGATCCCTACCAAAAAATTTAAATCTTTGCAATACATAGGCAACCATAGCACCGAACAATGTAGAAAAAGTTAAAGATACAAGAAGCAGTACAGATGTATTCATTAAACCGATCCACATTTTACCTTCCACAAATGCTATTTTAAAATTCTGAAAATTAAACCAGTCGGTAGGAGGGGTGATAATATTTGTTGTAGCATATTGAGACTGAGTTTTAAGTGCTCCGAATAGGACAACTAGTATCGGCAGTATAACAAGTATCGCAGTAAAAATAAGGATAGCATATTTTACTGTCTTGGCGATATATTTTTTAGAATTAGACATTTATATATCCTCCTTTAAAAACTTCCTTTGAATAACTGTGACAATCAATACAATAATAAGAACTATCACAGCCATAGCTGATGCCAAACCTACCCTATTGCTTCCGAAAGCTGTCTGCATAGTCTCAACAACAAAAGTATTTGTGCCGTTCGCTCCGCCTGTCATTATATATGGTATTTCAAACACTTTAATAGCTCCCGCAATAGTAAGGATCAGGTTGATTTCAATAATTCTTTTTATAGAGGGTATTATTATATATTTAGCTTCCTGCCATGCAGATGCACCGTCAATTTTAGCCGCTTCGAAAAGTTCTCCCGGGATGCTCTGCATAGCTCCTAAAAAAAGGATAAAATTGAAACCGAAATATCTCCAGAAAGCAGTAAAAGCCAATGAATAATTTGCTATATTGGCATCAGTGATCCAGAACTTAGCCCATGCATTCAAACCTACCATATCCAGTATAGAGTTAAATGTTCCGTTAAACTTGAAAAAAGCGATAAAAATTAATGATATGGCAACACCATTTAGCAAATAAGGAAACACAATTATTCCTTTAAACACGTTTTTGAATCTAACTTTAGAATTCAATAATACTGCTAAAAGAAAGGCAAATGTTATCTGAAGAATACCGCTGACTAAATAATACAAACTGTTTTCAAACAGTTTCCAGTACATTGATGTAGTAAAAATAGTTATATAATTATCAATACCAATCATATGGCATATAGGACTAAATCCGTTCCAATCAGTAAAACTGTAATAAAACATTAATATCGTAGGCCAGTACGTAAACAATAAAAGCAGAAAAAACGGAATTGCCAGAAATGAAATTATCACCATTTTTCTCTGGCTTTTATAACTTAATTTTGAAAACATATTACTCCCCATATTAATTAATTGTTAATGGTTAATTATAAATTGTTAATTGGATATTTATCTAAAGTATTTATTTTTTTCAAGAGACTGAATACGAAACCTCTTATACTAAAACGTAATATTTTAACTTTTAGCCCTAATTATCGTTAACCATTAATAATTTACATTTTATCATTATTTGTATATCCTCTGTTGGTTTTTGCTTCATTAAACTCTCTATTGAGTTTGTTTACATAATTTTCATATGCCTCCATGGATATTCTCGCTTTATCAAGAGCATTTCCAATATATTTAAAATTGGTATATACATTCATATCCTTTAACAGAGTAACGGTTCTAAAACCGTCATATTCAGTTATAGGAGGATCATTAAGTCTTATCAATTTTCCGGTATGAATTTCATTAAAAATATAAATAAATTCTTTGTTGATTTTTTTATTATCCCTATTAATCGGAAGACCTCCCTGGTTCGCAAATATTCCACTGTTTATAATAGCATATATCCACTCTTTGCAGGCCTTAAAGTTTTTAGTTTTTTTGCTTATTACCATTGGATTACCTGCTCCGGCAAGGATATAGGTTCCAAGCTTTGGAGAAGTCTGCGGTATAGGCGCAAAACCAATGTCATCAGGTTCGGCTCCTTTGATAAGCAGTGTTCTTTCCTGCACCTGCGGAAGAGCCCAGGTTCCTATCATAATCATTCCGGCACTTCCTTCAGCTATCTGAGTAATAGATTCATCCCAGCAGTTATGAAGAAATTCAGGTTCTGTCCACCCGTTATGTACCCATAAGGCAGTTTCATATATAGCTCTTCCTATCGGATAGTCTCTACTGAACGGGTTATTATGCATCCACATTTTATTAAACGAGGAGGCTTTGCCGTCAAAATTATCAGAGAAAATTTTTATCCGGCCCAAAGGCCAGTTAGCACCTCTGTTAAGAATAACTGGGATCTTCCCTTCTGCTTTTATTTTCCTAAAAGCATCATGCAGTTGTTCAAGAGTTTTAGGAAAAGTTTTATACCCGACACTGGCAAAAACTTTTTTATTATAAACGATTGCGGAAAAATAGTATGCTTCTGAAAGTCCATATACCTTATCACCTACAGCACAGTTATTCAGAAAATAGAAGTTAGATAGCTGCTTTTTAGTGCCAAGAGGTTTAAAAAAAGTTGTAATTGTAGCAGGATTAAAATTACTGTCGGGGAGTGTTATAACATCTCCGTATTTCTGACTTGCAAGCCTTCTCTTCATAGCAACTGTATAATCTGAATATCCGGTCAGTTTAACTGTAATCCCGGTCTTTTTTTTAAATTTTTCTGCAAGTATGGTAAAATAAGCAGTTTCAGGATTTTTAGCGCCTGATACTGTCTGACTGCCATGTATAAAATCCGTTCTGTTGGTCAGAAATTCGATCTCATTTCCTGATGATATACCGCCGTTAAAATAAATATATAAAGCTAAAACAATAATTGAAATAATTATCAAAAAAAGTAGTTTCATACAGTCAATACCCTATTTGACAGTTTTATCATAACCCGCCTGCTTTCTAGCCTGATTCCACTGTCTATTCAGTTTTTTAATATAATTGTCATATGCCTTCATAGATATTCTCGCTTTATCAAGAGCACCTCCTATATATTTATAATTGGCATATACATTCATGTCTTTTAGTAAAATAACAGTTCTAAATCCATCATATTTAGTAATTGCAGGGTCATTAAGCCTTATCAGTTTACCTTTCTTCACTTCATTTAAAACCGGAATAAACTCTTCGTTGATGTTCTTGTCTTTTTTATTAATTGGGAGCCCGCCCTGCTTTGCATATATCCCACTGTTTATTATGGCCAGTATCCATTCTTTGTCAGCTTTAAAGTTTTTGCTTTTCTTACTAACTACCATTGGATTACCTGCACCTGCCAGGATATAAGTTTTAAGATTAGTAGAAGTTTGTGGAATAGGAGCAAAACCAATATCATCAGGTTTAGCCCCTTTAATAATTAAAGTCCGTTCCTGAACTTGCGGGAGGGCCCAGGAACCGATCATCATCATCCCTGCATTACCCTCTGCAATCTGAGTAATTGATTCACCCCACCAATCTTGCAGGAACTCCGGTTCAGTCCATCCGTTATGTACCCATAGCGCAGTCTCATATATGGCTCTTCCAACAGGATAATCTTTGTTAAATGGATTTTTATACATCCACATTTTATTAAATGAAGAGGCTTTGCCTTCAAAATTATCAGAAAAAGTTTTTATCCATCCTAACGGCCAGCTTGCACCTCTATTAAGAATTACAGGAGTCTTGCCTTCAGCTTTTATTTTTCTAAAAGCATCATGGAGTTGTGAAAGTGTTTTAGGAAACTCTTTATATCCAACTACAGCGAAGACCTTTTTATTATAAACGATACCTGATAAATAATATGTCCCTGAAAGTCCATAAACTTTATTCCCTACAGCACAGTTATTCAGAAAGTTAAAATTAGATAACTGTTTTATCGTTCACAACGGCCTAAAAAAAGTAGTAATTGTGTCGGGCTCAAAATTATTATCTGGCAGTGTAATTACATCTCCGTATTTCTGACTTGCCAGCCTTCTTTTCATTGCCTCAGGATAATTTGAATATCCTGTCAATTTTATAGTTACGCCAGTTTCTTTCTTAAATTTCTTGGCAAGAATAGCAAAATAAGCTGTTTTAGGGTTTTTAGCGCCTGAAGCAGTTTGAGAACCATGTATAAAATCAGTTCTGTTTGTTAAAAACTCAATTTCATTTTTGGAGGAAAAACCTCCGTTAAAATATTCATAAAAAACTAACACTAAAACAGAAGCTATAATCAATAATAATATTTTCATAAAGTGAATCCTGTTATCTCATTTGCTCTAGAACTTAGCGGCTGCAATTTTTAGATATTTAATATCAAATAAACCGAAATAGAGTTACTTAATACTCAAGCTGTTTTCGTAACTTTTCCCATTGGCGGTTTAACTGGTTTATATAGTTATTATATGCTTCCATGGATATTCTGGCTTTATCCAGAGGGTTTCCTATATACTTCAAATCACTAAATATATTCATATCTTTTAACATATTGTTGGTTCTTGGCATCTTGTAATCGCTGATAAGAGGCAGAGGATTTAACATCACCAGTTTGCCCTGATCAATTTCTCTGACAATATGGTCTAAAATTTTATTGCTGGTGTGTTCGCTTCTCTTTATAGGCAGAAATCCCTGCTTTTCAGAATAATTACTGTCAATTAGAAATTCAATCCATGCTTTTGCAGCCTCGAAATTTTTAGTCCTATTGCTGATTAAAAGAGGTTTTGAATTCTGGGCATAAATATACTGATGTTTTTGGGTATCCAGTTTTGGAAAAGGAGCAAATCCTATATCGTCCGGTTCTGCACCCTTGATAATACTCGTTCTTTCCTGAATCTGCGGATAAGCCCATGAAGCCAGAACCATCATGCCAGCTTTTCCTTCAGCTATATCCGTTTTTGAGTTTTCCCAGTAATTAGGTAAAAATTCAGGCTCAACCCATCCATTATGAACCCATGTAGCGACTTCATGAAGAGCTCTGCCGAACGGCTGGTTTTTACTGAACGGATTTTTTTCTTTCCATAATACAGCCGAAGCCCATGAAGCTCATGCAAACTCGTTGCAAAGGTCACCTACAAAATAAATAGGCCACATATCACCCCTATTAATAATAACCGGAACTTTACCAGCTGTTTTTATTTTCTTAAATGCATCATGAAGCTGTGAAAGTGTTTTAGGAAAAGTATTAAAACCGACACTTGCAAAAACTTTTTTATTGTACACAACACCTGACAGTGAGTAGCCGTCAGGAAGACCGTAAACTTCATTTCCTATAGAATCAACATCAATAAATCTGTAATTTTTAAATTCTTGTTTTGTGCCGATCGGCTTGTAAAAAGTTTCAATAGTTGCAGGTTCGAAATCATCATTGATAACCACATCTCCGTAGTCCTTACTGGCCATCCTCTGTCTGATTGAGCTTTTATAATCCACATAGGCTGTCAGCTTTACTTTTACTCCTGTCTTTTGAAAAAACTCTTTAGCAAGTTTAGGGTAAACTGCTGTAGAAGCATCAATTTTTCCATCCGGCCCCAGAGTTCCGCGAACTAAATCGGTTCTATTAGTTATAAACTCTATTTCTCTACCACTGGAATCACCTCTGTTATAAATATTATAGACAACCAGTACAACCGCTGAAAAAATTATTAAAAACAGTAATTTCATTATTTTCTATAGTTTTTATTTAGGTTTTATTTGTAAAATGTTCTTCAATTTCCTCTAAAGTTTTATTTTTTGTTTCCGGAAGTAAAAAAGCGGCAATCAACAGGTAGAGAATTGCAAAAAATCCACAAAGCCAGTACACACCTGCATAATTAATATAAGTCGCCAGAGAAAAGAATGCTGATGCCAGAAGTGCTGATGCTAATGAGTTCAAAAACAGTGCCAGACTCATACCCACACTGCGTATGTTATTTGGAAGAAGTTCTGAGATAATCAACCAGATAATTACTCCGGGACCAACGGAATAACCAGCTTCAAATCCCAGCATTGAAATTAATACTATCCAGCCTCTGATAATACCTGGAGGCAAAACTAAAAATACTAAACCTGCAATACCTAAAGTAATAACGACAATACTTAATCCTATGCATAACACTTTTTTACGACCAAGTTTATCAATCAGCAACATACAGACAAAAGTAAAAATTATACCTAAACTGGTCATAGTTGAACTGCCGATCATGGATACATAGTTAGAACCGAGGCCGGCTTTTTTCAATAATATTCCACTGTAAGGGACCAGTGAGTTGTTGCCAATCAACTGATTTAATACAGCAACTGATAAAACAATGAATACAGGTTTAATATAATCTCTTCTAAACAGGCTTTTTATTGTAGCTATTAAACTTGATTTATTACACTCTTTATCATTATTGTCCTCATAACTGATTATCGCTTTAGCTTCTTCATAGTGGCATACCTTTAACAATATTTTAAAAGCCTCATCTTTTCTCCCTTTCTTTAATAACCATCGAGGTGACTCTGGAAGAATAAAACAGGTGCAAAGTAAAATTACACAAGGTATCCCTGATGTAAAAAACATCATATGCCAATTACCTGATTTTGTATAAAATAAACCTACTATACTGGCAAAGAAAACACCGAATTTAAGAAGCCATTGAAAAGTGGACATTCCCCTGCCCCTGACATTACTAGGAAGAACCTCTGCTAAATACAATGGAACTACAATAGTGATAATACCGACACCGATCCCCTGAATTAACCTTCCTAATATTATTTCAATAAAGCTGGTTGCTGTGACTAGAAAAACAACACCAATAAGAAAAATAATAGAACTTATAAAAATCATTTTCTTACGCCCGATTATTTCAGAGATAGGTCCTGCAGCTAAAATTGTTATTGCACCACCGGCCAAAACCGAACCACCGACAATCCCCATCATGGTCGGACTCATTGGAATATCGTTTGGTATAACAAGCAATGCTGCTGTAATTATTCCAAGATCATATCCGTATAAGACTCCTGAAATTGCAGCAATACCGATTATCAATATTAGATATAAAGTTCTTTTTTGAATATACAATTCACTTCTCTCTGTAAAATAAATAATCTAAAAAGAAAGGTAATATTTTATATTATGTATTAATTTTAATGCTGTTTTCCCTCTATTTTTAAAAATATATTAAAAATATTCTATTTCAAACAGTTATATATATAATATTAACAAATGCAGAGAATAAAAAAGGTTCTCGTTTCTGAGAACCTTTCAGTATTATATTTATATTTATTTTTATCTTACAGTTCTGGCAACATTTGACTGCAGACTTACAATCTTATTATGCCATCTCTGGATTGTCGTCATGTAGAGTGAATAATTTGTAGGAGTCATAGGTTTTCCGGAAGCACTATACACAGTTTTTATATGATAGCCATATATATCTACTTTGAAATTAAGCTTTCCATCTTTATTAAATATTTCAAAAATACCGTTCATCAGGTCATTCTTGAAATTTGTTTTCATCCACATCTTTCCGTCTTTATACCATATTTCGCATGGACCGTTCTTTTCTCCAAACTTAAAGTTCATCACCATCATCTTATTACCATCAGGATACCAGACGGTATAACTTCCTGAAAGTGCCCCTTGAAGATACTGTACTTCCTGCCGCTTAGTCCCTGTCGCATACCAGGATTCATATGATCCGTTTAATACCCCGTTCAGATACTGTTTCTTTTCTGCCATTTTACCGTTCTTATAATATGCGACAGCATATCCGGTATAGGGTTCCGTCGTTTTCTCATTATCAAGATAGAATCTTTGGTTTCTCCAATATAATTGAGAAGTATTTACTTCCTCAGCAAATGCGATTATGGTTAAAAATCCTGCAAAGATTCCCAGTACCAGAGATCTTAACTTCATACCTATTTCTCCTTAAAAATAATATAGTTTCTACAAAAAACTCCTCAATTAATTAATTCTAAAGTAAAATTCTTAAATTATCAATATTAAAAAAAAATGAATTACTTATTATTGAGATTTAAATTGTTTTATAAAGAGAATAAATATAAAATAGTAAATTAAGATATATAAAAATAACTTTTAAGATTCCAGGTGAAGTAATTACAGCAGTCATAATATTAAGATAATTTTTAACATAATCAAAATATAGAATATTGAAAACAGATCATGAAATATAAAAAATACGGTGCTTCATATCACCTTGTCATAAACAATACTAAAAATCTATTGGAAATCCTGAACCTTCATCCTTCTCTCTGGATATCAACAAGTGCACCTTTGTATAGCTTTACTCTGGACAATACCTTTTTAAACTACATAGATACAGACGGCAACAAAAGAATTATCAGTTCAGAAGTAAAAAGTTCTATACAATGGCTTACAAAAAATCTTTGCACCTATGAAGGTATAGACAATGCCAGTGACTTTTTTAAGCTTGAATGGTTATCTAAAGATAATGAAGATTGTAAAAGTATAATAAATACTGTCAATAATATCCTAAAAATCACTGATAATAGTGCTGAAATCAATCTGGAACAAATACAAACAGTCAAAGCTGATGTAGAAAAAAATCCTGTAAGCGAATCAGGTGTTGCGACTATCGATGCCGCTGAGGAAGAAGAAATAGCAGATTTTATGCAGCTTGTGATAAATGTTACTGGTGGTGAACTGCACCCCAGCAATGCAAAAGGCGTTTCTCTTAAGTGCCTTGATTCCTTCAATAAAAATTTAGCCGACTACCTGGACTGGTATAAACTGTTCATAGATGCCAAGGGAAAAAATAACAGTGATTTTCTGCCTTTAGGTGAATCGACAAAAGAACTTTTTTCTCTCTACCAAAAACTTAAAAATAAAGTTGCAGAATATTTTATTTTATGCAAAACATATGCTTTTTCTCAAAAAGTTACAGACAAACTGCAACTTTTAAGTGACACAGAAATAGAACAAATTTCCTGGAATGACGCAGATAAGCTTCAATCATTTTTATTAACTCTACCTTTAGCCTATCCAAATAAAACTTATTCTATTGACATCAATAAAGATTTCACTAATCCTTTATACTCTCATGATTTAGATTCTTTCATAAAGCTGGTATTGGACCTCAAACTGGATACTGATGAAAATATATTAAATGAAGCAAAATGGTTAAAGATTTCTTCTATATTGTCTAAATATGAAGAATGGTTTGGCAAGAATCCCTGCACTGAACTTGATAAGCTGGATTATAATTTACTTCAGGAGTATACAAATGAGAAATTCATTACAAATGTAGAAAAAATCATAGCCCGATGCGATGACACAGCAAGACAGCTTAATAATATACGTTTAGTTGAAAAACTTGTACTTTTCCAAAGGTATTTGATTGAGTTCGTAAACAATTTTGTAAGTTTTCCAACTCTATATGATCCAGAAGAAAAAGCTCTTTTTGAAGAAGGTTCATTGATTATTGATGGAAGACAGATGAACTTATGCATCAATGTTGAAAACAAGGCTAAACATATTCAAATTGCTAAAAATAGTAATTTATATATTCTCTACGTACAAGTTAATACATCTCTAAAAACATCCTTTACCGTAGCTGTACCTGTTACCAACGGAATAAAAGGAAACTTAAGCATTGGAAAAAGAGGGGTTTTTATTGACATCAATAAAAATGTCTCCGATGCAATTATTGTAGATATGATAGAAAACCCAATCAGTCTAAGAGAAACACTGATTTACCCATTTAAAAAGATATGTAGCACTTTTACTTCAAAATTTGACTCCATGAATAAGGACGCTGATAAAACTTTTGGACAAATGACAAGCGACACCTTAGAAGGCAAATCTGTACTTAAAGATAAAACGTTAAAAAATAAAAGTACTCTAGGCGGTTTCAATCCGGCTACTTTAGTTATGGGAGGCGGTGTTGCGATAGCTGCTTTAGGATCAAGTATAACATATATTGCTACTCAGCTTGCCACTGTGTCATTCTATAAAATAATAATCGCACTTGCAGCAATTATCATAATTTTAATGGCTCCGGCAATCATTTCATCTTATATAAAACTGAAGCGAAGAGATTTAAGTTCGATACTTGAAGGCTCAGGTTGGGCTATTAATGCAAAAATGACATTAACCAGACGTTTGTGTAAACTTTTTACTCAAAATCCTAAATGGCCCAAAAGATCCAAGAGAAAATGGGGATCTTAAAATTACGAATTTAAGATTTCATATCATATCAATAAACTACCTCAGTACACGATGTCGGCAGTTCATTTCTTATCAGCGAGTTTGTGAAATTTTTTATTTGCACTAAAATTACAGATTAAGTAAATACGGTAGCAACACAGAAACAATCTGTTTATCATTGGCCTAATAAGCAAAATTTATGCAACTGAAAAAAATTAAACTAAATACACTTTTTTTTACAATTTTCATCATACTGATCGGTGGGTCTTTTTTAGTACTGTATAAAAATTCTATTCATAATTATTCTAACCTAAAGAAGTTTGCACATAAAATTCTATCAAAACAGATAATTGACCTGACTGTCGAAAATTATGAGAATAAAATTCAGGCAGAATCAGATTTTATAAACAGGCAACTGTTAAAATCCATACAAACTTCAAAGCAAATCGGAGCATTGGTAAATAGCCTAAACGGATATGAGTTAAGCAATAAATCAAACCTTAGAGTAAAATTAAAAATTCAAGTCATTAATTATTTTCTAAATAGTAAAAAAAGAACCTGCTACTTTAAAGATTATTATACATTCATGGAAAATGACTCATTGTCATCTCCTATTGGCGGCGCACATTATGGATTTGTTGCAGGTGCCATGACAAGATCATTAACTGAAAAACAGGAAATAGATGTTAACAGACTTTATGTCCTGAAACCTTTATTAAAAAGTATCATTCTTGATCCAAATTCTCCGAATAGAACCATAGCTATATACAGCAATAAAGATAAGGTTTTTGCAAGCTACTGTGATGATCCGGGCAATAATTTAATAAGTTTTATAACAACCTTTAAACCGATGAAAAATTATTCAAAAGAGTTCAGAGATAAAAACTTTTTAATCATAGCTAAGAGGCGGGCAAACATTCTTAATCATTTGGATATAAGTGTAGAGTGTCCGCTATTTGACTCTGATGGCAATCTGGAATATGTCGTATCGCTTATGACATCATATAATGATTTTAATACACTTTATACTGATAGAAACAGCAATGAAATTAATTTAGTCATAAACGAAAATAATGAAGTCGTTTTTTTAACAACAAAAGGCTACGGCTTATTTTCAATTCCCAGGAGCAGTGCTGAACTTAACACAGCTTTAGATTTGTCTGTGGACCAACCCCTGGACGTAAAACTTTCCGATTCAACAGACCCTGCAATCAGAAACCTTACTAATGTTTTTGATTCAAATAAAAAAGGAACAGGAAAGAAATTTTTAGAGATTAACGGAAATCAATACCTGATGCTGTATAGAAATATACCTGCAAGTAACTGGAAAGTAGCTTATTTTATAAAAACAAGCATACTTTACAGATCATTCTACTTAATAAACAGTACATTTGAATCTATTTATAAATCATTATATTCAAATTATATTTTCAGCTTTTTAATCATAGGTTTGATTTCATTTTTAATAATCTACCTGCTGCTTAAATTCATATTCATAAAACCTATCAAAGCTTTAAAGGTTCAATCCAGAGAAATAGGTAAAGGCAGATTTAATTACAAAGTAAAGGAAACAGGCGTAAATGAAATATACGAACTGTCCAGAACCTTTAATAATCTTGTATCACGTTTAGATGAATATACCAACAATCTCAAAAAAGAGGTAAGTGCAAGACAGGCAGTGGAAACAGAGCTTAAGATTGCCGGAGACCTGCAGAATTCTGTTCTTCCGAAAATAACTGATGAGTTCATAAAAGATGAATTTGAGCTGTATGCAAAATTGATACCTGCAAAAGATATGTCAGGTGATTTTTACGATATTTTTTATGCTGGTAAAGATACCTTAACCATAGTACTTGCGGATGTTTCAGGAAAAGGTCTTCCAGCAGCTTTTTACATGAGCATGTCAAAAGCCATAATCAAAGATGCCTGTTTCTCTGCAGATAAACTTGATCCCGCGGAAATATTAACAAAAGTCAATGAAACATTATCTAAGGATAATGATGCATGCATGTTCCTGACAATGTATCTGTTTTTTTACAATTACAAAACAGGAAAGTTAACTTATTCAAACGCCGGCCACCATGAATTTGTTACAATAGATAATAATGGTGTGACTAAAACTGAAGGAATACTTAAAAGTATGGCTATAGGTATTTTTGAAGGAGCGCCATATACAAATAATGAGATACAGTTATCAGAAAATCAGATATTTGCAGTTTACACAGACGGCATAATTGAAGCACCTGATAAAGATGAAGAAGAATATGATACAGAAAGAGTTCTTAAACTCTTTTCAGAAAATTATAATAAAAAACTAAATGATCTCGGTGACTTATTAATTAAAGATGTTCTTGACTTTCAGAGCGGAAATAAATTTGACGATATCACTCTGGTAATGCTGAAAAGAACAATCGACCACTAAATACAATTTTCCAATTTATAAAATTTGGATGTAACAAAAACCTGTTCAGTCAATCCAGATCATTTGATGTCTCTCTATATCTTCTGCTTCGTATTTCAACATGCCTGCTACTAAATTGGTTACTTCTTCATTTGATCTTGGCTGAAATGCCTCTCTTGTCTGTTCAATGTTTTCCCATTTTTCTATGGCGAAAACCTGGTGATTATTATTAACATTTTTATAGATATTACAGGGTATAATACCGGGTTTTTTATGGATCACATCTGTTATTATAGGAACAATAGCTTCAAATTCCTTAAGCTTTCAATTTCAGTATCAGTGTTATTTCTCTAATTTTCATAACCACTTTTTTCAAATAAGAACTAATACCTTAAACGAAGGTATCATAAATCTACTATAAGTAGAAATGACTCCTATCAAAAATATCAGAATTGTTGTATTTTTTCATTAGAAATTCAGGATAGTAAGTTATCCATTCCTCGTTGCTTACCGGTAACTGCATATCTAAGAAATCTAATACCTCCAGAAGATTTTTTGTTTCAGCCGGGCATCCTTTTAATGTAATACAGTTTTTAATATTCTTATTATTCTTATTTTTTCTAACCTGACATCCTCCTACTAAAATAGTATGTCTGCACTCTCCGCTCGGCTCTGCATGTTTTCCAAATAAAATTTCCACATCATCATAAACTCTTCTCTTTCCATTAATAATCCCTGTCAAAATACATATCAGCGGGGCACAGCAGTATGTACATATGCTTTCATCTGTGGAATATGTTCTTATACCTCTTTTACGAAAAAGTCTAAAATTAACATATCCCTTATCTCCTTTATCTGCTGCGTATCTAAGTGGATTAATATTTTCAAGTAAAAGTTTATCTCCTAAAATTTCAATATCACTTAAATCACATTTCCTTTTAAGTGCATCAGCTGTTTCTTTAATTACCGGTATATCTTTAGCTTCATATCCTAATAATTTTGATCCTACAACATCTGCAGAAATAATATCTTTAGATGCAATAAGCATATTACTGCGATACCCTTTACCAGAAAAAGTTGAACCATATTCAAGTGAATATATCCCATCTATAATAACTAAATCAGATTTGATTATTTCAGGTAGCTTGGATATAGCGTGGGAAAGGTAGTTTTTATGATTTTTTTTAATAGCATGAAAACTCTGTCTTGATCTGATATCAATCAAGCCTTTGAGGTTTTTAATTCCTAACGATGTCTTACAAAAGCGATGTGTTTTAAGCACAGGTAAATTAATAATATAATCAGCATCATAAATATCTTCAGAAATATTTATATTTATTCCGTCAACATTAACTTTGCGGAATTTACCTTCATTTACATCTATGAATTTTACTCCATATTTATTTGATAATTTTATTAGATTCATCCCATAAATTAAGGATTTCAACATTGAGTCTTCAGTACCCTGTTCATTAACTATACCTTCAATTACTGTAATATCAGTAACACCTGACTCACTCAAGTATACCACTAAATCTTCAATAATTTGCGCTGTAGTTATTACTCCGAATTTAGGAAAGTCTGTTTTATCTAACCAAAAAGCAAAATTAGGTTTGATAAATACTTTAAGATTTGAATGCAAATCTTTTGACACATTCAATAAATCTAAAGTATTCTTCAGTGAATATTCATCTTCATATCTATTTACAGCTACTTGATACATAATTGACTACCTGCTAATTCATGATTTTCCATCATTTTCATTCAATAATACAATCATAATAGAATTTAAATATTAATCCAATAAATCGGCAACAGTATTTTCTATAAAAAATCAAAAATACTGCTTGATTACCAGTGCTTTTACACACAATTTATATAAGGGTCTTTTTAAAATTAATTTTTTATAAAAAAACAGGGAGATATTATGCGAAAATTCTTACTTATCGCACTTGGGATAATCACACTTATATCAATGGAGTCTTTTGCTTTTGCCAATCAGACTAAGACAATTAACTTCATATGGAAGTCAGGAGATCAAACCTGGATTAAACAAACTATTAAATCATATGAACAGAAATACCCTGACAGAAAAGTAAATCTGCAGCTGGTAGGCGGAACAGAAGGAAACTATACAACAAAACTATTTTTAATGCTTAGCAATGACCCGTCTATAGATGTGTTTTTTGAAGACAGTGCAGTACTGGGAAGCACAGTAGCTTCAGGTTATGTTGCTCCATTAGATGGAGTTAAAAATTGGAAAGACTGGGATAATTTCTATCCTAATCTAAGAAAATCTGTAACATTTAACAACAAAGTTTATGCAGTTCCACTTTCGACTGATTCTCGCGGACTCTATTATGATACTTTATTATTCAAAAAAGCAGGAATTAAACTTCCATGGCAACCAAAAAACTGGAAAGATATTATTGCAGCGGCAAAACAAATTAAAGAAAAAGTACCAGGAGTAATACCATTCAGTATGAACATTGCAGCTAACGGTGAAAGCACCACTATGCAGACTTTGGAAATGCTGCTTTACGGAACTGATAATACTTTATACAAAGACGGTAAATGGGTTGTAACCAGTGATGGACTCCTTAATTCATTCAAGTTCATTAATACTATTTTCAGAGAAGGACTAGGCCCACAACCACATGTAGTCATGAACACACATTACAGCACTATGATTTTCCAAAATTACGCTATGAAGCAGAAAGTGGCTATCATACTTGACGGATGCTGGGCAAAATTTTTCCTGAAACCAAATCCTAAAGTTTATAAAGCCTATCAATTTATCGGGATGCCTACAGAAAAAGGACAAAAACCAGGTTATATAACTATGTCAGGCGGCTGGGATCTTGCAATTAGCGCAAAATCATCAAAAAAGAAACTAGCTCTTGATTTCATTAAATATGCTACAAGTAAAAAAAGCCTGCTTAACTACACAAAACTGTCCTATGATTTAACTCCAAGAAAAGATGTAGCAGCATCACCTAAATACCCAGCCTATCTCAAAGGTCCAACAGAACTGTTAAACTATGCTCATTTCAGACCTTCAAATCAGGAATATCCTATAGTTTCTACTAAGATTCAAAATGCTGTAGAATCAGTTGCTTTGGGAAGCGCAACACCTTTACAGGCAATGAACACGTATGCAGCTGCAGTTCAAAGAGCAATTGGTAAAGATAAAATATTGAAATTATATAAATAATTTTTATAAATAATCCCTTCTCAATTTCGAAGGGATTATTTGCTATATCAAGCCTTTAAAAATCTTTTTATTCAGTTCCTAAAATTTCTTTTGCGCTTTTATGAAGGTTTTTCACTGTCTTATGCAGTTAACTTTTTTGGATTTTTCAAACTGTCTTTTAATTGCCCCATCTCATACATATAAAAATATTTACTTTAGTTTTCTACTGCACCTAATATAGCCCTCATAATTCTCTAAAATTTCACCTGTATTAATAACTTTTAGAGTCTGATCGCTATTCTTGTAAATTTCAGGAATACCCTATAGTTTCTACTAAGTTTCAAAATGCGGTGGAATCAGTTGCCTTGGGAAGCGCAACACCTTTACAGGCAATGAACACATTTGCTGCTGCTGTTCAGAGATAAGTAGGTAAAGATAAAATATTAAAATCATACAAATAATCCTTTCTATTTTGAGAAAGGATTATTTATTGTATGCTAAATTTTTTATGCTTAAGGTTTTCTTTGGCCAGAGTAATTTTCATAATAATATTCTTCTCGCTATTCTGGATATGCATTCCATTATGACGACTTGAACATATAGATATACGATACTGATATTCTTTTACGCTTGATGTTCCGATAATATCACTATTTTTATTTATAAACTGCCAAATTGTTCCTGTCGTCTTATTTCTGCACGGATTACTCATCATATTAAGTTCAAATAACAACCTTGAATTAACTTGAGAAGCATTTAGTTCTTTTATATTAAAAGTATTTTTATTTACTTTATGGAGCATCAAATATACAGGTTTCAGATTATTTGAAAAATGTAAATATAAAAGATTATATTTACCAGATATAGATAGAGGAAACAAAACCGGTTCATCTGAATTAACTTTAACATAACTCAAATGAACACAGCTATTTTTCCTAAGGTAAGGCAGACTTACTTCTTCACTTGCAATTCTAATACTCCTTCCTGTTTTTTCAATGAAAGAATATGAATACTTAGACTTATCATAATTATGGCCAGAAGGTATATTTTTAATATATAAATGATTCTTGCAGGCCAAAAAACTTATATCGCAGAAAACTAAAAATAAAAAAAGAAGTAGTATTTTTTTCATAATTTTGTATTCTCTCTTTAACTCAGCTATTATTCGATTCTTTGTACATCTATAAATAACTATAAAAGGTTTGAATACACAAATTTTTCTCACTTAACGAAAGTAAATTTTATATTTTTTATGTAATAGTTAGATATTTCTTAATAAATATTTTAATTCGCAGCAAGATAATATTATTTAAAATCAATAATTTATCGACTTTCTCAAATGTTCTATATCCGTCAAGCTTAAACCGGTTGATTTTGAAATTACAGAAAGGTCAATATTTTCTTTAAGTAAATTTAAAGCAATATTATTGATTTTTGTTTCCATACCGCATTTTTCTTCAGTAATATCTCTTTCTACAGCAATATAACATTTTCTGTCAAGGAATTTTTTTTCATTCAAAGTACAATGAATCCAGCGTACATCTCCATCTGATCTTATAATTTTATATTCAATAATTGTATTATTAATCTTACTATGAACTTCTTTAACAGTTTCTTTAAAATCAGGATGAATACATTTATTGTACCAAAAATCACGCCCTTTAGAGTAAAAATCTTCAAGACTATATCCATAAATATCAACAATGGCATTGTTGATAAAAATGTATTTATTATTATCTTTATCAAAAATAATAAGTCCATCTTTCATTGCGTTGACATTAAACTCCAACAGTGTTTGTATCTCTTTTTCTTTCTTTCTTTCTGTAATATCACGTTCAATTCCAATTGAATAGTCACCACCGATATGAATAGTTTCCTCTATTACTCTTACTGCTCCATCTGCTCTTACTATTCTATACTGACGCTTAGGAGGTATTTTTTTTGTTTTTCTATAATCTGCTTCTCTGTCTTTGTCACCAGGATGAACACAGGTAATCCAAAAGTCAGCATCATTCAAGAATTTATGAGCAGGATATCCATACTCCCTTTCAACTGAATCACTGATGTGCAAAATTTTAGTTCTCTTTTCATCCATCAACCAAATACTGTCATTTGTTTCATCAAGTGCTTTAACAAGAAGATTATAGACAAATTCCTTTTCTTTTTTCTCTGTAATATCCCTACTGATAGAAAGTATGCATTTTTTGCCGTTAAAGTCTGTTACATTATAAGATATTTCCACCCAGTGTTCTTTTTTATCTTCACCATTAATTATTTTGAATTCTACTATCAGACCGTCTCTTTCTGAAGCAGACGGTAATGAGTTATACTTCTCAACCTGATCATGGTGCAATATTTTTTTACTGAAAAATTTTTTTTCAATTTTGTATAAATAATTTAGAGGATACCCGTATATTTTAGAAAAAGCCTCATTGATATAATAACGTTCAGATGTCTCTATGTCTGAAATTATTATCCCTTCCGACATAGCATTGACATTTAATTCCAGAAGCTTACGAATTTCCTCTTCTTTCTTTTTTAATGTAATGTCCCGCTCTACTCCAAGCGAATATTTCTCGCCAACATGAAGCGTCTCTTCTATATACCGAACTTCCCCATCAGGTTTTACTATCCTGAAATTTCTTCTTTTAGGTAATATTTTTCTCTTATTAATATATAAATCTTCAATTTTTTTATCATCATGATGTAAACAATTAAACCAAAAACCTTTTTCATAAAATTTTTCTTTTGGGTATCCATATTGTTTCTCAATATTTCCAGAGAGGTAAATATTTTTAGTTCTCTCTTTATTTAATAAAAATATACAATCAGGACCTTCATCAAAGGCCTGTATCAGCAGTTTGCGTATTTCTTCCTTCCTTTTTCTTTCGGTTATATCAATAAAGGAACCAATTACTCCTGCAATTTTACCATTTGAATCAAGTACAGGTATTTTAGAAATTAAACCCCACTTCTGCTTTCTACTCCCTGGAATATAGTCTTCATAATGCTCTATGGCATATCCGGTATCTATTACTTTCTGATCCTGTTCTCTATTTTTTTTTGCTTCTGATTTTATAAATAAATCTTCATCATGTTTACCTTTAGTATTGTAATTTGAAGTTAATGATAAATTTTCTTTAAATTGGGTATTTGCAATCATGTATCTAAGATTACTGTCTTTAACATAAAAAATTGCGTTTATATAAGAAAGAAGTGCATTTAACAGAATAGTTGCTTTTTGAAGTTTTGCTGACTGTCGTCTAATATTGTCAACTATCAATTTTTCATATTGAATATCTTTTTGCATTTCCGGATCAATAAAAGAGAACCATGAATCTGCCACACCGTTCAGTTCATTATCAGATACTTCAGCAGTTATTTCGATATCTGATATTTCTTCAATATTTATATCCAGGCAATTACATAAATGCCTCACCTTTGCCTCAGAAGGAACTATTTTTTTATTTTCCCAATTCCAGATAGTCTGCCAGTTAATGCCCATCATTTCTGCAACATCTTTCATCGAGATTTTTTTCTTTTTCCTCAGTGCTCTGAATTTATCTGTATAAAATTCCATTATAAAAACTCTTTTTTATATATTAACAATTAGTCCTAAAGTTATATTTATCAGTTTTGCAATATACAAATTATATAACATTTATATACTTTTTACATATTAAATATCTAATTGCGATACATTAAAGTTTATATTTTTGCCGAATGACAATTTTGGGTCAATTTTATTAATGTTCGCAATAAATAAGAATATGGAACATTAAAAGGAATAAGTAAAAATGAATGGTTTAAGTGAAACTATAATTATAGATACATCAAAAGATATTACTAATGCATGCTCAGTTAATAGATTTTCTGAAAATGAAATTAAATATTTATATATAATAACATTATTATGCGTTATTGTATTCTCATCATTTGTTATCATTGATATCATGAGCACATTCAACTTACTCAACTATGCCTATATGTATTCAGACAACTCCTTATCAAATCCATTTTTTATTCTTCTGCTTATATGTTATTCTGCTATATTGTGTCTATTTTATTTAACAGTGAAAGGTATAATAGTTGGTATTAAAAAGAAATTATCTAAAATATTTATATTTAGACTTCCTTTTATTATTCTAATAATGATAATATATTTTCCCACAGTATTAAATAACCTCCAAGCAGCGTACTGGGTTCTAATAGATGCTGTATCTTTAGGTTTTTTTGTAAGCTATCTAATATATACATCTATAAATGAATAGATAAAATTAACCGCAATCGATTTTGTATAAATAGACGGTTGACCTTATTAGAACTCAATTATATTATAATACCATATCGAATAAAGACGTTCCCAACCGGTTCAATTTCTGAATTATTAAATTCTAGACGCTCTGCACAGCTATTTAGTTCATTGGATAGTATTTCATAAAATTGAGCTTACTACCGACAAAATAAACCTCACGTTATTATTATTTATTCGTCTATTTCTGCACTCCTCCAAAAATTTCTTTCTGAGCTTTTATGAAAGTTTTCCACTGTCTTATGCAGTTGACTTTATTGGATTTTTCAAACTGTCTTTTAAGTGAATCATCGAAAGCATATCTAAATGTATAAACGTCTACATCACTGCCTTCATAAACAGCCTGCATATTTTTTACATTTTTTACGCTGTCATCAACGAGAACTATAGCCTTAAAGCTCTTTTTAGTTTTATATAAAAGAGTTTTAACCATAATACCTTTGTTCTGTCCGGCTGACATAAACATTCCGTTGAAAAAACTCACAGCCCTTGCTTTACCCAAATCGAATTTTTTCACATCATCAGATGTGAGACCGTATTTTTCCGGTCCATCTGTTTTAAAAGGTATATATTCTCCTGGAAAACCTTCAGAAAAACAGCTTTCTTTCATATTAAAATCATTTTCCGTTAAAAGATTTTCTGTTAGATTTCGTATGTTATATCCTCTGGCTGTCAGTAAAAGTGTCTTATACCCATCTTTCTGAAATTTCTTCATAATTGACGGTATATCTTTTTCTGTTGGATACATTGAAGATAATGACAGATATTGAATTGCACTCTGATAATACAGCATTTTTCCAAAATCTTTTGAAACTAAATTAGGAGAGTCTTTATCATTTTTCATCAAATCAGCCTGCCAGTCATACCATAAATCTCCCCCGAAATTATCAGAAGAAGAAAGGAGAGTACAATCTATATCAAAAGCAAGAAGTACATTTTCATTGCCGTATTTCTTACCTAATTGATCTACTTTAGTACTAATTTCCTTAAATGTAAAAGCTTCAATGTTTTCAGAAGAAAACAAATTTACTGAAACTAGCAGGAAAGTTATTAAAGACAGCACTCTTAACGTTGATTTTCTATTCATAATCACTCCTCTTCCATTTTTTATTTATATTATTCTATAAAAAACATCATATTTTTTTTATAATTTTATCTGTAACAAAAATTAAATGCTATATTCATATTAAAATAGTTAATTGTTTATTGTTAATAGTCGTTATTTTATTCTGAAATCTATTGATTTATTCTCAATCAGAAATCGGAAAAATAAAATTATATTACGGGGAAAATGGATGATGGACATAATTGATCTAGGCGGTAAATGGAACCTTAATAAATCAGACAATTCAATTAATATTGCCGCTAATATTCCCGGTGATGTTTATGCCGACTTATTAAGAGAAAAACAGATTGAAGATCCTTATTTTAGAAATAATGAGGAATCTTTGCAGTGGATAGGTGAATCCGACTGGATTTATAATAGAACTTTTAATATTGATCAATCTTTTTTTTTAAATGACAAAATTCTATTACATTGTGATGGTCTGGATACTTTTTCTAAAATAAGTATAAATGGAAATATTATTGCTGAAACTGATAATATGTTCAGAACATATGAATGGGATGTTAAAGATATATTAATTGAAGGGAAAAACAGTATTGAAGTATACTTTACATCCACAATACCTTATGCAAATCAAAAACAGGCTGAACGTCCAATACATTGCTGGGGCACATTCACAGGATATGATGATAAATGGATTCTCCATAAATCCCATAAAGTAAATATTACACATGGCTGGGTGAGAAAAGAGCAGTGTAATTATGGTTGGGATTGGGGGTTAATGGCTGTCACATGCGGCATTTGGCGTGATATAAAACTTTTAGGTATAAACAGGGCAAGAATCTATAATGTTAGTATCAGACAGAAGCACTGCGAAAACAGTGTACAGTTGTCTATTGACATAAATCTAGAGACTCTCTCTTCAGGCATAAATACAAATGCTAAATTAACAATAAAGCATAAGGATAATACTGTTTACAAAAAAACTCTCAGCATTGCAGGTAATAATAAACGTATTGTATTTAATATAGATAATCCTGATTTATGGTGGCCATCTGGAATGGGTCACCAATCACTCTATAAAATTGATATTCAATTATTTGATGAAAATTGTAACGAATTGGACAGTACTTCTAAAAGCATTGGATTAAGAACAATTGATCTAATAAGAGAAAACGATGAATATGGAGAGTCATTTTATTTTAAAGTAAACGGCATTCCATTCTTTGCCAAGGGAGCCAACTGGATTCCTGCGGACGGCATTCTTGCAAATCTTCCTGCTTCCAGATACTACACACTGCTTGAAGATGCAGTCAAAGCAAATATGAATATGATCAGACTCTGGGGCGGCGGGATATATGAGCATGATATTTTCTATGATATTTGTGATGAACTGGGTCTAGTCGTATGGCAGGATTTTATGTTTGCATGTTCGACATATCCAACATTTGATGATGATTTTATGGATACAGTAAAGCATGAGTTAGTTGATAATATAAAAAGAATTAGACATCATGCCTGCATAGGACTCTACTGCGGTAACAATGAATTAGAACAACACTTAGTTGGAGAGAAATGGTCTGATACTGAAATGAGCTGGAAGGATTACAGCCGTTTATTTGATAAATTAATGCCTGAAATAGTTAGCGAACTTGATCCTGACACAGACTACTGGCCGGGCAGTCCTCATACACCTATTGGCGACAGATATGATTTTAATGATCCCAAAAGCGGCGATTCTCATCTTTGGGATGTCTGGCATGGCAAAAAACCTTTTGAATGGTTCAGGACTTGTGAACAGCGATTTGTAAGTGAATTTGGATTTCAGTCATTTACAGAACCTAAAGTTACCAACTCATTTACTATTGAGGAAGATAGAAATATCACAAGCTATGTAATGGAGCATCATCAAAGATCAGATATAGGTAATTCTACAATAATGCACTATATGCTTGACTGGTTTAAAATGCCTCTCGGTTTCGACAACACCTTATGGGTTTCTCAAATATTACAGGCATTGGCAATTAAGTATGCTGTAGAGCACTGGCGAAGAAATATGCATCAAACCATGGGGGCTATTTACTGGCAGTTGAATGATACATGGCCTGGCCCAAGCTGGTCATCTATAGATTATTACTGTAACTGGAAAGCACTGCACTATGAAGCTAAGAAATTCTTTTCTCCCATGCTGATAAGCGGAGTAGAGGATTTAAAACACAACCGAGTGGATATTCATATAACCAATGATCTTCTGGAAGCAATAGATGTAGCTGCTGAAATAAAAGTTACTGACCTGAAAGGCAATTATATCCTTGATGAAATTTTCTATGGAGCTACAAAGCCGCAGGGAAACTTAAAAATAGCTTCTATCGACTTGAACAGCACGCTGAAGAAATTAAAAGATAGAGATATTCTTGTATGGATGGATTTGGTAGTTTACGATAAAGTTGTCTCATCAAATCTTGTTACTTTGGCTAAGCCAAAGCACATGACACTGGTAAAACCTGAAATAGAGCACGATATCAGACAAATTAACAATAAGGAGTATATTGTATCTATTACATCTAAATCCCCTGCCCTGTGGTGCTGGCTTGAACTTGCAGACACAAAAACAGATATGTCAGATAACTTTTTCCATATCAGGCCGGATAAAAAATATAAGATAACCGTATGTTTAGATGAATCCATATCTATAAATGAATTTAAAAACAGGCTTATTATCAGAAGTCTGTATAATACATATTAAATGTTGGATATAAGATTGAAGCGTAATAATTTTATTAAAATAACAATTGGGTATCATTATGACAGATCAGGAATTAGTAAAGACAGCACACTATTTAGCTGATGAATCAAGAAAAATTGTAAATAAATATTTCAGAAATAATTCATCAATAGATGTTCAGATCAAGGAAAATACTTCACTAGTTACAGCCGCTGATGAACAGATAGAAAGAATGGTCAGGGATGTTATTACATCAAAATATAAAGATCATGGCATTTTAGGTGAGGAAGAAGAAAATACAAAACTTGATGCTGACTATGTTTGGGTGGTAGATCCTATTGACGGTACAAACAGCTTCATTCTTGGAAGACCGCTCTTTGCTACTTTAATAGGCTTATTTCATAAAGGCAAAGCTGTGTTTGGACTTATAGATCAGGCTGTAACTGGAGAAAGATGGTTTGCATTTAAAGATCAGCAGACAACTTTTAACGGTACGCCTGTTACAACAAGTAATATAAAAAATCTATCTGAAAGTAAAATACTTCTTTCATCACCTGAACTATTTGTCAAAGAAAATGTACAACTTGAAGAATTATATAAAAAATCAAAATTATTAGCCTGGGAAACAGAAGCATACGGATACGGATTATTATCCATGGGCTGTATTGATGCAGTAATCAAACCCGGCCTTGATCCCTACGACTATTTACCGGTAGTAAAAATAATAGAAAATGCCGGAGGCATTATCAGAGGTCGTCATAATAAAGAATTAACCCTGGATTATGTAGGAGATGTCGTTGCCGCCTCCACAGCTGAATTATTCAGTGAAATATCTGAGATATATTAATTTTATTTCAAATTAACAGTAAAAAAAATTACTCTCAAGTTCACATCAAAAATAAGCGGAGTAAATCTTTCCCATTTTAGTAATTTTCCTGTAAAAGCATAAACCATAAGTTTTTATAGTTTTATGCATACTGGAAATTATTTTATTAATGAAAAAATGACCAAAACTTTACCTTCTTTTTTTTATTTAAAGTCGTTTTAAACTGTTGCAAAGAAATTAATAGGATGTATATAAATTTGTATGTTGTAGCCTCAATATTCTAAAAAATATTCATAAACTACGACTAAATACTTTTCAACAAATCCAAAATTTAAAGGGAGAAAAATGTGAATTTTTACAAAAATCCTGCACTAGCTATCAGCAGTGTAATTATTGCAATTACTGCGGGGTGTGTGTCTTATAAGCCACCACCGGATATAATTCATGCCGACAACTATACTGCTGAATCTGATAGCGAACAAAGAAGAATACCTGCAGACAACAGAGTATTAACTGTTAATGAAGCTATGAATATTGCATTAGCTAACAATCCGACTTACCAGATAGCAAGACTCAATATGGTCAGTGCTTATGCTTTGTACTATAAATCACTTTCTGCATTTTCTCCTACCCTTGGCGTTAATTATGGACAGTCATGGACTCAGGGATCTCAAGCAAATAGAGGCAGTGACTCTGCAGGAGCTTTAACTGCTTCCTACACTGCGTTTAACGGCATGCAGGACGTGTTCAGCGCCTTAAGTGCATCAGCTACTGCAAAACAACAGGAATACCTCTACCAGAATGCACGAAGAATCCTGGTTAAAGACACCAGAATCGCATATTATCAGATATTACTCGATAGAGCTAATATTCAAATTGAACTCGGTAACGAAGTTTACAACGAACAAATGGTTAATGATGAACAGCTCAAATATGACGCAGGCGCATCTTCTCTTAGTGAAATACTTAACTTTAAAATTAATAGAAATGATGCTCAAACTGCTTTAATTAGCGATAAAGCTAAATATAAGGTTGACAGATATCTTCTTGCTCAGTTCATGGGACTTACAACAGCTGATGTTCCATCTGAAGTCAGATTCCCTCCGATAGAAGTAGTCAGTAATAATGAATTCACTATGGGGGTCGAATTCTATCTGGATCTTGCAATTAATCAGCGACCTGATCTAAAAGGTGAAAAGGAAGCTCTTAAAGCAGCAAAATATTCTCTATACAAATCATGGGGGGCATTCTCTCCAACAGTCTCTGTAAGCATGGATTACGGGTTTGACAGAACAGATACCGGAACAGGAGCAATGGGCGGAGCTTTTGCTCCAACCGGAGATAGCAACACCTACAACTATGGATGGTCTGCCAACTGGGATCTATGGAAAGGCGGGAGCAGAATATTTGATGTTAGGTCAAGTATGGCACTATATGATGTTGAAAAAGAAAAGCTACTGCAGAGATGGATTATAGTAGTAGAAGAAGTACGAGAAGATTATACATATCTTAACATGGCTATAGCTAAAAGAAAAGTTCAAGCACAGACACTTGAACTTGCAAGACAGCGTCGTGATCTGGTAAGAGAAGAATTTAATGCCGGCAATAAAGATATAGCAACACTGAACCAGTCTCAGGAACAGTTAATAAGATCTGAATCATCCTATGTGCAGTCGGTCATAAGTGTGGCTGTCAATAGAGCTAAACTGGCAGCAGCATGTGGAGGCTTAAAGGATTTAAGTTAGTATTTTTAATTTCAAAAACTTGTCTTATGCAGGTTTTATATTGATAGACTCTGACAAAGTATAACTTTATCAGAGTCTATTTTTTTCTTTGACTCAAAAGTGCTGGATAGTAATTTTTTATTATTGAATTATCATAAAATATAATAACAGTAATAATTGTTAATTCGCAACACTCATTCACTTAAAGAAACTGGAAATAAATTATGAATTTAAAATCAAAAATAGGAATAGCCTTTATCATTTTAAGTTTTATTCTTCCAATATTCTCGTTTTTGGTATCAATGCTGAACCTACCGACATATATCAGCGGAACATTGATAAGCGTGCTAGTAATTGGTGGGCCAGAACTATGTATTATAATAGGAATAATGCTTGCAGGTAAAGAAGCTGTAAAAAATATGAAGAGTAAAATATTCAGACCTGCAGGTAAAATACGCTATATGACCGGACTCATAATTTTCATTTGCTGTTTCTTTGCCAATTTAATTTTGATCTATCTTGAATTGACTGGAATAATTACTATGACAGGCAATACATGGCTCTATGTACTACCTACCCTTGATATACTGTCTATCCTAAGTATACTTGCAATGGGACCTGAATTTTTCTTAAAAATTAAACGAATATTAAAATGGGAAGGATCTGAGTTTATATCAACAGTAAAATAAACAGTTACAAGAATTTAACATACTTGACTAGAAAACTTAATCTTATATATTTGAGGTAGAAACAATAACTAACTCAAAAATATAGTTTCAAAAGTTGGAGTTTATAACGAGTTGAGCAGGTTGAAAACTGTAGTCCATTATTGCTAACTCTGTGTTCGAAAAAATCCTTTATTATAAATTCAAACAGTTCCCAAAAAGTAACTTCCTTATCCTGCATTAAACTTCATTAATACTCATTGATGATTTTCAAAGCCTCCTGTTCATTTTTTGAACAGCTTAGTTGTTTTCTCAGCTTAACATCTGAAAGAAATTTGGCTATCGAAGCCATTACCTGCAAGTGCAGTTCAGGGCGATCAGAAGGAGAGAGCACCATGTAGATTATATTGACACGATCATCTTTTGAACTGCCGAAAATCAGGCTGTCGTTTTCCGGCAGAACACCAAGCAGTATGACAGGTTTCTCAAGTTCTTTAAGTCTACAGTGAAGAATAGCTATACCTTCACCCAAAGTAGTACCTCCCTGACGCTCTCTTTCAAGAATTTTTTCCAGCACTTCACCTGGATTATCTATAAATCTTAATGAATGCGCTGTTTGAATAAAATCCCAGATTACTTCGCCTTTTGAGTCAGAAGTCAACGGTATTTTTAATGATCCTGGATAGAGGAAATCACGAAAATTAAGTTTCTGATTTTTCAGCTTATCTTTTATCATATCTTCCTCTCTGATAAAATCTCCCCCTCCGGTAACCCAGGATCTCCATTTAAGAAGAGTACGCTCTGATAAAAATATTCCTACAACAGATAAAACTATCAGACCAGGAAGTACAATACTTAAAATAACCTCTCCCTGCTTCCCTAAAATAACAGCAACAAAAAATGCTTCTATTGCTGCAACGCCAGCCTGAGGCAGCATAAGTTGAGGTAGACAAAAACTAAATCTTTTATCCTGACCGGTAACTTTACATCCAAGCCATGTCCCTGATAATTTACCGGCTGCTCTTGCCGCAATATAAGCAATAACGGGAAGAAAATTCTGTGGATGGAATGATTCGATATTGGCATTTGCTCCTATTAGAGCAAAAAAGAGGAGAGTATATATAGGTGTAGCATTCTCAATACTGAGGGAATCAAATACCTGCCTATTATATAAGTTTGATATAAGGATTCCGGCAGTTACTGCTGTTATCAAAAATGGAAGATGCCAATGCAGAGCGAAACCGATACCAATTGCAACACAGCTGCATATCAAAATAAAAGTTTCAATTGACGGTGATGACATCTCTGAAATAAGGCGTGATAAAAATTCTGGACCAAGTACCGGGCCTGAACGTTTTTTTTTCTTCTGCTTCAACCATCTTTTGTCAATTACAATGCGGAGAAAAATAAAAATACCTATCCCCAGTAATATTGCAAAAACAAATTCTTTTATTACCGGAAAAACCAGTTTGTCCCAGGAGAAAAACGAATTGCCTTTCAGAATAAGTGCAATTTGAACAGTTATTGAAAAAATAATTACCTCTATAACATCATCCAATACTACAATGCCCCCTAGCATTTCACGCATTTTCCCGGTTATGCCAAGTTTATTCATTATAACAAAGGTTGAAGCCGGAGCTGTAGCAATACCGATACTTCCTATGATAAGAGATACTATTAAACTGTAACCAAGCAGTATAAATGTAGATGTAAGCAGAGCCCAGGTTACAAATGCCTGAATAAAACAAACGATAAATACATCTCTGCCGATGTCTTTCATTTTAGAGAAACACAGTTCATCTCCAATGCCGAAAACAATGATTCCTAAAAATAAGAAAGTAAAGAAATGAAGTGATTTCAATGCTTCATGATAGGCAGGTATTGAGTGTCCAATCAAATATAACACAATTGGTCCGGCAACAAGTCCTCCAATTACCTGACCTACTATTTCTCCGCAACGTAACTGCCTTGAAAATTTACCTCCAAAATATGCAGATAAAATTAATATTCCTACACATAAAATCTGCATGTAAAGTAATTCAAAGGACATATAAGATTCTCTTCATTTTTATTGTATTTTTAGTGATAAATACGATTAAGAAACATTTATATCTGACAACAGCTGGAATATCAACAGGAATAATTATCAGTTATTAGTATTTTCACCTCTCTTATCTTTTATCAATTCGTATCTGAATATCCTTACATCCTTCAATACGTAAGATAATATACAGGATTGAATATATCATATTTTGAATTATGTTTTTAAAAGTTCTTAATTTAGAAGTAATTACTTATATACAGGCAAATTATGTATTATAAACTTTTTGAAGCAGTTATTTCTGTAGTGCTGATAATTCTAATTGGTTTTTTAGCTGCAAAATTTGGATGGTGTAATAAAAAATCTAAAGAAGTTCTCAGTGAATTTGCCTTAAACTTTACTGTCCCAGCCCTGTTGTTTGTATCTTTTTCAAGTACACAAATTAATACAATATTTAACATAAGATTTATTATCGGTATAATTCTGGTATTTTATATTACTTTTTTACTATCATATATCATTAGCAATTTTTTTCTTAAAATTTCCGACACAGCAAAAATACTTTATTCTATGCTCACAAGCTGGTCTAATTTTACTTATATCGGTTTGGTCCTATTTGCCTCCCTGTTTAATGATAAAGGTATCAATGCCGTCTCAGTTATTATATTGATAACATCAATTATATGTCTTCCTACAGTTATTATACTACTTGAAATATCCAATCATGATAAAAATGAATCAAGATCTAAAATAATATTAAAAAGTATCAAAAGAGCTTGCTGCCAGCCAATAATTTTTGCCAGCTTCATTGGAATAGCCTTCTCATGTTTTAATATTCATATTCCTTATGCAATACACTCTTCATTACATATACTAGGCAGATCTACAGCAGGAATAGTATTATTTGTTGTCGGTGTATCTCTGAGCGGAAGAGGGTTTAGAATTACTAAAACGATATTATCTGCTGTAATAATAAAACTAATTATACAGCCTCTTATTGCTCTTCTGATTGTATATATATTAGGTCTAAGAGGTTATTTGGCTATTATTCTGATCTTAAGCTTCGGAATATCATCAGGTGCACTACCAATTCTATTTTCTCATAAATATAACTCATTTGTAACTGAATCAGCAAACATACTGCTATTAACAAATATCCTATTTATGGTTACAATACTATTTTTTTATTATTTTTTACTGCAGTATTTACATTTCTAATACATCGGAATATGCCTGTTTTTGACAAAGAGAATACCTAACTTTCCATTTCACAAGGTTGGAATTGAAGTTATCATCTATATGAACAGGATCTTCCGTATTAAAGTCACCTCCCCATCTGATATCAGGTTCCTTTCTCAATCCATTTATAAAATGTTGAACATTATAAGGCAAATTACGTAAATTAGATTTTTTTAAACTCGCAGAACTGTACCACCTATTTTTATAAACTATATTCATGTCAATGGCATGTCCTGTAAGATGGTTAGAGTATCTTGCGGGTTTAACAACTGTTCCGGTTAACTTTTGATCAGCTTTTCTAAATGAGCTTGTTACCACTACAGTTATTTTATTCTTTTTTGCCAGTGTATTAATTTTCTTTAAAGTAGGTAGAAAAAGAGAATCAATAACTACAGGTCTGTTTTTGTATCCTTTTATATTTAATGACTTATACGTTACCAGACCATTACTTATTTTTTTTGCCTTATATATTGGTGATTTATTGTTATTTTTTTTGGGAGATGGAGGAAATCTGGTAGGCGGAGGCGGTTGTGAATGTTTCACTGTATTTGAAGCAGGATGATTATTGTTAGCACACGAAGCGATTAATAAAACGAATAAGATCAGCAAATAATGCAATTAAATAATTCCTTATGATATATAGAGTTTTTAATTATTCATCAAATTATATCGCTGATGCTGAGAAAATAAACAGTAACAGTATCAAATTTTTATTAATCTAAATTAAATAATTTCTCACATATACCATAGGAATATGTGAGAAAGCTGAAAATATCTTCAGAACTTATTATTTTTTAGTCATCTTTGACAACAGAAAATCCTCTACACCCTGAAGGTTATCCGTGGATATAACATCCATACCTGCATCATACAGTTTTTCCCAGGTTGACAAATTATCATCAATTCCCCAGAATCTAATCTGATGCCCATCCGCATGAGCTTCTTTTATATCTTTGTAAAATTCTTCATCAGTTCTGTTGTCCCATGAATTACTTATCAACGGGAAAAGTTCAGGAGATTTATTCTGCCCGAACAAAGGTTTATCCACTCTACCGTCAATTCCAATGTATCTATTTTGTACAGAAAGTAGATAATTATAATCAGATTCTCTAAAATCTCCTCCATTATATCCACTTAAAATAACGTTAACAGGTTTATCCATTATATTTGAATTATAATTGTTAAAAAGAGTTTTATATTGAGCTAGATAAGTATTCATAAACTCTACAGAACCTGGATAATTTGTTTTCATATCTATCATATATAAAATTGGTTTATTATAACCTTCAAAAACAAACTGCCCAGATTTTAACTGTTCCAATGGCTTTATATACAGTTCATAGAGTGTTCCTTTATATTCTCCATAATTATGTCCAACCATAATTATATAGTTGCTGATATCGGTCTGGCCTGATTCATTAAAATGTTTAAGTTTATCATTAATCACTTCTCCTGTCCCAGGATCTTTATAGAGGATAAAAACATCAGGTTCAATTCTTGTAAAGCCGTGATCTAAAGCATCAAATAGAGGTACAGTATGATCATAGTCGTTATGAGCGTGTGCTTTTTCAAGTGCAGTTACACCTGTGATAGGAAGTTTATTATTCTCTGCAAATGTTTTGGTAAAAATGAATGTAAAAATCAGTGTTCCGATAATTAACATTACACGACCTGTCTGTTTCATTTTATCCCCTTTTTTTGATTTTTATTAATTTAAACCTTATGGTTTTTCAAATATTATTACATTTTCACTTACAAAACTAACTGATGAATTCCATTTTTTTTGCAGCCATAGAAATGTATTTTCAGAAAAGAAAGTGACATGAGTTTCATCATCTTTATAGTACCATTTGGGAAAAGATTCCTGATCTTTTACAAGATTCGTCATAATGCCTAAATATCCACCTTGATTTAAACAAAACCATAAAAGTTCCAATTCTTTAAGCGGATCAAAAAGATGCTCTACTACTTCAGTTGCAGTAATGAAATCATATTTTTTCTTAAAAACAGAACGATCATTATTAAAATAGTGATCATAAATATTCATATCATGGCCAACTTCAGAAAACATCAAACTCAAGACAGGCCCTGGACCTGAGCCAAAGTCCAATCCTTTGCTGCCTGGATATATTAAATCATTCATAGGTTTGAAAATTCTATTCAGAAATTTTCTATAGCCTTCATCTTCCGGATTATTCTGATGAAAATTATACCTTCTGAACTCTTCCTTTGAGTTTAAACGCTGGTTTTCAGGTACGAAAACAAGATCGCATTCAGGGCAGAGAAGAAAGTCACGCTTAGCATTTTGATAAAATAAAGATAAACCTGAACTTCCGCATAAAATGCATTTTTCATTGGAGTAACTGACTGCTGACTGCTGATTAACAGTTGTTATATTCATTAGTGTCTTTCCAGCCTGAATGTCACATTTTTATCAATCAATTTCAGTAAAATTCTCATTTGATTACCCCTCCTGTATCAAAAGTAGCTTCTATTGTAACCTCCGGGCTATCAACCCGGAGTATAATATAACTCAAAAAAAACCACGAGATGGATTGATAAATTATATATGAAAATAATTCAGTGCTTCTTCCTCTGAAAGATAAGCTTTATAGCATCCTAATTCAGTAGTAGAATTTGCACCTATGATATTGCCCATTTTCATACAGTCTTCTATACACCAGTCTTTATCCAGCCCATAAGTCAGGCCTGCAAGAAAATTATCACCTGCACCTGTTGTATCAATAGCATTTACCTTATAGGGCAGTCCTACATTAACAACATTTCCATTTTTATAGGTCAAACATCCTTCTTTTCCTATTTTTACAACTGGATGTTTTACATATTCAGCAAGTATTTTTACTGCATCTTTCGGAGAAGATGTTTCTGTTAGTGCCATTGCTTCTTTATCGTTGGGAGTAAAGACATCTACTATGCTTAAAATTTCTTTATAGTTCGAAACATGTTTAACACCGTCCCAGCCTATATCATAGACTAAAGTTGTGCCTTCTTTCTTCAGCTTAGCCATTACTTCCGGATATTCACCTAAAGCCCAGCACACTTTTGAACCTGTGAAAAAATCATAAACTTCCTGTTCTGTACAGAGTGTTTCTCCGCTGTTATCTTCAAAAGAGATAAAACTTCTATCATCACTGAACGATATTACACTGGTTACAATAACAGGTTTGCCTGATTTTTTATAAAAATTATGATAATCGTCAAAATCGAGTGTCTTTAATAAACCTTTTACCAATGTACTGACCAGATCATCTGAAAGATAAGTTCCAAGCTTACCTTTGACATTGAGCCTTTTTAAAACAATGGGGAGAACAGGTGCACCTCCGCCTAGTTGGATATCAAAATGATCGGAGTAGATCTCCTCACCTTTTTCAGGAAGTCGATCAATACCAGAATATATGATATCTAAATTTAGTCTGCTGAATACTGCTACTGACATTATTTCCAATCTCCTGTATATTCTGAATGCACTTCAAGATATTTAGCGACAAGCTTCACAGCAAGACTGTATGAATTGACCAACGGATGCGCTGTCAGTGCGATTACCGCAGCATCTCTATTTTTTTCAATAATGGCTTTAACTGCCATTTTTTCATAAAATTTAACTGTTCTGATCAAATTCATTTGGAAATCAGGAATCTCTCTCATTTTTACAGGATGAGCTCCATCTCTATCAATATTACAACTTATTTCAACAACATCATCATCTTCAAGCCCATCAATTGCACCGTTATTCGGCACAGATAAAACCATTTCAACATTTTCACCAGTATTGACAGCATTAACAAATTTTAAAGCTACACCTGCATAACCACCTTCATCAGGTGCATCAAGATATTCCTGAAGAGTAGGAATAGACTTAGGACATGCCCTTCCTTCTCCTGATTCGGCTGACATATAACTGTTTTCTCTCTCCATATAGGAGGTCATAAATATTTCGAACGCTTTCTCTATATCAGATTCAATATCTAGTTTCTCGAGCTTTTCAGTCATATCACGGTTAATATCAAGAATACTTTCACCGCGTGTCTGTTTTGAATTCAAAATAGATTCTACAGCTCTTTCTCTGTAATAGAAAAAGTAAAGATATTCATTTAACATCATATCGCCGCCAGACAATCTAACTAATTCAGGATCGAAAATATGCATTTCTGTATCAGAATATAATCTTTTATCTGCAAGTAAGTCCTTAGATATATCCTTTCCGTTAAGAATAAACTTTCTAAACCATGAAAGATGATTAAGTCCGAAACATTCCATGGAAAGTTCACTGTCTTCAACTTTAAGAAGATCTAAAAGCTGAATTTTAAAACCGCTAGGTGCATCACAAACACCATAGACATTATCATACCCTTCGGATCTCAAAGCCTGGGTTACCAGTCCTGACGGATTAGTAAAGTTAAATATCTGAACATTCTTTTTAGCATGTTTTTTTATCATTTTACAATAATCAAGTAATACTGGAATAGATCTCATTGCCATAGCAAATCCGCCGGCACCTGTTGTTTCCTGTCCCAGTACACCTAAATCAAGAGCAACTCTTTCATCATAAGTTCTGGCTTTATCTTCTCCCACTCTTAATGTAGTGATAACAAAATCTGCGTCTTTTACAGCTTCAACTGCATCAGTAGTGGTTTTGAAGTTTAAAGAAGGATCAAGCTTTTTTGCTACTACCTTTGCAATTTTACCATAAATAGATAGTTTTTTTGCATTATTATCCATGAATATAACTTCTGTAAGCCCCACTTTTGAACAGTTGGCTACTATAGATTTTGCAAGAAAAGGAGATCTAACTCCACCGCCACCTAATACTGCTAATTTCATATCTAAAGTCCCTTTAAACTAAAACTAATTCTTTCTTAATAAAAACATGGAACATATTCCCATATCAATATACTTTCCGGTACAAACTACCGTGCAATCAGTGTTTTGTCAATCAGGGAATGTATTTTCTTAGGATTAATTTTTATGACTGTGAATATATTACAATTTAACTTAAAAAATCAAAGTGTCCTTTGGACACTATAAGTCATATCTATAAGCGTATCAACAAAATATCAGATAAAGACGACCTCAATCTTCTTCTTGAAGTTCTGGAAAGTGCAGTAAATGCAATAAAATGTGATTTCTTGCACGTTTTTTGAGATATTTGTATATATATGGACTGATTTTTTTGTCTAAAAGTCAAAAGGTATTATATTTCCGATAGTGTACAGTATTAAGATGTTAGCAAAGTCTAAAGACTATCTATCCACATAATTACTGCAGAAGAATAACGTAATCTCTGCAAGAGTTACTCTATACTAATTTTAAGACAAACATCACTAATTTGTCTGGAAATAGACACTGTTTTTGAAATAAAAAAATAACAGACAGTCTCTTTTTTTAACCTAAAATATTTTTGCTGGTGAATTAGGTAAATAACTGCCTTGATACCTTATGAATAATGATTTCGTGGAATTCTAAAAATTAAATAACAATAAAAAGAAAACTATTATGAAGAAAAGAATATTTTGGATGATAGCATTTCTGGGAATAATATTTACTGGTTATTCAAGTTATGCATTTTCTACTAACGATGGTAAAATTATTATCTGCCCAGAGGGTGAATACTGGTACGCTTATATCAATTTTTACAACGGCACTGAAAGTCCTATCAAATTAAAAGAAAATTCTGAGTGGAATGTACGTCATGTGTGGCATTCTAAGGATAAAGGTACACTTTGGATCCAGCCTGGAGAGTATAAAAGACTTACAATTGAAGGTCAAAATCAAAAAGTGGATAATAGCTATTACGAAGCAAGTGGTGCGTGGATTCAGTGGGATGTTTATAATAATTATGAAAATTATAATGGAACATTGCACTACAATTTTACACCTATTAAAAGTACTGAATTCCGTAATTATACTATTACAGGGTTATTTCAATCATCTGTAGCAGGATGGATAGACAAAAATTCCTGTACAGATTCTTCTACATATGCAAATATTGATATCTCTACAACTGATGCTTCCTCTGATGTATATTTTTATGAGATGGATAATGCCCCCTCTCCTATAACAGTTGGCAATTATCAATTCTTATGGGAAAGCAGAAAAGCCATATCAATAATAAATGAACATGGCAAGCATATTAATTCCATCAGTATCCCCGATGCCTATTCAAAAGAACCGGTTTTTACTGTTGTACACGATAAACCTTTAACAGAAGCTTATCCGTATGTTTTATATTATAAGAAGGAGGATGGAAGGATAGGACAAATACGCTTCAATCCAGATACTGCTTCTATAAAGGTGCAGGATAGTACAAGTTTACAATGGACTAGCTCTGTCAAAGCCCTAAATAAGGTGGATATGCTTGGAAATGAAGTCCCGTCAGGATCTGCATCTCTATTTGGGTTAATGAGAATTCCAGCTTTAGGCAACATAACTGATGCAATAGGACATACCATAAAAACCTATCAGTACGATACAGCAATAACAATTTATGATAATCATGATTATTCATATTCATTCTATAACCTTTCAGATTCAGGTGTTGGTATTAATTCTTCCGCAAAAATAGTTTTAAATAATACTGACGGTGCAAATAACAATAATTTAAACAGTTCTCCTTCCGGAACACCTCATAATTTTTCTTATATACCATTTATAGGCGAAGGAGGGGCATATCAGCTGGCTGTGAATTTGAACGGTGAACTATTTTTTGTAAGCACGAAGCTAAGTCCCAGTAGCTGCTTTCCCGGCCTGATGGTATATAATCCCTGTTTCATACAGGAAGTACTTCCTCAAACAAGTTTTACGAAATGCACTCAAAAAGTCTCAGGTGAACAGAAAGCAAAAACAATAATAAGTTTAGTTCAGCACAATCCTTACTACAACAAGGATTACAAACCCTGCTTTAGGTTTTACGGAGAAACTTATGACTGGAGCAGTGGTGAAGTAGCACCTGTAATTCCACAAAGTAAAAAATTATCAGAAGAAGGTTTTGTGACAAAAGGACTGATAATAAGCCTTCCGCCTGATAAATCATACAATCCTGATTTAGGGGCTGATAAGACTAAAAGTTATGTTCCAGCCTGGTATCCTTCCGCTTCAGTAACAGGAGATGCAACAACTACTTTAAGTAACTCAAATTCAAATACTAAAAGTGGTTCCACAGAGGACGGGAAAAAAACACATATAGAGTTTGGAGTCCCAGAAGTGTTTGATTTATTTAAATTTGTCACTGAAACATACAGTAGTACTACAAGTGCAAGTAGCCAGTTTACGAATGAGTGTACTTTTCAAAACAAAGATTCTGAAAGGACATATCAGGTAACTGAACCAAACGGCAACTGCTGGATAGGCTTTAAACCAAAGTTTTTAAATATAATAGGCGAACTGGAAGGACCGAATGGGGAAAAACTGCTTGGGAACACAACTTCTTGTTTATTCTCTACTGCTGTGTTAGATGGCAATCCAGCCGACACAGAATTTTGCGCACAACACGGCGATACAAGAGATCCTGACAGCCACAGTATTACAAAAGGAATGGAACCTTATTTTCCTGGACCTGTATCTACAAAATCCATAAAGGGAGGGAATAAAGGCGTAGAGGATTTTCTCAGAAAAATGGATGATCTAAAAAATCTTTCTGAGAAAAATGTAGGAATCGCGAAAATGGATTTTTCATATGCAGCCCTACAAGGTGATACTGCAGATGCTGTAAGCCTGCATTGTGAGAATGGCAAGAGTAAAAAAACAGAATCAGAATCAAGCGTTGGTATTGTGGAAAAAAACGATTCCTTTGTAAGTTTTGTACCAACTCCTACATCAGATGATACGACAAGCATATCATGGTCAACTTCATCAACAAACGAAGTAACAGAGGGTGAAAAATGGGGAGTAAAAATGTCGACTGAAGGATATACTGGAAATCACCCTGAAGATGGAAATGCACTGACCTGCACTCCAGTTGTCTATATGGTTTCGGTTCAGAAACTTAAAGCAAATAACATTGACAGACATGATCCAGGTTTGTGGTTTATGTCCGACTATGTATGGGATAATAACCAGTCATTCTGGGTGCTTGCTTATCAGAATGTCGGACTACCGCCCGGCTTTAGTTCATAATAAACATATAATCAGTATTTGAAATAGCGATCAATAAACTATCAATAATAAAATTTTTATAAAATACCTGCACATTCCAGATTTGGTTTTGCAGGTATTTCTTATACTATCTATTGATAAAACAAAGGAGCTCCTGGGCCTAATGGAAGTCCTAGTAATACCCATATTACGGCTAAAATGGACCACCCATATAATATAGAATAATTATACACAATATGATCTAATTGGCACTTTTAGGCAGTAGTCTAGGTTCCCACTATCATATGAAACTGAATGATAGGCTGATACGGTATACCATATGCAATAGAAGTATTTTAAAGCCAATTTGTTTTTATATGATTTCGTCTTAAATGACTAGACAAGCTTTCCTTTGATAAATTTATTATTTTGTTTTTGTCAATTTCTAAATCCTTTATAAGCTTTATAGCATAATCAAAAATTCCTATTGACGTATGATAATGAGAATCAGAGCCTATTGACAGCTTTGCTCCATATTTTTTTGCAGCTTTCAACATTTCTATGCATAGCTTCCCGCTTCCAGGTCGCGCCAGAGCTGAACTATTATTAAGTTCTAGAGCAACATCATTATCAATCGCAGCCTTTACCAATTTGTCCGGACAATATGGGAAATAATTAATATCATCAGGATGTCCTATTATATCTATATACGGATTCCTCATAGCATTAATATATGCCTGAGTATTTTCTTCAACTGTTCCACTTTTTTTGCAGTTTGTATGAAAACTTGCAATGATGATATCCATTTTTTTTAAAAGGTTTTCAGGCAAATCTATCTCGCCTGAATTAGTAATAATATTAGCCTCGCAACCTTTCAATATTCTTACTCCATTGAACTCATCAGGAAGGACTCTGTATGTATTGAAAAAATCCAGTGTAGTACCTTTTGGATCATGTGCAGGACCATGCTCGGTAATGGCAATGGTTTCCATTTTTTTTTCAGAAGCATCTTTTATTATTTCTGTAAATGTACTATAAGCATGCCCGCAGGCTACTGTGTGAATATGTAGATCGATTTTTATATTCATTCTTATTATCCTTTTATCTACTCATGTTTCTTCTTTGCATAAATTGTTGGAATTATGAATAGTAGCATTAAGATAGATGTTACTATCCAAAATAGTTTCACATAATGAAAATCATATTTAACTATTTCCTTTATACCTGTAACTGTTTGAATTTTTTCTATATGCTGAGCATGTTGAACAAGTACTCCATTTATAATATCCTGACTAAAAGCACCTAAATATGCAAGAAAGCCAATCATACCCATTGCTGCACCTGTAGCTTTGGTTGGGGAAATAGCAACAGCAAGCATACCACCAATAAAACATAGAAGTACCCCCATAGAAAAGCCGAAACCTGCCAAATAAATCCCCAATAATATTATACTTTTGGGTGAAAAACAAAATAATATTATAAAAACAACCATTGATGCAGAGAAAAATGTCGTCGTAACTGCATGACGGGCCTTAAATATTTTATCTGAGATGATACCTGAGAAAAAAGACCCTAAACCTCCCATAATCGGAGTAATAGCAAGAAGTGAACCTGCTGTTATCAATGAAATTGATTGCGAATCCTGTAAAAACAATATACCCCAGCTATTAATTGCATATCGAACAATCCCCATACACATAGCACTCAGCGCTATTAGCCATACATAAGGATTCTTTATTACTAAAAGTTGGGTTTGCCAAATAGTTAATTTATCAGTACTGTGTTCTTTTTTAGTAATAAGATGATCATTTTTATAGTCGGCAACATTAGGCAATCCATAAACTTCAGGTCTATCATACATAAACTTATAAGTTAAATATGCTACTATTACACCTCCGACACCTAGCCAGACAAAAACATTTTTCCATCCAAAATGTACTACTAGAAAAGCCGTCCCGATAAATGTAGCTGCTTCTCCAATATAATGAGCTATGCTCCATATACCGTACCAAGTACTTTTTTCTTTGTTCGAATACCATTGAGATAACGAAACAACACATGGTGCAGATCCCATAGATTGAAACCACCCATTGATCCCCCACAAAACTGCAAAGAATATAAAACCTGTATAAAAACCCAATGCTATATTTATAATTGCACTTACAAACAAACCTATAGCCAGAAATCTTTTTATATTACACCTATCTGCAATAAATCCATTTGTAAGTTTCCCAAAAGCGTAAACAAGAGATAGAAGTGACCCGATAACTCCCAATTGAATTGCAGTTAAAGCACCTGACTCTATAGCCGGTTCTTTTATTACTGAAAGAGCCATACGGCAGACATAATAAAAACCATAACCTACTATCATAGAAATAATTACAGATTTTCTGGCATGTTTATAGGAAGAATCTATTTTCTTCTGATCTTTTATTAAAGGTTTTGCTTCTCCAGTACGTATAAATTTTGGAATTACCATATATTTCTCCCCCACTCTTTTATAATATTTATTATTTTTCGAGACATCCCCTTTAGCAAACTTACTTATACTCTTGAAATTATTTGATTTTTCTGCACGTTCTCATGAATTAATTTTTAATTATTCACATCAAAAAACGCATTTTCCCCCACGTCAGATTATACTTCTGCGGCAATATAACTTTGACTGATAATATTTTCCACTGTATATATGACATAATCCAACTTTTTAACGAGCTTTAATTCCAATATTGCGAAATAACAACAAATCTACATATTATTTGTTTATGATATGCTCCATATTTAGTATTAAATGTGAATTAATTGCCAGTCATTTTACAATAAAAAACTGACAACATAACGTAAATAGTTTTTCTGTTTGTTATTATTTATAAAACAATGGAGCCCCAGGACCTAGCGGCAATCCAAACATCACCCATATAATAGCTAATATTGACCAGCCTATTAAGAACATAATTGAGTAAGGCAGCATAGTTGATATAATTGTTCCGATGTTAGCATCCTCATCGTATTTCTGGAAATAAGCAATAATCAATGCAAAATAACTCATCATGGGAGATATAAGATTAGTACAACTGTCACCGATACGGTACAATACCTGTGTTAATTCTGGAGAAAATTGAAGCTGCATAAACATAGGAATAAAAATAGGTGCAATCAATGCCCATTTAGCTGATGCACTTCCCATTACAAGGTTAATTATTGCTGCAAGAATAATAAATCCAACTATCAACGGTACTGTACCGACATTCATTGCTACCAGAAGATCAGCACCTTTAATTGCCAAAATCTGACCTAGATTACTCCATTTAAAATAGGCTATAAACTGTGCAGCAAAGAAAACTAAGACAATATAGGTAGCAAGTGTTTTAATATTATCTGTTATTCCCTGAACCACATCAGAATCTGTTTTAAATTTACCAGTTTTATAACCATAGACAAAACCAAGTACACAGAAAAATATAAATATAAATGCAATAGAATCTTTTATAAGAGGAGAGCTAAGAAGATTTCCATCAATCCCTCTTAACGGTCCATTTGTAGGAATTATACCGGCAACAACGATTAGAACTAATATTATAAAAGCGATAAGTGTCCATACAAGACCTTTCTTTTCAGCAGATGACAAATGCTCTACTTTCACTTCATGATCAAGTTTATATTCTTTATTTTCAAATCTTGGAGCAATAATTTTTTCTGTCACAAATGTGCCTAAAATGGCGACAAGAAATGTAGAAACAACCATAAAGTAATAATTAGCCGTTGCTAATACAGTGTATGCAGGATCTAAAATTCTGGCAGCTTCCGTAGACAAACCACCAAGTAACGGATCAAGTGTTCCAATAAAGAGATTTGCACTATAACCTCCTGAAACACCGGCAAAAGCGGCCGCCATTCCGACAATGGGATGGCGTTTAATAGAAATGAAAATAATCCCGGCAAGTGGAATTAAAAGAACATAACCGACATCTGCAGCTAAATTAGAGATCACTCCAGCAAAAACCAATACAAATGTTAAAAGACGTCTTGGAGTTTTTAAAACAAAAAGACGTAATACAGCTTCAATGAGTCCACTACTGTCAGCAAGACCAATGCCGAGCATTGCAACAATAACAACACCTAGCGGGGCAAAACCTGTAAAGTTTGTTACCATTTTATTTAAAATTTCATGAACACCATATGTAGAAAGTAAATCAACAGGATTTATTATTTCTTTTGTCACTGGATTTATGGCAGACCAGTCTAATATTGATGCAATATAAGATAAAATTAAAACAGCAACAGCAAACAGGAAAAACAGTGTTGCCGGGTGCGGTAATTTATTCCCCACAACTTCAACAGAATTCAAAAATCTTTCGATTATTTTTTTCTTTCTCGGCATACAATCCACTCCAATTTTTTACGAATTATGATTTTTTTGAATAAATACTATTCTTATCCCTGCCTACTTATATTATCTGGATACATATTGGGTAACATATATCCAGATAAAAAAACAGTAAAAGCTAAGTGTCTTTTTATAACACAACAAACGTCTATCATTTAGGTATAAAAACTTTAAACAGCAGTAGCATGGTACATTATTGTTCCCTGATCTGCATCTTTTGCGTCAATGACAGCACGTGACTTCCCATCCCGCATAACCATTATGCGATTAGATAGCTTTAATATTTCGGGCAATTCTGATGAAACCATAATAATACTAATTCCACTTTCGCTGAGATCTTTGATGATATTATAAATTTCAGATTTAGATCCTATATCAATACCTCTGGTAGGTTCGTCTAGAATCAGTATTTTAGGTTTTGTAGCAAGACACTTGGCCAATATTACCTTCTGCTGATTCCCTCCACTCAAATTATTTACTATAAAGTCAGGGTTAGGTGTTTTTATTCGAAGAGATTTTATATACTCATCTACAAGTTCTGTTTCTGCTTTCTCATTGATAACAAAGAGTTTTTTCAGTTTTTTCAGTATACTTAGTGTAATATTCTGTCTAACGGAGTGAGGTAAAACCAATCCAAGAGTTTTTCTATCTTCTGTTACAAGAGCCATACCGTAATCAATAGCATCTCTGGGATTTCTTATTTTGACCTTTTCTCCAAACAAAGTTATACTTCCCTGAGTGTCTTTAGAAAAAGCACCAAATATTCCTTCTACTAGTTCACTTCTACCTGACCCCATTAAACCTGAAATACCCAGTATTTCTCCTTTTCTTAGCTCAAAATTAATATCTTTAACTATTTTTTCTCCGGAAAGAAGAGGATGATCAACATTAAAATTTTCAACTTTGAGTACAACTTCGCCCGGTTTATTTTTAATAGTTGGATAGATTTGAGAAATTTCTCTTCCTACCATATGCTTAATTAGAGTATCCAGATCGAGTTTTTCTCTATCCCATGTACCGATTGATACTCCATCACGCAGGATACTTATCTTGTCGGGCATTGTAAATATCTCATCCATTCTATGAGAGATATAAATAATGCTTACTCCTGATTTCTGAAGTTTGTCAATAATCTCAAAAAGCGCTATTGCTTCTTTATCAGATAAAGCAGAAGTTGGCTCATCAAAAATTAAGATATCGGCATTTTTCGATATAGCTTTTGCTATTTCCACCATCTGTTGTTTACCTACAGAAAGCTCTTTTACTATCTGAGTACATTCAATATCCAGATTCAGACTTTTAAGTATTTTATTTGTTTTATCTGTCATGGTTTTATAGTCAGTCAATATTTTCATAGTCCTAGGCTCACTGCCAAGGAAAATATTTTCCATAACGGACAATTCATTCACCAGGTTAAGCTCCTGATGTATAATTGCAATACCGGCTTTTTCAGCATCTTTTGTCCCTTTGAAAGTGCATTTTTTATTTCTTAAAAGTATATCACCTTCATAATCTGTATATACTCCGCTCAGAACCTTCATTAAAGTTGATTTACCTGCCCCGTTCTCTCCTACCAGAGCAAGCATCTCTCCTTTAATAAGTTTTATATTAACACCATCCAAAGCTTTAACTCCGGGAAATTCTTTTACAATATCTTTCATCTCAAGGATTATATCTGACATAATAAGTACCCCCAGTGTTATTTAGAATCAGTTTCTGCTTCAATTTTCTTTTTAGTGATAACTTCAAGTTTTGTATACTGAAGCTCCGGAACCTTCTCCCCTTTAATAGCTTTAATGGCTGAATCAATGCCTTCCTCACCCATCAGAGTTGGATACTGAGCAACATCTCCAGACATATTACCGTCTAAAAGTGCTTTTTTTGCTTCATCAAGAAAGTCAAATCCTACAAGTTTGACCTGCTTAGATTTACCTGCCTCCTGAATTGCTGACATTGCACCCAGTGCCATATAATCACTAACTGCAAAGATTGCATTTAATTTAGGATTTGCCTGTAAAATATTCTGAGCAACAGTGTAAGCCATATTTCTTTCATAGTTTGCAGGCTGTACAGCTACAACTTTAATTCCTGGATATTTCTTAACAGTATCAAGAAAACCGTTTTTCCTCTGTTCATTGGTAGCAGCACCAGGCATTCCTTCCACGACAGCCACCTGACCAACACCATGTAATATTTTTTTAATATATTCAGCTGCCAATTCTCCACCGTTATAGTTGTCAGAGCCTATGAAAGTTACAATTTTAACTCCCATTTTTTTCGCTAAATCTCTGTCCACATCTGAATCTATAATAATCACAGGGATACCTGCTTCGTTTGCTCTTTTTATAGCAGGCAGTATCGCTTTTGAAGCACTAGGTGTTAAACATATAGCCTTCACTTTCTGAATAATCATATTTTCTACATACTGCATCTGTTTTTCAACATCAATTTCTCTTTCAGGAGCCTGAACAATCAGGTCATACTGGGGATATTTTTTTATTGCTTCTCTGGCACCTTTTTCCATATTAATAAAATATGGATTATTCAGAGTTTTAAAAATGAATGCAATTTTAGGCCTTTTTGCCTTCTCGCTTTGTTTCACGCCTATATAAATAAGTCCTCCGAAAACAAATATGATAATAATTACTATAGGGATAAAATATTTTCTGATAAATTTACGTGGAATAATTTTACTCTTCCCGCTTCTGAAACTGTCAATCAAAACAGCCAAGATTATAACGAGACCAATAATGACCTGCTGTAGAAAAGAAGATACATTCAATAAATTTAAACCGTTATTTATTACGCTTATAATCAAAGCACCTACAATTGTTCCTGCAATAAAACCATAGCCGCCCATTAAGCTGGTTCCGCCAATTACAACAGCTGCAATAGCAAGAAGTTCATACGTATTACCAGCAGTTGGTTGTGCAGAGTTAATCCTGGCTGTCAGCATAATGGCGGCAAGACCTGCCATTAAACCGCCGATAACATATACCCATACTAAAACTTTTTTAGTTTTTATACCTGATAACCTGGCAGCTTCTTCATTTCCCCCTATTGCATATACATATCGCCCAAACGGTGTTTTTCTTAACAGGATAAAACCTAAAGCATAAACTATAGCTGTAATAATAATAAACATTGGAATTCCAATTATGCTACCATTTGCTATAAACCTGAATGAATCAGAAAAGCCCGATACTGCGCTCCCGTTATTCAACATTAAGGCAGCACCTCTGGCAATACTCATCATACCAAGAGTTACAATAAATGGAGGCAATTTACCTTTGGTTATTAATAGACCGTTAATCAGCCCGCATCCGCCTCCCGCAATAAGACAGATAATCAAAGCGAGCCCCATAGGCATTCCGGAGTGAAGTGCAAAACCGAGCACTATACCTGTAAAAGCTAAAACAGATCCCACTGACAGATCAATACCGGCAGTAATAATAATAAATGTCATACCCGCTGCAAGAACAGCATTAATTGCAGCCTGTATTATTACATTTGTTATATTATTGACTGTAAAAAAACTTGGAGACAAAACCCCAAAAACAACACAGATTAAAATAAAGGCGATCACAACAGGCAAAATTTGCTTAATTGTCTTCATCTAATACTCCCTTTTCATAGAACATTTAATTCAATTATTTTGTGCAAAAAATCATTATTATGTGAAATCCATAGTAACTGGATTAATTTTTGAATACATTTTCCCCTTAAAAAAAAAGCAATATTTTCCCGTTGTTTTATTCTTTAAGAAATTGACTATCTTATCTAATGTTCGACTTTTAATTAACGATTGGCTCAATACTCAAGATATTAAGCCCGAATTTTATATTTATAACAGTACAAATATTATGAGCTAGAATTTTTCTAGCCATTCTATTTGTTAAATGCCACATATCTTTCAC
>PVBE010081423.1_pt1 | contig 85633 bp, 75 predicted proteins | sample 1631181 | NCBI WGS metagenome assembly PVBE01 (sample SAMN08397723, study PRJNA350692) | Marine metagenome, whole genome shotgun sequencing project. | isolation source: water | place: Pacific Ocean | collected 2012-04 | reverse complement strand
GAGCGGGATCACGATCGGACTGGATCTGGGCGACCGGCAGACGGCGGGGTGTGTCCTCGATGCGACGGGGCAAGTCCTGACGCGGTGGCAGGTGCGCACGACGCGGAGCGGGCTGCAGGCGGCGGTGGCCCCCTGGCCCGGCGCCCGGGTCATCCTGGAAGTGGGTCCGCAGTCCCCGTGGGTCAGTCGGGGCCTCACGGCGGCGGGGTATGCGGTGGTGGTCGCCAATGCCCGACGGGTGCGGCTGATTGCCGAGAGCGATGCCAAGAGCGACCGCCTGGATGCGGAGGGACTCGCACGGTTGGGCCGGGTTGACCCCGTTTTGTTGGCGCCGATTCAGCACCGGCGTGAACAGACCCAACGGGCCCTGGGGGTGGCCAAGGCGCTGGGGCACCGCCTGCCCGCCTGTGCGGCCGAGGCGTTCCCGACCCGCGTCCGCGCGCACGCGGCCGGCCCCGCCCTGCCCGGGATCGAGGAATTGCTGGCCGTGCTGGAGCAGCTGACGGTCTCGATCCGGGCCTCTGCCCGCACGTTGGCGACGCTGGCGCGGACGCGCTATCCGGTCACCGAGCTGCTGCAGCAGGTGCCGGGGGTGGGGCCGTTGACGGCCCTGACCGACGTGCTGACGCTCGAGGACCCGACCCGGTTCCCGCGCAGCCGCACGGTGGGGGCCTCTCTCGGCTTGCGGCCGCGCCGCCGCGAGTCGGGCGCGCAACGTCCGGAGCTGTCGATCACCAAAGCCGGCGACGCACTCCTGCGCCGCTCCCTCGTCACGGCAGCGCAGTACATCCTGGGACCGTTCGGGCCGGACACCGACCTGCGTCGGCGCGGCCTGCTCCTGGCCGGGCGGGGGGGGAAGGGCGCCAAGAAACGGGCGGTCGTGGCGGTCGCCCGCAAACTGGCCGTGCTGCTGCATCGGCTGTGGCTAACCGGCGAGGTCTACGACCCCGTGGGCTATCAGACGCAGGTGGCCCGCGCCGCCTAACCGGCGGCGCGGGCGCGGCGCGACTGGACGACGGACGGACGGCCGATTCAGGAGACCGTGTCCGGGTGACTGCGATTCAGGCCTTGGTCGTGAGAGACCGCCTCGCAGATAGCAGCACCCGGCCACGTTCGGACCTCAACGTGCACCGGGCTCGACAGAGCCCACCGAGAGTGCGGATGGAAGCCAGGGTCCCTGATCGACCACACGGGCTTGACACCGGCTGGTCCTCTCATGGGAGGCCTGAAGGCCTGCGCCACAGAAGCAACACAACCGAGCTACGGTCTAGCAGTCCGTGGTAAAACCCCGCGTCGCACCGAGAACCTGGCGAGGCACTACAGCGCGCGGCTGGAACAAGGCGCGACAAGGGAGAATGCCGGCCCGTATTCGACCGCGGAGCAACGCAGTGGGGCGGGATGCAGCGCCGTTCGAATGCAGCGGGGCTCTTGCCACGGGCTGCTAGGGCCGGGCGAGGCCGCGCAAGAACGCTGTCGGTGTGACGTAGCGCGTATGGTAGGTCCGCCAGTCGTCCGAATGTTGCAGATACACCGCGTCGGCCTCCAAGCTGCCGGGCGCGGTGTCGTAGTCCGGGTCGTCATGTGATGGCAGCGGACGGACGGTTTTCGAAAAGCCGGTGTTGTAGTCGCCGTCCTTCACCCAGCCGTCACCGATGAGCACGAAGTCGCGCTGCCATCCAGCCGGCGGCGGTTCCGGCGCCGGAAACCGGAGCTGCAGCTCGTCGCCCGCGTTCATGATCAGGTAGCGATCGTCGACTTTGGCGAGCAGCTCGCGCACATCGCCGAACCGCGTGTGGTATCCGGTGAGATCGCGCCACCGGGGCCCGGTGTTGGCGATGTCGTCGTAGTGGGGCACCTCGGGTCCACGCGGGCCGGCGTCGGACGTGCGTGAGAAGCCCCGATACCGAAGATCGGCGACGCTGGGCTGCAACCGCTTGGTCCGCACCGGCGCGTCCTCGACGGTAACGTCTGGGGCGACGGCGAGCCAGTCCCAGTACACCTCCAGGTTGGTCCGCAGCCGCAGGCGCGGCGCCGGTCCGGTCCGAGGCATCTGACTCACCTGGCTCAAATCGATCACCATCGTCTTGTTCTTGCCGGACGGGAACCCCAAGTCGGCGTGCACCGTGAGCCACTCACCGTCCTCGGTCAATGCCTCGAGCGCCACACCACGCGGGGCGGGGTGCCGACCCTGACCGATGGCGACGTTGATGCTGCTGTCGGTGGGGTAGACCCAGCCATGGGCGAGGAGCCAGCGCGGCTCCGGCCCGGACACTGCACTGTCGAGCTCGAATTCCACGTAGTGGTCTCGCGTAACACCCTGGTAGGCGCCACGTTCGAACGTCGCCACGTATCGCCCGTCCTGTGTGCCGACCAGGTCGGTCACATCGCGTCCCGCGTCGTCCCACGCCTGTCGCACCGATTGCGGCGGTCCGGTTGGATACAGCGCCAGCGTAGGCGGTTGGGGCGCGAACCGCTCGTCGACGAACACCTCGACCGCTACGGGATGATCGACGACCATCACCGAGACGTGGTCGAAGAAATGGGTTTCCCAGAGCTCCGCGGTGATCCGCAGGTCGTATTCGCCATCCGTCGCTTGGAGCTGGTCGCCGCGGATGCGTACCCAATCCTCCGTCTGAGTGATACCGGCCGTGTCCTGGGCGTTGATCCGGAGGCCGAGTGGCGACCGCCAGAGAAAGTCGGTCACGAACTGCATGCCCTCGCCGTCGTAGGCGAACAGCCAGGGACAGGATCCCTTGAGCCGTTGCTCGGCTTCGACGCGCTGGTCGCTGCCGACATCGAACTCGGCCTGGACGACGCCGTTGGGCCAGGCGATGCGCGTCACCTCGACCTGCTCGTGCGAACCCAGACCGAAGTGCACCGGTGCGCCGGTCAGGAGCTGCTTCTGGACCAGCAGTCCAGACCGTATCTCGATTTCGCCGCCGACACCAAAGGAGTTGATCCTCTGGTCGCCGGCCGCCTCGAGGGCCCGTGGTCGGACCACCTGCCAGTGATAGTCGGCCTCACCTCGTCCGAGCATCCGAACGGGACGTCCGTCCTGGAGTCCGACCAGGTCGAGTCGGCCATCCGCGTCGAGGTCGACGACACCGAACACCTCGGCGTCGGGTGCGGGGAGAAACGGTTGCAGCGCCGACTGCGCGTCCCCCAGCCAGATGCGTGTACCGGCGGGACCGGATGCCACCAGATCGATCGCCCCGTTGTTGTCGAGATCCGCTAGGAACAGTCGGTGGAGCCCGGGCGCGGCCCCGACGGGAAAGTCAGGCCAGGCGGCGAGGGTCTCCGACTCCCACCCCTCACCCTGCCTGGCGATCCGCTGAATCGCACCCGTTGTGTCGAGCGTCACGAGATCCAGCCGGCCATCGGCGTTCAGGTCGCCCATGACGAGCGCGGCCACGCCGGTCTGGAGATCGAGGCCGTTCCAGCGCTGGAGCTCGCCAGCCTGTTGGTTCTCGAAGGATTGCAGCCTGCCGCCGGCGTCGAGGAGCGCTGCGTCCGGGTCGCCGTCCAGGTCCAGATCGCCCCAGGCGAACGCCCGGAGACCTGTCAGGTCGGTAAATGGCTGCAGCTCGAGCCAGGTCCCGTCGCCGTTGTTCCGCATGACCAGTGGCGCCCCATCCGTCGGACCAAGCACCAGATCGAGGTCGCCATCCATCTCGATGTCGGCTGCCCACGCGCCAAAGCCGCTCGCGGTCGTGTCGAACGGGTCCGGCGCGCCCGTCGGGGTGACATCTGTGAAGGTGCCGTCCAGCGTCTGCTCGAGCAGCCGCAGACCGCCGGCGCCGGTCAGAGCGAGATCCGGTCGGAAGTCGTTGTTCCAGTCGAATGCCAGCATGCCGTGGGCGGAAGGCGGCGAACCAACGGCGTCACCCGGAAACAAGGCGACGACGTCCGGCGCACCGACTCGCTGCAGCTGGCGCCCGTCGGTGCCGAACACCGTCGGGGCATCGTCGGTGGGCGACGAGAGAATCGTGAGCGCCGACACGGCGTCGGCATCGGTGGCATTCAACGGCTCGACAAAGAAGGCCAGTGTCTCGTCGGGGGATGAGGCGGTGGGTGTCGGGGAGGGCAAGCGCAGGAAGCGGTCGAATGGTTCCGCGACCAGCTCGGCGTCGACTGTCACCGCAGCGAGACTGTCCTGAAACGCGCCCAGACGTACGAGCACGTTTCGTATCAGGGCGGCGGCAGTTTCGGCTTGCGGGAACGCCCCGTCTTCTGTGGCCTGAGACAGTGTGTCGAGTTGCGCCAGCGCAGCCTGGGGCCAACCGTCAGAGGCCGCCTCGAGGCGGCCAACCGTGTCCAGCAGCGACGCCCCATCGGTGCGCGCGGCAGCCACCAGCGCCCGCTCGAGCAGCACCGCCAGGTTGTCCGGTTGACGCTCGAGAATCGCCTCGAGCAACTGCTGTGCTTCGAGGTGGTCTGCCTCGGTTTCAAGCTGCGCGAGCTCTCGGGCGAGCGCGAAGCGAGCGTGCAGGTTGTCGGTGTCGAGTTCGACCGCTCTGCGAAACTGTGCCGCCGCCGCTTCGAACCGGCCGCCGAAGCGCTCGAGCAATCCGGCCAGCAACGCGATGTCCGCATTCTGCGGCGCGAGGCCGCTGGCCGTTGCGAGGTAGGCAGCCGCCGTCTCGTCGTCGCCGAGTCGCAGATGGGTCACCACCAGGTTGGCGGGTATTGCGGGCTCGTCCGCAGCCAGCTCGGCCGCGCGGTCGAACTGCGCCGTCGCCTCGACGAGCAGACCCACCTCGAGCGACGCGAGCCCGCGGTAGAACAGCCGCACCGTGTCCCGATAGGCGGTGGAGCCGCTGGGCGGGAGCGAGTCGGCCGGGCGTGTCAACAGGTGCACGGCGATGCCGAGCCCGGCCAGACCCGCGACCAGGAGCGAGATGAGACCGACGCGGCGTGCCGTCCGGCGGTCACCTCCGCCCATCGGACCTCCTCTGCTCGGAGACCGTTGTGTGGTCTGGCCAGCGGACGAACCCCTCGCCGGCAGGACGTCGGTAGTCGCCTCTGGTGAGGATCTTCTCCAGCCACAGGTACAGCACGATGAACAGATATCGACTTCCAATCTCTCGCAGATGGAAACCTGACTCGCCCGCCGCTCGCTGCCGCCACGCGATCGGAACGACCTCGTAGGAATAGCCGCGGACGATGGCCTTGAGCGGCAGCTCCACGGTCAGATTGTAGTGGGGCGACAGGAACGGGCGGCACCCGCGGATCACGTTCGCCCGGTAGGCCTTGAACGCGTTGGTCACGTCGTTGTACGGGAGCCCGAACAGCACCCGGATGAAGAGGTTTCCCGCGCGGTTGAGGATGAGCTTCAGCCGCGGGTAGCCCTGCACCCGGCTGCCGGGAATGAACCGCGATCCAAAGGCACACTCGGCGCGGTCCCGCAAGATCTCGTAGTAGTGAATGAGGTCCTCCGGGTCGTCAGAGCCGTCCGCCATTACGATCGCGACGGCTGCGCCCCTGAACACGTCGAGCCCCCGGCGAACCGCATGACCGTAGCCGTTGGGACCGTCGTTCGTCACGAGGCGTATCGCCGGGTCTCGCACGCGACGAGCCCGGACCTCCTCGACCGTCTGGTCGCTGCTCCCGTCGTCGACGACGATCACCTCGTAGTCCAGGCCCTCACGCGTCAATCGATCAGTGAGCTCGTCCAGCGTTTTGCCGATGTTTCCGGCTTCGTTGCGAGCCGGGATGACCACCGACAGCGTTACGCCGTTTTTGTCTGGCAACGGCCGAGCTCCTCGAAGATGGCGTCCAACGTGCGCGTGATCTGCCAGTCAGGATAGTCTCCCTGGAAGCGGCGTAGGTCGCTGATGTAGCAGATATGGTCTCCGCGGCGTGGCTGGTCGACGTGGGTCACCTCGAGTGATCTACCAGTGATCGCTTCGAGCCTGGTGATGGCCTCCAGCACCGACACGCTGTTGGCACGTCCACCCCCGAGGTTGTAGACGGCCGCGACCCGGGGGTTCTCGCAAAACGCCTCGAACGCGGTGCAGACATCATGCGCATGGATGTTGTCGCGCACCTGTTTCCCCTGATAGCCGTAGACGCGATACGGACGCCCCTCGACGAGCGCCAGAGCCAGGTAGGCCAGAAACCCATGCAGCTCCGCGCCCGCATGGGACCCTCCCGTCAAGCATCCGCCCCGAAAGCAGACCGTCGGCATGCCGAAATAGCGTCCGTACTCCTGGACCATGATGTCGGCCGCGAGCTTCGAGGCCCCGAACAGGCTGTGGAGGCACCCGTCCACGCGACACGTCTCAGCGATCCCATGAAAATCGGAGACATCGGCGTAGTCGTATCGTGTTGGCTGCTCCACCAGCGGCAACTCGTTGGGGACATCGCCATACACCTTGTTCGTGCTCATGAAGATGAACGGGGCGTCCGGACAGGTGTGACGAGCGGCCTCGAGGAGGTTGAGTGTCCCGACGGCATTGATGTCGAAATCATCGAACACCCGCGCCTGAGCCAGGTCGTGCGAAGGCTGGGCCGCACAATGAATGATGAGCGCCGGGCGCACGCGCTCGACCAGCTGCGCAAGTCCCTCACGGTCACGGATGTCCAGGTCTTCGTGGCTGAACTGGTGGGTCACCCGTCGAAGCCGTTTGAGATTCGAGGAGGTGTCCCCGTCTGGACCAAAAAAATCCAGCCGCATGTTGTTGTCGACACCGCAGACGGTCCATCCGCGGGCGTCGAAGAACGTCGCCGCCTCGGAGCCGATGAGACCGCTGCTTCCCGTGATCAGCGCGCGTTTCACTCTCGCCTGGCCTCTGGTCTGATCCGGTCGTCGCTCAGCAACTGGTGGTCGCGAAGCTCACGTTCTGCCTGGGCGGAGTGATCGTCGGCTCGCGCCGACGTCGCCCAGGCCACGACCTCGGCAAGCCCCTCCTCCCAAGTGACCTTCGGCTCGAAAGCCAACCATTCGCGTGCACGCGTGACGTCGGCGAGACAGTGCCTGACATCGCCTCGCCGAAACCGCTCCGTGATCTCGGGAACCACGTGCTCGCGCCCGATCAGCCGTGCCAGCGTCACGGCGATGTCGCCGATGGCCCGAGGGATCCCGCTGCCGATGTTGACGACCTCGCCGTCGGCAGCGGACGACTCGAGCAGACCGACGACCGTGTCGGCCACGTCGTGCACGGATATGAAGTCGCGGCTTTGGCGCCCATCTTCGTAGACCATCGGGGACTGACCGGCCAATAGACGGCTCAGGAAGATTGCGATGACCCCGGTGTAGGGATTACTCAGCGACTGCCCTGGCCCATACACGTTGAAGAGGCGGAGGCAGACGACGGGGAAGCCATACACGTCGCCCAGCGTCAGGGCGAGCTCTTCCTGGTAGCGCTTGGACAGCGCATACACGTTGCGGCTGAGTAGGGCGGCCGTTTCCGGCGTCGGGACCGGGACGAGTGGTTCGTGGGTGTGTGGACAAACGGGCTCCCATCCCAATGTGCGGATGTCCTCCTCGGTGCGTACCTCGACACGCACCTGCTCGCCGTCGGAGGGGCGCCGATAGCATCCCTCAGCGTATCCGGTCATCGAGGTCAGCACCACCAACCGTGGCAGGGATGGGCTGTGAGCCCGGCGACTGCTGGGGGCCCTGTTGGCTCCGTCAGCCCCGTTGGCCCTGTTGGCAATGATGCCGTCAAGCAGCGCAGCGGTGCCGCGGACATTCACGTCGATGTAGTGCTCGACCCTGTACATGGACTGTCCGACGCCGACTGCTCCCGCGCAGTGGACCACGCAGTCGACCTCCGCGAGTGCGCGTGCGCAGAGAGCCCCATCACGAACATCACCCTCGATGAACTCGACGTCCGCCGAGATGCGGCGCCCGACGCCATTGGGATGCACCTGTGGGTCGAGATTGTCCAGCACTCGAACGGAGTGGCCCGCAGCGGAGGCACGTTCGGCTACGTAGGAGCCGATGAACCCGGAACCGCCGGTGACGAGAATGCGCATGGCTAGCGCCCGGCGAGCGACCGGGCAGCCTCGCGCGCGTAGTAAGTAATGATGATGTCGGCACCGGCCCGGTGGATCGCGGTCAGGCTTTCCATCATGGCCCGCGGCTCATCGATCCAGCCGTTGTGCCCGGCGGCTTTCAGCATCGCATATTCGCCGCTGACCTGATAGCCGGCCGTTGGCTGCTGAAACGTGCTTTTCACACGGCGGATCACGTCCAGATACGGCATCGCCGGCTTGACGATGACGATATCCGCGCCTTCTTCGAGGTCGAGCTCCACTTCACGCAATGCTTCTTCGACGTTGGCGGGATCCATCTGATGGGTCCGGCGGTCGCCGAATGCCGGTGCGGAGTCTGCCGCGTCCCGGAACGGCCCATAAAAGGCTGAGCAGTACTTCGCCGCATACGACATGATGGCGACCTCCTCGAACCCGCGTCCGTCCAGCCCGCGGCGGATGGCCCCTACGCGGCCGTCCATCATGTCGGAGGGTGCCACGATGTGCGCGCCAGCTTCGGCGTGCGAGAGCGCGGTCTCGACCAGACGACCGACCGTGACGTCGTTCAGGATCCGGTCCCCGTCGAGGATGCCGCAGTGCCCGTGCGAGGTGTACTCGCACAGACAGACGTCGGTGATGACCGTCACGTCGTCGAGCCGGTCCCTGATGGCGCGAATCGCCGACTGTACGGGGGCGGTCGAATCGGCGGCCGCTGAGCCGGTCTCGTCCTTGTGTGCCGGCAGCCCGAACAGCAGCACCGCCCGCACCCCGTCATCACGGGCGGCGACCGTTTCCCGTACCGCTTCGTCGACCGACAGCTGGTGGACCCCCGGCATCGACGAGACCTCGCGTCGGACACCGCTGCCGTCACAGACGAACAGCGGATAGACCAGCATCTCCGCCGAGAGGCGCGTCTCTCGCACCAGGGCGCGGGTTGCCACCGTTGTGCGTAGCCGCCGCGGTCGGTGGATCAATCCGAGTCCGTCCGGTTCCTCCGCCGACACCTTGTCGGAGGCCGGTCCTGCGTCTGTCGTCACCGTCAGTCCCCTTCCTTGTCGCGCCGGCGTACCTGCACGTGCTCCACGATGGCTCGCACCATCGCGGGCACGGTGTACTCGGATGGCATGATCGTGGTCGAGATGTCCAGTCGGGTGGCCTCGTCGGCAGTCACCGGCCCGATGCAGGCGACATCCACGCGTTTGAGCAGGTCGGCTGCCTGGTCGGTTCCGAGCGCTGTCACGAAGTTCCTGACGCTGGACCCGCTCGTAAAGGTGACGAGGTCGACGCGTTGTTCGAGCAGCATCCGATAGATGTCCGGACCGCCGACGGCTTCCAGGTCGACCGGCGCCGTCTGGTAGGCGATAACCGCGGTCACGTCGGCGCCAGCCTGTCGCAGCTTTTCTGGGAGCAGATCCCGCGCAAGGTCGGCGCGCGGGAGCAAGACACGCCTACCGGTCAGATCCCGATCCACACCGAGTGCGCGGATGACGGCTTCGGCGCGATACTCGTCGGGCACCAGATCGATCGTGATGCCGTATCGCGCGAGGGCCTCCGCCGTTACCGGACCGACGGCGCACAGCTGCACGCCTTTCAGGTCGCGGACGTCACCGGGGCCCGCGAGCAGGTGGTGCATGAAGTGCGAGACCGCGTTGGCGCTGGTGAACACCACCCAGTCGAACGAGGCGATCTGAGCACACGCGTCGTCGAGTGGTGCCGGGTCCTCTGGCGGCACAATCTGGATCGTCGGCGCCTCGATCGGGTCGGCACCCAACTGCGCGAGGCGGGTCACCAGTTCTGCGGCCTGCGCGCGTGCCCGCGTCACGACGATGCGCATGCCGAACAGAGGACGTGTGTCGTACCAGCGCAGGTGATCCCGCAGCGCGGCGACGCGACCGACGACGAGCACCGCGGCCTCGCGATGAGCGGGTCGGCTGACGAGCTTTTCGACCTCTTCCAACGTGCCCTGTATGGTGTGCTGGCTCGGGAGCGTGCCACGATAGATGAGAGCCGCCGGTTCGCTGGCCGGACGTCCGTGGCGTCGTAGCGCCTTGACCATCGCGGCCAGCTGAGGCCCGGTCGCGTAGGTGACGATGGTGCCCTTCACCCGGGCCAGGCGGCTCCAGGCCACCCGCGGCGGGACGCTGGTGTCCCCCTCGTGTCCGCGGACCAGCGTCAGCGTGTCGCCCGCTTCCGGATAGGTGACCGGGATGCCGGCATAAGCCGGGCTCCCGATGCTGGATGGGATGCCTGGCACCACCTCGAAACCCAGCCCCTGCTCGTGGAGAAACAGCGCCTCCTTCCCGCCGCTGTCGAACACGAACGGATCGCCCCATTTGAGACGGGCGACCGTCTTGCCCTCCCGCGCCTTCTCGGCGAGCAACAGGCAGATCGCATCCTGTTCGAGCGGCCGCGGCGCCGCCGGGCCGACGTCGATTGTCTCGGCGTCCGGTCGGACCAGACTCAGCATCTGTTGATGCACGAGATGGTCGTATACCACGACATCCGCCGTCGTCAGATACCGGTGGCCCTTGACCGTGAGCAGTGAAGGGTCGCCCGGACCAGCGCCGATGAGGAAGATTCGCGCCTCGGTCATCTCAGCTCCACTGATGCCGGCGAAGCCATCAGGCCTCTCCTGCCTCCTGTCTCCTGTCTCCTGTCTCCTCGGCGTTGGTCTCCAGCGCCGCTTGCAGAATCGGTCCCGCACCATCTTCGAGCAGACCCTCCGCGACGGCCACACCGAGCGCCCGTGCAGACCCGATGGGCCGCGTGCCCTCGCGTCGCAACAGCTGTGACCCGTCGAGCGACGCCACCACTGCCCGGAGATGAAGGTGGTTGTCCCGGGTTTCGGCGAATGCCCCGATCGGCACCTGACATCCACCACCCAGTGTCGTCACGACCGCCCGCTCTGCCGTCAATGCGGCGATCGCGGTCGCGTCGTTGATGGGCGACAGAGCGGCGAGCGTGTCCTGGTCATCCGCGCGCGTCTCAATCGCCACGATGCCTTGCCCTGGCGCCGGCACACAGTCGTCGACATCGACGGCAGCGGAGATGCGGTCGGCAAACCCGAGACGTTTGAGTCCGGCGGCGGCCAGAATCAGGAGATCGTATCCGCCCTCGTCGAGCTTGCGGAGACGGGTGCCCACGTTCCCGCGTACGAGGCGAAACTGGGCCGTTGGCAGTAGGCGCTTCAGCTGAGCAACCCGTCTCACACTGCCGCTGCCTACTCGCGGGGCTGGGCTCTGCGCCGTCACAAGCTCCGGAACGGGCCGGTGCTGTCCCGGCGTCTTGCCGGCGGGCAGGACGACCGCGTCGCGCGGATCTTCGCGCGGGAGGACGGCCGCGATCATGAGACCGTCGGGCTGGTCGGCTGGCATGTCTTTGGCGCTGTGCACCGCGAGGTCGATTTCCCGGCGCGAGAGTGCCTGCTCGATCTCCTTGACGAAAACCCGCTTGCCGCCCACTGTCGACAGCGAGACGTCAGCGAGCCGGTCCCCGGTCGTGGTGATGACCACGAGCTCGCATTCGCGACCGCTACGGCGGCGAATCTCGCCAGCGACCGTGTTGGCCTGCCAGAGCGCGAGCTCGCTGCCGCGGGTGCCGAGTTTGAGCGGCGTCACGACGTGACAGTGTTCTTCGACGTCGACCGTGACGGCGAGCGCTCGCCGGCGGCCGGTGCAGAGACAGGAGGGTCTCCCGGCGAGTCTTCGGTCAAGCTGAAGACCTCGGTGATGACCTCGGCATATTGAGCGGCCGTGGCGTCGTCGGAAGCCGTCTTCAGTCGCTCGGTTGGCGTGAGAAGCAGCTTCTGGACCAGAAGCTGGGTGATCTCTTCGACTCGCGCGCGAGCCTCGGGCCCGAGCCCGTTCAGCTTTGCGTCGAGCCGTTTCAGCTCGGCCTGTCGCACCGACTCGAACCGGCGACGCAGGGCCACCACGGTCGGAATGGTTCCGCGTGACCGCAGCCACGCCAGAAACGCATCGACCTCGGCGGAGATCATGGCTTCGGCCAGGGCGGTCTGTTCCTGTCGCCGCGCGAGGTTTTCGCTGATGATTGCGCGCAGGTCGTCGATGTTGTAGAGGAACACCTGTTCGAGGTCGCCGCCGGCCGACTCCACGTCGCGTGGCAGACCGATGTCGATGATGAACAGCGGTCGGTTGCGCCTGGCGCGCATGACTCGACCGACCGTGGATGCGCTGATGATCGGTGTCGACGCGCCGGTGGCGGTAATCACGATATCTGCCTCGAGCAGCTCGTCGTCGATCGCCGTCCAGTCCACCGCCATGCCGTCGACTTTGCGCGCCAGCGCGTCGGCCCGGGCTCGCGTCCGGCTGGTCACGGCGATCCGCCGCACCTGTTGCGACTGTAAATGCGTGGCGGTCAATTCGGCCATCTCGCCAGCGCCGACCACGAGCACCGTCAAATCCTTCAGACTGCCAAAGATCTTTCGCGCAAGCGAGATCCCCGCGTAGCTGACCGATACCGCCCCCTCGCCGAGACCGGTGTCGGCCCGTACCCGTTTGCCGACGGTGAACGACCAGCTGAACAGCTTGTTCAGCAAGGCGCCTGTGCGATGCTCGCCCGACGCGACGGCATAGGCGTCTTTTACCTGTCCGAAGATCTGCGGCTCTCCTACCACGAGCGAGTCGAGACCCGCCGCCACGCGGAACAGGTGCCGTGCGACGTCGCCGCCGATGCGGGTATAGAGATGCGGTTCGAGCTCGTGCTCCGGCACCTCGTGGAATCGGCTCATGAAGCGCGCCAGGTCCCGCTGGGTGGTGTCGGTGTCCGTGCAGGAGACGTAGATCTCGGCACGGTTGCAGGTCGTCAGCACCACGGATTCGGCTGGAGACGGGCACTCGGACAGCGCACGCAGCGCCTCGCTGACGCCGCGCATCGAGAAATCGACGCGCTCGCGCAGGTCGACCGGCGCCGTGTGGTGACTCACGCCCAGCAGTAACAGTTCCATCGTACGGGGTGGACTACAGGGAAGCCGGCGAAGCCCTCCAGCTGACTTCTGACTTCTGACTTCCGACTTCTGACTTCTCGCGTGTTCTCAAAAATTATGGCTCTCCGTCAGGAAATACCCGACCGGCCCGAGGTTCAGCAGGATGATCGAAAACCCGATCGCCGAGAGCCAGGCCGCCCGCTTGCCGTTCCAACCGATGGCGCGGCGAGCGTAAATCGCGAACGAGTACAGAAGCCAACTCAGGAGCGCCACATAGATCTTCGGGTCAAAGACCGACATCGCGGCGACTCGTGGGTCCGCCGCGGTTTCCGGCTGCAGCTGCATCAGCCACACTGCTCCGACCACCAGTCCCGCGGTCAGAAACAGCCAGCCGATGCTGACGGCGCGTCCATTCATTGTGTCGAGCACCTTCAGCGAGGGGAGCCGCTCGGCGAAGAATCCGAGCTGCTTGGACTTGAGCTCCCGGAACAGCAGCACGTAGGTGATCCCGATCACGCACGCCAGTGCGAACGCCGCGCAAGCAAACAGGAGCGACGATACGTGCACGGCGAACATGGGACTGTCGAGCACCGGGGCCGGCTCGAGGACGCGGTCGCTCACGGTCGACACACCCTGGAGTACGACCAGCAGCGGCACGATGAACACCCCCATCGCCCGCTCGTCGGTGGTGACTTCGGTATACAGATAGGCGACCGCAAGCAGCCAGACGAACGCGGAAATCGTCGCGGGAAGTGGCACGAACGGCAGCTGACCGACTTCCACCGTGCGCATGCCGACCACGAAGGTGTGGATGAGCGCGGCGGCGGCAAGTGACGCCGTGGCGAAGCGCCCCGCTTGAGGGCTCCGTCGCGCAAAGTAGATCGCGTAGGTGACGCCGGCGGCGATGTAGAGCAGAAGCGGGAGTATATTCATCGGTCGGTCCTGGGAGCGAATCGAGTGGCCGCGGACCGTTCGCCGGTCAGTTGATGGTCGGCCCGTAGTAGCCCTGCTTCGTCCGGGCGGCGACATTGGGACGGTCGACACGCACGACAATGCGGCGCCACTGGCCATTCCGTAGGGGGTTCTTCGAGATGTATCCCAGCGTGTACTGACTGGACAGCTCGTCCGAGATGCGCTGATAGATCTCCGGAAGGTCCTCGACCTGCTCCGGGAAGAAGGCCCGGCCCCCGGTTTCCTGGGCGAGTTGCCGCAACACGAAGTCGGCCTCGCGGAGCCCGCGTCGCGTGCGGATGTCCCGCGACCGGAGCCCGATCGAGTAGATGACCGTATCGGACCGCTTTGCGAGCTCGAGGACCTCTTCGAATTCGACGAGACTCGAGGTGTCCTCTCCATCCGAGAGCATCACGATCGCCTGACGTCTGATCTCGTCGGCCGTGGTGGCGCCGATCTTCCCGAGCTCCTTGAGCGAGATGTAGATGGCGTTGTAGAGCGACGTCGACCCGCCCGCAGAGGTCCGCCGGATCGCGGTGTTGAGCAGATCACTGGAATTCGTGAAGTCCTGCAGGATGTCGACCCGGCTGTCGAAATCGATGACACTCGCCAAATCCTCGGCACGTAGCCGCTCGGCGAACCCGATTGCGGCCTCCTGTGCCGTGGACATCTTTTCGGTCATGCTCGCGCTCGTGTCTATGAGGAGCGCCAGTGCGATCGGCAGCTGTGTTCGGTTGAAGAAAGTGACCTCCTGCAGCGCGCCGTCTTCGAAGAGCTGGAAGCCCTCGGCCTCGATATCGGTGACATAGCGGTTGTCGCCGTCGGTGACCGTCACGTTGAGCGAGACCAGGTCGACACCGGCCCGGAAGGCCGGCTGGTCCGGTTGTTGCGCTATGGCGGTCGCCACACCAAGCGTGACCAGGAGCCCGAGTAGGTATCGGGTCATGTGACTACTCTCCTGACTGCCTGACCGGGGTCCCCTGGGCCGACAGGTCGTCGCGCCGCATCCGCACCGCAATTTCCTCGGGCGGTATGAGACTAGCGGGTCGCGAGTACACTACCTCGTACTGGCTGGTGAGGATCGCGGCAAGCGTGTCGAGCGTGTCGACCAGGGCGCTGCTCACAAGCAGGTCGTGGCGCTGCCCACCCGTCTCCTTCGGACCCTGTTCGAGCATCAGGTCCCGCTGATACAGGTGGTCTGCGACTTCGCCGCCGTCGTTCACTGACGCGCGGAGCGCGGCGTTCGCCTGGTTCTGCAGCACGATCATGTGGGTTGCCACTTGATTCGCCCGGAGCCCTTCGAGCGCCCGCCTGGCGCTCTGGCTGCTGTAGTCGATGCCGTCGCTCGTCACGGCCACTATGACCGGCCGCGGTGCTTCCCGCTGCTCGAACCCGCGGGTGGTCTCCACCAGGGCGTCGAGCAGATAGGCGGCGGTGTCCGGGAAGGCGAAGAGCTGTCCGATCCCATCCCGCAACCGGTCGATCTGACCGGTCGATTCGACCAGGATGCGCGGATGATTGCCGAAGGTGACCAAAGCGATCTCGTGGTCCTCATGGAGGCGCGACACGAATGCCTCGAGTCCCTCTCGGATGTTGGCGGTCGCGAAGGCGGCCGCGCCGCTGGTGTCGACGAGCACGGCGAGCTGCATCGGTGTGGTCGCCGGCTCGACCCGCAGCACTTCGCGCTCGGTCCCGTCCTCCGCGATCACGAAGTCTGTGGGTGCTAGCCCCTCGACGGGCGCCCCACTCGAATCGAGGACGCTGACGACCATCGACCGCTCTTCGCCCTGTGCCCACACCGTGCCCTGACCGACGAGGCCGACGGTCATCACCGCCAGCAGCCATATCGCGGTGAAACCACGGCGTCGTTCAGCCTGGGACATGGGTGAGTGAGCCTCTGACAAAGTATAGCTGGAATCCCGCATCGAGCGGCTCCCGGGATGGCGATTATTGGATGGGCGATGCCGTTGGAGGTGTCATGGCCGACCGCGTCGGAGAACGCGCCGTGATCGCTGGGGTCTTAGACCCCCCTGCCAGCCCCTCGCAGACGGCGCATTTCTTGACACCCCTCGGGCTGCATGCTATAAAAACCCCGGATTCCTGGCCCGCACGGTCGAGTTATCGGCCGCGACCAACCCTAACCCTGCCGCATCGAGTTTTCCGGGTGAATCGAGGCGCGTGCACGTCGGGGGGCGGCTTTCACCACGGGCTGCTACTCGCTGTTGGGTGACCGCCGATGCTTGATGCATACATCCCCGTGCTGCTGTTCGTGTTGGTCGCGATTGGCTTTGCCGTTGGCACGCTGATCTTCACGTCGTTGATTCGGTCTTCGCGCTACAACAAGGTGAAGCTCGAGCCGTATGAGTGCGGGATCGAGCCGACCACAGACGCGCGCGATCGCTACAGTGTTCGCTATTACCTGATCGCGATGCTCTTCGTCATTTTCGACGTTGAGACCGTGTTCATGTTCCCCTGGGCCGTCATCATGGACCGGCTGGCCCTGTTCGGGCTGATCGAGATGCTGGTCTTCATCTTCATCCTCGTCCTCGGCTACGTGTATGCGTGGCGCAAGGGCGCGCTGGAGTGGGCGTAGTCGGTGCCGGTCAAGGCGCCGCTGTGACGACGCAGGCTGTGTTCCATTAGCTCTCCACCATGGCAGACGAATCGAAACCGGGCGACATCACGCCTGACGCCCCGTCCGACGACCAGGCGGCGGCTGCGAGCGATGCGCCAAAGCCGGTTGCTCCGAAGCCGGCCGCCGCGGCGCCGGCAGTCAAGCCCAAGCCCAAGCCGAAGGCGCCGCCAGAGGCCCCCAAGGGGCCTAGCGACCCGCCTCCGCCCGACGATCTCGAGCGCCCCCCGTTCCTGGTCGCGCTCGAAAAGGCGTTGCCCGGGGCGGTGGAGCAGGTCAGCTACTGGGTTGGCGACTGGACCGTGATCGTGGGCCCGACCTCGCTGCTCGACGTTGTCGGTTTCTTGAAAGATTCGGACGAAGGTTCATTCGACTATTGTGCGGACGTGACGGCCAGCGACTGGCCGCCACGAGAAAAACGCTTCGACGTCATCTACTGTCTGTACTCCACCCGCCGACGTCATCGGGTCCGGGTCAAGGTCCGAGCCGCGGAGGATGAGCCGGTGCCCTCCGTTTCCGGCGTCTGGCCGGCCGCCAACTGGCTCGAGCGCGAGGTGTGGGACATGTTCGGCGTGCGGTTCACGGGGCACCCCGATTTGCGCCGGATCCTGATGCCGGATAGCTGGCAGGGTCATCCGCAGCGGAAGGATTACCCGCTCGAGGGACCGGGTGAGCTGTTGCTCGAGAGCCCGATGGAGTGGCTGCGGCTGCGAAACCTCCAGGACGAGACGGAGATCGAGTAGCCGGCGGATGGCAGGCCGCGCGACAATGCGCGGCCCGCGGTGGCGGCACGGGGCGCAGCCCCGTCTAAGGTGACGAGGCGGAGATCGAGTAGGCGGTGATGCAATCCGAAGAGCGAAGCGTGCAGCCATTCTGGGCCGTCGGTGAAGGCCAAGGCGCGCACGTGCGCGCCTCGCGGGCGCGGAGTGGGGCTTTCGGGGTCCCCGCGGAGCGCCCGCGTGGGGTCCGGGGCGAAGCCCCGTCTAGATAATGACCACAGGATCGATGTTCGATACCGACGAGCTCGTGATCAACATGGGCCCGCAGCACCCCAGCACGCACGGGGTGCTACAGGTGGTCCTGCGGCTCGATGGCGAGCGGGTCGTCGACGCCGATGTGATCATGGGGTATGTCCATCGTGGCGTCGAGAAGCTGACCGAAAACCGTGACTGGACCCAGATCATCCTGCTGACCGACCGCTTGGACTACGTGGCGTCCGCCACCAGCAACCTGGGCTACTGCGAGACGGTCGAGAAGCTCATGGAGGTGGAAGTGCCCCGGAGGGCGCGTTACATCCGCACCATCCTCTCCGAGCTTCAGCGGGTCGCGAGTCACTGTCTGTGGCTGGGCACCCACGCCATGGACATCGGGGCGATGACCGTGTTTCTCTACGCCTTTCGCGAGCGTGAGCTCGTGCTCGACCTGTTCGAGGAATACTGTGGCGCGCGGCTGACATACAACTCCATGCGGATCGGCGGTCTCCCGCTCGATATCCCGAGCGGCTGGGATCGCAAGGTGCGAGCCTTCTGCGACGTGATGGACTCCAAGATCCCGGAGTACGAGGAGCTGCTGACCAACAACCGGATCTGGCTCGAGCGCACCCGCGGGATCGGCGTCATCTCAGGCGAGGACGCGACCGCGCTCGGTTTGTGCGGTCCGCCGCTGCGCGGGTCCGGCGTCTACCGGGACGTGCGGAAAGACGAGCCCTACGCCGCCTACGACGAGTTCGAGTTCGACGTGCCACTCGGCACGCACGGGGATACCTACGACCGGTATCTCATCCGGCTGGAGGAGTTCAGGCAATCGCTCCACATCATCCGTCAGGCGCTCGACGGGTTGCCGGAGGGACCGGTGATGGGCAAAGTACCCCGGCTCATCAAACCAAAGGCTGGTGAAACGTATCATGCGATCGAGTCGCCGAAGGGCGAGCTCGGTTATTTCATCGTGAGTGACGGACGCGCGACCAACCCGTATCGGCTGCGTGTCCGACCGCCGTCGTTCTGCAATCTGCAGGGGCTCAGGCCGCTGATCGTCGGGCACCTCGTTGCCGATGTGGTGGCGCTGATCGGCACCATCGATGTTGTGCTCGGCGAGGTCGACAGATAGCGATGATCGAGACCCTTGTCATTCCGCTGCTCAAGATCGCGGTGCTACTCAACGCGGTCATGATATCGGTCGCGTTCATGACGTTGCTCGAGCGCAAGGTCATCGCGTGGGCGCAGTCGCGGCTCGGGCCGATGCGGGTCGGGCCCTACGGTGTGCTGCAGGCGATCGCGGATCCGATCAAGCTGATGGTCAAGGAGGACATCACACCGGCCAAGGCCGACAAGTTGATGTTCACGCTTGCGCCGATTCTGTCGCTGGTGCCGGCGCTGGTCGTCTTCTCGGTGGTGCCGTTCGGTGGGGATGAGCTGTTCTATATCACCGACCTCAACGTCGGGCTGCTCTTTATCGTCTCGGTGACGTCGATCGGTGTCTACGGCATCATCCTGGCCGGTTGGGCATCGAACAGCAAGTATCCGCTGCTGGCAAGCCTGCGGGCGTCGGCCCAGCTCATCAGCTATGAGATCGCCGTCACAATGACGCTGGTCAGCGTCGTTCTGACCGCCGGCACGCTGAGCATGGTCGGCATCGTCGAGGCGCAGCAGGACGCGGGGTTGTGGTTCGGGTTCGTCCAGCCGGTGGCGTTCGTGCTGGTGCTGATTGGGGGGCTGGCCGAGACGAATCGGGCGCCGTTCGACCTCCCGGAAGCGGAGCAAGAGCTGACAGGCGGGTTCCACACGGAGTACAGCGGCATGCGGTTCGCGCTGTTCTTCCTTGCGGAGTACGCGAACTTAATCGTCATCTCGGCGGTCGTCACGGTGCTGTTCTGGGGCGGCTGGCTGCGACCGTTTCCGAACGTCGACGCGCTGGCGTTTCTGGACCTGATCCCGAGCTGGATCTGGTTCTTCGGCAAGATGTTCGTGTTCCTGTATCTGTTTATCTGGATCCGGGCCACGTTTCCACGGTATCGCTACGACCAACTGATGCGAATCGGGTGGAAAGTGCTGATCCCGATCGCCCTTGCCAACATCGTGGTGACCGGCATCGTCAAGGTAGTGCTCTGAGTCATGCCCGAAGCTATCGCCTTCTACACGCTCTCGGTCCTCATTCTGGGGCTGGCGATCCTGGTGGTGACGGCGAAGAACACCGTGCACAGCGTGGTCTATCTCGTCATCAATTTTCTCTGCGTGGCGGCGCTCTACGTCGTCTTGCAGGCGGAGTTTCTGGCGGTGATTCAGGTGCTGGTCTACGCCGGCGGCATCGTCGTGCTGTATCTCTTTGTGGTCATGCTGGTGAATCTGAAACGGGAGCCGGAGGCTCATCAGGACCCGCGGCGCCTCGGCCTCCTGGGGTTGGTGCTGGCGGGTGCGGTGCTTCTCGAGCTGGCCGGTATCGTGGTCTACAGCTACAGTCGGGAGCCGTCGGCGCCGTTGGCTGCCGCTTCAACGGTACCGGCCGAGATTCAGGGCAATATTGAGCAGGTCGGCTGGTTGCTCTACACCGACTATCTGATTCCGTTCGAGGTGGCATCCGTCCTGCTGCTCGTCGCGATGATCGGCGCCATCGTGCTGGCCAAGAGAGAGTTGCAATGATGGACATCACGCCGGCGCATTACACGATTCTCTCCGCGGCGCTGTTCACCATCGGGGTGATCGGCGTGCTGGTGCGTCGCAACATCATCATCGTCTTTATGGCGATCGAGCTGATGCTCAACGCCGTCAACATCAATCTTGTCGCTAACGCCCGGTATCTCGAGAACCTGGTGGGGCAGGTGTTCGTCGTGTTCGTGATTGCGGTGGCCGCCGCCGAGGCCGCGGTCGGGCTGGGGATTCTCCTGGCGTTCTTCCGGAACAAGGAGACCGTGAATATCGACGAGATGAATGTGATGCGCTGGTAGCACAGCGGCGTTGGGTTCGGGGCGCAGCCCCGACTAATTATGGACCTTATCTGGCTCATTCCTCTGCTTCCCGGTCTTGGCGCCGCGCTGAACGGCATACTGGGCGTGCGTCACTTCAGCAAATCGATGGCTGCCGGCATTGCCTGCGCGACGATGGGCGGGGCGTTGCTGCTGTCGGCCATCGCAGTCGTTCAACTGCTGGGCGCCGAGCATCGCGAGCACGTCGTCACCGTGGCGCAGTGGATTCCGCCGATACCGCTCGAGACCGTGTCTGGCATCGGGGCGTTCGAGGTGCCGTGGGCATTCCGGCTCGATCCGCTGTCGGGGATGATGATCCTGATTGTCAGCGGTATCGGGTTTCTGATCCATCTGTACTCCACGGCCTACATGGACCACGAGCCGCGGGGCGGCTACGTGCGCTTCTTCTGCTATCTGAACCTGTTCTGCTTCTTCATGCTGACGCTGGTGCTCGGCAGCACCTTCCTCGTCATGTTCGTGGGGTGGGAGGGGGTCGGGCTCTGTTCGTATCTGTTGATCGGCTTCTGGTATCACAAGAAGAGCGCGGCCGACGCCGGCAAGAAGGCCTTCATCGTCAATCGGATCGGCGACTGGGGCTTCGTGCTCGGCATTTTCCTGATCTTCTTCACGTTCGGCACGCTCGACTTCAGCGAGGTGAAGGAGGCGGTGGCCGGGATGGAGGCCGAGGTGACGTTCGGCGTTCTGTCGACCATCTGTCTGCTGTTGTTCGTCGGCGCGGTCGGCAAGAGCGCCCAGATCCCACTCTACGTCTGGCTCCCGGACGCGATGGAGGGGCCCACCCCGGTGTCGGCGCTGATTCATGCGGCGACCATGGTGACGGCCGGCGTCTACATGGTCGGCCGCAACGCCGTGCTGTTCTCGCACGCCCCGATCGTGATGGAGGTAGTGGCGACGGTCGGCGTGTTGACGGCGCTGATGGCGGCCACTATCGGCCTCGTGCAGACCGACATCAAGAAGGTGCTGGCCTACTCGACGGTCTCGCAGCTCGGCTACATGTTCCTGGCGACCGGTGTCGGCGCGTTTGCCGCCGCCGCGTTCCACCTGATGACGCATGCCTTTTTCAAGGCACTGCTCTTCCTTGGCAGCGGGTCGGTCATCCACGCGATGAACGACGAACAGGACATGAAGAAGATGGGGGCCATGAAGCTGTACATGCCCGTCACCTTCGTCACCATGTTCGTCGGCTCGCTCGCGATCGCCGGGGTGCCGCCGTTTGCCGGCTTCTTCAGCAAGGACGAGATCCTGTATCGCACGTTCCTCAGCAACAAGCTGTTGTGGGGGCTGGCGGTGGTGACCGCCGGGATGACCGCGTTCTACATGTTCCGGCTGATTTTCATGACGTTCTTCGGCGACTATCGCGGACCATCATGGGGCCACCAAGAGAGCGAGGGCCATGCTGACGCGGCCGGTCACGCCGACCACGGTGACGGTGACCACGCACATGCCTGGCACGGGCCGCACGAGTCGCCGACCTTGATGACCGCGCCGTTGATGCTGCTCGCCGTTGGGGCGTTTGCGGCCGGGTTCGTGGGCATACCGGCCGCGCTCGGAGGCAACAACGCCATCGAGCATTTCCTCGAGCCGAGCTTCACCGCCGGAGCGGAGCACACCGAGGAGGCGGAACAGGCGGTCGCGCATCTGTCCCATGCAGCCGAGCTCGGGTTGATGGCGCTTTCGGTGCTGATCGCGGTCGGCGGGATCGCCCTGGCCTATCACCTCTATGTGCGGCGGCCGGAGCGGTCTGCGGAGCTGGCAACCAACTGGGCCGGCGCCCACCGTGTGCTGACCAACAAGTACTACGTCGACGAGCTGTACGATGCGACGGCGGTCAAAGGTGTCATGACCAGCGCCCGCGGGCTGTGGACCGTGGACCGCAATGTCGTCGACGGTGCCGTGAACGGGACCGGCTGGCTGACCCGCGCGTTGTCCTGGGTGTCGCACGTGCTCGACAAGTATGTCGTCGACGGGCTGATCAACCTGGTGGCGTGGATCTGCGCCGAAGGGAGCTACGTCTTCAGACGGGCTCAGACCGGTCTAATCCAGAACTATGCCGTGGCGACGCTCGCCGGGGTATTCGCGTGCGTCACCGTGTATCTCGTTGCACGGTTCTTGGGGTAAGCGGCGTGCTCGAAGAAGTCAGAAGTCAGAAGTCAGAAGTCAGAAGATTGGTCCCGGCACGACCGAGTGGATTTGATACGAGACCTTGCTCATGAGCAACACCGCCAACTTTCCGCTGTTGTCGCTAATCATGTTCACGCCGCTGGTGGGCGCGGTGCTGCTGCTATTCGCAAGCAAGCAAAACGCCATCCGCTGGATTGCGAACGCGTTCGCCGTGCTCGGCTTCTTGGTCTCCCTGCCGCTCTGGTTCTGGCTCGACAAGACCAGCTCCGACTGGCAGTTCGTCGAGCGGCACGAGTGGATTCCATCGATTGGCGCCGAGTATTTCATCGGGGTCGACGGGTTCGCCTCGTTGCTGATTCTGCTCGCCACCCTGATGGGGGCCATCGCGGTGCTGTCGTCGTGGACCGCGATCACGGAGCGCGTCAAGGAGTACTACATCTTCCTGCTGGTGCTACAGACCGGTATGATCGGGGCGTTCGTGGCGCTCGACTTCCTGCTGTTCTTCGTCTTCTGGGAGGTCATGCTGGTGCCGATGTATTTCCTCATCGGCATCTGGGGCAGCGCCAATCGGCTGTATTCGGCGATTAAGTTCTTCCTGTTCACGCTGGTCGGCAGTGTGATCATGCTGCTGGGCATCCTCGCGGTCTACTTCTATCACCACGAGGTAACCGGCGTGTATACGTTCGATATCACGCAGTTCCATCAGTTGAACATGCCGTTCGGATTGCAGTGGTGGGTCTTCCTGGCGTTCTTCCTCGGGTTCGCCGTCAAGGTGCCGATGTTCCCATTCCACACCTGGCTGCCCGACGCGCACACCGACGCTCCGACCGCCGGGTCGGTCATTCTGGCCGCCGTGCTCCTGAAGATGGGCACCTACGGGTTCATTCGGTTCTCATTGCCGATACTGCCAGAGGCGACGCAGGCGTTCGTACCCTGGGTGGTCTGGCTGTCGATCATCGGCATTGTCTACGGTGCGCTGGTGGCGATGGCCCAGAGCGACTGGAAACGGCTGGTGGCCTATTCCAGTGTCAGCCACATGGGTCTGGTGATGCTGGGGATGTTCGCGCTCACCCCGGTCGGCATCACTGGCAGCATCGTGCAACAGATTAATCACGGGATTTCGACCGGCGCCCTCTTCCTCCTGGTCGGTGTGGTCTACGAGCGCCGTCACACTCGTGAGATCTCCGAGTATGGCGGGTTGTCGAAGATCATGCCGGCCTATGCCGCGGTGTTCCTGGTGATGACGATGTCGTCGATCGGGTTGCCGACACTCAACGGCTTCATCGGCGAAGTGCTGATTCTGCAAGGGATCTTCGTCGTCAACAAGGTGTGGGCCGGCTTTGCGGCGACCGGCATCGTGCTGGGGGCGGCCTACATGCTGTGGCTGTATCAGCGCACGATGTTCGGGACGATCGACAACCCCAAGAATGAGAATCTGCCCGACCTCAATCTGAGGGAGTGGGCGACGTTCACACCGTTGCTGATTCTCGCGGTGTGGATCGGGTTGTATCCGAAGCCGTTCATCGAACGGCTCGATACCTCCGTGGATCGTGTCATGGCCCGCGTCAACAGCGCGTATGGGCCGCTCAATGCTGCAGCGGACGACGACGACGGCGCGCGGCAGCCGGCGGCGCCACCCAACCTGCTGGTGCTGGACGGCGACGTCATCGAGGTTCCCGTGCGTGGGGGCGCCAGATAATGCCGGCTGGGTTTTCCTCGCTCGACTTCTATTACATCCTGCCGGAGCTGGTCCTCACCGGCGGCGCAATGCTGCTGCTGTTGCTGGCGGTGCTGGCACCACGGCGCGACGGGCTGCTGTTGTGGACGGCGCTCGCCACCGTGGCGGCGACCTTGGTGGCCCTGGCCTCATTCGCCGGTCTCGACGTGACCGCTTCGCGCGGGTTGTTGGCGATAGACGGCTTTGCGGCGTTCTTCAAGGTAATCGTGCTGCTGTCGGCCGCCTTGACGCTCTTGATGTCGGCGCCCTATATGCGGGTCGAGGGGATCAGAGTAGGCGAGTATTACTTCCTGATACTGTGCGCCTCGCTCGGCATGATGTTCATGGCGAGCGGTGTCGATCTGATCACGCTGTTCATCGGACTCGAGACGATGGCGGTGTCGTTTTACGTGCTGGCAGGGTTTCTCAAGCCCAACCCGCGGTCGAACGAAGCCGCGGTGAAGTATTTCGTGCTCGGCGCGTTCTCATTGGGCATTCTGCTCTACGGCATGTCGCTGTTATACGGTGCGACCGGCACGACCAGTCTGGCTGGCATCGCGGCGGCGCTCCGCGGGCAGGATCCAAGCCTGGTGCTCGTACTGGCGGTGATTCTGGTCGCCGCCGGCATGAGTTTCAAGATTGCCGCCGTTCCGTTTCACATGTGGGCGCCGGATGTGTATGAAGGCGCGCCCACGCCGGTGACGGCGTTCCTGTCGGTCGGCTCCAAGGCGGCGTCGTTCGCGATGCTGCTCCGAATCTTCGTCGAAGGGCTGCCGGCGCTCGGTGCAGAGTGGGCGATGCTGTTCTACGGTCTCGCCGTCGTCACCATGACGGTGGGAAACATCGCTGCGTTGACCCAGAGCAACCTCAAGCGGATGCTCGCCTACTCGTCGATTGCACATGCGGGGTATCTGCTGATCGGAGTGGTCGTCCGCACCGAGCGCGGCGTGGCGGCGATGCTGGTGTATCTGGGCGTCTACCTGTTCATGCAGCTCGGGGCGTTCGCCGTCGTGACGGCGATGCGACGCAGTGACATCATCGGCGACGAGTTGAAGGACCTCAATGGCTTGTCGAAGCGCAGCCCGGTCGCCGCCTTCGCGATGTTGTTCTTCATGCTGTCGCTGGGCGGGATTCCGCCCACAGCCGGGTTCATGGGGAAGGTCTGGCTTTTCGGCGCGGCCATCGATGCCGGCTTCATCTGGCTCGCCGTCATCGCCGTCGCCAACAGCGCGCTGTCGATTTATTACTACCTCCGGGTCGTCGTCTTCATGTGGATCAACGAAGAGGAGGGTGTCGGTTCCCCGATTGCCATCGGTCCCGCGATGGCCGTTGCGATCGGTGTCGCGTTGCTCGGAACCGTCGTGCTCGGTCTCTACCCGCAGGCACTTTTCGAGCAGGCCGAAACGGCCGCTCGCACCCTCGACGGCATCGCCGCGACGGTCGCGGTGCGGTAGGCACGCCGGGCTCCCGCCTCGAAATAGGCTTCAGGCTACAGGCTGCGGTGATACAGCGGCCTGCTCGGGTATCTAGTGTTTTGACGTTTCGATCTGGCTGAGCGAGTCCTGTATCAACGCGTCGTTGTCTTCCTGCGTCAGGTTCTTCTTGATCAGCTTCGAGGCGACCGAGAGCGAGAGGTCGACCACCTCGTGCCGAATCTGCTGGACCGCGCGAGCGGTCTCGAGCTGGATCTGCCGTTCGGCGCCGCGGACCAGAGCATCAGCTTCCTCCTTGGCCTTCCGCTTCAGATCCTCCCGGACCGTCTCGGCTTCAGCGCGGCTCTTGGCGACGATCGCCTGTGCGTCGCTGCGGGCCTCGGCAATGATCTGCGCCGATTCCTGCTGCAGCCGTTGGAGCTCCTTATTGGCTTGTTCGGCGTCATCGAGCGACTTGCGGATCGTTTCCTGACGTTCGTCGAGCGCTCTCAGCAGCGGCCCCCAGGCGAACTTGGCCAGCGCGCCGAGCAGGATCAGAAAGGTGAGGATGGTCCAGATGAAGAGCCCGGGATCGGGCTGGACCAACGGATTATCCATGAGACGCTCCCTCTGACGTTATCGTGCGTATCGGGTGTCTGACGGGACGGTCACCGCATCAGCACGACGATGAAGACGAACACCTCGGCCAGAATCGCCACGCCTTCCAGCAGGAAGAGCGGGAGGTTCACGGCGCCGGTGATCTGCGCGGCGGCGCTCGGCTGGCGGGCGATGCTCTCGGCGGCGGCGGCGGTGAATTTGCCGATACCCAGACCCGCCCCGATCACGATCAACCCGAGACCAAGCGCGACGCCGGCGATGTACAAGAGTTCCATTCAGCTATTCCTCCGTGTGAGTGTGGCGTTGTCTGACTGCGTGACTAGTGGTGAACGTTGATGGCCATGCCGATGAATACCGATGTCAGCAGGGTGAACACGTAGGCCTGGACCATGACGACGATGATTTCCAGGGCGGAGATGCCGACCGCGAGCGGCAAGGCGACCGTGAACCCGACGCCCACGCCGAGTGCCGCGCTCTCGAACACCTGGTTGAAGATGAAGACCAGCGACAGGATCGACAGAATCGCGATGTGGCCACCGGTCATGTTGGCGGCCAGCCGCATGGTGAGCGCGAACGGCTTGACGAACATGCCCATGATCTCGATCGGGATAAGCAAAATATAGACCGGCCAGGCGAGCCCCGACGGCACCAGGTTCTTCCAGTGCTTGAAGAAGCCGTGAGCCATGACGCCGGCCACGATGATGGCGAAGAACGTGATGGTCGCGAGCGCCGCGGTGACGTTGTAGTTGGCCGTCGAGGTCGTGCCGCCGTGCAGCACGCTGTTGATCAGCGACTCCGACTCGGGAGCGTTCTGTAGCACGAACCGGTCCATCAGGCCGAGTACTTCGAAGATCGGGATCAGCCCGATCGCGTTCGAGGCGAGGATGAACACACAGAGCGTCAGGATCAGCGGCGTCCAGACGTTGACGAACTTCGCCCCGACGTTCGGGAGCACGATCGCGTCGCGAATCGACTGCACCAGCCATTCCAGGGCGTTCATGAAGCCGGTCGGAATGCGTCGTTCCTGCTTGAGGTAGGCCCGGGTGGCGATCGTGATGACCAGGAACAGGAATCCGGCGACCAGCCACAACATCATGACGTGCTTGGTGACGGAGAAATCGATGCCGCCGATGTGCGGGAGATGCAGAATCGGGTGATCGAGCGAGCTGTTCGAGACGTGCTCGATGATGACCTCGCCGGCGTTGAACGCCTCTTCGGCGCCGTGCTCTCCGGCCGCCTGTGCGGCTTCGTGCTCTTGTGCGGCGCTCATGATGATGGCAGCGGTGTGCGTGCGCTCAGTTGACGGCGGTGTTCGCGCTGGTGCGTGCGAACAGGGTCTTGAAATACAGCGCCTCGGTGATCTGCAGCGCCACGAAATAGAACGTGAAACTAATGGTGAAGGGTACTGGGTCGATGCCCAGTAGCGCGATCGCGACCGACACATACGTCGCGTAGAACACCATCTTGGCGACGAACGCGATCGTCATCCGGCTCGTGAGCGCCTGGATGTTGGCGCGCGTCGTCTGTTCGACCAGCAGGATGGTCCCCATCCCGACGATCAGCGGCGCCGCCATACCCAAGAACGCCGCACCCGTGGTGCCTGGCGCGACCAGCGTTGTGAACAGGCCACACGTAGCCACGCAGACGACCGCCAGCACTCCGGACAGCTTCATATCTTCCAGACCGTCTTCGCCAGCTGGTAGAACCCGACGACCATACCCGTCAGCAAACCCGTGAGCATGAACCAGGGTGCGGTCTCTGCCCAGCGATCCACCAGGTAACCCACTCCGCCCAGCAGGAGGATGGCGCCGATGAGCGTGTACCCGGCCGACGCCGCCGGACCCGACCGGCGGACGTTTTCCTGCAAGGCCTGAAACGATCTTGCGAGAAAATGGTCGCTCGGGTCGGGCATGTGACGAGTCAGCAATCGGAACGCGCGGGGATTCCCAGCGGCGTCCCTGACACCGGACGGCCTGAGTCGCTCGGGTCCGGTTCACGCCCGTTGTAGACCGTTTCCCACCGTCGGGAAACATAAAATCATAGCAGGCCGGGCGGGCCGATGGCAACCAGCCGTCGGGAGTCCTGGGCGCCTGTATGCAGCATCTGGAGGAGTCTCGTGGGGCAGATCATCACACAGGTCGACGCGTTCACCGACACCCTGTTCGGCGGCAACCCGGCCACGGTCTGTCTGTTGCCGGAGGCGGCCTCAGAGGGGTGGATGCAGGCGGTCGCCCGCGAGATGAACCTCTCGGAGACCGCGTTCCTGGTCCGTCGGGACGAGGGCTTCGACCTGCGCTGGTTCACGCCCGCCGTCGAGGTGGCGCTGTGCGGCCACGCGACGCTCGCCAGCGCGCACGTCCTGTGGGAGGACGGACATCTGGCCGGCGGCGCCGAAGCGCGGTTCCACACGAAGAGCGGCCTGCTGACCGCGCAACGCCAGGACGACTGGATCGAGCTGGATTTCCCGGCCGAGCCTCCGGCGCCGGTGAATGTTCCCGCAGAGCTGACCGCTGCGCTGGGGGTCGACCCGCTGTGGGTTGGACGAAACCGGTTCGACTTTCTGATCGAAGTCGCCTCCGAGCAGATCGTCCGGGATCTGACGCCAGACTTCGGTGCCCTCAGGCGTCTATCGAACCGGGGAGTCATCGTGACGAGCCGGTCGTCTGCGCCGGGATTCGACGTCGTCTCGCGGTTCTTTGCGCCGGCCGCCGGTATCGACGAGGACCCGGTGACAGGGTCCGCCCACTGCTGTCTCGGGCCGTTTTGGGGAGAGCGCCTGGACACCGATTCCTTCACCGCGTATCAGGCCTCCGAGCGCGGCGGCGTCGTCAAGGTAGGACTCGACGGCGACCGCATCCGGCTTGGAGGACAGGCGGTCACCGTCATGCGCGCCGAGCTCGTCGGGTGAGCTCCCACCGGGAAATTGGCGCGAGGGTATGGGATGGGGCGGCCGGAGCCTTCAGCCCAGCCGGTTCCGGCGAGTCGCAATAATCCAGTAACCCTATGTGGTGGAGGTGCTTGACCGGACGAAATGACACGGACAGAATGGCTCCTACGAGACAGTTTTGGTGACAGTAGGTGGACGTGCCGTTCGGAGATGCCGCGAATTGACGTTGTCCACCGCTCTGACGTTCTGTGTTGAACGCAGATGAACCGCTATCTCAAATCAACCGACGTCATTGACTGGCGATCCCCAGGGGTTCTGGAGTGTGCTCGCGAGCTTGGCCAGGGGCGCTCTGACGAGCCCGAAACCACACGCGTCTGTTTCGAGTGGGTTCGAGATCGCATAGAGCACAGCGGGGACCACAAAGCGCCTGTGACTACCTGCCTGGCTTCTGAGGTTCTGGAGCAGGGCACCGGATGGTGCTTCGCGAAGAGCCACTTGCTGGCGGCTCTGCTACGAGCCAACGGCATTCTGGCCGGGCTGTGCTATCAGCGACTGAGCCGTGAGGATGGCAATGGCTTTTCGCTCCACGGACTCAACGCCGTTCATTTGCCTGGGATCGGATGGTACCGAGTGGATCCGCGTGGCAACAAGCCGGGCGTTGACGCGCAGTTCTGCCCGCCGGACGAAAGACTCGCGTGTTCTATCGAGTCGGCAGGCGAGATGGACTTGCCGGAAATCTGGCCAGAGCCTATGCCCATGGTGGTGGATTGTCTAAAACACTTCCAGGGGTGGAAGCAGGTGGAGGCCAACCTTCCCGATGTTCAAGTGATCGGACAGTGAACATATGAGCTCAGCCGGTGTCTCCCGGCGACGCTGTAGACTGCGATCGGGGAGCGTAGGAATGGAGCCTGCCTGATGGGACGGCGCGGTGTTGTGCTGTGGTATGTGCTTGCGACGGCCTTGGCCGTTCCTGCGTCCGCTACGCAGGAGCCGACGGTCAAGTCGGATCAACAGATTCTCGTCGAGCTCGAACAGGGGTGGAATGAGGCATTCTATCGCAAGGATATCGCCTTCATCGAGGAGATCTTGGCCGACGAGTTCACTGCGACCTACGACGATGGTAGTCGGGGCGACAAGGCACGGGAGCTGGCGCTCGCGACCGAGTTCAATCAGCAGGTGGAGTCCGCCATTCAGGACGAGTTCACGGTGAAGGTTTATCGGGACACGGCAGTGGTGTGGTTCACCCTGCGCCTGGTCGGGATCCGGCAAGGGCAACGGGCGGAAGTGACGTTTCGTTATACCGACGTCTGGGTGCAGCGCGATGGCCGATGGCAATGCGTATCGACACAGAGCACGAGGGTGAACCCGAGGTAGCCGGATTGGAACGCGTGTTCGCCGGCGCGCGTCGTGACGGTGGTTGATCTCATGCACGACGCGGCACTGCTCTGGACCGGCGGGAAAGATTCTTCGATGGCGTTGTATGAAGCCGATCGACACGGGTGCCGTGTCCGTTGTCTTGTCACCTTCGCGCCACCAGAGCCGGAGTTCCTGGCCCATCCTCTGGCCTTGATCAAGCTGCAGGCGCAGGCATTGGCGCTGCCGCACCATGTGTTGCCAATCCGCGCACCGTTCGAGAAGAGCTACGAAACCAGCTTGCGCAGGCTACAGGAGGAAATGGGTGTTGACTGTGTCGTCACCGGAGACATCGCGGAGGTGGACGGCCACCCGAATTGGATTCGCGAACGGAGCCGTTCTACCGGGTTACGCGTCGAGACCCCCTTGTGGCAACGCGATCGCAACGCCCTGCTTCGTCAGCTGCTGGACAGAGGATTCAGGGCGCGTGTCTCTTGCGTCAAGACCCGCTGGCTTGATGAGACATGGGTTGGTCGGGAGCTGAATGACACGGCGATTGACGAGCTGCGCATCGTGCGTGAACAGACCGGCTTGGACCTGTGTGGCGAGGAGGGTGAATTCCACACCTGCGTCATTGACGGGCCGCGCTTCACGCGGGGCATAGACATTCGGGCCTATTCCAGGCGGACCACCGAATCGCTGGCGTATATGGAGATCGACGAAATGGCACTCGTCGATTTAGTCGACTGCGAAAAGCCGGTGTCTGACGGGTGACCTTCGTTTGTCGCCGGTGCCGGGCGGAAACCGGTCCGGTTCATGAACCATGATCAAGCTCTCCGAGACAGTGGCGGTCGACGCCCGTGTGTTGAAGGAGCGCTTCGTGCGCGCATCTGGGCCGGGCGGGCAGAACGTCAACAAAGTCGCGACCGCCGTCGAGCTGCGTTTCGACGTGAAGAACTCGTCCCTGGCGCCTGACATCAAAGCACGTCTGATCGCACAGGCTGGTAGTCGCGTCTCGTCGGACGGCATCCTGGTGATCGATAGCCGTGAGCACCGGACCCAGGCTCAGAACCGGTCGGCGGCGCGAGCCCGTCTCGCCACGCTGTTGGAGCGTGCATCGAGGCGTCCCAAACTACGGCGTCCGACAAAGCCTCGTCCGGCAGCCCGGGAGAAACGGCTCGAAGTAAAACGGCAACGGAGCCAGGTGAAGGAGCTTCGTGGGCGCGCCCGCGGCGAGGAGGAGTAACGCGCCTTCTGGTTGAACGGCCGAGCACCCCGTGGTGAAAGCCCCGCTGCATTCGAACGGCGCTGCATCCCGGCCAGCTGCGTTGCTTCTCGGTTGAATACAGGCCGGTATTCGCCCTCGGCGCGCCTTGCATTGGCCGTGCGCGGCATTGCCACGCCAGGGTCTCGGTGCAACGCGGGGTTTCACCACGGGCTGCTAGAGCCATTCTGGCGTCGGCGTGATCATCTCCGCTGGCGTGCCCCCGGCGTCAGGCCGGCCGGTGCCCTCGAGGCGACTGATGGCGCGGACGGTCATGTCCTGGTTGCACAGGAGCTGGCACGATAGACGCACGCCGGTCAGGCCCTTGGCTTCGAGACACGCCTTCTCCGCGGCTGTCATCGTCGACGGTTCACCGTCGATGAACTCCACCCGACACGTGGTACAGCGCGCGTTGCCGCCGCACGCATGCATGATGTCAACCTGGGCATCCTGTTCGATAGCCAGGACAAGTCGCTTGCTATCGGAGATGTCGAATTTCCCGTAGCCGTCAACGGTCAGTTTGGGCATGGCGAGCCTCTACCTCATGGCGCGACGCCGGAGCTGCGATCCGATGGCGCTTCAAGTTCCCGGCGGCCCTGAAGGCCCGAGCGTGCTATTCCGGGTCCGTCGCCGGTCCTGGCGGCGTGTCACTGACGGTCCAGACATCGCCGTCTCGAACGTACAGCTTCCGCCGCCGGTACCGATCGTGCCAACGATCGACCGCGGTTGGTCGATCAGCACGCTGGGGTTGTAGGGGCCGAGGTTACACCCGCGGTTGTTGTTCTCTATCCCGTAGAGCGCCGCATTCGGTGTGTTCGTCACACCAGCTGGGAAATGGATGCCGCTGATGAAGCGGACAGTGCGGGACGAAAGCGGCGCTTGATCGTTGCTGAAAAACGCCGCGGCACGCGCCAGCGACACCGCCACGTCCGGTGCCAGGGCCGTCGTGCCCGGACGTCGATACACACCCAGGATCGCTCCGCTCCGGTCGACGACCGCCACTGCAAGGGTGTTGTCGTTCAGAGCCCCCGCCGCCGCGGTAATCAGCGCCGTGACGTCGGCCGCCGTAATCGTTTCCGCAGCGCCACCGACACTTTGCGACCGCAGGGGGGCGCCCGTGGCGGTCCCCAGGGCCACCAGCACCGTCAACCCGACGAGCAGACGTCGGACGGTGTCTGATGCGGGTCGGAGCGGGAAGGAGTGAGGTTCGGAACGACGAGCGGGATCGAGGTTTCGCATGTCGGGTCACAGCGTCCCGGACCGTACGGGCAACGATGCATGAGTCATTTGTATCGGCCTCCGCAGGCAGGTGGCAGGGCCGCCATAATCCACATAAGACTAGCCGATTGCCCTAGCCTAATGAAACTTCCGCTCGGTCAGAGAACCATCGCTCGAGAACAGATCAAATCTGGCCTGGGTGAGTGAGGAGCACCACACCATCGCCCACGCGGTGGTGAAGACTGGCGATAATCCGGCAGTTGTCTCCTCGCTCTGCGCCGGACTCATTCCTTTCACACGTCTGCCATCTGGACGATAATCGTCGCTGTCGAGTGGCGGTGTTCGACGCTGTCTTCTCGCCTGAGGGTTTAAACAGGCATGCCGGGCGGGCGGGCTGATTCGAGCCCGTTGACGTGGCCCCTCACCAAGGAGTCAACGCCATGTTTTCGGTTTGGGGAATACGGGGTGAGTCGACCTCCTATGTTCCTGGCGCGATCCGATCCAGACGGCGTGTCGAGAGAATCGAGGGAATTCGTGCGCCCCATCCGCCGGTTCCCCACGACCCGAGCGACATTCGAGATGGAATTACGGTGCATGAAAAGGCCTATGCGCGGCGTGCTTATCATCAGATAGAGGAGAAGATTCCAGAGCGGCAGCCAGCTCTTGTTGCCAAGCAGATTTTCAAGGCGCCCGTTGTGTCCTTGAATCCGACGGCTTCACTTGCTGAAGCGTGGGAGATCTTTTGTACTCGACGATTCCGTCATATCCCAGTGTTGAATGTGTCCGGACGAGTCGTCGGGATTCTCTCGGATCGGGATTTGCTCCGTGAAACCGGGAATGCCTTGCTGTCTTCTCCGGCAGATTCGACAGCCTCGGCAACCCAGGTTCAGGAGCTGATGACCACTCAGGTCTTGACGGCACACCCCGATGTGCCAATCCGAGAGATCGCTCGAGTCTTTTTTGAAGAGCGAATTGGAGCTGTCCCCATCGTCGATGGGAGTGATGACCTGGTGGGCATCATTACCCGCAGCGACATCCTTCGGACGATCATGACAGCCGCGCCTATCGACCTGTGGATCTAGAACGACGGCACGGCCCTACCCGTCGACCTCGAAGATCTCCACTTGTCCGGTTCGGCCACGCAAAGGCAGCTCACCAAGCGGTCGCGCGGAGATCTGGTCGCTGACCCGATCGTAGGTGGCGCGACTGATGACGATTTGTCCGGCCGCCGCCACCTCGGACTGCATGCGCGAGGCGGTGTTGACGACATCGCCAAGCACGGTGTATTCCCGCCGTTTTGGCGACCCGATGTCGCCGGCCATCGCCAGCCCGCTGTTGATCGCGATGCGCACGGCGAGCGGGTCGTCGCCCCGGTCGCGGTTCAAGTCGTGGAGCCGTCGGCGGATACCCTGCGCAGCCAGGACGGCGCGGAGATGGTGGTCCGGCTGATCGAGCGGCGCGCCGAAGACGGCGAGCAGCGCGTCGCCGATGAATTTGTCGAGTGTGCCATCCTGCTCGAATACCGCCTCGCTCATGCTAGCCAGACACGCGTTCAGGAGTTGCGACACCTCCCGGGCCGAGAGTTTCTCGGCACGTGTCGTAAACCCAACCAGATCTGCGAATAGGACGCTCACGTCGCGTTCCTCGGCCGTGAACGATGCGTCGCCGGTGAGATCGGCGTTGAGGATCTGCTCGACGACAGCCGGCGAGTGATACCGCTGCAGCCGCTCGCGCCGGCGGGTCTCCTCGAGGACACGCTCGGTGAGACGAGCGCGCTCGATCGCCACCGCGGCATAGTTCGACAGCGCGGTGAACAGATCCAGATCGGCGGCGGAAAATCGTCCAACGTCCGGGCTGTCTGCGTAGAGGACGCCAATGACGTCGGTGCGGTTCCACAACGGTGCGCACATAAACGATCGGATGTTCTGGATGCGGATGCTCTCGCCCCCCCCCAGTCGGGGGTCGACCTGCGCGTTGGCCGCCAGCAGTGCCACTCGGTCCGTCATGACCCGGTTGATGATGGTCCGACTGATTGCAGCCTGAGTCGGCCCGGATACATCGCGCTGTCTGACGACACGCGGCGTCGGCGGATCGTCGCCGCCACCCAGTAGAAGAAAGCAGCGCTCGGCCGGCACAGCGTCGAAAACGAGCTGGACGACGCGTTCGAGCATTTCCGACAACGTATCGGTCTCGACGAGCAGTCGGCCGATGTCGGACAGCAGCGTCAGCAGGCGCCCGGCGTCGACGCTGGCCTCGGCGACGCCCTCCCCGCCGATCTGGGCCACGGACTGATAGAGGGTGCCTTCGCCGTCGAGCACGAGCTGGTCGTCGGTGAGCGAGAGCCGGTCATCAAGCGATTCGTGAACCTGGACGGGGAGCTGACCCAGCAGGATGGTGTCGCCGTCGGTGACCGTGATCCTGGTTACCGTGCTTCCGTTCCGGTAGGTTCCGTTGCGGCTGCCGAGATCCCGGAGCACACACTGGTCGGCCGCGACCTCGAAGATGGCGTGGCGTCTCGAGATGCTCCCGTCGTCGATCAGCAGGTCGCACTCCGGCGACCGGCCCACGAGGGTGTCCCCAGGACGCAGTGGGTGGCGTCGCGCGACGCCGCTCTCGGTGTAGCTCAGCGTGAACATCGGTGGTTTGCCCTCGGGGCGAGTCGCGAATTAGTATGCTATCGGAGGATGTTTCAGGCTGTTACCTGCGTGCGAGCGTCCAGCTGCTCCGGGTGAGCCGTCTCTCCCCCAGCAGTAGAATTGGCACAGATCGGTCCGCGTCCAGGCGGATCCCGGTCTCGACCCCGCGCGGAGGGGGATGTGATGTTGACCGCCCACGGCGTGACCCACACCGGTCATGTGCGCAAGACCAACGAAGACACGCTGCTCGTCGACCTCGACCTCGGGTTGTTCCTGGTGGCCGACGGCATGGGTGGACACACAGCCGGCGAGGTGGCGGCCCAGTTGGCTGTCGACACGATTCAGGCATTCGTCGCGCGCAGCCAGGACGGCGACAACTGTACCTGGCCCTTCGGTATCGACCCCGACTCCTCATTGGCGGCCAACCGGCTGCGAAGTGCCGTGCAGTTGGCAAACCGGCGAGTGTTCCGCGCGAGTGATAGCCGGGACGAGTATACCGGCATGGGTAGCACAGTGGTTGCGGTGCTCGTTGAGGACGACCGGATGGCGTTCGCCGGCGTTGGCGATAGCCGGATCTACGCCTACACGGAGGCCGGTTTCAGCCAGCTCACGACCGACGATTCCTGGGTTGCCACTGTGCTCGCTCGCGACCCCGAGGTCGACCAGACGACCCTCGCCACGCATCCGATGCGGCACGTGCTGACCAACGCTATCGGCGCCCGCGAGGAGACCGAGGTGGAGGTCGGGGAGCGGACCTTCGCGGTGGGTGACGTGCTGTTGCTGTGCAGCGACGGACTGTATGGCGGCCTGGACGACGAGACGCTCGCTGGCGTGATGGGCAGCATGGGCAGCGGCACGCAGGTGGAGGGGGCCGTCGAGCAGTTGCTCGGTGCGGCGCTCGATCAGGGTGGGAAGGACAACATCACGGCCTTGCTGATGAGACGCACCGTATGACCAAGAACGACGACGACGTCACCATGCCGGTGCAGAAGTCGCCGGCGTCCCAGGGCAAGCGGCTCGGGCGTTACGAGTTGCTGGAGCGGCTCGGTAAGGGCGGCATGGGCATCGTCTATCGAGCGCGGGACACAAAGCTGGATCGGCCGGTCGCGGTGAAGCTGTTGTTGACCGATCTCGAAGGGGACAGCGAGACGCGAGAGCGGTTTCTTCGGGAGGCGCGGGCGGCGGGCGAGCTGAGCCATCGCAACATCATCAAGGTCTACGACTTTGGTGAAGACGGCGGCCGGGCGTTTATCGTCATGGAGTTGCTCGAAGGTGTGAGCCTCAAAGAGTTTCTCGAGAAGCACCCGGATCTCTCGCTCGACCGCAAGCTGCAGATCATGACCGAGGTGTGCGATGGGCTGGCTTTCTCGCACTCGCGGTCTATCGTGCATCGAGACCTCAAGCCGGCCAACTTGTTCGTCACCAAGGACGGTCAGGTCAAGGTGCTGGACTTCGGTTTGGCGCGGATCTCGTCGTCCAATCTCACACGTAGCGGCCTCGTCTTCGGCACCCCAGACTACATGTCGCCGGAGCAGGTGCGCGGGAAGGTGGTCGACGAACGGTCAGACATCTTCTCGCTTGGTGCCGTGTTCTATCAGGTGCTCAGCGGGCGCAAGCCGTTCGCCGCCAAGGCGTTGCCAGAGGTGATGCGCAAGGTGCTCACCGACGAGCCGGCAGCGCTGACGCACGCCGAGGCGCCGCCCTCACTTGCTCGCATCGTCATGCGCTCGCTCGAGAAGGATCCACTGAAGCGGTATCAGAAGGTCGAGGAGTTGCTGGCGGAACTGGGTGGCGTGGACCCGGACGAGCCGGTCGATAGCGATGACACGGTGGACGTGCCCAGACAGGTCGACCGCTATAAGATACTCGAACAGGTCGGTGAGGGCGGCATGGGCATCGTCTATCGCGCGCGCGACCCGGTCCTCGACCGCGACGTGGCGATCAAGAGCCTGCAGGTCGACTTCGGGGTCGACCAGGACGCTCGCGCCAGATTTCAGCAGGAGGCGCGTGCGGCAGCGCGGCTCCAGCATCCGAACATCGTCACGATCTACGAGTTCGGCGAGAAGGATGACTCGCCCTACTTGATCATGGAGTTCCTGGGAGGTGACGACCTCCAGGGGCTCATGAAAAGCGACCAGGGGTTGAGCCTTATCGGGAAGCTCGACATCGTGGCGCAGTTGTGCGACGGCCTCGCATTCGCGCACGAGCAGGGTGTTGTGCATCGGGACATCAAGCCCGGAAACGTGCGTGTGCTCGACGACGGCACGGTCAAGCTGCTCGACTTCGGTATCGCCAAGGTGCAGAACGCGGACGCCACCGCGGGGTCGTTCGCCGGCAGCGCCGGTTATGCCTCGCCGGAGCAACTGTCACTGGAGCCGGTGGATGCGCGGTCTGATCTATTTTCTGTAGGCGTGCTGACCTACGAGCTGTTGACCGGGCGGCAGCCGTTTACGGGCGAGTCGGGCGCGGCCATCGCCTATCAAGTGCTCAACGAGGAGCCGCCGCCATTACGGTCGATCTCGCCGCGGCTGCCCGAGGTGCTCGAAGCGGTCGTCACACGCGTCTTGCAGAAGAAGCCGGACCAGCGGTATGGCGCGGCATCGGAGTTGGCCGAGGCGCTGCGTGCCGTCTCCCGGCAGATCACGCAGGCGAGCGCGGCAACGGGCCGGTCGCCGCGACGCGGTCGGCGCGGGCCCCGGACCGACCGCGCTGGGAACCTCGATCTCAGGGTTGTGTCCGACAAGGGCGGTAAGGAACCGCCCGTCGATGTGTCGATCGGAAGAGTGGGCCCGCCGCACGCGGACGCGGCGAGACCCCGGAACCGCCTGGTCGCCGTGGCGGCAGGGGTAGCGCTCGTCGCGGTGTCCGCGTTCGGAGGATTCTACGCCTTGCGGATGCTCGGTGAGGACGAGGCGCCCGTGCCGCTCGAGGAGGCACGGGCAGCTGTGGACGAGGGGGCTGACGGCGCACCGGCGGTCGAACCGGAGCCGGACGGGCCGTCCATCGACGGAGGACCTGGCGACCCCGACGTGCCCGTGGTTCCTCCCGTTCAGCTGATGCTGGAGGTGACCTCGAGTCCGCCCGGTGCGGCGGTGAGCCTCGACAATCAGGACACGGGCGAGACGACGCCGGTGTCATTCCCACTGGCGGCTCCGTATCCGGAGACGATCGCACTGAGTCTGGATGGGTACGAAGACGCCAGTCAGCCGGTGCCGCCGGTTGAGGGGGAGTCTGTCGCGGTGGCGTTCGACTTGACTCGTGAAGAGACGTTTGGGCGCGTCGTGTTGTCCGGCCCGTATCGATTCGAGGTGTGGTTCGGCGACCGGCGGATCGGAGAAGCGGCAACCGAGCACGATGTGACATTGCCCACCGGTGCGGCGTCGTTGCGTATCCGCAATCCGGGGTATTTTCTCGACCGGCAGTTCAATGTCGAGGTCGTCGAGGGGCAGAGCGAACGGTTGATCGCCCCGGTGCTGGGGTCGCTGACCGTGTTCTCCATTCCCGGGAACTGCGAGATTTTCGTCGATTCGCGCAGCATCGACTATCCGCCGATTACCAGGCGTGAGGTCGCGCCGGGCACCTACACCGTGTCGAGAGGCTGCGCAGACGAGCGCGAGAACCGCCAGCAGCAGGTGAGTGTGGTCTCCAATCAGGATGAGCGGGTCACATTTGCACCGGTAGAGCGCTGACGGCGCCTGACAGCGATAGGCGGTTGAGTGTAGCCTTTGCGTGATGACAATGGACGCTCGACTGGTTTCACGCATCGCGGCGTCTGGCGCCGGGCTGGCGCTGTGCGTGCTCATCGCTCCGTGTGGCGCTGCGGCGGCCCGGCTGCAAGGGGATGAACTGGCCGCGCGTCGCTTCCAGACCGGTCTGGATTTCGCCAGGGACGGGCAGTACACCGAAGCGCTGACAGATTTCGAGGGGGTCGTCGAGCTCTATCCGTTGAGCCCGGTGGCCGACAATGCGCTCCTCGAGATCGCCCGCTACCATCTCGAGGTCACCGAGGATCTGGATCGGGCGGCGGAGTACGCCGGTCGGATCGTCGACGATGCCGCCTACTCGCGGCAGGATGCGGCGCCCGAGGCCTACATCGTGCTGGCTCGCGCCAGCGTGGCACGTGGCCACACGAGCGAGAATCTCGACGCGGCGATCGCCCAGTTGCAGCGGGGGCTCGGGCTGTGGCCGGATGCCCGGGTCGTTCCTCAGTCGCTGTTCTTCACCGGCGAGGCGCATCGTCACGCGGGGCGGTTCGGCGAGGCGCTCGACGCATATGGACGCGTTACGGCCGAATATGCGGCCACGCTGTGGGCGGCACGTGCCAGTCTCGGTTCCGCGGTGCTGCGGGCGGCCACTGGGGACCCGATTGCGGCGATGGCCGAGCTCCAGGGGGTCCGCGACCGCTGGCCAGATACGCCAGAGGCGGAGACGGCGCTCGAACGGATCACCATTCTCTATCGGCTGTATATCCGGCCACCCGAGCGCACCTTCACGATTGTCGGCGAGCCGTTCAGCACCGCCCGATCGCCCCGCATCGATGAGCTGCTCGTCAACCGGGAGGGACAGGTGTTCTTCGCCACCGATGCCGGGGTGTCGGCGACCGACACGACGGCGGCGGCTCGGGCTCCGACCGGGGGGCGGCCACGCGGTTTGGTGCTGGATCGTCGCGGTGTCGTAACGGCGATCATCCGGGGTGCCTTGACGGCACGTGAAACGCCGCCCCTCCAGCTGTCACTGCCCCGACCCGGTCAGGAACCGAAAGAGCTGCGCGAGATCGATGCGGCGGGTGTGACAGCTGCCGGCGACTGGCTGATCATGGACGGGGACGAGCGGGAGATCCATCGCTTCTCGGCTCTCGGCGACTATCGCGGCGTCTTCGTGCCGGGTCGAGTGAAGCGGCTGGCCATCGGACCCAATGATCAGATTGCCGTCGTGGACCGCGGCAACCGGATCCGACTCATGGCGGAGGGTCGAGAGCTGGGTGAGATTCCCAGCAAGGGGCCAAGCTACGAGATCGACGAGCCGCTCGACGTCGCGTTCGACGTCTTCGGGCACCTCTATGTGGTCGATGAGCGACAGGTGTTCATTTTTGGACGTGACCGTCAGCTACTACGGCAATTTGCGCCGGAGGTCGCGCCGGGCAGGCCGCGGAAGATCACCGCGTTCGCACTCGACCGGTTCGGCAGTCTCTTCTTTGCCGACGACGACGAGGAGCAGATCGTTCAGTATCAGTAGGAACAGCATGGCCAGATGTAGCGGGAGCCCGGTACGGAGTCCGTCGTTCGGGGTGCGGTTGGCGCGGGTCGCCGTGCTGCTCGACATCGTCGTGACATTGGTCGCCGCCGGTGTTGTTCAGGCGCACGCGGGGCAAGTGCCGGGTCAGGCAGTCGTCGAAGACGCGCAGCGCCTGCTCGAGGCGTTCGAGTTCGACCAGGTGGTGAGTCGTCTCGATTCGGCCATCGAGGCGATGGTTGCCTCGCCAGACCCGGACCTGGACGTGCTGGCGCGGGCATACGACATACGAGGACAGGCGCACTTCAATCTGGATGATCAGGAACAGGCGGCGCTGGATTTCGAGCTGCTGCTGCAGGCTCGGACCGACTACGAGCTTGCCGCCGATCTGTCGCCCCGCATCGTGGAACTCTTCACGGGGGTGAAGCAGCGTCTCGTGGGTATCCTGATGATCACGATGCCGCAGGCCGGTATCGTGACGATCGACGGTCGCACCTACCAGGTGGAGCGCGAGGCGATGATCGAGCTCGTTCAGGGGCCGCACGAGTTCGCCATTCGCCAGCCCGGTTTCCGGGATGAGTCGCAGCAGGTCTCGATCACCCCTGGCGAATTCACGATGCTGACCGCGACGATGGAGCGGATCAGCGGTACCCTCAGCGTCGTGACGGTACCCGATGGCACACGTGTGCTCGTCGACGATGTGTTGCGTGGGGTCACTGCGGCCGGACCTGGCGGCGGAGACGAGTCGACGGCGTTGCTCGTCGACGAGCTCGTGCCGGGGCAGCACCGGCTGCGGCTCGAGCGCGACTGTTTCGTGACCTACGAGACGGAGTTCAGCGTGGCGAACCCGCCTGGCGACCAGGTGATGTCGCCGCTCGAGTTGAACCCGGCGGTCGCGGCAGTGTCGGTCGAGACAGCAGCTCGCGACGCGATGATCTACGTGGATGGTGAGCCGCGGGGGCTGGCGCCCGCCGAGCTTGCTGACCTGTGCGAGGGTCAGCATGTGATCGAGGTGCGGGCGCCACGTGGGCGGTTTGTGGACCGCCGGAGCTGGGATGCCGGAGCGACGGTCACGCTCGCCGCCGATCTTCGCCCGGCGTTTGCGATTGTGGAGGTCGCCGGGGCCAGCGATCCGGACGCTGACGGGCTGGCGACGCGCGTCGAGGCGGCGCTCGGCGCCACTCGCGGTCTGCTGCTCTTTGCGCCCACGCGTGGCGAACTCGAGGCGGCCGCCCAAGACCAGCGGCTCGCGGTGGGGTTGTCTGGTGCCGATGCCACCGTGATGCGCCGCCGTGATCTGGCTGGGGTGTGGACCCAGCGCCTGAACACGCAGGGAGTGGCCTGGCTCGAGTCGGTGCCCGGTGAGGCCGAGGCCTACGAGCTGTTCCTTCTCGCGAAAGACAGTGGCCAGCCGGATGTCGTCCAGCTTGCGATGGGTGATATCGGGTCAAGGGCCGCCGCGGAGCGTCGCCTGGGGACACCCACGCCACCAACCGTCCGGACGACGATCAACGCGTCGGTGGTTGACGTTGCGGGGGTCGTGGGCGCGGCGGTCATCCGTGTCGATGCCGGCGGCGTAGGTGAGGTGGCCGGACTTCGACCTGGCGACCTGATCGCTGGTGCGGCCGGCTCGGCGGTCACGTCTGCCTCCGATCTGGCTCGTGCCCTGGCAGACGCCGAGCCGGGTGGACAGCTGTCGCTCGATGTCCGGGGGGAGGATGGCATCGACCGCGCGACGGCGGTCCGGGTCGCGCTCGTCCCGGACACCATTCCGCTGGCCGACAGTGGTCTCCTCTACAACAGAGTCCTGCTGGATTTGCAGACGCGCGCCGAGATTGCCGACACCGACCTGATGCGCTCGGCGTCACGGCTCAGCCTGGCCATCGCGCACATGCGTCTCGAGAGCTGGGGCCTGGCTCTCAGCGCACTCGAGGCCGTTGTCCTGCCCGACGGAACCGGCGTGTCGGCAGCGACGGTCGACCATCTGATGGGGCTTTGTCTGAGGGCAATCGGGCAACTCGACGAGGCGCGTGCAGCGTTTCGCCGGGCGGTGGACGCTGGTGACGGGACCCTGTCAGTCGGCGGCCCGGCGGTCGCCCCGCTCGCCCAGCGCGCGCTCGACAGCCTCCCGTAGCTGACCTTTTCCCCAGCCTCGCGCGCGCGGACTGCGCCCGACACTGTGAACCGACGACGGATTCTGATTCTTGGCGGGGGCTTCGCCGGCGTCTACGCGGCGATGCGACTCGAGCAGCGTCTCAAGCGGCGGGACGACGTTGAGGTGTCTCTCGTCAGCCGCGACAACTACCTCGTCTTCCAGCCTCTCATCCCCGAGGTCGTGTCGGCAAGCATCGGACTCGTCGACACGATCGCACCGCTACGCCGTTTGTGCCCGCGGACACGCTTGTACACACGCGAGATCGATGGGATTGATCTGTCGGCTCGCACAGTGACATTGCGACCCGGCGCACGTCCGCGACCGCTCGTGCTCGAGTTCGACCAGCTCGTGATTGCACTGGGAAACATCCCCGCGCTCGGGGCATTGCCCGGAGTGCGCGAGCATGCGATGCCGTTCAAGTCGCTCGGCGATGCGCTGCATGTTCGCAACCACGTGCTGAACGTGCTCGAGGAGGCGTCGATCGAGCCGGACCCGGATGCCCGACGGGCCTTGATGACATTCATCGTCGCGGGCGGAGGCTTTTCCGGTGTCGAGCTGGGCGCCGAGCTGAACGATTTCGTCCGAGAGGTTGTGCGCGACTATCGGGGTCTCGAGCCCGCCGAGTTGCAGGTGGTGCTGCTGCACTCTGGCGATCGGATTCTGCCCGAGCTCGATGCCAGCCTCGGACGGTTTGCCCACCGGCTGCTGTCTGGGCGGAGTGTCGAGATCCGATTTGGGACGCGGCTGGCCAGCGCCACGGCCTCGGCGGCGTTGCTGTCCACCGGCGACCGGGTGGCTGCCCGGACGATCATCACGACCGTGCCGTCAGGTCCAAACCCGCTGCTGGAGACCCTAGGCGTAGAGTTGCAGCGCGGTCGCCTCCCGGTCGATCCGCATTTGGCGGTGCCGGAACTCGACGGGGTCTGGGCGCTGGGCGATTGCGCGGTGGTGACAGACCCCCGCACCAATCGTCCAGCCCCTCCGACAGCGCAGCACGCGATCCGGGAGGCCCGATGCGCGGCCGACAACATCGTCGCTGCGATCGACGGAGGGGAGCCGAGTCCGTTTTCCTTCTCCGCGCTCGGACAGCTGGCGTCGTTGGGACGCCGGTCCGCGGTGGCCCAGATCTTCGGCATCAAATTGTCCGGTCTGATCGCCTGGTGGCTCTGGCGGACCGTGTATCTGATGAAGCTACCCGGGTTCGACCGGAAGCTGCGGGTGGCGACTGACTGGGCGCTCGACCTTGTGCTCCGGCAGGACATCGTGCAGCTCAAGACCGACCGCACCAGCTCGATCGCAGCGGAGCACTTTCACGAGGGCGAGCACCTGGTTCGCCAGGGGGACTTCGGCGACTAGCTCTACGTGATCCGCAGGGGTCGTGTGGAAGTCTGTCAGGAGCGACCGGGACAGGCACCGGAACGGGTCGCCGTGCTCGAACCGGGTGACTACTTCGGGGAGACCGCGTTGCTCGAGGAAGTGCCGCGCAACTCGACGATTACGGCGCTGTCGGCCGTCGACGTCCTGACGATCGGCCGGTCTGATTTTCAGACCTTGCTTGTCACGTTTCCGGCACTCAGACCGGTGTTCGAGGACCTCGCGCGCGCCCGCCGTCGTCCGGGCAAGTCCGCCGGCGAGTCGGAGTAACTCGGGCTGCTAGTAGTTGCTGACAGTGGTGACGACCTGCAGGATGTCCTCTGTCTGCGGCAGAATCGCCTCCTCGAGGTCCGGGTGATACGCCACCGGACAATCGAGCGCGCCCACGCGCTTGACCGGTGCATCTAGATACTCGAAGAGCTCGTCGGCGATGCGCGCGGCCAACTCGGCCCCGAACCCGCAGGTCAACTGGTCCTCATGCGCAACCACCACGCGGCTGGTCCGAGAGACCGCCTCGGCGATGGCGGACCAGTCGTAGGGCGCCAGTGTGCGGAGGTCGATGACCATCACGCTGATGCCCTGCTGGGCAGCGCGCTCGGCCGCCAGCAGTGTCCGTTGCACGAGGGCGCCCCAGGTGATCACCGTGACATCCGTGCCCGTTCTCCGGATCCGCGCGCGTCCGAAGGGGATCTGGTGGTCCGGGCCGGCGTAGGCCGCCTTGTTGTAGGTTTGACGATACAGATGCTTGTGCTCGAGGAACAGGACCGGGTCGTCGCATCGGATCGCCGACCGGAGCAGACCGGCGGCGTCGGCGGCGTCGCTCGGGTAGGCGATGCGCAGACCGGGGCAGTGCGCGAAAATGCTCTCGCCGGACTGACTGTGGTAGAGCGAGCCGCCACGCAAGTACCCACCGATCGGCGCCCGGATCACGAGCGGACAGGAATAGGCGTTGTTCGACCGATAGCGCAGCATCGTCAGCTCGTCCCGGATCTGCATCATGGCTGGCCAGATGTAGTCGAAGAATTGGATCTCGACGACCGGCTTCAGTCCTCGCAGCGCCATGCCTATGGCACGACCGACGATGTTGGCCTCGGCGAGCGGTGAGTTGAACACCCGCTCACGTCCGTAGGCACGTTGCAGGCCCAGCGTCGCCTTGAATACGCCGCCCTTGCCTTGCACGGTGGACAACGCTTCTGCCCTGCTGCAATCCGCCACGTCTTCCCCGAACACGACGAGCTTCGGATTTCGCGCCATCTCGTCGGTCAGTGCACGATTAATGGCCGCGACCATCGTGATTGGCTTGCCCTCGGGAGTGCCCGGTACGTCGAATTCGTCCGAGGCCGGGTCCACGTCGGGCGAATAGACGTAGTCGAGCACGGTGGACCGATCAGGGGCCGTCGCCGCCACAGCCCGGTCGGCTGCGTCCCGGACCTCGTCGTCTACGTCGCGTGCGATTTGCGCCAGGGTGTCGTCGTCGACCAGCTGTTCGTCTTTCAGAAACGCCGAAAAGCGGGTGAGCGGGTCCCGCGCCCGGTCGTCGTCGCGCTCCGCTTCGCTCCGGTACTGCCGCTCGTCGTCCGACATCGAGTGCGAGTACAGCCGCACGACACTGGCTTTCACCACGACGGGACCACGTCCGCCGCGGGCATATGCGAGTGCGCGACGCATCGCGGCGTAGCTGGCCAGCGCGTCGGTTCCGTCCACGCTGATCACTTCGAGACCGGGAAACGCCGAAACCACCTGGGCGATGTCGCCACCGGGTGTCTGGATCTCGACCGGGACGGAGATGGCATAGCCGTTGTCCTCGATCAGGAATACGACCGGCAGACGTCTCGTGCAAGCGGTATTCAGAGACTCCCAGAACTCGCCCTCGCTGGTCGACCCGTCGCCGAGGGACACGCACACGACGTCGCCCTCTGAGCACGTGCCGGCCGGGTCGGCCACGTCCGGGAACCGCAGATAGAACTTGCACGCCTCGGCGCATCCGACCGCGTGAAGACACTGGGTGGCGCACGCGCTGGAGCCGGACACGAGATGCAGCTCCGGTTTGCTCCAGTGCGCCGGCATCTGTCGCCCGCCCGAAGTCGGATCCGTGTCGGCGCCGACCGCCGCAAGGAGCATCTCGTGTGGGGTCAGTCCCAGTGCCAGACACAAGGCTCGGTCGCGGTAATAGGGAAAGAACCAATCACGGTCCGGCTCGAGCTGCATTCCGGCTGCCACGAGGATTGCCTCGTGCCCCGCTCCGCTGATTTGGAAGAAGCTCTTGCTCTGATTCTTGAGCTGGATCTCCTTGTCGTCCAGACGGCGTGACAGTAGCATCGTGCGATACAGCTGGAGCAGCTCGTCACGCGACAGCCCTTCGTACTGGTGCGTTCGCGGCACGGTGTTCGCGCCGTCAGAGACCGTCGAACCCTTCATGATGCCTGAGTCCTGCGTGCCAGAGATGTTCCCGGCGTTCGGCGGATGGCCCGCATTGCGCGTAGATTATATCGCACGGTGGTCGTTCACTACGACCCACAACCAGGCACTCGGTAACTTGTTGCTTCTAAAAGAGAAATCAACTCATGGATACGCTGTCGGCGCCAGCCGGTTCAGTAATTGGATGGGACGAGCTCGACCTGGAAAAGGTCACTGAGCTGATCTCGCGCAAGTTGGTCGCCGGTGACCGGCAGATGCTCGTCCAGGTCTATCTGAAACGCGGAGCGCTCGTTCCGCTTCACACGCACGAGAGCGAGCAGATGACCTACGTGCTCGACGGTATGCTGAAGGTCCGGGTCGATGGTGAGGAGGTCGTCGTGCGCGACGGCGAGGTTGTGCGAATTCCATCGGGTGTGCCGCATCAGACCGAGGCGCTTGCCGACACGTTCGAGCTCGACCTGTTCAGTCCCGTCCGGTCCGAGTGGCTACCCGGCGTGAGCGCCCGAACTCCGAAGCCCGAAGCCTGAAGCCACGGCGTTGGTACTCAGTGCACCCTCCCATTCCAGTCGTCGTTTCCGCCGGAGCCCCCGGGATGGACATCGAACTTCCGGCGCAGCCGGCCCATCTTCCAGCGAAGATACCGGTATTTGATCTCGGCCATCAGGCCAAATCGTCCGAACCGGGCCACGCCGCTTCCGCCGCCGCGTTTCAGATAGACATACCCGACGACGAGACCGCCGAGGTGCGCCATGTGCGCAACGCCGGCGCTGCGAGGCACGGAGAGAAACGTGATGGCCCCGATAATCATCACGAAATACTTCGCCGGCACAGGGAAGAGGAGGAACATCAGAATCGGCGTGTCGGGGTAATAGATCGCGAACGCCATAAGCAGTCCGTAGATGGCGCCAGATGCTCCGATGGTCACCGCGAGATACGTTGGTTCGCTGAACGCAAACGGCAGAAGTCCGGCGCCAATGGTCGCCACACCGGCGCCGATTCCGGTGATGAAGTAGTAACGCAGAAAGTAGGACGACCCCCACAGACGCTCGAGCTGAACGCCGAACATCCACAGGACGAGCATATTGAACAGGATGTGACTGAAGCCGCCGTGCAGAAACAGGTAGGTGAACGGCTGCCAGATTCGCAACCCCGTCAGCACCGCCTGAGGACGGAGTCCGAACAGGTCGATGAGCAGACGGCCCAGCGGTGGGATCAGCGTGCCGGCTACGAAGATGCCGACATTGGTCCAGATCAACATTTTCACGGCCGGGGTCATCATGCCCGGGCCGAACGAGAACTGGGAGGAGCCGAGACTGTAGGGGCGACGCATCTGAGCGCTATCGTACCACGAGGGCCTGGACGTCCCGGTGGAGACGGATCAGCGTGAACGGGTTCGGCTCAGACGCGTCTGGACCTGATGAACGGCCTGGTTGAACTCGGCGATGCCAAGCAGTCGCGCCATGGCGCCCAGGACCACCAGGCCAACGCTGATTTCGCTGCCAACCGTCAGCATCTGAATCCACAACCCGCTGTCGGGCCAGCGCGCCGCGAACCACTGGTCGGCCAGCCACACGGCCGCGCCCATCACCGTTGCGGCGACTGCGATCCGGACGAAGCAGTTGGCAATGGTGGCGCCGTCTAGACCGTCGAGCCGCCTTCCCAGGAGCGCGAGCAGCATCGCGGCGTTGCCCAGGGCGGCAATGGCCGTCCCCAGGGCAAGGCCCTGATAGCCGAGCACCCGGACCAGGATGAGGTTCAATACGATGTTGATCATGACGGTCCCGACGCTGACCAGGGCGGGAGTCAGGCTGGTGCCAAGCGCGTAGAAGCTGGGGACGGCGAGACGTACAGCAGAGTAGCCGACGATAGCTGGTGCATAGCAGGTAAGGGCAAGCGCTGTAGCCTGTGTGTCTGCCGGGGTGAATTCGCCGCGCTCGAAGATCAGACGGACGATTGGTTCCGCCAGGACGATCAGCCCGACCGTTGCCGGCACCATCAGCATCAGCATCAATCGGAGGCCGTGTGAGATGGTCCGCCGCATCTGGCGCAGGTCATCGAGCGCGGCATGTCGGGACAACACCGGCAGCGCGGCGGTCGCGATCGAGACGCCCAACACGCCGATTGGCAGATACATCAGCCGGAACGCGTAGGTGAGCCACGAGACTGCCCCGGTGCCCTGACCGGTGGCCAGGATCGTGTTGACGAGCAGGTTGACCTGCATCGCTCCGCCGGCGATCGTGCCGGGGCCCATCAGTCCCAGGATCTCCCTGAGGCCGCGGTCGGCCGGGTTCAGTCGGACCCGATACCGGAATCCCTCCCGTCGTAGCACCCAATACTGGGCGGCGATCTGGCCCACACCGCCCAACACCACGGCAAACGCGATCGCCATGATCGGTTCGAAACCGGCTCGCGGCATCAGTGGCACCAGCACGAAGGCGCTCAGGATGAGGCTGACGTTGAACATCGCCGGTGACAGCGCCGGCGCGAAAAACCGGTGTAGCGAGTTGAGCATCCCCATGCAGGCGGCTGCGACCGCGACCATGGTCAGAAACGGGAGCATCACGCGCGTCATCCTGATTGTCAGTTCGAGCTTGTCGGGTACCTCGCTGAAATCCCCTGCGAACAGCCGGGTCAACGGTTCGGCAAACACGACACCGGCTAGCACCAGGCTTCCGGTGATGACGATCAACGCGTTGATCAACTGTGTGCCCAGCCGCCAGGCTGCGTCGCGGCCCTCTGTGGTCAGCCGGCGTGTGAACGTCGGAATGAACGCGGCGCTCATCGTGCCTTCTGCGAAGAGATCGCGCATCAGATTGGGGATGCGGTAGGCGACGTAGAAGGCGTCCATCGCGTTGGTCGCGCCAAAGAAGTTGGCGAGCGCCTGGTCTCGCACGAGCCCGAGAACACGGCTGATCATCGTCGCCACGCCGACGACGGCGGCCGAGCGGGCCAGGCTTGCACCGGATGGCTTGGAGTTGGTCGATGGTGCGGTGGGCGGGCTCTCTTCTGCCTTCTGCTTTCTGACTTCTGACTCCTTGCGCATGCTGTGAAGGAAGCCAGCGTACCATAACGTCTGCGGCATGACCCGACGACGCCGGTTTTCACATTTACGCGACTCCGGGGTTATAGCGTCTGGCAGGCTGTCGAGGACGCTGATCCTGGGAGGGCCCGAGGCTGAGGGCGGAGGACCAGGCATGGAGGCTGTGTCTTGCGCGGAGCGAGGTTGAACTCTCTGAACCGTAATGACGACGACTCGAGGCGGGCGCCCTCCCGGAGATTTTGGCGAGCTGGTCGATAGGCACCAGACCGAGATCCTGCGCTACCTGCGCCGGCTCACGGACGACCCGACGGTGGCAGAAGACCTGTTCCAGGACACGTTTCTCCGGGCGTTCGGTCGGTTTTCCCGACTGCGATCCGATTCCAACCATCGCGCCTGGCTCTATCGCATCGCGACCAATCTGTTTCTCAACCACCGTCGCGCGCGCGGTCGCCGCCACGAGGTTGCCCTCACACCCGAACTGTCCAGCAACGGACCGTCCCCCGCGACCGCGCAGGACGGCTCATCGGCAGTTGCCGCCCTGCGCCTGGCAATTGGCCAACTGCCTCGGCGACAACGGGCGGCGTTCATTCAGCGTCAGCTGCACGGTCTCAGTTACCGTGACGTCGGTGCCGCGCTCGGGTGCACCGAGGCGGCGGCGCGGGCTAACGTCTACCAGGCGGTCCGCAGGCTACGCCGCGCACTTACGCCAGTCAGGAGGAGACCATGACCTGCGAAGCGTTTGGCAGGCAGCTCGACCGGCTGGTGACCGGCGACCTGCGTGAGTCGACCGCGAAGGCGATGCAACGGCACGCGACCGGCTGCGAAACGTGCGGTCTGGCCTGGGGCCGCGAGCACAGACTTCGGGGGATGCTGGCGGCCGTGGCCGCGAACGATGACGAGGCGGAGGCCATGATCGTCCGTCAAGCGCGCGTGCGGCTGCGATCGGCGTTCGACCGGGCCGGTCATCCGGTGATTCGGTTCGGCCGACTCCAGACACCTGTCGGAACCCTGTTTGTCGGGGCGACCGACAGGGGCGTCTGCGACGTCACGTTTGGTCAGTCTTCAGAGCGCCGCTATCGGGAGCGTCTGCTGCGGCGATCCCCGGAGGTCCACCGTGACGAAACGGGGCTAACCGCCGTGACGGAGGAGCTGACGGCGTATTTCGCGGGTGAGCTTACTCGGTTCTCGCTGCAGGTGGATCTCCGGCAGGTGACACCGTTTACGGCGCGGGTACTGCGGGAGACACGGAAAATCCGGTTTGGTCAGGTCACCAGCTATGGTGAGCTGGCCGCGCGTATCGGGTCACCTGGTGCGAGCCGCGCCGTCGGCGGCGCGCTCGGACGCAACCCGGTTCCGGTAATCATCCCCTGTCATCGCGTTATCGCGCAGGGCGGTCGGATCGGTGGGTTCACCGGAGGGTTGCCGACCAAGCGGGCCTTGCTTGGGCTCGAGGGGTACCGTGTGCCGCAGCCCACCGGCAAGCTCTTTTGAGCTGCTAGGGCCTGGGTATGGTGGTTACCGGCGTATCGTTGTTGCCTGGGGTGTCTGGTACGGGAGTCGTGGAGCCGAACTGTCCGGTCGGAAGGTCCACCACCGGCTGCAGTGGGTCGCTCGCTCTCCGTGACCTCCGCGGACGTGCAGTTGGCCCGCCGGGGAATGCCGGCTGGCTGGCAACCGGCTGTTGCGGTTCGTTGGCGTCGTCTGGTTGCTGGAGTAGCTGTTGCAGCTGGTCGAGCTGTTCCTGCTGCGCCGGGCTCACCGTGAATGACGTTCGACCCCGTGGAGCGTTGGGCATGACCCCGAGACGCTGCCCGACTGGACCGCTGGCATTCGGGGTGGAAGCACCGCCAGGCGCGGCGGCGGTTGCCCGGCGTGCGGCCGGCTTGCTGGTGGCCAGAATCAGGATCCGGTCGAAGCGGGAGACGCCATCGGTCATTGTCGCGCGGGGAGCCGCCAGGTAGCCGCTGGCCGTGCGCAGCAGTATTCGCAGGGCCCGGGTCTCCGGCACATCAACGAGCAGCAGGGTGACGGTCTCGCTGGCCAGCTCGTCGGCGTCGATTATGGCGGTGTTTCCGATCCGGCCCCATTCGGCGAGGATGTCGGTGACCAAGGCGTCCTGGGCGCGGATTGTGACGCGGCCGTCATGCATCGACAGCTCGAACTCGCTGGCTCCGGCCAACGGCGCCGTCAGCGCCACCACGACCGACGCCGCGGCCACCCGCGCCCCAACCGTCCTGAATGCCGCGCAGACCATCCCCGGCAGTATACGACGGGCTCGTTTCGAATGACACTCCCACGCAGGCCGGTCCCCGGCGCTCCGGCAAGAGATCACTGAACACCCGAGGCGCGCCATCGGTGCACCTAGGCTCCCAATGCCCAAAGCCCAAGAACCGCAAGCGCGTCCGAGGCGGATGCCCCCTACGCGTCTTGCTTTCCCAGGGCGCGATGGTGGTCGATGATCATGGCCAGGGTTTCCGGCAGCTGGACACGCGGCTCGTAGCCGACCAGTTTCTGCGCCTTCGTCAGGTCTGGCACACGTCTGGGCATGTCCTCGAACCCGCTCTCATAGGCCTCCTCGTAAGGGACCGTGACGATCTCCGAGTTGCTCGCGGTCATGGTCTTTACGAGCTCGGCCAGCCCGCGGATGGTGATTTCGTGGTTGTTCCCGAGGTTGAACACTTCGCCGATCGCGCGTGGCTCGGCGACCAGAGCCATCATGCCCCGCACCACGTCACCGACGTAGCCAAAACTGCGCGACTGGGTCCCGGTGCCGAAGACCGTGATTGCGTCACCGGCCAGCGCCTGTCGTACGAAGTTCGGAACCACCATGCCGTACCTGCCTGTCTGACGCGGTCCGACCGTGTTGAACAGCCGCAGCACGATGACCGGTAGCTTCCGCTCTTTCCAGTAGGCGAGGGCAAGAAACTCATCGATCGCCTTGCTGCACGCATAGGCCCACCGGTGTTGATGCGTGGAGCCCAACATCAGGTCGGCGTCCTCGTGGAACGGGAGCGCGGTGCTCTTCCCGTAGACTTCGGACGTCGAGGCGACGACCACCAGCTTGCGTTTCTTCGCGGCGTGCTTCAGCACGACTTCCGTGCCAGTCACGTTGGTCTCGATGGTGTGGACCGGCGCCTCGACGATGAGCTGGACGCCCACGGCCGCCGCCAGATGGAACACGACATCGCACCGGTCGACGTGCTCCGCCAGCACCGGCTCATTGGTGATCGTGTCGATGGCGTAGTCGAATCGGGCGTGGGGCTTGAGCGGTTCGATGTTGTCGATCGATCCAGTGGACAGATTGTCGAGGACGAACACGTCATGTCCGGCATCGAGCAGCGACGCGGCGAGGTGGGAGCCGATGAAGCCGGCTCCGCCAGTGATCAGTGTTCTCATGAAGGCGTACCGGTACTGTCGGGCTTCTGACTGCTGACTGTTGATTTCGTGGGCATGTTCTCTACGTCGCGAACCGGAAGTTGATGACGTCGCCGTCCTGCACTTCGTAGTCCTTGCCTTCCAGCCGCACTTCTCCGTGCTCGCGGCACGCCACGAGGGAGCCGTCTCTGGCTGTCAGGGCGTCGTAGTGCACCACCTCGGCACGGATGAACCCGCGAGAGATATCGCTGTGGATCTGACCGGCTGCATCCTGTGCGGACATGCCGCGCGGCACTGACCAGGCACGACATTCGTCCTTGCCCGTGGTGAAGAACGAGATGTAACCGAGCAGATGATAGCTTGCCCGGATCACCCGGTCGAGTCCAGAGTCGGTCAGTCCGAGGTCGGCGAGAAACAGCGCCCGATCGTCGGCGGCGAGCTCTGCGATCTCCAGCTCGATTTTGGCGCAGACCGGCACCGCCTGGGTGGCTGCGCCTGACAGGAACTCGGACAGCCCGGCCCGTTCGATCGCGCTCGTCGAGTCGGCGACATCCGTTTCGTCGAGGTTCAAGATGACGAGCACCGGTTTGGCAGAGAGGAAGCTGAAGCCGCGAAGCCTCCGCGTGTCGTCGGTGTCCAGCGATAGCGCCCGCAGCGGCCGGCCTTCCTCCAAAGCGGTCCGGCACAGTTCAATCAGCCGAGCCTCCCCTTCCAGCTCACGACTCTTGCCCTTCTTGGCGTCCTGTCGAATCCGCTCGAGACGCCGCTCGGCCACGCCGAGGTCGGCCAAAATCAGCTCATCCTCCATTTGCGTGGCGTCGCGTGCCGGGTCCACTCCGCCGGCCGCGTGTGGCACCGTGTCGTCCGCGAACATCCGGAGCACGTGGAGCAGAGCGTCGGCATTGCGGAAGGCGGTCACGTCGATGAGGGAGCGGGTACCGTCGTGTCCGGCGAGCTGGGCAATTTCGACGGTGGCCGGCACTCGGCGTTGGGGCTCGAAGAGTTCGGTCAGACGATCCAGGCGTGGGTCGGGAACCTGGGCGACACCGACGAGCGCCTCTTGACGACCGCCGGTCTGGCCGAGCGGAACGCTCGCTCGACTCAGCAGTCTGAACAGCGTCGACTTTCCGGTCGAAGGGAACCCGATCAGGGCGGCGCGCAGCATGCTCTACCAGGCGGTTGGCGCCGCTTCGCGTCCGAGTTTCGGCGAAGTGCCGGTCGCGAGATTCCCACCACTGCCCACAACGACGCTACCGGCGGCGAAGAATAGATGCAAATCGTTGATTTGACAGTTTTTGTCTGTTGACACGGAGCCGGCCGCCTTTTACTATCGCAGTGGATTTTATTGGAATTAGTTGGAGTAATAGGGTGCTACGGGGAAATCTCTCGGCCAAAATCGACGACAAGGGACGCCTGAAGATCCCTACTCGGTTCCGAGCTGCGATTGAAGACCGATACGGGGCACAGCTGTTCGTCACCAGCCTGACCGGCGATCGCGTGCTCATCTACCCGATGCCGGTCTGGATGGAGATCGAGCGCAAGCTCGCGCAGGTTCCCTCCACGCTTCCCGCCCGCGCCAAATACTTCGACCGGGTCAACTATTTCGGACAACCGGGGGAGTTCGATAAGCAGGGCCGGGTGTCCATTCACGCGCGCCTTCGAGACGAAGCGGCGATGGTAGGAGAAGTCGACGTCTTCGGTCAATACGATCATCTCGATATCTGGAATCACGAGCGCTTCACGAAACGGCTCGACGGCGATCCGTTCACCGACGACGACGCGCGTGCGCTTGCCGATCACGGCATGTGAGCCACGATGATTCTACACGAGCCGGTTCTGCGGGTGGAGACGGTCGAGCAGCTCGCACCGGCGGGGCGAGGGCTCATAGTCGACTGCACCGTCGGGACCGGTGGACACACCGCGGCCTTGCTCGAAGCCGGCGCGACACGCGTGCTCGGTCTCGACCGGGACGCGGAAGTGCTCCCCCTGGCGCGTGAGCGGCTGGCGGTCTGGAAGGACCGCGTGGAACTGGTACACGCCGATTATCGGCATCTCGACGCGGTGCTCGAGCGGCGCGGTATCGACCAGATCGACGGCGCGCTCGCCGACCTCGGACATTCTTCGGTCCAGCTCGACGCCGAGGGACGTGGATTCAGCTTTCGCCGCCCCGATCCGCTCGACATGCGCATGGACCGGTCACAGGGTCAGACGCTCATCGAGCTGCTCGACGACGTCACGCCCACCACCCTGGCGGACGTGATCTTCGAGTACGGCGAGGAGCGGCATTCGCGCCGGATCGCACGGGCAATCGTGGCTGCCCGTGACCGCAGCGACCTGTCGACGACCGCCGATCTGGCCGCCGTCATCCGACGGTCGGTGCCCTATCGGGGCCACTCGCGCATCCACCCGGCCACCCGGACGTTTCAGGCGCTTCGGATCTGGGTCAACCACGAGCTGGACGGGCTCGACGAATTTCTGCGCACGGTGGCGCGGCGTCTGAAGACAGGGACGAGGCTGGCGGTCATCAGCTTTCATTCCCTCGAGGACCGGATCGTGAAGTACACGCTGCGTGAGCTCGAACGGGGTGGCGAGCTCGCCATGCGCGTGCTGACCCGCAAGCCGATTCGCCCCGGGCGGGACGAGGTCGTCCGCAATCCGCGAGCGCGGTCAGCCAAGTTGCGTGCAGCCGAGAGGGTGTCATGAGTCCACTCGACCTGGAGTACGACATCAAGCGGGACATACCCAACAACCCGATCGTGCGGGAGATCGACAAGACGCGGCAGCGTGAGCTCTGGCGGTCGCTTGCCATCGGGGTCTGTCTCGTGGCGGTGTTGCTGTTTTCGGCCTGGCAACACTATGAGCTGCTTCGCCACGGATATGAGGTCGAGCTCATGGAGCAGGAGCGGGCACGCGAGATCGAGCTGAACCGGCATTTGCGGCTCGAGATCGAGACGCTGCGGTCCCCCCGCCTGATTGAGCAGATTGCAATAGAGGAGCTGAACCTCGTGGCGCCAACCCCAGCCGAAGCGCACGTCATCGAGCGGTTCGTCCCGGCGGACCAGCCAGACCGCTCGGTGGTCGTGTCACGCGATGCTGCGTCGCAGGGGGGACAACGGCCGTAGGCCGATCGAGACGACGATGGCAGTGACACGCCGCACTTCGGACCACTGGCGCGACGTCATGCGACGCCGACTGCTGGTGACCACCGCCGTGATGGCGCTCTGGGGGATCGCGATCGAGGCTCGCCTCGTGCACCTGCAGGTGGTGCGCTACAACGAGTTCGTCGCGCGCGCCGAGCGCCAGCGTTCGCGCTCGATCGATACCAATCCCAAGCGCGGCGAGATCCTCGACCGGGAAGGCCGGGTCCTGGCCTACAGCGTCGATGCCGACACCGTTGTGGCGTTCCCGGTCGATGTCGACGACCCGGTCGAGACCGCCCGGCAGCTGTGTGAGGTGCTCGGGTGCGACTCGGAGCGACGTGACCTCATTGAGACCCGACTTGGCCGGTCGGACCAGTTCGCTTACATACAGCGGCATGTCTCGGTGAGCGCGGCCGGCCGGATACGGGAGCTCGACCTGCAGGGGATCGGGCTCGTCAAGGAAAATCGCCGCTTTTATCCCAACAAGGAGCTGGCGGCTCATTTGATCGGCTACGTCGGGATCGACAACCAGGGGTTGCATGGCCTCGAGTCCAGCTACGATGAGGAGGTCAGCGGACGGCCGGGCAAGGTGCTGTTCCAGACCGACGCCCACAACCGCGCATTCAGCCGGGTCGAGCGCCCTCCAACGGCGGGTGCGTCTCTCGAGCTGACCATCGACAAGTACATCCAGTACATCGCCGAGCGGGAGCTCCGCGCCGCGGTACGCGAGCATGGCGCGGAGGGTGGCAGCGTCGTCATCATGGACCCGGCGAGTGGTGAGATCCTCGCCCTGGCAAACGAGCCCCAGTTCAATCCCAACGCCTATTCGCTGTCGGACGCAGACGCAAGACGGAACCGCGCGACTCAGGACGTCTACCAGCCTGGGTCCACTTTCAAGATCGTCACCGCCTCGGCGGCGCTCGAGGAGGGAGTGTTTCGCCCTGACCAGCTAATCGACACGAGCCCGGGCGTGGTCTACTTTTCCGGCTCCTCCCGCCCAATTCGGGAATTCGGCAACCGCGACTACGGCGTCCTGTCGCTTACAGACATTCTGGTGAAGTCGAGCAACGTCGGTGCCAGCAAGATCGGCGTCGAGCTCGGTCCGGAGAGGCTCGGCCTGTATGTCCGACGGTTCGGTTTCGGGCAGGCAATCTCCGGGGACTTCGTCGGGCAGAGCCGCGGGATCGTGCCTCCGACCGCTGGGCTACGTGACAGCGACCTGGCCAGGGTGTCGATCGGCTACACCATCGCGGTGACGCCGCTGCAGATGGCAGCGGCGATGAACGCCGTCGCCAACGGCGGCGATCTTCTCGAGCCGCGGCTGGTCCGTGCACTCCTCAGCGAGACGGGTCGCCTCGAGATGCCGCGGCGCGTGATTCGGCGCGCGATCATGCCCGAGACGGTCGCCACCTTGACGCGTATTCTCGAAGACGTGGTCTCTCGCGGGACCGCGCGGGCCGCTCAGCTCACCGGCTACACGGTGGCTGGCAAGACCGGTACGACGGAGAAGCTCGTCGACGGCCGCTACTCCGACACCCGCAACGTCGCGTCGTTCGCCGGGTTCGTCCCGTCCACCCAACCGGAGCTGACCATCCTCGTCGTAATTGACGACGTGGCGCTTGGCGGCGGTGCCGCGGCGGCGCCGGTGTTTCAGCGGGTCGCCGAGGCCACGCTCCGTCATCTCGGCGTACCGGCCAACGTGGACGGTCCGCCGCCGATCCTGGTTCAGGATGCCCGCCCACCGTCACTCGCGCGGCTTGCATCGGTGCGCCTACCCGCGCCGCTCGCGGCCCCGGGGCCGACCGGTTCCCAGAGCGGTCTGATGCCGGACCTGCAAGGGCTCAGTGCGCGAGCGGCGCTCGAAATCGCAACCGACCTCGGTCTGACGACAGAGATGAGCGGGCGGGGGGCCGTTATCAGCCAGACACCTGAGGCAGGCAGAGCAATCGGGCGAGGACAGATCGTCACTCTGCGGCTCGGGCGCTCGGGCCGGGCCGGTACCAGCTCCAAGGTGGGGCCATGACGGTCGGGGACCTCATACCGCGCCTGTCCGGCGTCATTGCGCCCACGGAGGCTCTCGGCATTGGACCAGATGTTCGGGACCGGACGGTGACGACGATCGCCCACGACTCGCGTCGCGTGACGGAAGGCGCGCTCTTCGTGGCCGTCAGTGGGCAGCGCTTCGACGGGGCGGCGTTTGCCGCCGACGCGGTGGCACGTGGAGCGGTTCTGGTCGTGTCCGCGTCCCCGCCACCGGCCGAGGCACGGGTGCCCTGGATTGAGGTGGAGGACGCACGTCACGCGCTGGCGGAGCTGTCCGCTACCTTCTACGGCGACCCCAGCCACGAACTGAGCGTGGTCGGTGTCACAGGCACCAACGGCAAGACCACCACGACCTTTCTGCTGGCGGCGATCTTCGATGCCGCCGGGTGGCGGTGCGGCCGGATCGGGTCGGTGGGCTACGACACCGGTGCGGCGGTGCGGGACGCGGAGCGTACGACCCCAGAGGCGCCTGAGGTGCAGGCGCTGCTGCGCGAGATGGTCGAGCACCGGCGCACGGTGTGCGCGATGGAGGTGTCTTCGCACGCCCTCGCGATGCGGCGCGTGGAGCACACCCGGTTCGCCGCCGCGGTGTTCTCGAACCTCACTCGCGATCACCTCGACTATCACCCTGACATGGGGCACTACTTCGGTATGAAGCGGCGCCTGTTCGACATGTTGCCGGTAGGGGCGCCGGCCATTATCAACACCGATGACGAGTATGGACGGCAGCTTGCCGGGAACGTCGGCCATCCGGTCACCTATGGGATAGACCGGGCGGCAGACGTGACGCCTGAGCGGATCAGTTCGTCGCTCTCCGGCGCGTCGTTCGACGTGCGCACGCCGCGTGGCCGTCTGCAACTTCGTTGCTCGCTGCCGGGCCGGCTCAACGTCTACAACGTGTTGGCGGCGGTGTCGACGGCGGTCGCGCTCGACGTGCCGTTTCAGGCGATCGAGCAGGGGGTGGCCGATCTGACAGGCGTGCCCGGTCGATTCGAGGTGGTGTCCACACCGGATGACGAGGTGAGTGTGGTCGTCGACTACGCCCACACCGACGACGCGCTGAGGGCGCTGCTTGGGGCGGCGCGCGAGCTGTGCGGCGGACGAATCATCACGGTGTTCGGCTGTGGCGGAGACCGTGACGCGGCCAAGCGCCCGCTGATGGGGGCCGTAGCGGCTCGTCTGAGCGATCTGCTGGTGGTGACCTCGGACAACCCGAGGTCCGAGGATCCCGACGTCATCATTGGCGAGATTCGCCGGGGAATCGAATCGTCCACGACGACCGGCATGCGGCCGCCGCATTTCGGGATCGCCGATCGCGGCGAGGCGATCGGGCGTGCCATCGACGAGGCGGAACCGGGTGATGCAGTTGCTATTGCCGGTAAGGGGCATGAGACCCACCAGGTGGTCGGCGATGAGCGACTCCCGTTCGATGACCGGGTCGTGGCCCGGGCGGCGCTCGCCCGGCGGCGGGCCCGTTCACGTGTGTAGAGGTCTGGGGCACTGACGGGCGAGCTGGGTGTGGATGGAGCGCAGATCGAACGCGGACGAACGACTGCTGGTGACCCTGGAAGATCTCGCCCGTGTCGTCGACGGGCGCGTGGTGGCCGGCGCACTGGGGATGCCCCTCGACGGGTTCTCCATCGACTCGCGATCGCTTGATCCGGGTGATCTGTTCGTTGCGATTCGGGGAGACCGCTTCGACGGCCACGCGTTCGTGGCGGATGCGGTCGCGCGCGGGGCCTGCGGCGCCCTGGTGAGCGATGCGGCCGCGCTTGGCGCGTCGGGTGGAGTGGGGGTGGTCGTTGGTGACACGTTGCTGGCACTGCAGGCGCTTGGGCAACACATTCGACGCGCCTCGAACGCACGGGTCGTGGCGATCACCGGAAGCGCGGGGAAGACGACGACCAAGGAGCTGACGGCGGCGGTGTTGGGCGCGCGGTATCGCGTTTTTCGAAACCGCGGCAACCTGAACAACCACATCGGGTTGCCGCTCTCGCTGCTGGCGCTGCGGACGCGTCCGGAGATGGCGGTTGTGGAGCTCGGCATGAACGGTCCCGGGGAGATCAGACGACTCGTGGAGATCGCTGAGCCCGAGCTGCGGGTCTGGACCAACGTCGCCGAGGTGCACGCCGAGTTCTTCCCATCGATCGAAGCAATCGCCGACGCGAAGGCGGAAATCCTCGAGGGGGCGTCGCCGGACACGGTCGTTGTTGCCAACGCTGCCGATCAACGGATCATGACGCGTGTTGCCGGCTTTCAAGGTCGGGTCGCCACCTTTGGCGTCGGAGTGGACGCTGAGGTGACCGCGACCGAGGTCGAGGATCGCGGCCTGGACGGCACGCGCGCGCTGGTTCGGACACCCGCAGGCGCAACGACTCTGACCACGTCGCTGCCTGGTCGCGGCAACCTCGCAAACATACTGGCGGCGGTCGCCGTGGCGTTACAGCTACAGGTGCCGCTCGGCGCTCTGGCCGAACGAGTGGCAACAGTGGAGGCGCCGCCCCACCGCGGACAACTACGCCGGCTGGCGCGCGGGGTCGTAGTCATCGACGATACGTACAACGCCAACCCGCTGGCGGTCGTCACCGCCCTACAGACACTGTCGCAGGACCGTCGTGAGGGGCGCCGCGTGGCCGTGTTGGGCGAGATGTTGGAGCTCGGGGCGCGGTCCGAGGCTTTGCACCGGAAGACGGGACGTGCCGCCGCGAGCGCCGGTTTGGGGTTGCTGCTGACCGTAGGTGGCGACCCTGCCCGGGCGCTGGGCGCGGCGGCGGTGGAGGCCGGCATGTCATCCGACAGGGTCATCCACTTCGAGAGCAGCGAGGAAGCGGCGACTCGTCTTACCGAGTTGCTGCAAGCAGACGACGTGGTGCTGGTGAAGGGGTCGCGGAGCGTGCGCACCGACCTGGTGGTGTCGCGGCTCGAGGCGGAGTGGGCCTGATGCTCTATCACCTGCTGTATCCGGCGATCAACGTGTTCCAGTACATCACGTTTCGTACGGCGGCGGCCGGGCTCACTGCGTTTGTGATCAGCCTGGCGATGGGACCGTGGATGATCCGCAGACTGCGTGCGTCCCAGATCGGTCAGGTCGTGCGTGACGACGGCCCGGCCACTCATCAGTCGAAGGCCGGCACCCCGACAATGGGCGGTCTGCTCATCCTGGCCGCGACAATCGTGCCGACTTTCGTCTGGAGCGACCTCATGAACGCCTATGTCTGGATCGCGATGCTGTCGACTTTGGCGTTTGGGCTGGTCGGCTTCGTGGACGACTACCTGAAGATCGTCCGCAAGACGCACCGCGGACTGCGGCCCCGCTACAAGCTGATCGGTCAGGGGGCGGTTGCCATGGCGGTCGGGCTCGCGCTGCTGTGGCTGAGTGGACGCGAGCTCTACAACACAGAGCTGGTCTTCCCGTTCTTCGAGCAGCTCACCCCCGATCTCGGGTGGCTGTATGTGCCGCTCGCGGTGCTCGTGCTGGTGTTCTCGTCGAACGCCGTCAACCTGACCGACGGGCTCGATGGTCTCGCGATAAGCGTGTTCACGGTCGCCGCCGCCGCGTTCACAGCGCTGACCTATGTCATCGGGCATGTGGTCTTCGCAGAGTATCTGCTGTTGCCGCATTCTGCGCCTGCAGCCGAGCTCACGGTGTTTTGCGGCGCGCTTGTGGGCGCCGGGCTGGGATTCCTCTGGTACAACTCGTATCCCGCAGAGCTGTTCATGGGCGATGTCGGTTCCCTCGCGCTCGGAGGCGCGCTCGGCACCGTGGCGCTTCTGATCAAGCAGGAGCTGTTGTTGCCGATCGTGGGCGCCGTGTTCGTCATCGAAGCGTTCTCAGTGATCATCCAGGTCGGATCCTTCAAGCTCACCGGACAACGCGTGTTCAGGATGGCGCCGCTTCACCACCACTGCGAGCTGATCGGGTGGAGCGAGCCAAAGGTGATCAGCCGGTTTGTGATCGCCGCGGTGGTGTTTGCCTTTTTCAGTCTCACGACTCTGAAACTGCGATGACCGAGTTCTCCGTGCGTGGGTCCAATGTCGTCGTCGTCGGCGCCGCGCGCAGCGGTGTCGCGGCTGCCCGGCTGCTGGCCGATCGCGGTGCGCGCGTCACCCTCACGGAGATGCGGCGCGACGTCGGCGAGGAGGTCGAGCAGCTGCGTGAGGTTGGCGTCGACCTCGAGCTTGGGGGACACCTGCCCAAGACGTTGGAAGGGGCCGACCTGGTGGTCTTGAGCCCGGGAGTGTCGCCGGTGCTGACAGCGCTCGAGCGAGCCCGCCGTGCCCGGGTGCCGGTCATCAGTGAGATCGAACTGGCGTCACGCTGGGTGAGAGGACGGGTCGTGGCGGTGACCGGCACGAAGGGCAAGTCGACGACAACCGTACTCCTCGGCCGAATGCTCGAGGCGGGTGGCTGTCTGGTGCTGGTGGGCGGCAATGTCGGCACGGCGTTGAGCACCCAGGTGGCGCAGTCGACGCCCCAGGCGATCCACGTCGTCGAAGTGTCGAGCTTTCAGCTCGAGCTGACAACGACGTTCCGGCCGTGGATCGCGGTATTCCTCAACCTGTACGCGGACCATCTCGATCGCCATGAGGGTGTCGAGGCGTACGCGGCGGCCAAAGCGAAGCTATTTGTGAACCAAGCGGCGTCGGACACGCTGGTCGTCAATGCGGATGACCCCGCTGTCTTGAGACTCACCCGCGACAGCCAGGCGCATCGCGTCTCGTATGCGTTGAGGGCACCGCTTACCGATGGGGTGGTGGTGTCCGGCGACACGATCGTGCGCCGGAGCCCGGCCGGCGACACGCCGCTGGTTCCAGTCTCGGCGGTGCATCTGCTTGGTCGGCACTTGCTTGGCGACGTAGTGGCGGCCACGACTGTTGCAGATCTGGTTGGCGTCTCCGCCGGGGACATGACCAGGGCCGTGGACCGGTTCACCGGACTCGAACACGCCCTGGAGCCGGTCGGCGAAGTGGCGCGTGTGGGGTTCGTCAACGACTCGAAAGCGACCAACGTCGAGGCGGCCAGACACGCTGTGGAGAGCTGCGGCGACCACCTGGTCGTGATCATGGGCGGGCGTTTCAAAGGGGGGGCTCTCGAGACACTGGCGCCATTGCTCGCGTCACGCGCCGATGCGGTGGTTGCGATCGGTGAGGCGCGCGGGCGGATCCGTGATGCGGTCGGTCCGGTCGTGCGCGTGGTCGAGAGCGAGTCGCTCACCGATGCGGTTCGGGTGGCCTACGGCTTGGCGTCGCCCGGGGGCACGGTGCTGCTGGCGCCGGCATGCGCCAGCCTGGACATGTTCCGGGACTACGCCGAACGGGGGCAGGTGTTCAAGCAGGCGGTGGTCCGCCTCGGGGAGGAAGTCGGCGAAAAGCGTGAGCAGTGAGCAGTCATCAGTCGGGTCGCGGCGGTAAAGAGTCGGCCGCTGGGAACGTAGGCTACCTCGGTCTGCGAGGTTGATGTCTTCACCTCGAACTCGACTGGTGACTGCTGACTGCTCACGGTCTGGTCCTGTCCAGTGTGTCGGGTCGAGCCGTCACGGACTTTAGCACGGCGCAGGGCGACGAGAGACGGCGAGTATGGCGCGAAAACTGAAATCGGACAAGCTGCTGTTCCTGGCTACGTTGCTCTTGGTCTGCGCCAGCGTTGTGATGGTCTACAGCGCGTCCGCCGTCCTGGCCATGGATCGGTATCAGCAGCCGCCCTACTACTTTCTGTTCAAGCAGGTGACCTGGGCCGTGCTTGGCGTCTGTCTGCTGAGTCTGGCGATGCGGGTCGACTACCGGAGTCTGAAGCAGCCAGTCGTGATCTGGACCGCGCTGGGTGTGTCTACGGCCGCCTTGATCATCGTCTTCTTCATGCCAGCCGTTAACGGCACGCGCCGGTGGTTCTCACTGGGCGGCATCGGCGTGCAGCCGTCCGAGCTCGCCAAGGTCGCGGTGATCATCTTTACCGCGGGGGTCCTTGAGCGACGGATGGACAAGATCGACCAGCTGACGGCGCTGGTGCCGATCGCGGCCGTCACCGGCCTCGTCTGCGGACTGATCGTGCTGGAGCCGGACTTCGGGACGGCGTTCACGGTGCTGCTCATCGTGGCGGTCATGGTCTTTGCGGCGGGTCTGCACTATCGCTACCTGGTGGGGCTGACGCTGGTCGTAGCACCGTTCCTCGTCGTCGTGCTGGCCAGTGCCGAATACCGGCGCCGGCGGCTGCTGGCCTTTCTCGACCCGTGGGCGGACCCGCTGGGCGATGGCTTCCAGATCATCCAGTCGATGATTGCCGTGGGTACCGGGGGGGTCTTCGGTCAGGGGCTGATGGCGGGTGTCCAGAAGCTGTTTTATCTGCCGGCCCCGCACACCGACTTCATCTACGCCGTGATTGCCGAGGAAACCGGTCTGCTGGGCGCGTCTGCTGTCCTGCTGTGTTTCGGCGTGATCGTGTGGCGCGGGCTGCGCATAACGGCGGCGGCGCCAGACCGGTTTGGCGCGTTCTTGGCGCTGGGGCTCACCATGATGGTGGCGTTCCAGGCCTTCGTGAACATCAGCGTCGTGTTGGGGCTCATGCCGACCAAAGGGATCCCACTACCGTTCTTGAGCTTTGGTGGGTCGTCGCTCCTGATCAGTCTGCTCGGGATGGGCATGCTCCTGAACGTGTCCCAGCACGCGTCGGCGGACGCATGAGTGTGAAGGGAAACGACCAGTATCTCGTGGTTCCAGATGTCGGATCAGCGATCGCCCAGGGTCTTGTTCAGCGGTGCCGGTACAGGTGGGCACCTCTATCCGGGGGTCGCGGTTGCGCAGGAGATCCGGCGGCGCTACCCACGGTCCCTGGTGGTGTTCGCCGGCACGGGACGCGACCTGGAGGTGCGGGTCCTCGGGGGCTTGGGCTTCGATTTCTATCGGGTGCACAGCGCCGGACTGAAAGGCAAGTCGCCTCGTGCGCTGATTCGGGGCGTGTCTGTGATGCCCCTCAGCGCCTGGGATGCCTGGCGGGTCATCACCCGGGTCGCGCCGCAGGTCGTGGTCGGGTTGGGCGGCTACTCGTCGGGTGCCGTCGTGCTGCTGGCGGCGTTGCGCCGGATTCCGACGATGGTCCTCGAGCAGAACGCGATGCCCGGGATCACGAACCGGCTGCTGGCGCCATTCATCACCGAGGCGGCAGTTTCGCACGACGTGGTGCTGCCGCACTTTCGCGGCAAGGGGTTCGTCAGCGGCAACCCAGTGCGGGCTGGGTTCTTCGCGCCGCCGATGTCGGCGACGGCGCGGTCCCCCGCGGCGCGACTGTTGGTGCTCGGGGGGTCGCAGGGTGCTCACGCCATCAACGTCGCGATGATGGCGGCGGCGCCGATGTTGGCCGCTGCATCGGAGCAGATCAGCGTGACGCATCAGACTGGCGAGCGGGATCACGAAGCGGTGCGCCGGTCCTATGCCGAAGCAGGCCTGTCGGCGCGGGTCGAGCCGTTCCTGGAGCAGATGGCCGACGCCATGCGTGACGCCGATGTCGTAGTGTGCCGGGCCGGTGCGACGACGCTGGCCGAGATCGCCGCTGTGGGCCGGCCGGCGCTGCTGGTGCCGCTACCCGAGGCTGCGGATGGTCACCAGCGGCTGAACGCCGAGGTGCTCGGCCGGGCCGGTGCGGCCGAGACGGTGTCGCAGGTGGAGATGACAGGTGCGCTGCTGGCTGAGCGTCTGCTCCGGCTTGTGGGTGACGGAGAGCGGCGTCGGCGCATGGCGGCCGCTGCTCGGGCGCTGGCCCGGCCAGATGCGGCCCGCGTCATCGTCGACCGGGTAGAGCAGTTGCTGGGGGCGTGACAGAGACGAGCGGGTCGACCGGTCCGGCCGGGCGTGACCGGCGAACGACGGACCGCGTGGCGCGGCACGGGTTGCCGCCAGCCGCGCGCCGCGTCCACTTCGTGGGTGTGGGTGGCATTGGGATGAGCGGTATCGCCGAGATGATGAGCGGTCTTGGATACGGCGTCAGCGGCTCAGACCTGACGGCATCCGCCGTGACGGCGCGGCTCCGCGAGCTCGGCATCGATGTCAAGACCGGGCACGACGCCAGGTGGGTCAGCGGTGCGGACGCGGTTGTCGTCTCGGCCGCGGTGTCGGATGACAACTCCGAGGTGGTCGAGGCGCGGCGGCGCGATCTGCCGGTAATCCCACGCGGCGCTATGTTGGCCGGCCTCGCGCGGTCCAGGTCGACGGTAGCCGTCACCGGCTCCCACGGGAAGAGCACGACGTCGGCGATGGTGGCAGTGGTGTTGGCCGAGTGTGGGCTTGACCCGTCGGCGGTGATCGGCGCACGCGTCGCCGCCTTCGGCAGCAGCACCCGGGTCGGGCAGGGCCCCCACTTCGTGGTCGAGGCGGACGAGAGCGAGCCCTCGTTGTTGGAGCTGACTCCGCAGATCGCCGTGCTCACCAATCTCGAGGACGAGCACCTTGATCATTACGGCACGTTCGGGCGGCTCCAGGACACCGTTGCCCGGTTCGCGAACCGCGTGACAGAGACCGGCGCGGTCGTTCTGTGTGCAGACGATCCAGAGCTGATCCGGCTCCGAGAACGGATACTGCGGCGGGTTGTCACCTACGGTCTCGATGACACGACCGCCGACGTGGTCGGCGCCGCCCCAGAGCTCGACGCCACCGGTTCTCGCTGTCGGGTGGATTACACCCATGACCAGCGCAGCGGGACCGTGCGCCTGGATCTCGGCGTGCCGGGTCGGCACAACTTGCTCAACGCCATCGCCGCGTTCGCCGTCGGGCTGGAGATCGGAATCGAACCGGTCCGGATCGCGGCAGCGCTCGGCCGGTTTGCCGGCGTAGACCGTCGCTTCCAGGTTCGGGGCGCCGCTGCCGGCGTGAAGGTGATCGACGACTACGGACACCACCCGACCGAAATCGCCGCCGTGCTGTCAACCGCGCGCCGGCAGCCGCACACGCGTCTTGTGGCGGTGTTCCAGGCGCATCGCTACACGCGGACCGCCCGTTTCCTCGAGGCTTTCGCGCGGGTGCTGGCCACTGCCGACGTGGTAGTCCTGACCGATATCTTCGCCGCCGGCGAGACACCGATTCCAGGGGTCTCGGCGGAGCGTCTCGCCGATGCAGTCCGTGGTCAGACGGACCGACCCGTGCACCTGGTGCAGACGCTCGACGAGGTGGTCTCGCAGGTCGCCGACATGGCGCGGTCCGGCGACCTGGTGCTCACGCTGGGCGCAGGGTCAATCGGCGATGTTGGCGATCGGCTCCTCGAGGCCATCGCGCGGAAGACCGGCGGCGGGGGGCACCCCGAAGAGAAGCGACCAGAGACGCGATGACCGTCCAGACCAAACGGGACAGACGCTTTCGACGGGCCAAGCGCCCGGGGCAACGCCCCCGTGGCGCGACCCGACGATGGCTGCGTCTGGCGCGCCGCATCTGTCTGACGGGCGGACTCCTCGCCGTTGGGTATCACGCCGCGACGCTGCTGCTGACGACGCCATTCCTGGCCGTCGACGACATTGTCGTGCGCGGCAACGACCAGTTGTCCGAGGGCGACGTGCTGACGGTGCTGTCTGGGCTCCGCGGCGACAACATCCTATTGGTCGATCTGGAAGCCTACCGGCAGCGCCTCGTGGCTTCACCCTGGCTGAGCGACGGGACCCTGCGGCGCATCCTGCCGTCGACGGTCGAAGTTCTCGTGTCCGAGCGTCGACCGGTCGCCGTCGGCCGGTTCGGCGACCGGCTCTATCTCGTCGATGCGAGCGGCGTCCTCATCGATCGGCACGGGCCGCGGTTCGCCGAGTTCGACCTCCCGATCCTTGATGGCCTTGCCGCGTCCGACTCGTCGGCGGCGGTCGTAGACCCGGCTCGCATGGCGCTGGCCGCACGGTTGCTGGAACAGCTGGGCTCCCACCCCGACGTGCTTGGTGCCATCTCGCAAATAGACGTCAGGGACCCATACGACGCGGTGGTGCTGCTTGGTGACGACCCGGCCCTGTTGCACCTGGGCGGCGACCGATTTCTCGAACGTCTGCGGTCGTACGCCGAGCTGGCGCCCACGCTTCGAGCGCGGGTCGCCGACATTGATTACGTAGACCTGCGGTTCGACAATCGGGTGTTCGTCGGACCAACCGGACTTCCGACACCGGTGAGCGCCGAGCCTCGCGATCGGTTGGTCCGGGCCGTTCGATAGGGACACTCAGACGACGCGGCCTGGGGCCGCTGACGGAGGACGCGTGGCACGAAAGGAACACTACCTCGTAGGTCTTGATGTTGGTACCTCGAAGATGGCCGCCATCGTAGCCGAGGCTCTCGAGGACGGGGGGCTCGACATCATCGGCATCGGGGTGGTCGAGGCCCAAGGCATTCGTCGCGGAGTGGTCGTCAATTTGGAGGCGGCCGTCGAATCGATCAAGAAGGCGGTCGAGGATGCGGAGCTGACCGCCGGTGTCGAAATCGACTCCGTGCACCTTGGGCTCTCGGGAGCGCATCTGAAGGCGTTCAACAGTCGCGGGGTGGTGGCGGTGGCCGGGAAGAATCGCGAAATCACGCGGGAGGATGTGCGTCGCGCCATCGACGCGGCCAAAGGCGTGGCGTTGCCGGCCGGACGCGAGATCCTGCATGTCTTGCCACAGGATTTCGTGGTCGACGAACAGGACGGCATCGGAGCGCCGGTTGGCATGACCGGGACCCGGCTCGAGGTAAATGTGCATGTCGTGACCGGAAGCACCTCGTCTACGCAGAACATCGTCGCATGCGTGAACCGGGCCGGTGTAGCGGTGGTCGACACGGTCATCGAACAACTGGCCGCCAGCGAGTCGGTGCTGACGGCCGACGAGCGTGAGCTGGGCGTCGCGCTGGTAGACATCGGCGGCGGGACCACCGACCTGGCGATCTTCGAGCGCGGCAGTCTCTGGCACACCGGTGTCGTCACGATGGGCGGCGATCATTTCACCAACGACATCGCGGTCGGGCTACGGACGCCAATCCCGGACGCGGAGAAGACCAAGCGTCGCTTTGGGTGCGCATTGTCCTCACTGGTCGATGAGGACGAGACGATTGAAGTCGTCAGCGTGGGTGGCCGTGAGCCGCGCGTCATGTCCCGCCGCATTCTCTCGGAGATCTTGCAGCCCCGGGCCGAAGAGATTCTGCACGCGCTGTGGGACGAGATCCGGCGCGCCGGGTATGAGCGGTCGCTGCATTCCGGGCTCGTGCTCTGCGGCGGCGGCGCCCTGCTGGACGGGATGGCCGAGATCGCGGAGCAGATCTTCGACCTGCCGATTCGGCGAGGGTGTCCGGTTGACGTCGGAGGGCTGACCGACCATGTGAACAGCCCGTCGTTCGCGACAGGTGTCGGGCTCGTCCGGTATGCCCACCGCAATCAGATGCGGGAACAAGCGCGATTGGTTGGTGTGGGAGCGCTCGGCACGCTGGCTGGTCGTTTCAAAGGGCTGTTCAGGGACTTCTTCTAGGGGGGCAGATGGAGTATTCAACGGAAGCAGATCGACTCGGTGGCGGGGTCAGCCAACTGAAGGGTGATCGGCAGTCGGACCCGCGCATGACAATCGAGGACGCCGACCACATCGGCGCGCGGATCAAGGTCGTCGGAATCGGGGGGGGAGGGAGCAACGCCGTCAACCGGATGGTTCGGTCGGGGCTCGATGGCGTCGAGTACATCGCGGCAAACACCGATGCTCAGGCGCTTCGCCACAGCGCCGCGCCGCTGTGCCTTCAGATCGGCGCCAAGCTCACCAAGGGGCTCGGCGCGGGTGCCGACCCGAACGTCGGCCGGCAGGCGGCGCTCGAGGATACCGAACAGATCATCTCCGCCCTCGATGCCGCCGATATGGTCTTCGTCACGACCGGATTGGGCGGCGGCACCGGCACCGGGGCTGCACCGGTGATCGCGAACTTGGCGAGCGAGTTGGGCGCGCTGACGGTGGCCGTCGTGACCAAGCCGTTCCTGTTCGAGGGACGCCGGCGCACGGCACAAGCGGAGCGTGGGCTCGAAGAGCTCCGGGACTGCGTCGACAGCGTCATCACGATACCGAACGAGCGGCTGTTGGCAACGATCGACCGCTCGACCACCATGTCCGATGCTTTCGCCGTGGCCGATGACGTGCTTCGGCAAGCGATCCAAGGCATTTCGGACCTGATTCTGGTGCCAGGGCTCATCAACCTCGACTTCGCCGACGTGACGACCGTCATGTCGGGAATGGGGCTGGCCATCATGGGAACGGGGGTTGGTCACGGCGAGACCAAGGCGGTCGATGCGGCGACGGCCGCCATCTCCAGCCCGTTGCTCGAAGATGGGTCGGTGGAGGGCGCCCGCGGGGTCATCATCAACGTCACCGGTGGACCGGATCTGTCGCTCGCCGAGGCCAACGAAGCCACGACGATCATCCGTTCTGCGGCGCACGAGGACGCCAACATCATTTTTGGCGCCGTCGTCGATCCGGCAATGGAAGGCCAAGTGAAGATCACGGTCATCGCGACCGGTTTCGACCGAGAGGGTGCCGAGCCGGCGAGCGATCGCGCCAACGCGAAGACCCCGGTCGACCTTCAGCAATACGCCTCGTGGCAAGAGGAACCGCTCGAGCGCACCGCTAGCGTGCCGATTACGGTGTCTCGCCGACCCCTCATCGAGTTGCCGCCCTCGGCGTCGAGCGTCTCCGACGTGGCTGACAAGTCGCTGCTGGACATCGACGCCGAGTCGGAGCCCGATTTCGACATGCCGGCATTCCTCAGGCAGCAAGCCGAGGGATAAGTAGCGGGCCGGTGTCCTCCGGCGCCCCGCGCTATGCGCCGGCTGCTTGGTCCGGTCCGTGGTTCGAGAAGACGGCCAGCAGCGTGTCGCGCAACGTGTCGGCGGCGGGCGTGTCGCCGGTCGGTCGGAGCAGTGTGAAGCTACGGCGCTCGCCGTTGACCACATACTGTCGAGACGGCAAGCTCACGGTCGGTCCCTTGCCGCCACGGCCTTCCCACACCGTGAAGCCCAACAACCTGAGGCCGTCCAGGGCCCCGGCGGTGAAATGCAGCTCTACGTCGGCGAGCTTGCCTGCCGGTGCGCCATGTTCGGCCGGAAGGACCTTGATCGCCACCATTTCGTCTAGCTCAGTCATGCTCATCCCCCTCGCGTATCGTGGTCACAGCTCGAACGCGATCAATGCAACCTAGCGTCCATCCCGAAACCGTTCGCTGAGCCTGTTCAACCTGCTGGGCAGTTGGGGGTTAGCTTCCTGACGACGCCATGACGGCGGCAGGACGAAGCTGGAATGTCAACCGGCGGTTCCCCGACCAGCCGGGCAGAGGGGCCGTGGCCCATGCGCAGGGACGCGTATCAGCCGTCGTGGCGGGCAGTGGCGGGTTGAGGAGTGCGTTGAGAACCGGCGTTGCCTGGTGTGTCCGGCCTTTCGTGCTCGTCCATCGCGACGTTCGAGAGCCGGTCCGCCTCCGTGTTCTCGGTGCGGCGCACGTGCTCGAACGTGACCCGGCCGAGCCGGGATTCCAGCGTCTTGGCTTGCCGATAGAGGGGGACCAGACCTGGATGCTTGACCCGATAGCGTCCCTGCATCTGGCGCACCAGGAGTTGGGAGTCCGAGCGGATGAGCGCGTCACTGTAGCCGTGATCCACGAGGTATGTCAGCGCCGCGATCAATCCCCGATATTCGGCAACGTTGTTCGTCGCCACGCCGATCGGTGCGTGCAGCTCCTGTTCGAGCTCCCCGCTCGGCGTCTCGATTCGGACGCCGTAGCCAGCAGGACCGGGATTTCCCCGCGCGCCGCCGTCGATGTACGCCACCACGCGGCTGGGGGTCATCTGGACGGTCCGGGTGCGGTTGACCGCGCCCCTCCGCCGTTCGGGTCGTGGTAGAGGATCCGCATACAGCTCTCGCACTGGATCAGCTCGGTGCCTTGCAGAATCTGGTTGAACATCTGCGGACGTAATCGCACGTTGCACAGGCTGCAGTGCCCGTCACGGGCCTCGACCACGGCGATGCCGCTGCGTTGGCTGGAGACCAGCTCGAAGAGTCGTTGGGCCGCCGCACCGATACTCCCGGTCAGCTTTGCCCGTTCGTCCGACGTGCCGTGCAGCGTGCGTTCCAGCACGCTCCGCTCGGTATCGAGCGCCGAGCGCTCACGCTCCACCTCGGTTCGTTCGGTCTGCAAGACACGCTCGGCCGCCTCGACATCGGCCGCCAGGTCGTCGCCCGCCAACATGTGCTCCAGAATGTCGTCCTCGAGCCGCTGGACCTCCGTTCGGGCGGTGGCGATCTCGTGCTGCATCGCGGTGTATTCCTTGTTTGTCTTGACCGCCATCAACTGTTCGTTGAACCTCGACAGGCGCGTCTGCACCTCGCCCAGGCTCTTCTCGACTGCCTGTCGCTCGCCCTTCTTGTCCGCAAGACGGGTCTTGGCCGCTTCGACCGCGGCGCTGCTGTTGGCCAGACGGGCGTCGAGAGCCTCGATGCGCGACGGCATCGCATCAACGGTGCGTTGCGTCTCGGTCGTCGCGTTGTCGAGTTGTTGCAGCCGAATCAATCGTTCAAGGTCTGGCAACATCGCGTGTCACGTCTCCGCTGGCCAACCAGGTCCGCTGGTTCAAGGACCCGAACAAAAAAAAGCCCCGCCATCGGGCGGGGCGTAAGAAGCCACCACGGGCACTGTGACATGCCGTGTCGGCAGACCGGACCAACTGGGCGCGGGTGGGTTTCCCGCGTGGCGCGTGTTCGTCATCGTCACGGCGTGTCAGGTTCGCGACCATGTCGACTCGTTCGTCTGGTGGGCCCACCAGGATTCGAACCTGGGACAGACCGGTTATGAGCCGGCGGCTCTGACCGCTGAGCTATGGGCCCGGTCAACAGCAATTTCACATGTGTGGCCGCCGATCCATCCCGTCTGGCGGCGTTGCTCGTCAGTCGAATACTGCCCGTATGCTCCCTCCTCGCGCCTGGCCAGCCGAGCGGCTCGACACCCACACATGCCAACTTGCTGTCGACCGGACCCATGGGCCCTTTGAGGTCACTCACAATTGTCAGAACCCCCGCCGGTGCGGGAGCCTCCTATGTACCTTCCATGAATGCTCGCAGGCGTCGGCTACGCGACGGATGGCGTAGCTTGCGCAACGCCTTGGCTTCGATCTGCCGAATCCGTTCACGTGTGACCGCAAAGTTCTGCCCCACTTCCTCCAACGTGTGCTCGCTGCCGTCTCCCACACCGAAGCGCATCTTGATGACCTTTTCCTCGCGAGGTGTCAAGGTCCTCAGCACGTTCTCGGTCTGTTCTTTGAGGTTGAGGTTGATCACCGCCTCGGCGGGCGAGACCTCCTGCCGATCCTCGATGAAGTCGCCAAGATGGCTGTCTTCTTCCTCGCCGATCGGCGTCTCGAGTGAAATCGGCTCCTGGGCGATCTTGAGCACCTTTCGTACCTTGGACACGGGGATGTCCATCCGGTGCGCAATCTCTTCCGACGTCGGTTCACGGCCCAGTTCCTGCACGAGCGCACGCGACGTTCGGATGAGCTTGTTGATCGTCTCGATCATGTGGACCGGGATCCGGATCGTTCGGGCCTGGTCGGCAATTGCCCGTGTAATCGCCTGACGGATCCACCACGTGGCATAGGTCGAGAACTTGTAGCCGCGGCGATACTCGAACTTGTCCACCGCCTTCATCAGACCGATATTCCCCTCCTGAATCAGGTCGAGGAACTGCAGCCCGCGGTTGGTGTACTTCTTCGCGATTGACACCACGAGGCGGAGGTTCGCCTCCACAAGTTCCTTCTTGGCGAGCTCAGCCAGCATGTCGCCGCGCAGAATGGTGTTGAGCGTGTGCTCCAAAGCCACCGCCGGCTGTTCCAGGTCTTCAGTCCGGCTTCGGACCAGGGCCCGAAGCTCACGCTGACGTCGCGCAAGGCGCCGCTTCTCCTCCTCCTTAATCCGGCGGCGGGTCTTGCCCTTCAGCTGGCGGTCGAGCTGCTCGATCTCGTGTCCGAGACCCCGAACCCCCTTGGTGATCTCCTTGACCTCTTCGATCAGACGCAGCTTCACCGGTTCCCTGAAGTCGATCCTGCGGATCAGCCGGGACAGCTTGACCTGGGCCCGGAGCAGATTGCGGTAGTTTCTTCGATGGCGCTTCTTTTCGCGCTTGGGGATCGTCCCGACCTTCTTTTCCCGACGAATCACGTCCAGGCGAGTCTTCCGGATCGTCTCGATCTGCGCCATGACTTCACGGGCGCGGCGGTTGATCCGCTCTTCGGTCATCTCGTCGTCCTGGAAGATCACCAGCTCCCGGATGGTGCGTTCACCGCTCTTGAGCTGCTCGCCCATCCGGACGATTGCCTTGGCGATGGTCGGCATCCGCGAGATCGCCTTGATGATCGAGAGCTTGCCGCGTTCGATCCGCTTGGCGATTTCGACCTCGCCTTCGCGAGTCAGGAGAGGCACCGTTCCCATCTCGCGCAGATACATTCGGACCGGGTCGTTGGTCTTGTCGATCGCGCTCGGCGTCAGATCCAGCTCGATATCGTCCGAGCCTTCGCTCCGCCGGTCGAGCAGTTTGTTCTCGCGGTATTTCTGTTCCGAGTCGACCACCTCGATGCTGGCGTTGCCAAAGGCGGTGAACAGCTCGTCTAGGTCGTCGGATTTGGTGATGTCGGGTGGGAGGAGCTCGTTTACCTCGTCATAGAGCAGGTAGCCCTTCTCCTTGCCGATCTCAATGAGCTGCCGAACTTCGTCGTACTTTTCTTCGAGCGACAACAGTGTTCCTCCTCGGTGGGGTGTCCGCGCGGTCCAGTCGTGACCCACGGATCCAGCCCCATCCGGCCGTCACGATCGCAATGATTCGATCTTCGTCAACAAATCCCGTTTCTTCTGCCAGAGTATGTCGATCTCGGCCAGCGCCGATGGTGTGCCCTCCTGCTGGCACTGATCGATCGCATCCTGCACCGCGGTGCGCTGACGCTCGTAGGCGCGTCGCCTGAGCTCCTGCCCGCAGGCGGCGGCCGGCGCTGGCGGCCGATCCTGCGTCCCGACGCGCGCCATCCAGTCCGCCTCCTGTGTACTTAGACGCTGGCGGAGCGTCTCGAGGACGGTACCAGCCGGCCAGTCCGCCAGTGACCGGGCGGTAGATAGAATCGGCGCCGTCGCCAGACCGTCCAGGTCGTCGTCGGTCAGCGCGGCGATCGCCTCCATGGCCGACGGCGTGTTCCGCACGAGCGCCCAAATCAGACCCTTTTCCGCGGTCTTGACTGATTGGCCCGTCGCGACCCGTTGTTCGACCTCGGCGAGCGTCGTCCGTTTGGCCACTGCCGCTTTGCGAATCTCCGTCCTGACGACATCCTCGAGGATCCGCGCTTTGTGCGCCAGACGGTCCGCAAACACGTCCCGGCTCGCGGCGTCAGGTATGCGCGCCGCCACCTGCAGCATTCTCGTCAGGAATTCACGCTGGTGATCGCCTCGAGTCAGGTCGCGCTGGGACGCCTCCCGATCTAGTAAGTATTCCAGAAATGGCCGGGATGTGCGCAGTTTTTCCATGTACAGGCTGACGCCATGCTTCCGTATACATGTATCGGGGTCTTCGCCGTCGGCCAGCACCGCCACATTGACCTGCAGACCTTCGGCGAGCAGCAGCTCCCCGGAGCGTGCTGAGGCGCCGGCTCCGGCCGGGTCCGGATCGAAGCTCACGATCACTTTCGAGGTGAATCGCTTGAGCAGCCTGACCTGTTGCTCGTTGACGGCGGTGCCACACGACGCGACGACCGGTGCGACCCCGGCCTGCACCGCTTGCGCGAAGTCGAAGTATCCCTCCACCAGCACCGCGTGCCCGGTCTTACGGATGGCCGTTTTCGAGAGGTGCAGACCGTACAGCGTGCGCGCCTTCGAATAGATGCTGGTCTCCGGTGAATTTAGATATTTCGGCTGTTGGTCCGGCTGCAGAGCTCGTGCGCCGAACGCGATGACCGACCCGGTGTCGCGCGCAATCGGGATGATCAGGCGATTGCGGAACCGGTCGATCAGTGGCCGACCGTCGCGTGCGGCTGCCAGACCGCTACGCAGCAGCAGCTCGTCCGAGTATCCCTGTGCGCGCAGGTGCGTGATCAAGCTGTCTCGGGTCGGCGGCGCGAATCCCAATCCCAGCAATTCTGTCGTCTCGTGTGTCACGTTGCGCGCGTCGAGGTGGTCCCGTGCCGACCGGCCGATCGGATCGGCCAGACGCGACGTGAAGAATTTGCCTGCTGCCTCATGCACGCCGAGCAGCGTCTCCCGCTCTGCCTCGGCTGCCGCGTCCCGTTCGGTGTCCGGTTCCGGGATCGGGAGGCCAAAGCGCTGCGCCAGCTGGCGCGCTGCCTCTTGAAACCCGAGCTTTTCCTGAAGCTCGACGAACTTGAGCACGTCTCCACCGACGCCGCACCCAAAGCAATAGAAAAATCCCTTGTCACGATGGACGTTGAATGACGGCGTCTTCTCAGAATGAAACGGACAGAGACCCTTGTAGCTATTGCCGGCCTTTTTGAGCGGGACGTAGTCCTGCACTACCTGGACAATGTCCGCGTGTGCTTTCAGGTCGTCGATGAACGATTGTGGAAACAGACCCATTACGGTGTGCCCGCAGGAGACAGGAGACAGGAGACAGGAGACAGGAGGAAAGTCATTCCTTCAGCTCCGCGATGGTGACACCGCTGCCACCCTGTTCGGGCGTCGCGGAAGAGACGCGTCCCACCAGCGGGTGGGCGTCGAGGAATCCGCCGATCGCTCGGCGCAAGCGGCCAGTTCCGTGCCCATGGATGAACCGTACGACGCGCTGTTCGCTCATCAGCGACTGGTCCAGAAACTTCTCCGCCCGTGAGAGCGCCTCGTCGACCCGGCAGCCTATCAGGTTGAGCTCGTCGAGCGGACCGGTCGGCGATTCGACCTGAATGGCCACGTGGCCCTGTGGCTTGTTGGGCGTCCGGCTCTGCGCGGTCTCCTCGAGCGATGCGAGAGGCACACGGACCCGCTTCCCGTGCACCTCCACCTCCGCCTCCTGTCCGTGCAGCGACCGCACCGCTCCCTCCACGCCCAGCGTCGACACCACGACGCGTGCGCCAACGTCGATCTGGGGTCGCGAACCCAGGCTCGACGATGAGGAAGGTGCCGCCCGGGTCGGAAGTCGAGTCGCGATTGCCTCGAGCGCGGCACGCGCCTCGCTCCGCAGCTTGCCGCTGTCGCCCGTCGACAGCGGCGGCTTGTGGCTGTCGGCCCGCTCAGCTGCTTCCCGCTCGAGCGCCGCGGCACGCCGTCGAAGCGTGTCGACGATCTCTTCGACCTCCTCGCGCGCGGCTCGAAGCCGGGTGTCGAGCAACCGCTCGAGCTCGTCTTGATTTGCCCGATCGCGTTCGTCGAGCTCGGTTTCGCGTTTGGTGAGTTGCGCCACGCCTTCGGCAAGCTGTGCCCGTTGCTGGTCGAGCGTACGGCGCAGCTCGTCGAGCTGCCGGCGGTCCTCGTCGACTCGCTCCAGATGGTCTGCGAGCTGTGCCTCCCGAGCGCTGCGTAATTGGGTCGCCGCCGCTATGATCTGCGAGTCCAGGCCCAACCGATTGGCGATTTGCAGCGCCAAACTCCGACCGGCCGACCCATAGACGAGCTCGTAGGTTGGCGCGAACGAATCTGGATTGAAGCCAAACGCCGCGCAGGCCACACCCTCGGTGGTGGCGCCATAGGCCTTGAGCACGTCGTCGTGTGTCGTGGCGACGACGTGGGCACCCCGCTGCCGGAAGTGCTCCACGACCGCGCGCCCCAGCGCACCCCCTTCGACCGGGTCCGTGCCGGCACCCACCTCGTCGAGCAGGATCAGCGCCGGCAACGAGAGACACCGGTCCATCTCGACGATGTTGGTCACATGACCGGAAAAGGTGCTCAGGTTGGCGGCGATCGACTGGTCGTCGCCGATATCGGCGAACACCGACCGGAATACCGGCACACGAGACCCCTGGGCAGCGGGAACATGCAGCCCGGCCTGCGCCATCAGGGCGAGCAACCCGGCGGTCTTGAGCGCGACGGTCTTGCCACCTGTGTTGGGGCCGGTGATGACGAGCGCCCGTGTGGGCGGGCACATGATGATGTCGACCGGCACCGGCTCGTCCGGCGCACCCTCGCGCTGGGGTGTCTCGAGCCGGCTGGTGACGCTGGTCATCAGGAGGGGGTGCCTGGCATCGCGCAGCTCGAGTGACCCGTCGGTGGCGATACGTGGCTCCACGCCGCCCATCGCCCGGGCGAAACTGGAGCGTGCCTGGAGGAGATCGATGTCGGTTGCGACCGTTAGCGTGCGGTGCATGTCTGCGGCGCGTCGTCGAAACGCCGCCGACAGCGCCAGCAGCACCCGCCTGATCTCGTCCCGCTCCTGTTCTTCGAGCGCCACGATCTCGTTGTTGACATCGACCGTGCTGAGCGGCTCGAGAAACAGGCTCGCACCGCTGGCCGAGCTGCCGTGGACGATGCCGGGGATCGCGGTGCGGTGCTCCGACCGCACGACCAACACGAACCGCCCGTTGCGCTCAGTGACGACCTTCTCCTGCAGATACTTGGCCGTGTCCCGTCCGCGCAAATACGACTCGAGGTTGCCGCGCAACCGATTCCGCTGCTTCCGCAACCGGCCGCGGATGGTCTTCAGCACCGGACTTGCGCCGTCGGTGACCGCACCTGAGGAATCCACCTTGTTACGGACGTCAGCGCACTCACGATCCCACGTCGTGCATCCGTCGACAATCGCCGACAGCGCCGGAAACGGACCCCCATCAGCGCTGGCGACCGATTGACAGACCCGATCCACTGATCCCAGGAAGTCGGCGAGTTTCAGCAGTTGGGCCGGTTCGAGCGGCTGAGCCTCGACCGCGAGCGACGACAGGATCCTGTCGAGATCATCCGGTGCTTCGAGTGGAAACGGGCTGTTTGCTTCCAGGTACTGGACACCTTCGGTCGTGTGCCCAAGCGCTGTGTGGACCGCACGGGGGTCGGTAAGCGGACGCAGCCGGGAAATCCTCTCTGTGCCAAGCGGAGTCAGCGCGAAGCTGGCGACCGCCTCGACCACTCGGTCGAACTCGAGGGCCGTGAGGACTCCTGTGTGCATCGGAGTGAAAGTCCAGCCGCCTTCGTCTGGCGTTAGGTCCGCATGGACGGCGCTGGGTATCTGGCTCAGCGGTGTCGAATCTTGCCAATATGCTCCCGCGCCTCGCCATGCCCGCCTGGCAACGCGCGCCGGGACTCAGGCAACAAACTTCAGACTCGAAACAGTGGCTGGAGAGCAGATTCTATTTGAGGTTCGGCCTTCTAACGAGCCAGGACCCAATCCTCCTAATCTACCATGGTCGTCGGAGGGGGCTCAAGCGTCAGATGTCGCGAGATGATTGATCATGCTGGCCATTGCCCCGGCGCCGAATCCGTTGTCGATGTTGACGACTGCCACGCCGGTGGCGCAGCTATTCAGCATCGAGAGCAGGGCGGCAACTCCACCGAAACTCGCGCCGTAGCCGACGCTCGTCGGCACTGCGATCACAGGGACCGAGACCAGACCGCCCACCACGCTGGGCAGCGCCCCTTCCATTCCGGCGACGACCACGATGACCCGGGCCTGCTCGAGCCGGGACCGCTCCGACAGCAGTCTGTGCAGCCCGGCGACACCAACGTCATAGAGCCGCTCGACCCGATTTCCCATCACCTCCCCGGTGACCACCGCTTCCTCGGCTACCCGCTGGTCGGACGTACCGCCGGAGACGACCAGGATGGTGCCGTGTCCTGTGGGGTGGTGTTCGGTCGTGTGAGTGATGAGGCGGGCGGTCTCGTGAAAAACGGCCCCATCGACGCGATCCTGGACGGCAGCGAACGCCTCGGCGTCAGTCCGGGTCACCAGCAGGCTGTGTCCAGCCTCCACGATGCGCGTGGCGATGTGGGCGATCTGGTCCGATGTCTTCCCCTCGCCGAAGACGACCTCGGGAAACCCTTGCCTGATTGCCCGGTGATGGTCGACCCGCGCGAACCCAACGTCTTCGAAGGGGGCCCTCCGCATCGAAGTGGCCAGCTGAGTCTGGGCAGCCTCCACGTCGAGCGCGCCGCTACGCACCTGTTCAAGCAGGGTCCTGAGTGTCTCGGGTCTCATGCCGGGGCTGTCTGTCGGTGTCGTACCGCTGCCACGGTGGCGTGCATCGATTTCATCGGTCCGGCCTATCTGATCTATCTTACACACGCTCGGTGCAGGCACCGAGCGTGTCCGGACACGTCGAAGGGAGCTCAGCCATGAACTTCAGCCGTGTGGCTGTGGCTGCGGTGGTCGCCTGGGTCGCGTTCGTCGTCATTGGCTATGTCGTGCATTCGATCATTCTCGATGACCTGTACGCGAGCCAGGAGCTGGCCGGAATCGTCGAGACCGAGCCGTGGACCGGATTCCTGCTGGCCTTGCTCGGCTTCTTCGTCTTTGCCTACGTGTACGCGAAGGGCTACGAAGGCGGAAACGGCACGCAGGAGGGTATGCGGTTCGGCGTGCTCGTTGCAATCATGCTCATCTGCTTCGCGGGGGTCTGGGGCTACGTCGTGTTTCCGATTTCCGGGGGGCTGGAGGCGGCTCTCGCAATCGACTACATCGTGGAGTTCGCCGCCTACGGCATGATCGTCGGTGCGATTTACAAGCTGCCTCCGCGTGGAGCGTCCCGGCCGGTCCGGAGGCGTTCGGGCATGCCAGACAGGGATGAGCGACGATGACGAAAACGGCAGCCGCGGCCGGGCTCGAGGGGGTCGTCGCGACCTCCTCGGGGATCTGTTATCTGGACGGAGAACGGGGCGTCCTCGCCTACTGCGGGTACGACATCCACGATCTCGCGGAGTCGGCGACCTTCGAGGAGGTCTGCTACCTGCTCTGGCACCGGCGGCTACCCACCCGAGCGGAGCTTGGCGATCTGCAGACCGAGTTCGCCCGGGCCCGTCCCCTGCCGGAGCCGGTCGTCCGGATGTTGCGGTCGCTCCCTTCCGGGCACGCGATGGACGCAGTGCGGACCCTCGTGTCGGCCCTGTCGCACTACGACCCGGACGCGGGTGACGACTCACCGACCGCCTCGATGCGTCGGGCGGTGCGTCTGACGGCGCAGATCGGCACGCTGGTCGCGACGGTGGGTCGTGTGGCCGGCGGCGGCGCACCGATGGAGCCCGACCCGGTCCTCGGGCACGCTGCGAACTTCCTGTACGTGCTGACCGGCGATCGCCCGAGCGCGTTGGCGACCCGCGCGTTTGACGTGGCGTTGGTTCTTCATGCCGACCACGAGCTGAACGCGTCGACGTTTGCGGCGCGCGTCGCGGCGGCGACGCTCACCGACGTTCACTCCACCATAGTGGCCGGCGTGGCGACGCTGAAGGGTCGGCTGCATGGCGGAGCCAATGCCGAGGTCATGAAGATGCTCATGGCGATTGGCGAAGATGCCGATGACGACCGGGTGACTGCCACGATCAGGACCATGCTGACTCGAAAGCAGAAGGTGCCCGGCTTCGGGCATCGTGTCTACCGCACCGAGGATCCCCGGGCAACCCATTTGCGGCAGATGTCGCGGGATTTGGGTACACAGGCAGGCAACAGCCGCTGGTTCGAGATATCCCAACGCATCGAAGCGGTGATGAAGACGGAGACGAAGATCGACGCCAACGTCGATTTCTACTCCGCTTCGACGTATCACACCCTTGGGATTGCGCTCGATCTGTTCACGCCGATCTTCGTCGTGAGCCGCGTCGCCGGCTGGACAGCGCACGTACTCGAGCAATATGCGAACAACCGCCTGATCAGACCGCGGGCGGAGTACAGCGGCCCGGAATATCCCCAGACGTTCGTGGCGCTCAACGACCGATAGGCCGCCGCCGCTCACGGGCTTCAGGCTACAGGCTACGGGCTTCAGGGGGCTCGGTCCCGTGCGGGTAGGCCGAGCGGCGGACTATAATGAACGTTCGTTCATGGACCAACGCCACATTCGCAATTTCTCCATCATTGCGCACATCGATCACGGCAAGTCGACCCTCGCGGATCGGTTCCTCGAGCTCACCGGCGCCCTCCGACCCAGGGAGATGGAGGCCCAAGTGCTCGACTCGATGGATCTCGAGCGCGAGCGCGGCATCACGATCAAGGCCCACGCCGTCCGGTTGACGTACACGCCAGAGGGCGGTGTCCCGCACGTCCTCAATCTGATCGACACCCCTGGGCACGTCGACTTCTCATACGAGGTGACCCGCGCGCTCACGGCATGCGAAGGGGCGGTGTTGCTGGTCGACGCGTCGCAAGGTGTCGAGGCGCAGACCGTCGCCAACGCCTATCTGGCGGTCGATCAGGACCTCGAAATCGTGGCGGTCGTCAACAAGGTCGACCTGCCGGGCGCGCAGCCCGAGGAGACCATAAGACAGATCGAGGAGATCGTCGGCCTCGAGTCCGCCGATGCCATCATGGCCAGCGCCAAGGAAGGCACCGGCGCTCGCGCCATTCTCGACGCGGTGATTGCCAGGGTGCCGCCGCCAGCCGGCGAGCAGCACGCGCCGCTCAAGGCGTTGATCTTCGATTCCTGGTACGACTCCTATCGCGGTGTCATCGTGCTGATTCGCGTGATCGATGGCGTGATCCGTCCGAAGATGAAGGTCCGCTTGATGGCCCGCGGGCAGGACTATGAGGTCGAGCAGGTAGGCGTGTTTTCCCCCAAGCTACTGATGACATCGGAGCTGGCGGTCGGAGAGGTCGGCTTTGTGATTGCCGGCATCAAGACGGTGAGTGATGCCCAGATCGGCGACACGCTCACCGAGACGTCACGGCCCACCGCCATTGCGTGCGCCGGGTTCACCGAGATGAAGCCGATGGTGTTCGCCGGGTTCTATCCGGTCGAGGGGCACCAGTACGCCGAGCTGCGCGAGGCACTCGAGAAGCTGCGGCTGAACGACGCGTCGTTCTACTTCGAGCCAGAAACCTCGACGGCCCTGGGGTTCGGGTTCCGCTGCGGCTTCCTGGGGTTGCTCCACATGGAGATCATCCAGGAGCGGCTCGAGCGCGAGTACGACATGGATCTGGTGACCACGGCGCCAGGTGTGCTGTATCGCGTGACGACAACCGACGGTGAGACGGTCGAAATCGACAGCCCGGTGAAGCTGCCGGACGCCGGCCGCATCGAGACGCTGGAAGAGCCGGTGATCACGGCGATGATCCTGACCCCGTCGGACCACGTCGGTGGGATCTTGCAGCTGTGTCAGGAAAAGCGCGGGGTGCAGAAAGGGCTCGAATATCTGGCCTCGAACCGCGTCATGATCACCTATGAGCTACCGTTCAACGAAGTGGTGCTCGATTTCTACGACAAGCTGAAGACGCTCTCTCGCGGCTACGCGTCACTCGACTACCATGTGAGCGGATACTGGACGTCGCCCCTGGTCAAGCTGGACCTGATGGTCAATGGGGATCCGGTCGACGCCCTGTCGATCATCGTGCACAAAGAGTCGGCATATGTTCGAGGTCGCGCCCTTGCCGTCAAGCTGCGACGGCTCATTCCGCGGCAGATGTTCGACGTGGCGATTCAGGCGACGGTGGGGGGGCGGATTATTGCCCGGGAGTCGGTCAAGGCGCTCCGCAAGAACGTTCTGGCGAAGTGTTACGGTGGTGATATCAGTCGCAAGCGCAAGCTCCTCGAGAAACAGAAGGAGGGCAAGCGTCGGATGAAGCGGGTCGGTCGAGTCGAGATTCCCCAGGAGGCGTTTCTGGCGGTTCTCACGGTCGATACGGAGTGAATCGGCACCCGGATGTATCGGTGCGTCAGAAACGGCGATTCATGAGGGCCTGGGACCGCGTGAAGCCTGTAGCCTAGACAGAGACGAGCCACACATGTCCTTCCAGAAATCCACGGCGCGGGAGTACTTCGAATCGATCGTCATTGCGGTGATTCTCGCGCTCTTCGTGCGCACCTGGGTGGTTCAGGCATTCAAGATCCCGACCGGGTCGATGGAGCAAAACCTGTTGATCGGCGATCACCTGGTGGTGAACAAGTTTGTCTATGCGGCGGCGGCGACAGCCGCCGAGCGGATGCTGCTGCCGATGCAGGAGCATCGGCGGGGCGATGTCCTCGTGTTCAAGTTTCCTGAGGAGCCGGAACGCGACTTCATCAAGCGCGTGATCGGATTGCCCGGTGAAACGCTCGAGCTGCGCCAATCGCAGGTGTTCATCAATGGAGAGCCGATTGATGAGCCCTACCTGGACGCCATGCGCCAGGGTGGACACATGCCGCTGGATCTTAGGGGAACCTTCGGTCCCCAGGTCGTGCCGGAAGGGCACCTGTTCATGATGGGGGACAACCGGGGCGATTCCCAGGATAGCCGCTACTGGGGTCCGCTGCCGGTTGGATACGTCAAGGGTAAGGCGTTCGTGTTGTACTGGTCCTACGAGTCCGAGAGCGAGTTCTATAGCGACATCGGTGTCGGCGCGACCTTCCGTCGGCTGACCTCGGCGGTCACGCACTTATTCACCCGCACCCGTTGGGAACGGATCCTGCGGCCGGTGCCTTGACCCTATTCCCAAGAAGTCAGAAATCAGAAGTCAGAAGGGCTCCTTCCCCACTTCCGATTCGATTTCAGAGACGTCCGCATAGAAGGCCTTGCGACGCGAATGACCCTGTCGCTGCGAAGTACCGGTGACGGCGTCGTCGTGCCGGTGCGGGTGATTCCGCGCTCGTCACGCACGCGGCTGGCCGAGATGCGGGAAGGCCGCCTGTTGGTGCGTCTCAATGCGCCGCCGGTCGACGGCGCGGCAAACGAGGCTCTCATCAGAGTGCTAGCGAAGACGCTGGACGTGCCGCGCCGAGCGGTCCGGATCGTCAGCGGTGAACGCGCGCGTCACAAGAGCGTGCTGATCGACGGATTGACCGCGGAAGAGATTCTCGCCCGGCTGGGCAAGCTGGTGTAGGTCGCGCCCGTATCGGCGAGTCTTGCCCCTATCGGACTTCTGCCTGCTGACATCTGACTCCTGGGAGAGCGCAACGGAGCGAAGTCACACCGGGGTCACTAAGTACTGCGTTTCGTAATTACGGTGACGTATTCTCAGGCGGCCCACTGGTGCTCGCCGCGTTGGAGCCGAGCGAGGAGCGCCGTGAGGTCGCGCCGCGTGAAGGTCCATTGGAACGGTTTGGCTGACAGCGTGTAACG